>Ga0153956_1001276_pt1 | contig 22932 bp, 19 predicted proteins | sample TSFL040MetaG_FD_104704 | JGI IMG/M metagenome (GOLD analysis project Ga0153956, IMG submission 104704) | Attine ant fungus gardens microbial communities from Florida, USA - TSFL040 MetaG | ecosystem: Host-associated > Fungi > Mycelium > Unclassified | place: USA: Florida, Wekiwa Springs... | reverse complement strand
GGCGCCAGGCACCCGCCCCCAACGAGCACACCGACGATCACCCAACGTCAGCGCCCCAAGCCGGGACGCCAATCCACCACGGCCGCATACCCACTTGACACGACCTACAGCCAGCTAACCGCCCAGGTAGGTCGACTCCAGCACCAGATCGTGCAGCAGGCTCTGATACTCCACATGGGTGCGGTGCTCGGTGGTGTCCCACCGCGAACCCTGCTGGGCCTGCATGTACTCGCGGTAGCGCGGCGCACCGGGCAGCTTGACGTTGTCGGCCACCACGACCGCCCCCGGATGCAGCCAGCCCCGATCGAGGATGGCCTGCAAGTCGGGCAGGTAGGCGTCCTTGTCGTGGTCGATGAACAAGAAGTCCAGCCCGCCGGCGCCAAAGCCGTGCCTGGCGGTCAAGGTGTCCAGCGTGCGCCCGCCGTCACCGATGGTTCCCACCACGCACGTCACCCGGTCGGCCACCCCGGCGTGCGCCCAGATCTGCCGGGCGTTGGCGGCGTTGGCCTCGGCCAGCTCGATCGAGTAGATCCGCGCCGATGGTGCGGCGCGCGCGATCCGCAGCGCGCTGTAACCGCAGTAGGTGCCCAGCTCCAGCGCCAGCGCCGGATTGACCCGCTGGACTGCGGCGTCGAGCAACAGGCCTTTCTCGTCGCCGATATTGATCAGCAAAGACTTCTCGTAGGCGAACTCATCGATCCGGGCGAGCACGTCGTCGATGTCGCCGGCCCGGGCGTTGGCCAGCACGAAGTCGACCGCGGCGGCCTCGCGGCCGTCGCCGATCTGCCCTGTCGTGACGATGTTGCGCGCACCGGTGGCCATCCGCAGGAACGACCACCGAAGGAAGGGGAGACGTCGTTTGAGGCTCATGGATGCGATCCTATGGCCGCCGGCGCCGCAATCACTGGTCATGTGGCTAATACAGGAGCCGCTCACCTATTAGACTTCTGCGGATGTCCGCCACCACAGCGCCGGTTCGGCCATGAGCGACGACGACAGCCCTGGCGTCGGTCTGACCGGGCGTCCGCCGCGGAATATCCCCGAGCCGCAGCCCCGTTCGACGCACGGGCCGGCCAAGGTCATTGCGATGTGCAATCAGAAGGGCGGCGTCGGCAAGACGACTTCCACCATCAACCTCGGTGCCGCGCTGGCCGAATACGGCCGCCGGGTGCTGCTGGTCGACCTCGACCCGCAGGGCGCGCTGTCGGCTGGGCTCGGCGTGCCGCACTACGACCTGGCGCACACCGTGCACAACCTGCTGGTCGAACCGCGGGTCGGCATCGACGACGTAGTGGTGCACACCGGGGTGGAGAACCTGGACCTGGTTCCCTCCAACATCGACCTGTCCGCGGCCGAGATCCAGCTGGTGAACGAGGTCGGGCGGGAGCATTCCCTGGCGCGGGCACTGACGCCGGTGCTGGACCGCTATGACTACCTGCTGATCGACTGCCAGCCGTCGCTGGGATTGCTCACCGTCAACGGTCTGGCCTGCGCCGACGGCGTGGTGATCCCGACCGAATGCGAGTACTTTTCGTTGCGCGGCCTGGCGCTGCTGACCGACACCGTCGACAAGGTCCGCGACCGGCTCAACCCGAAGCTGGAGATCAGCGGCATCCTGCTGACCCGCTACGACCCGCGCACGGTCAACTCCCGCGAGGTGATGTCGCGAGTGGTGGAGCGCTTCGGCGACCTGGTGTTCGACACCGTCATCACCCGCACCGTGCGCTTCCCGGAGACCACCGTGGCCGGCGAGCCCATCACCACCTGGGCCCCGAAGTCCGGCGGCGCGCAGGCCTATCGTGCGTTGGCCCGCGAAGTCATTGACCGCTTCGGCGCGTGAACGCCGATACTGAGACGGCCGACGCCCCCGCCGATTCGCAGGGCTCATGCGGCGGCCCCAGCGTCGACTCTCCTCCGTCGAGTCTCGCTGAACCGCCGGGCTCATGCGGCGGCCCCAGCGTCGACTCTCCTCCGTCGAGTCTCGCTGAACCGCCGGGCTTCCAGGTCCGGCTGACCAACTTCGAGGGTCCGTTCGACCTGTTGCTGCAGCTGATCTTCGCGCATCGGCTCGACGTCACCGAGGTGGCTCTGCACCAGGTCACCGATGATTTCATCGCCTACACCCGCGACGTCGGCGCGCAGCTGGAGCTCGAAGAGACCACCGCCTTTCTGGTGATCGCCGCGACGCTGCTGGACCTCAAGGCAGCCCGGCTGTTGCCCGCGGGTCAGGTCGACGACGAAGAAGACCTGGCGTTGCTTGAGGTCCGCGACCTGTTGTTCGCGCGGCTGCTGCAATACCGGGCGTTCAAGCACGTCGCGCAGATGTTCGCCGAGCTGGAAGCCGCCGCGTTGCGCAGCTACCCGCGTGCGGTTGCGCTCGAGGACGGGTATGCCAACCTGCTTCCCGAAGTGATGCTGGGTGTTGACGCCGAGTCATTCGCCCAGATCGCGGCGGCCGCGTTCACCCCGCGTCCGGTCCCGGTGGTGGGCCTCGAACACCTGCATCAGGTGATGGTGTCGGTGCCCGAGCAGGCCGGTGTGGTGTTGCGGCTGTTGGAAGCTCGCGGCACCGGCCAGTGGGCGTCGTTCTCCGAACTGGTCGCCGACTGCTCGATGCCGATCGAGATCGTCGGCCGCTTCCTGGCGCTGCTCGAACTGTATCGGGCCCGGGCGGTAGCATTTGAGCAGTCAGAACCACTTGGTGTGCTCCAGGTGTCGTGGACCGGGGAGAGTCCCACCTCGGGAGAGCTAGTAGACCTGGTGAAAGCAGAATCGGCCGAGTAGTGCGAGACGAATTGATGACTGACCACATGCCCGACCCCGACGGGGCTGAGGATTCCGCCGGCCCGTTGGGCTCGGATCTGGGGATCGACGTCGCCCTGGCACCCGAACTCGAGGACGCCGAACTCGGATCGGTGCTTGAGGCCCTGCTGCTGGTGGTGGACACCCCGGTCGCCGTGGAGGCGCTGGCGGCCGCCACCGATCAACCGGTCTACCGGATCACGGCCAAACTGCGGACGATGGCCGAGGAGTTCACGCAGCGCGACAGCGGCATCGACCTGCGTGAGGCCGGCGGTGGCTGGCGGCTGTACACCCGTGCCCGCTTCGCGCCGTACGTGGAGCGGCTGTTGCTCGACGGCGCCCGGTCCAAACTGACCCGCGCCGCGCTGGAGACCCTGGCCGTGGTCGCCTACCGTCAGCCCGTGACGCGGGCCCGGGTCAGCGCGGTGCGTGGTGTCAACGTCGACGCGGTGATCCGAACCCTGGTGGCGCGCGGCCTGATCACCGAGGCGGGGGCCGATCCCGACACCGGCGCGGTGACGTTCGCGACCACTGAGCTGTTCCTGGAGCGCCTCGGCCTGTCGTCGCTGACCGACCTGCCCGACATCGCCCCGCTGCTGCCCGATGTCGACGTGATCGACGAAATGAGCGAAACCCTTGATAGTGAACCGCGTTTCATGAAGCTCGGCGGTGCGCCGGCGGCCGATCAGCCGCTGGCCTTCGATGTGGATCACCTCTGATGGCGTGGCCGGACGAAGAAGCAGAGGGAGTGCGCCTGCAGAAGGTGCTGTCGCAGGCCGGGGTCGCCTCGCGGCGGGTCGCCGAGCGGATGATTCGCGACGGTCGGGTCGAAGTGGACGGTCGGGTGGTGACCGAACTGGGCACCCGCGTCGACCCCGCCGCCTCGGTGATCCGAGTCGACGGAGCCCGGGTGACCGTCGACGACACCCGGGTCTACCTGGCGCTGAACAAGCCGCGCGGAGTGCATTCGACCATGTCGGACGACCGCGGACGGCCCTGCATCGGCGATTACGTCGAACACCGAGTTCGCGGTGACGCCAAGCTGTTTCACGTCGGGCGCCTCGATGCCGACACCGAGGGCCTGATGCTGCTCACCAACGACGGTGAACTCGCACACCGGCTGATGCACCCGTCGTATCAGGTACCCAAGACCTATATCGCCACCGTGGTGGGTGCCATTCCGCGTGGACTGGGCAAGAAGCTGCGCGAGGGTGTCGAACTCGACGATGGCCCGGCGAAAGTCGACGACTTCGCGGTGGTCGACACCGTGCCCGGCAAGTCCCTGGTGCGAGTCACGCTGCACGAAGGCCGCAAGCGGATCGTGCGGCGGTTGCTGGCGGCGGTCGGATTTCCGGTCCAGGAGTTGGTGCGCACCGACATCGGGTCGGTTGCGCTGGGGGAGCAGCGCCCCGGCAGCATCCGGGCGTTGAGCGGCAAGGAAGTCGGCGAACTCTACAAGGCAGTCGGTCTGTGAGCGGCGGTAGTGCGGCCGTTGTCGCGATCGACGGGCCAGCCGGAACCGGAAAGTCCACGGTCGCCCGGGGATTGGCGGCGGCGCTGGGCTTGAGCTATTTGGACACCGGCGCGATGTACCGGGTCGTCACGCTGGCGGTGCTGCGTTCCGGCGTTGCGCTTGATGACATCGACGGCGTAGGCGCGGTCGCACAGGGCGTCGAGGTCTCGGTGGACTCTCAGCCCGAGGGAGACCGCGCTTTCCTTGGCGACGAAGACGTTTCGGATGAGATCCGCGGCGACGAGGTGACCAGCGCGGTGTCGGCGGTAGCCGCGGTTCCCGCGGTGCGCACCCGATTGGTCGCGCTGCAGCAGCAGTTGGCGGGCCAAGGCGGCGGCGTGGTGGTGGAAGGCCGCGACATCGGCACCGTGGTGCTGCCCGACGCCGACGTGAAGATCTTTCTGACCGCCTCGGCCGAGACGCGCGCACGGCGGCGCAATGACCAGAACATCGCGGCGGGACTGCGCGACGACTACGCCGGCGTGCTGGCGGACGTGCTTCGTCGCGACGAATTGGATTCCACGAGGGCGGTGTCGCCGCTGCGGCCCGCCGACGACGCGGTGATCGTGGACACCGGCGACATGACCCAGGCACAGGTGGTTGACCATCTGCGAGACCTGGTTGAGCAGCATTGCGGGGCTATCCGATGAGTGACGGAACCTGGGTCGACGAAAGCGACTGGGAGATCGGCGAAGAAGGCGGTTTCGACGACTTTGTCGAGGACTCCGGCCCGCCGCCGGTGGTGGCCGTGGTGGGCCGGCCCAATGTCGGCAAGTCGACGCTGGTCAACCGGATCCTGGGCCGCCGCGAAGCGGTGGTGCAGGACCTGCCCGGCGTGACCCGCGACCGAGTGTCCTACGACGCGCTGTGGACCGGCCGGCGCTTCGTGGTGCAGGACACCGGCGGCTGGGAACCCGACGCCAAGGGCCTGCAACAGTTGGTGGCCGAGCAGGCCGCAGTTGCGATGCGTACCGCCGACGCGGTGATCCTGGTGGTGGACGCGGTGGTCGGCGCCACCGCCGGCGACGAGGCCGCCGCGCGGATTCTGCGCCGATCCGGCAAGCCGGTGTTCTTGGCAGCCAACAAGGTTGACAGTGAGCGGGCCGAAGCCGACGCGGCGGCACTGTGGTCGCTGGGACTGGGCGAACCGTTCACCGTGAGTGCACTGCACGGTCGCGGGGTGGCCGATCTGCTGGATGAGGTGATCGCCAAGCTGCCCGAGGTATCGGAAGCGCAGGCGGGCGGTGTTGGTCCAAGACGGGTGGCGCTGGTCGGCAAGCCCAACGTGGGCAAGAGTTCGCTGCTGAACCGGTTGGCCGGCGACGAGCGTTCGGTGGTGCACGACGTGGCCGGCACGACCGTCGACCCCGTCGACTCGCTGATCGAGATGGACGGCAAGATCTGGCGTTTCGTCGACACCGCCGGGCTGCGCCGCAAGGTGGGGCAGGCCAGCGGGCACGAGTTCTACGCCTCGGTGCGCACTCACGGGGCTATCGATGCCGCCGAAGTGGTGATCGTGCTGGTCGATTCGTCGTTACCACTGACCGAGCAGGATCAGCGGGTGATCTCGATGGTCGTCGAGGCGGGTCGGGCGGTGGTGCTGGCCTACAACAAGTGGGACCTGATCGACGAGGACCGGCGTTACCTGTTGGACAAAGAGATCGACCGGGACATGGCCCGCCTGGCGTGGGCGCCGCGGGTTAACATCTCGGCGAAAACCGGTCGCGCCGTGCAGAAGTTGGTGCCGGCGCTGGAGACCTCGCTGGCCTCCTGGGACAAGCGGATCTCCACTGGGCAGCTCAACAACTGGCTCAAAGAGGTGGTCGCCGCGACCCCGCCGCCGGCGCGCGGCGGCCGTGCGCCGCGCATCCTGTTCGCCACCCAGGCCACGTCGCGCCCGCCGACGTTCGTGTTGTTCTCGTCGGGATTCTTAGAGGCCGGTTACCGCCGGTTCCTGGAGCGACGGCTGCGCGAGACGTTCGGATTCGAAGGCAGCCCGATCCGCATCAACGTGCGAGTGCGAGAGAAGCGCGGCCCCAAGCGTTCTCGCTAGCGTCTTGAGTTATCCGGCCTTGGTGAGCTGGAAGTCCCACTGCCCGACCACCCCGCCGGCCGGCCCGCGGCCACACGGTTCCAGGGTGGCGGTGGTCCATTGCCCGGCCAGCGTCGCAGCGTCGAAGCTGACCGTCTTGGACACCGGCAACGGGGTGTGATCCACCGGGCAGTCCATGCTGCCTCGCCCGCTGTACTCCCAGCGGCCACCGTTGAGATGAAATTCCGCTTTCTGCAGCCAGCGTTCCGCGTCGACGGTGGTGCAGGTCGCGCCGCACGGGGTGAACGTCCACGTCGCCGCCCGCTGCGACGGGCCATGCTGGGCGGTGAATGCGTACGGGCCTGACGGCACCTCCGGGGTGGCCTGGGCCGCCGGCGGCGCCCCGAGGGCGAACAGCAGCCCGCAGACAGCACCGACAGCCCGCTTTCCGGTTATGCCGATCATCGCCTCACCTCTCCGCTGGGCTGCCTTAGCCCTGCGCACGATCAGCGTAGGGTGCTGCAAATGTCGGTATCGCAGATGGTGTTGATCCTGCTGGCAGGGGTGGGCGCCGGGGCGATCAACGCCCTGGTCGGCTCGGGGACACTGATCACCTTCCCGACCCTGGTGACGCTGGGCTTTGCCCCGCTTACCGCGACGATCTCCAACGCGATCGGCCTGGTGGCCGGCGGCATCTCCAGCACCTGGGCCTACCGCCGCGAACTGCGCGGTCAGTGGGATCGGCTGCGCTGGCAGATACCGGGATCGCTGCTGGGCGCGGTGCTCGGCGCGTATCTGCTGCTGCACCTGCCCGAGAGCGTGTTCAACCGAATCGTCCCGGCCCTGTTGGTCGGCGCCCTGGCGCTGGTGGTGATCGGGCCGAAGATCCAGGAGGTGGCGCAGCGCCGCGCGGCGGCCGCGGGCCGCTCGACTGACCAGCTCAGCGGTGGCCGGCTGGCGGCCTTGGCGATCGGCACTTTCGTCGTCGGTGTGTACGGCGGTTATTTCGCTGCGGCCCAAGGAATTCTGCTGGTCGGCGTGATGGGGGTTCTACTGCCCGAGTCGATGCAACGGATGAACGCCGCGAAGAACCTGCTGGTGCTGATCGTCAACGTGGTCGCCGCCGTGGCCTACATGGTGACGGCGTTCGACCGGATCAGTTGGCCGGCGGCCGGATTGATCGCGGTCGGTTCACTGGTCGGGGGATACCTGGGCGGTCACTACGGGCGCCGGTTGTCCCCGAACGCGCTGCGTGCGGTGATCCTGGTGGTCGGTCTGATCGGGCTGTACCGACTGTTGACGGTGTAGCCGGCTCAGGCGGGGTTCTGCCTGCGCCACCGCTCCCAGCGGCTGCGTGGTGCCCGGGCCGAGGCCAGCACCTCATTCATCGACGCGGCGTGCGGGTGCTCCGGCTGCGCGGGCGGCTTCGGCGTCACCACCGCAGGTTCGCTGCCTTCCCACCAGACCGGTTGCAGCAGTGCCGAAACCACCGGAATGGCGTGCCCGACACTCTTGCGTCCCCAGTGGCAGGCCCGGTCGATGGTGGCCGCCGAGGGCGCCAGGTTGACCGGTGACAGCGTGGGGGAGAACCGGACCAGATGGTCGGCGTAGGGAGCGTTGCGCACCATCTGCAACTGGATCGCCTGGGTGATCGGCACCAGCCACAGGTGCTTGGGGTCCCACTGCGGGTGGAAGCAGTCGAAGGCGAGATAGCAGGCGTTGCGAGTGCCCAACCGGCCGGCCCGGACTCGCTTCCAGGCCAGCTCCAGGGGCACATTGCTGGCCGCGCCACCGTCGACCAGGGCGCCCACGTCGTTGTCGGCCAGCAGCGCGTCGAACAGCGGCTCCATGGCCGGGTCCTTGGGCTCGTGGTGCAGGACCCCGGGGATCGCTGACGAGAACGACGCTGCGTCGACGACGTTGACGTCGCGGTCGGGGTTGTCGCCGCCGATCACGATCGGGGTCACCACCCGCGGATCGATGAACGCGGCCGTCTGCCACATCCGCGTGGCAATCTGCGGGCCCAGCCCGATCGACAGATACGGGAAGGACCGCAGCTGCAGGGCGGCCAGGGGCTGGTTGCGGTAGCGCCCGGGCAGGTCCGCAAAGGGCTGGCGGCGCACCCCGGCCACCACGGCATCGAACGGAATCGCCAGATCCGACATCCGCATCGGCAGGCCGTCCTCGCGGCGGAACATCGCGTCGGCGAACAGGTCGAAGTTCAAGGCGAACACACCGGTCAGGCCGTGGCGGCGGCGCAGCCGCTCGGGCCCCAGAATGGCGCGGAACGACACCGTCTTGGCCCACTCGATGTATTCGTGGATGGGCACCGGTAGGGTGCGGCTGACGACCGAGCCCAGGATGGAACCGAACGAGGACCCGATCAGGTAGTCGGGCACCGCTCCCGACTCCAGCAGGGCCTCCATGCCGCCGATGTAGACGAAGCCGGCGCCGCCCCCACCGCCGAGGACGGTGACCAGTTTCTTGTGGCCCACCTCGGCGTCGAGCTCGGCCAGGGAGAAGTCGTCGCCGTGGCGTTCGGCCAGCAGGCGGCGCTGCTCGTCCTGCTCGGCGGTCAGCGCGCTGAGGGTGTCGCGGGCGGCGACCAATGCCATCACCGGGTCGCGTTCTTCGCGCAGCGGGCCGCGCAGCGCGTCGGTCACCTTGGCCCGCCACCCGGCCAGCTCCGCGCCGACCGAGACGTCACCGCGACCGCGGGCGCCGCCCGGGCCGGCGGCCCCGGGCTCGAAGTTGTCGAGCCGGGCGAAGTTGAGCAGATACCGCAGTCGACGCAGTTGCTCGGCGCTGAGCACGTCGGGCCGGCGCAGCGTGTGCCGGATGAGGCGGTTTTCCATCTTCTGCAGCAGCAAGATGGTGTCGCCGGTATCGACGACGTCGACAACTTCGTCGGTGAGGGCGGGGTCGTGGCTGGTCTCGGGGATGTTTATGGGGTCCGTGGGGTCGGGCATGGCCGACCACTGCTGCGAGGGGGGAAGCTGCATAAGTGGTGGTTCCTGAGGGTTAGTCGCGCTGCCGAAGGGGTCGGGCTCGCGTGGCGAGCCTACGCGGTCAAGGTGTCCTCACGCGGATTCGGGACGCCCGCGGGCGTGCGGTAGCATTTCGACCTGCTGCCGGAGATGTTGCGGCGGCGGCGGGCTGTGGCGCAGTTTGGTAGCGCACTTGACTGGGGGTCAAGTGGTCGCAGGTTCAAATCCTGTCAGCCCGACAGATGAAAAAAAGGCCTTGAGCTGCGGGGATTATCGGCTAACGGCGCAAGGTGATCGAGCGTTTTGGGACCATTCTGGGACCACACCGAGCGAAGCTGTACTGCGGATCGTGCTAATCGGCCCTTGGTGCCCGTTCGCAGGGGGCACCTGCTCGTGAGGACGGAGACCAGGGGGCCGAAATGACGGATGATCTCGACCTTGACCGTCCGTTAGGCATAGATGGGCAAGCCTGGGACGCGGTTATCTGCCACCGCGATCGCTTGGTGGATGCCATCCGCGGCAATGACAAGGCGTTGGTACTTGGTCGTGCTAAGGAACTCGCAGAGTCAGTCGCACGAGTCGTGATTACCGAAAGGGGAGACGTAGCTCCTGCGTCCGCCGATTTTCCGGCACTAATCGACTCCGCTCATGCCGTGCTCAAGCGTCAACCGGGTGAGCACCTCAGCGACGATAGCGAGTTGCGAAACCTCATTCAGAGCACGATGAAGATCGTGAAGAGTGTCGGTACCATCCGTAACTCCTTCGGCTCGGGACACGGGCGTGCCCGCGAGCCGAAGGTTGCTCAGGAAATGGTGGACGTCACCGTCTCGGCAACGATGCTCTGGGTGCGCTGGGCATTGCAGCGACTGGCACCGCTCATACTGGGGCAACCGTCAAGCCTGATCAGCGACTTGCTCGACGGTGCAACCTTTTACAAGGGAATCCTCGCTGCCCGGTTACGCGCGGCCAACATTTCCAGCCGCGACCCCTCTATCCAACAGAAGCTTGGAAACGCGGTCGGGATACGCGCAATGCGCGATACCATGCTGGCCCGGGTCGAGGGTGTACAAGCGTGCGCGTCGTCTGACTCGCTAGACGAATGGCCACTGCATTACCGGCGTGGAGTCGTGGCTGGCCTGCTGTTCGACGAGAACGGCAAGGCGCGGACTACTCAGTGGGCGATGGAATTCATACCGGGCATCCTTGGTCCTGTCGAGGACCAATCCGCCGAATTGGACAGGCTTGTGTTCCTTTTGGGCAACGGGCATCTCGGGACCGGCGATTACTCGTCGGACTACGAATTGTGGTCGACGGTGGGCCGCCTCGGCGAGAAGCTGGAGCCGGCCGCGCGTCCGAACTGGTCAAAGATCACCGAACTGTTCGATCCGGGCGCTCCCTTCTGATATTGAAGCGTTTCTCTTCGCAGCCCCTCGCAGTTCACCCGGCCAAGGAGCTGCAGTGGTGAACTTGCGCTGCTCCTAAACGACCCGCAGGCCGCGCCCACCCTTGGACACCAAATGCCGGGTCAGCAACTCACCCGCGTCGGCGACGGACTGCCGATCGGGGTGCAGGTAGCGCTGGGTGGTGGTGATACTGCCATGCCCGGCGATCTTGCGAAGACTGTGCAGTGGGACCCCCGCATCGGCCATCCAGGTCAGCCCGGTGTGCCGCAGGCCGTGGCGCTTGAGGTGTTCGTAGCCGAGCTTGGTCACGACCTCATCCCATGAGGTCGCATCCCGGAGCGTGGCCGTAGTGATACGTCCGCCTCTCGGACCGGTGAACAGCCGGGCAGCCGGGTTTCCGCCGGCTAGGTCGATCCGGCGCTGGACGAGGTCGCGGATGGACTTGATCAGCGGCACCTGCCGTGCTCGGCGGCCCTTGGTGTTTTTGTCGACCAGGCCGCCGCCCGACACGGTCGTCCCGCCGTCTTTGAGTTCGCCTGGGGACGGTGTTGTCTGTCGGCACACGGTCCAGATCCAGTTCTCGGTGTCGATGTCACCGACCAGGCACCCGGAGACTTCACCGATGCGTGCCGCGGTGCAGGCCTCGAAGATCACAGCGTCGCCCCAGCCCTGATATCGGCCTGCCGAGTTCGCCACCAGAGCGTTGGCAAGGGTCACCAATGCGGTCCAGTCCGGCAGTGCCAGAGACCGCGGGTCGTCGAGTTCATCCTCGGCGAGCTTGTACTCGCGCTGCCAGCCGCTGATCCGCGCGGGGTTCCGGTCGATGATCCCGTCGCGAAGCGCCTGCTCCATCACCCGAACCAGCACCGCGAGACTATTTTTCACCGTCGACCGGGTGCAGTCATCCGCGATCCACGCGTGGACAACCCGATCAATGGCTCCATGAGTGATCATCGTTATCGGTAGGTGGCCCAGTGCTGGTACGACGCGCTTGCGCCAGCCGGCAAGGTAAGGGTCGGTGGTCTTGCCCTCCAGCCCACGCAACGCCAGCGTCATGTTGGCTGTGCCGTACTCAGAGAGCGTTGTGGTCGCGGTGTTCGGATCGATGCCCCGTCCGGCGGACTGACGCATCCGGCTGATCCAGGCCTCCGCGGCTTCACGGCTTGTGAAGGTCTCGGATTTGGAGATACGCCGCCGACTCGGGGGATCAACCCATCGGACGCGTGCTCGGTAGGATCCGCCAGAGCGTTCCTCAATATCGGAGGATAGTGAAATGCCGAGTGGCAGAGTGACTTTTTCCGTCATCAGGCCGCTTCGCTCGGGTCTGTTCGGCGGCTGGCAAGCCACGTTTCCACGTCATCGGAGTTGTACATGTACACCCGATGGGATATCTGGACGAATGCTGGCCCCTGCGGTGGCCGCGCGGTTCGCCACCGCCGGATGGTCGAGGTGTCCACGTGGAGGAGTTCGGCAAGCTCGCTGCAGGTGTACCAACGTCCATCGACCAGCATCGCCCGTTCATGCCCCATTCCGTGGGGTGCGGAGCCGGGCATCAGCGTCGCGTCCAACGTAGCCAAGTACGCATATCCTCTGTGCCCCAAAGCCTTACGCGATGCGATGGCGCGTCGAGTTGGCGGATTGCTGCATCTGGTGAGTGGTTGGCGCGCGCCCGCGCCCGGTGTGCGAAAACCTCCTGGTGGGGCACCTTCGGTACAAGCATTGGTCAGGCCTCTCGGGAACTGCTCTATAGGTTCATCCTACCTAGTTATCTAGAGCGGTGCAACGCATCGCAGGAGATTGTTTGTCCAAAGATGCAATGATGCGAAAACTCAAGGGGGAGAGTCGAAGCAGATCGGCGCGGTCCAGTCCGACATCGGGATGAGTCCCACCACTTGTGAGTGGGGTGGGGCATCATCATTTCCATCAATGCCCGGCAACCATCAAACCGCGGCGAGACCCACATCCACCCGCGGGAAGCGACCCGCCCGGTTCACGCAACCCCACCTGAATGGCCAGCCGGAACAGGGCCGCAGGCCGTGTTCCGGCTGGGACCAAAAGACTTGCCACACCGGCCAAAGCACCGTGAGATACCGACGAGAGCGACGCAGGGACCCACATCATGATCGGCGCCTATGGTGTCGCGGCCGGGCTGAACGGATGGCGCGGTTCTTCGGGAAGCAGTCCGAGTTGCGCGAGTGCCCGAACGCCGCAGGGGTGGAGATCCAGGCGTCCCGGGGTGGTGTGGTTCAGCGGGCCGGGAACTCGTATTCGAGCACATAGGCGGACGCGACTTTGGCGCTGACGCAGACTTCAACGGCCACGTCGTCGGTGTCGTAGGCGGTCCGCAGCACGCTCAGAACGGGAACCCCTGACTCCAGCTGCAACTCGCGGCGTTCTTCGGGGGTGGGCATACGGGCGGTGACTTCCTCGGTGAAACGTGCGAGGGCGTGACCGGCTTCCTCCAAGCGGGCATAGATGCCACCCGGTCCGGTATCGGCCTCGGTGATCTGCGCAACTTCGGCAATCGCCAATGGTAGGTAGGAGACCGCCGTCTCAACGGGTTGCCCATCGACGAGGTAGCGCCTTGACCACGCGACGACGTTGTTAGCGGCCGACACCTGAAGACGTTCGGTCACAAGCTGGTTCGTCTTCTTCCGGGTCACCGCGATCCGGTCGACTTCCGGCGAGTACCCAAATTCCTCGACTCCGATGTCGGATGCGGTGTTGCCGCCGGTTCGGTGTTTCCGCGCGAATCGATCGGATGCCACGCGCTGGACATGAGGCGCCGGGCGGACGAACACGCCGCGACCGCGCTCGGCGATCACCAGCCCTTCGGCACGAAGCTCTTGGACCGCTTGCCGCACCGTCATACGTGCCACACCGAAATGCTCGATCAACTCCGTCTCCGACGGCAGCCGTTCGCCGGGGGCTAGCCGACCCGACCGGACGGCCTCGCGCAACATGCCGGCGATCTGCCGATAGGGCGGGCTGTCCACAGTCCGATCGACCTGACCAAGTTCGAGCACCAACCAGCCTCCCGCCACCACATCTAGACGACTAGCTTAGAAGGCTGGCCCACCTATGTCACTCCTCATGCCGGCGCCGCCATGACGTTCGGCGACGCCGAGCTTCGGCGTATTAGTAGGGCCGACCCTGTGCCGGTCTGGCAGCGCCGTCGCTGATTATCGGAGCGGTCGCTGGTTCTGGTCTGGGCAGGAGACGGCGTTTGGGAGCGCACCGGGAGCGCTGGCCAACCGACGGTTGATCCGGAAACGCACCGTGCTCCAGGTAGTAGGTTCCTGCCCGCTCGATCGTCGCCGTCCAGTTGGCGCCGTGTCCTTTCACCCGAGCGAGGCCGCGGCTGGCAAGTGCACGGGCGGATGTTCGATGTGCCCAGCCGGTGAAGACGCCTTCGGGGCGACCATCATTGATCCACTGCAGCACCTTGAACTGGGCGTCGGAAAAGGGTGCGTCGTGAGCGGCCATGAACGTGATCCTGACGGGTGTTTCGGCGCGCGGGGAGGCGTAGATCGGCCGTGTGGGTTCTGGATGTCTCTGACGACGGCCCTCGGAGGTACGGACTGCGCTGTGATCAGCCTCAGATCCCGCACCTGTATTCAGGCTGGTCCTCTGATCGGTGGTGTTGTGACGGCGCGATTCGTGTCAAAGCGGCGCAACAAGACCTCGTGGGCCAGCTCACCGGAATAGCGAAGTATCTAGCATCCGTAATTGCTGTGTTTCCAAGGGGATATATGTATCCCAGCAAACGACTTGGGCCGCGTAGAACACGTTTCAGAACCATCGAGGCGGCCGTTCCTGTTTGAACTACCGTGAAAGTCCAATCTGTTTGCTGCCTCCGTCGTGACCTAAGTGCTGAGCAGCGTCTTTGGCGGATGTAGTTGATTGCGGATTGGCCAAGCGTCGCAGCGAATTAAGAAGACGCTATCGGAAAGTTGGTCGCGCACAGGTTTACTCAACAACACCGTGAGTTCCTGAGTCCGAGAACCGATCCGAGGGGGCAACGTGCATCTGACATGGGGCACTACCGCGACCACGCGATCGTTCGGCTCAGCCACGACGTCTAGCGCATTCACTCACCACAGCGAAGGGACACAACCGATGCCTCGTCAGCAAGAAACCCACGCGCATTCCGCAGCAATGCGCGCACAAGCGGGGGGGGGGGGCTTCTCCCCGCGTAACTAGGCTTCGCCCCTTCGCAACTGCCGGTGCCGTTCTTCTCGGCGCCGGCGCTGTCACGTTTACCCCCCCGAGTGTGGGACCCGCGCTGGGGCTGAGCACGTTTCGCGAGATCACTCTCACCTCCGACGACACCGGCCTATCCGCCCTTCTTGCCCCCTGGATCGCTCAGTACAACACCGCTTCGGAGAACGCGTCGATCCTGTTCAACAACTTCATTCTGGCCCCGAACGTAGGGCTTCAGCAGCCCATCGCCAACCAAATTGGCTTCATTCAGCAGGCGTTGAACGACCCGAGCAACATCTCGACGTGGATGAACGAGACCCAAGCGAATCTGGGGTCGGTCCTGACCGCCTTCGGGCTGCAGAACGCCAGTGCCGACACGACGTCAACGGTGTTGGACCACACCATTGAAGGGACACTCGCTAGTGGCCACGCCGCGTTGTTCGGGCAGATTCCTGGCTATATCCCGGCGGATCAGCAGGCGGCGGCGACTCCGATTATCAACTGGTTAGGGTCGCCGTCGAGCGCGATCTTCATGGGAGCTATCGGACCCTGGATCAGCCCGTGGGTGGCCTTGGGGAACAGCCTCGCCGACGGTGATGATCTGAATACCACCCTGGCCAACATGACCGGTGCCTTCTTCAACGGCGCCACGTTGAACCTCGACAGCTTGTTGCCGGCGATCAATAGCCTGGGTCTGTTCCCGCCGGGTATGACCATGGACAACCTGGACATCGGGTTCGGTGGGCTGTTGAGCACGGGCAGCGTGTCGGCGGACCCTTACGACGTGGGTGGCTACACCATCCCGGCAGTGGGCGGTTCGCTGTTCAACAGCATCGGCATTCAGTTCGCCGGGGTGCCGGCCGTCAGTTTTCTGACTGCTCCCAGTGAGGCGATCGGCCCGCTCGGGGCGTGGGAGGCGTGGGCCCAGATCGCCGCCACCCTGATCGGCTGGGACGGCACCGGCTCTCCGCTGGCTGGGGCTGTATTCCCGGCCGTGCCTGATGACCTCACGGACAGCGGTATCGCAATGTACACCGCACCCGACGACCTGTCCGGCTTTGTTCAGGATGTCGTGTCCTGGTTGGGCCTGTAGATCATTCACAGCCCGTTTCCCTCAACTCAATTCCTGTTGCTCCCGCTAGTGCAGCTTTGTCTGTTTTCACGAAAGGTGTTTGTCCATGAGCCGTCGTCACACCCGCAGCGATCGTGGCCCCCAGCACAGCAAAGGACGTGGTCCCGGGATAATTGGGGCCGGTAGTTCCGTCGGTGTATTCCTAGCTTTCGGCGTGCTGCCGCTGGCGGCGTCACCGGCGGCTCAGGCCGACGAACTTGACCTGATCTTTGCCCCCCTTATCAATGCGATCTCCAGCATCGACCCCACCGTGGGCACGGAGCTGAGTGCGTGGGTCACGTCATGGGATCCCACATTCGCGGACAACGGTGCCGCGGCTGCAGCGGTGCTCGACTCGGCGACAGCTTCCTCGGCTGACGCTGGTGTCATCGACTGGACGCAGCTCTTCGACCAGTGGATTTATCAGCCGACCCATAATGTCCTTGAGGCGTGGATCAGCAGCCCCTTCGGTGAACAGGTTGACACGGCCATAAACCAGCTGGCCGGGGTGTATTTGATCGGCGACGGTACGGCCGGGACCGCCGAGAATCCCGATGGCGGTGCCGGAGGCCTGTGGCTTGGTGACGGCGGGGCCGGCTATGACGCCAGCGCAGACGCGGGCGTCGACGGCGGCAACGGCGGCAACGCCATCGGCTGGATTGGTGACGGCGGGGCCGGTGGTGACGGTGGGGCTGGTGCTGACGGCGGGGACGGCGGAGCCGGCGGCATCTGGATGGGCATCGGTGGAGTCGGCGGCGCTGGCGGGGCCGCCCTTACGGCAGGCGGCATCGGCGGCAACGGCGGCGACGGCGGTTTCGCGGCAGGCTGGCTGTTCGGTAACGGCGGTGACGGCGGGATCGGTGGCGCCGGCGCGGCAGGAGCCGCGGGCAGTTTTGCCTCCGGCGGAACGGGTCTCGGCGGCAACGCCGGCATCGGCGGTAACGGCGGTGATGGCGGTAAGAGCGGGTACCTCCTCGGCGCCGGCGGCAACGGTGGGACCGGCGGTGCGGGCGCTGCCGGCGGGGCCGGTGCGACCGGGGTCAGCGACGGTACTGCTGCCCACCTCAATGGCGGCACGGGTGGCTCCGGCAGCAAGGGTGGCAACGGCGGTGCTGGCGGGGATCAAACCTACGGCGGGTCACTGGGCGAAGCCGGCAACGACGGAAATGGCGGTTCTGGTGGCGCTGGAGGGTCCGGCGGCGACAGCTACAAAGACTCCACCAGCGGCAACTTCCTAGGCAACGGCGGCAAGGCCGGTGTCGGCGGGGCCGGCGGGGCCGGCAACACCGCCGGTAACGGTGGTGACGGTGGTAACGGCGGCAGCGGCCTCAACGGCGGCGCCGGCGGCAACGGCGCCAGTGGCGGGCAGTCTGCTGGTAACCACTCCGTGTCCGGGGCGGGTGGTAACGGTGGCAATGGTGGTCAGGGCGGTGTGGCCACCGCGGGCACCGCCGGCGCCGGCGGCGGCGGCGGTACTGGGGGCAGGGACATCGCTGAAGCCGGCGATGGGGGGAATGGTGGCCAAGGCGGTGCAGGCGGCGCGGGTGCCACCACGGATAACACCATCCAGACCACCGGTGGAGCCGGTGGTGTCGGTGGCGGAGGCGGTGCTGGCGGTAGTGGCGGTGTTGGCGGTAGTGCAGGTAGTGGTGGTAATGGCGGTGGTGGCACCCTTGCCGGCGGGAAGGGGGGTAATGGTGGTAACGCCGGCCAAAGCCAAGGTGACGCCGGTGGTGGCGGTAATGGCGGTGACGGTGGTCAGGCCAGTGGCTGGAAGTCCAGCGACGGCACAATTTTCAGCCAAGGCGGCAGCGGCGGGAACGGCGGCGCCGGTGGTGTTACATATGCGGCTTCGGCTACCGCCGGTAACGGCGGGAACGGCGGCGCCGGTGCTGACGGGGCGACCGGCGCAAACGTCGTCAGCGTGGGTGGTAGCGGTGGTAGCGGTGGTAGCGGTGGTATGGCAATCCTCAGCACCCAGGGCTCCGGTGGAGGTAACGGAGGCCAAGGCGGCGCAGCCGGCTCCGGTGGTGACGGTACTGCCATCGGCGGTAACGGTGGCAACGGCGGTGCTGGCGGGGCCGGCGCGCTGTCGACCGGGGCTGGCGCTGACGGCGGTGCCGGCGGCGACAGTAGCGGCACGCTCATCCCGGCCGGCAACCCGTTCCATTTGGCCACCGGCAGCGGGCATGGCGGCAACGGTGGTGCGGGCGGTGCCGGCGGCAACAGTGCTGCCAACGCTAACAACACGGCCCTCTTTGTGCCTGGCGGCGCGGCAGGTAATGGCGGTGACGGTGGCGCAGGTTCGGGTGCGGCCAACGGAGGTAACGGCGGTAGCGGCGGCGCCGGGGCCCTGGGCACCACCAACAGCACCCCGGGCACCGGCGGCAACGGCGGGGCCGCAACTGGCACCGGTAATGGTGGTAATGGCGGCCAAGGCGGCCAAGGCGCCGCCGGTGCCGTGGGTGCTATGGGGAGTATCTCGACCACCGCACCCGGTGGCGATGGCGGCGTAGGTGGCAACGGTGCCACCGGCGGGCAGGGTGGCGCTGGCGGCGCCGCGGTTACCGGCCACGGCGGCCAAGGCGGCTCCGGCGGAACCGGCGGAACCGGCGGCACCGGCGGCAACGGCGGAACTGGCGCCTTGGGCAGTACCGGTGCAGACGGCAATGGCACAGATGGCCTGGCTGGCGGTAACGGTGGCACCGGTGGTATCGGCGGGGCAGGCGGTAACGGTGGCAGTGGTGGCATCAGTGTCAGCGGTATCGACGGTGCCAATGGCATTGATGGAAATGGCGGTACGGGCGGCGCCGGGGGCAACGGCGGCATCGGCGGCACCCCCGGCGCCGGAATTTCTTCGCCGTTTGGGGCCGGCGGCAATGGCGGCAATGCTGCCGACGGCGGTGACGGCGGTGACGGCGGGGCTGGCGGCACCTCAGGCAGCGGTAATGGTGGTCAGGGGGGCGTCGGCGGCAACGGCGGCAACGGTGTTGCTGGCGGCGCAGGCGGCCAGGGTGGCACCAATGGTGCTGGAGACGGCCTTAACGGCGGAAACGGCGGCAATAGCGGCAATGGCGGTGACGGCGGCGACGGCGGTGCTGGTGGACTAAGCATCAGCGGCACAGACGGCGCCTACGGCGCCGGCGGCAACGGCGCAACCAGCGTTGGAGTAGCCAGCGGTGGCCAGGGCGGCACTGGCTTCGGAGCTGGACACAGCGGCGGTAACGGCGGCAACTCCGGCAATGCCGGCAGCGGCGGCAATGGTGGCAACGGCCTCAATGGTGCGGCTGGCGGCACCGGCGGTAGGGGCGGCTTTGGCACGGCGGCGGCTGGTGGCAACGGAGTTGACGGTGCCGCCGGAGGTAACGGCGGCAACGCCGGTTCCAGCGGCAACGGGGGCAACGGTGGCAACAGTTCCACCTCACCCGGTGCCGGCGGCGCCGGCTTGGCAGTCAACGGCGGCAAGGGCGGCACCGGGACACCCCCCGGTCAGGCCGGTACCAGTAGTCCGGCCGGCCAACCGGGTCAACCCGGCCAATTAGTCCCCTGACACCGATCGCACCGTGCCGAGCCGGGTCGTCGGATCCCTCGGGACCCGGCGACCCCGGCTGTAGCGGCTATGGGTTGAAGGGGTCGAAATGGACGTCGTGCCCACCGCGGACACCCTGGTGGAGTTGCTGCGTCAGCAGGCTGCGCGATTGGGAGAGAAGCTGGCCTTCAGCTTTTCTCATTATGGCGATGGCCGCGACGGTGAGCAGGTGACGTATCGGGAGTTGGATGCTCGGGCGCGGGGGATCGGCGCGGAGTTGCAGGGGTTGGGTGCTGCGGGTTCACGTGTCTTGGTGTTCGGTAGTCCTGGATTGCACGGTATTGCAGGGATTCTCGGGTGCTGGTATGCCGGCGCTGTGGCGGTGCCGGTGCCAGATCAGTTGGGGCCGCGGCTGGCATCAGTGATCGCCGATGTGGGACCGGGTTTCGTGGTGGCGTCCTCGCAGATGCCTCGGAGCATTCGCTCGGCGGTCGACATCCTGGCCGGGCGGTGCGGCGGGCAACCCGTGGTGTGGTGTGGCACCGGCGACGGCGACGCTGATGCCTGGGTGGCGCCGGGTGTCGACGCCGACAGTAGTGCGCTGATCGTGTATTCGGCGGGGTCGACGTGCTACCCGAAGGGGGTGGTGTTGACCCACGAGAACGTCATGGCCAACCTGGAGGCGATTGCTGCGGCGGGGCTGGGTGATTCGCATGACGTTGTGGTGTCGTGGTTGCCGACACATCACGAGCGGGGTCTGATCGGTGGGGTGTTGGCGCCGATCTATGCCGGCGCCAGCACTATGTTGATGTCACCGTCAGCGTTCATCCAGCGGCCGATGTGCTGGTTGGAGGCGATCTCCCGGTGGCGGGGCACCGTGTCTGCGGCTCCGGGCTTTGCCTACCGGATGTGTGTGCAGCGCAGCACGCCGGCTGAACGTGCCGGCTTGGATTTGTCGAGCCTGTCCACCGCGGTCATCAACGGGGCCGAGCCGGTGCAGGCGGCCACGATGCGTGCCTTCGCCGAGGCATTCACGGCGTCGGGTTTTCGGGCTGAAGCATTCACGCCGGTCTATGGACTGACCGAGGCCACCATGTTCGTCTCCGGCGGCGCAGAACCCCAAGCCCCCGTCGTGCGCCATGTGGATCGGGTTGGGCTGCGCTCGGGGTGGGCTCTCGATACCGACCCGAATGATTCTGATGCTGTCGCGGTGGTGGGGTGTGGGCGCCCCCGTCAACCGGTGGTGATCGTCGACCCCGATACCCGTCTGGAATGCGGGCCCGATGAGGTCGGCGAAATCTGGATCGGCGGACCCGGTGTCGCCCGTAGCTATTGGAACGCGAGCGCCGCGAGCGATCAGATCTTCGAGGGATTCCTGGCAGACGGCGGTGGTGGCCCGTTCCTGCGCACCGGCGACAGGGGTTTTGTCCGGGGTGGGGAGTTGTTTGTCACTGGGCGCTGCTCAGACCTGGTGGTGCTGGGCGGGGTGCACTATTACCCCCACGATCTTGAGGCCACGGTGGCCGACTGCCATGCGGTTCTGCTGTCGGGCCGGGGTGTGGTGTTTGCCGATGAGTCCGGGCAGTTGGTGGTGGTGAACGAGGTCAGCTGCGACATCGGTGAGGCCGAACTGGCCCACCTGGTGTCTCGGATCCAGTCCGCACTGCGCGAATCCCATGGCATTCAAGCGCATTCGATTGTGTTGATGGGGGCAATGCGCCTGCCCATCACCGAGGCCGGCGCGATCCGACGCAGCGCGTGCCGCTGGCAGTACCTCGACGGCGACCTCGACACCGTCGCGCAATGGCACGCACCGTCATGGGCCGGCTCAACGTCGCAGCCTCGGGACGGCAACGTCGTTGCGTTCGCCGAGAGCGCAGCCGCGCGGCAGCTACGTGTATCGCGGTCATGAGCCGCGGACGGGCGAGGGTGTGATGGCGGGCTTCATTTCGGGGCGGACCGCCCGTCGCAGTGCACCCGATCTGGATTTCGTTGAGCAGAAATCGTGGCAGAACTACTTGGCGACGGTCCTGCGGATGACCACGATGCTCAATCGCCAGCTGATCGATGCCCACCAGCTGTCGCTGGTCGACGTGCACTTGCTGGAGATCCTGGACAACGCCGCGGGCGGCACGCTCCAGATGGGTGTGCTGGCCGAGGCGCTGTCGGTGCCGGCGCCCCGGCTCACCCGACAAATCAAACGAGTCGAGGGCCGCGGTCTGGTGCTGCGGACGGTCAGCCCGGACGATCGCCGCTGTGTACTGGTCGCCATCACCGACATGGGCCGAACGTTGTTGGAACAAGCCATGATCACCTACGCCAATCAGGTCCGCACCCACTTCCTGGGACAACTGACCCGACCCCAGACGGCAGCCATGGCCACCAGTTGCCGCCAGATCGGCGAGGCGCTGAAACGGACTGGGGGAACGGGGAGTTGAGGGGTTGATTGGGTGGCTCTGAGCGTGACGGGTCTTTACACCGAGAAGCCGAGGCGGTTGGGCGGTGGTGACTGCACGTGACTTGCGAGGGCAATGACCTCGGTCACCGTTTAGGAACCTCGCGCCTATTCTCGTTCGCTCCTGGGTGTGTCGGTGGCCCGTGCGAGTATCGGCGGCATGATCAGCACGTTTCAGGCCCTACTTGTTACGGCGATCGCGATACTTCCTGGGTCGGTCTATACGATTGCTCGCGAAAGCCGCGGCGCGAGCTGGGCTTGGCGCAAAACAGATGCCGCAACGCTCATCTTCCGTTTTCTCACTGCGTCGGCCTTCTTTCACCTACTCCTTGCGCCGGTCAGCTACGCCGCCTATCAGCACATAACGGTCAATCACATGCTCTCTGCCGACCACCCTTTTCCATGGTCGTGGTGGGCATGGGTATCCACATATATCGTCGTTCCGTACGCGTTCGGTGTCTGCATGGAAGAGTCCCGTAGCTGGGAACGCAGCCCCCGTCGTCTGCTCGGCTGGCCCCAGAACGCGTTCAAGGCGGTGTTGGGTTTCGTCGCGGGCACCGATCCCGAGCCTCGTGCTTGGGATCGCCTCTTTTCCAGGCATCGCACCGGCTATATCACGCTGAAACTCAAAGGCAGCGGCGAATGGAAAGCCGGGCTCTGGTACGCGCCGTCCTATGCCAGCGCCTACGGCGAAGACCAGGATCTCTATATCGCGGAGCAGATCGCGGTTGACGAAACCGGTTCAGTCCAATCCGACAACGGCAGACCGGTGTACCTAGGGCGTGTCTCCCAAACTTTCGTGTCCTGACCAGTGACGATGGGTCAGTGACGCGTATGGGTGTGATTTCTGACGAGTTCTGGGCCGTGGTCGAGCCATTGATGCCTTCGCATGAAGGT
>Ga0153956_1001275_pt1 | contig 22941 bp, 28 predicted proteins | sample TSFL040MetaG_FD_104704 | JGI IMG/M metagenome (GOLD analysis project Ga0153956, IMG submission 104704) | Attine ant fungus gardens microbial communities from Florida, USA - TSFL040 MetaG | ecosystem: Host-associated > Fungi > Mycelium > Unclassified | place: USA: Florida, Wekiwa Springs... | reverse complement strand
GCACCAACTGCGCGCGCTCCCCATCAGTGAGATCGAGTACCGCCTTCGGCCGACCCGTTCGCGCCATGCCACACCCTACCACACATACGCCACGAACTTAAGGCGCAGGACACTAGCTCGCGCGCCGCAGCGTCACGCGGCCGAGCGCCTCGCGCGCGCCCGCGCCGGCCGCGGCGCCGGCGAGCGCGAGCGCGAAGGCGATCCAGAGCCGCGCCGGGTCGTTGCTGGCGCTCGTCAGCGCGGAGGCCAGCGCCAGCAGGCCCGGCCCGGCGAGCGCGACCGCATAGCGGACGGCGCGCGGCGCCGCGACCGCCGCGCGCGAGGCGCTGAAGCCGGCGAGCAGCCCGACCCCGCCGCTGACGACCTCCCAGCCGATCTCGCGGGCGTCGAAGCTGCGCGTCGTCGCGCTCAGCGCGAACGCGCCGAGCGCGCTCGCGAGCAGCGTCGCGACGATGCCGGCGAGCAGGCCCGACAGCGCCGCCGAGCGTGTGCGCCGCGCCGTCATGCCAGCCGGAAGGAGTCGAAGACCAGGCCGAGCCGCGCGGCGTCGAAGTCGCTCGCCGGCGCGCGCACGAAGAAGTCGAGCGCGCGGCCGTCGCGCGTCAGCACGAAGAGGTCGACCTGGCGCAGCCGCACGCGCGCACGCCCCGGCCGCTGCGCCGAGTAGCGCGCGTCGACGCGGCGCGCCGCGCGCGCGCCGGCCACGGCGACGTCGCGCTGCGCCGTCACCGCGTAGTCGGGGAAGCTGACCCGCTGCATCGCGTTGTGCAGCGAGACCGTCGCCGCCAGCGTGTTGCGCGCCGGTCCGCTGCCGAGCGCGACCTGCGGCGGCAGCCCGCCGGCGCCCTGGGCGCCGTAGAACTCGACCAGGTTGCGGGCGTCGTCGCCGCGCGTCCAGCCGCGCGGGTGGCCGAAGCTCACACCGCGCTCGGCGAAGCGCGCGAAGCCGGCCGGCAGCGGCGCCGGCGCGGACGTGGACGAGCCCGCGCCGCCGGAGGAGCCGCCGCAGGCGGCCAGCGCCAGCGCGCTCAGCGCGACCAGGCCGAAGCTGCGCGCCCGCATCAGTTCTTCACCGCGTCCGAGCAGGCGTACCACGGTTGCAGGCCGCCGGGGCCGGGGTCGAACCAGGCGTCGTCGAGCGCGGCGTCCTGCGAGGCGTACTTGAGCGAGAAGCCGAGCACGCTGCCGTCGATGTCGATGCCGGCCGAGCTCTGGTCGAGGTCGTAGAGCTGCACGTTGGTCTGCGCGGAGTCGTCGAAGCGCCCGAGCAGGTCGCCGGCCGCCTTGGCGAGCGAGACGGACTGGCCGGTCGTCGGGTCGGTGCCGTGCAGGAACTCCTGCGCGGCCGCGAGGTTGGCGGGGTCGGTCAGGTCGAGCGTCGACTGGAACGTGACCCGCTTGCCCTGCTGGCTCTTGATCCCGACCTTGGCCTTCTCGATCCCCTCGATCACCGAGTCGAGCCCCTCCTGGGTGCCGCTGAAGTCGAGCCCGCCGGCGACGGACCCCTGTCCCTGCACGGTCATGCTCTTGGCCTTGCCGTCCTTGTCGTAGGTGATCCCGATCAGCACCTTGCCGTCGCCGTCGACGCCGAAGCCGCCGGCGAACGCGAGCCCGGCCTTGCCGCCGATGTTGGCCTTGGCCTGGAAGAAGTACGTCGTGTCGCCGTTCGTGTAGTACTGCGCGCCGAGCCCGGCCTCGGCGCCGCCGCTGGCCTGCGCGTAGGCGCCGCCGGCGCCGGCGGAGATCGAGGCGTTGACCGAGACGCCGCCGTAGATCGTGGTCGAGTCCTCCTTCGGCAGCTGATAGTCGTCGCCGCTCTCGAGGAAGTCCGGGATCCCGTCGTGCTCGTCGATCACCTTCTGCACCGTGCGGTCGATGAAGGTGTTGGCGTCGTCCTGCGTCGGGAAGATCCACGTGCGCGAGAGCTCGCCCTTGCCGGTGACCGAGAAGTCGCCCTTCGGCGAGGACGCCTCGGTGCCGTCGCCGTCGACCTTCACGCCGGGCGTCGAGAACTGCAGCCCGGCGCCGGCGTTGGCCTTCAGCGTGACCGTCGTCGAGCCGTCGGCGGCGACCTGGTAGATGCCCTCGACGCCGCCCTCGAGCTTGAAGACGAGCACCTTCACGGAGCCCTGGATCGACTTGTCCGAGACGCTGACGACGCACTTGGACAGCGGCGGCGCGGAGGGGTCTCCCGGCAGCGTCTCGCAGCTCTCGCCGCCGGCGATCCGGCAGACCAGCACCTGCGCGTGCCAGCCGATCCGGCTGCCGGCGTCGGTCAGGGCGAGGGCGGCGATCACCACGCTGACGAGCAGCAGCGCCCCCAGGTACTCGGGGGCCGTCTGCCCGGCTTGGCTGCGCAACCGCTTGAGCATCGTGCCGCGGACCGTATGAGCGGCGCGGCGCCGCCGCGAGAGGCCGCGGGCTCAGCCTCGTCCCGGGACCGGACTCAAACCTCGCCCGGGACCGGTCCCAGCCTGCACTGGGACCGCCGCTGCGGGCCGTACACTGAGATCCAGGTGCAGATCGCCGACCGCATCAAGGCGGACGTGACCAGCGCGATGAAGGCGCGCGATCGCGATCGCGTCTCGGCGCTTCGCCTCGTCCTCTCGGAGCTGCAGAAGGCGGCCAAGGAGGGCGACGCGGACGAGCTGGCGGTCCTGCGACGCGAGCGCAAGCGCCGCCGCGAGGCCGAGCAGGCCTATCGGGACGCCGGCGCCGCCGAGCGCGCCGAGGCGGAGGCCTTCGAGGCCGTGGTGATCGAGGGCTACCTGCCCGCCGAGCTCAGCGACGCCGAGCTCGCGGACCTGGTCAGCGCCGCGATCGCCGAGACGGGGGCCGCCTCGCCGCGTGACATGGGGCGGGTGATCAAGCACGTGATGGGAGCCGCCGGCGGCCGCGCCGACGGCAAGCGAGTCTCGACCAAGGTGAAGGAAGCGCTCAACTAGATGGCACGACGGCAACTCGAGGTTTCGAACGAGGTGGCGGCGGAGCTCGCGGGCTCGCGAGACGCCGCGTTGCGCACGCTGCAGGAGCAGCTCGACGCCGAGGTCTACCTCCGTGGCAACGTGATCACGCTCGACGGCGACGCCGAGGCCGTGCAGGCGGGCGCGACGGTCGTGCGCGAGCTGTCGAGCATGGTCGACCGCGGCTACGACGTCGGGCCGGCGACGGTCGAGGCGGTCGCGCGCGTGCTCGAGGCGTCCGAGTCGCCCGCGCGCGTCCTGGAGGACGTCGTCTGGCGCCACCGCAACCTGCGCGTCGCACCGAAGTCGGTCAACCAGAAGCGCTACGTCGACGCGATCCGCCGCTCGACGATCAGCTTCGGCGTCGGCCCCGCCGGCACCGGCAAGACGTTCCTGGCGATGGCGATGGCGACGGCCGCGCTCTCGCGCCGCGAGGTCAACCGGATCATCCTCACGCGCCCGGCGGTCGAGGCCGGCGAGCGGCTCGGCTTCCTGCCCGGCGACCTGATGGCGAAGGTCGATCCGTACCTGCGGCCGCTGTTCGACGCGCTCAACGACATGATGGATCCGGAGCGCGTCGCCGCGCACCTGGAGAAGGGCGTGATCGAGGTCGCGCCGCTGGCCTTCATGCGCGGGCGGACGCTGAACGACTCGTTCGTGATCCTCGACGAGGCGCAGAACACGACGCCCGAGCAGATGAAGATGTTCCTGACGCGGCTCGGCTTCGGCTCGCGGATGGTCGTCACCGGCGACGTCACGCAGGTCGACCTGCCGCGCGAGCAGCAGTCCGGCCTGGTGCAGATCGGCGACGTGCTCGAGGGCATCGAGGGCGTCGAGTTCGTGCGCTTCGGCGGCGACGACGTCGTCCGCCACAAGCTCGTGCAGCGGATCGTCGAGGCCTACGACCAGCACGCCGCGGGCCAGGCCTCGAACCTGCGTCCGGCCAAGTCCGAGCGGCGCCGAAGCGCCTGAGTGCGGCGGTGCTCGACGTCGAGCTGATCGGGGTCGCCGGCCTGCCGGAGGCCCTGGTCGACGAGGCGGTCGCCTACGCGGCGGCGTCCGCCGGCATCGAGGACGGCCATGTCGCCGTCGAGTTCGTCGACGCCGAGCGCATCGCGGAGCTGAACGAGCAGTGGCGCGGCAAGGCCGGGCCGACCGACGTGCTGTCGTTCCCGATCGACGAGGAGGGTCCGATCGTCGGCGAGCGGGAGCTGGGGGACGTCGTCATCTGCCCGGAGCACACATCCGACCTGGTGGAGGCGATCGTGCACGGTGTGCTGCATCTGACCGGCATGGACCATGAGACCGACGCGGGCGAGATGCTCGCGCTGCAGGCCGAGATCCGGTCGTGGCTGCCATGAGCCGCTCCGGCTTCGTCGCGCTCGCCGGGCGCCCGAACGTCGGCAAGTCGACGCTCGTCAACCAGCTCGTCGGCCACAAGGTCGCGATCGTCTCCGACAAGCCGCAGACGACGCGGCGGGCGATCCGCGGCGTCGTCACGGCGCCGGGCCGCTACCAGCTCGTGCTGACCGACCTGCCGGGCGTCCAGCGCCCGCGCGACGCGCTGACGGCGCGCATGCAGCGGCGCGTCGAGGAGGAGCTGCGCGAGTCCGACGCGGCGCTGTTCGTCGTCAACGGCGACCAGGGCGTCGGCGGCGCCGGCGACCGCTTCATCGCCGAGGCGCTGCTCCGTGCGCGCATCCCGGTCGTGATCGCCGTCAACAAGGTCGATCGGCTGAGCCGGCCGCGCTCGGTCGTCGCGCTGCAGGCCGCGGCCGAGCTCGGCCTGTCGGAGGCCGACGTCTTCCCGATCTCCGCGCGCACCGGCGGCGGCGTCGGCGCGCTCGTCGACCACCTCGCGACGCTGCTGCCGGAGGGTCCGTTCTACTTCCCGCCGGAGGAGGTCTCGGACCAGTCGGAGGCCGTGATGCTGGCCGAGCTCGTGCGCGAGCAGGTGCTGCGGCGCACGCGCGAGGAGGTCCCGCACGCGGTCGAGGTGCAGATCGACGAGATCGAGGAGCGCGACGGGCTGATCGCGGTGCGCGCGCTGCTGTGGGCCGAGACGGAGTCGCAGAAGGGCATCCTGATCGGCTCGCACGGGCGCATGATCAAGTCGATCGGCGTCGCCGCGCGGCGCGAGCTCGAGCGCGAGCTGGGCGAGCACGTCCACCTCGACCTCTCGGTCCGCGTGCGCCGCTCCTGGCGCGCCGACGACGCGCTGCTGGACCGGCTCGGCATCACCTAGCCTCGCGGCCGCGTACGCGGTCGAGCTGGCGGCGGTCGCGCTTGGTCGGGCGGCCGCCCTCGCCGCCGTCGATCCGCGCCTCGCGGCGCTCCTGCGCGTGGCGCTCGCGCGCGGCGACGCTCTCGGCGGTCTCGTCGTAGAGCCGCGCCGCCTCGCTCGCCGGCCCACGCCGCGGCGCCGTGCCGCGCACGATCACGGTCAGCCGCAGCGGCCCGCTGCGCAGCTCCAGCCGGTCGCCCGGCCTGACGTCCTTGCTCGGCTTGGCGGCGACGCCGTTCAGCTGCACGCGCCCGGCCTTGAGCGCCTCGGCCGCGAGCCCGCGCGTCTTCGTCAGTCGCGCCGCCCACAGCCACTTGTCGATGCGCATCGGCTCGTTCATCGCCTCCATGCTGCCAGCATCCGCGGCGTGTTCGCGACGCCGCACGGACCCGCCCGCGCCGAGCTGCACCATGCCGAGCGTCCGATCGGCGCGCTCGTGCTCGGCCACGGCGCCGGCGGCGGCATCGCCGCGCCGGACCTGCTCGCCGCCCGGGACGCGGCGCTGGCGGCCGGCGTCAGCGTCGCGCTCGTCGAGCAGCCCTACCGCGTCGCCGGCCGCCGCGCGCCGGCGCCGGCGCGCCAGCTCGACGCCGCCTGGACCGCCGTGCTCGAGCAGCTGCGCGCGGATCGGCTCGCCGGCCTGGCGCTGGTCGTCGGCGGCCGCTCCTCGGGCGCGCGCGTCGCCTGCCGCACGGCCGCGCAGACGGGCGCCGTCGCCGTGCTCTGCCTGGCCTTCCCGCTGCATCCGCCGGGCAAGCCGGAGACGTCGCGGATCGCCGAGCTGGACGCCGTCGCGCTGCCGACGCTGGTCGTGCAGGGCGCGAGCGACCCGTTCGGGATGCCGCCGGCGGCGGCCGGCCGCCGCGTCGTGACGCTGCGCGGCAGCCACGCGCTCAGGAGCGACGCGCCCGGCCTGCGCGCCGCCGTCGGCGGCTGGCTGCCGGGCGCGCTGGCCGGCGGCGCGGACGCCGCCGGCCGGCTCGCGTGAGCTGCTGACTACTGGCCGCCGGTGCTGCCGGAGCTGCTGCTCGTCGGCGGCGTGACGGGCGGCGCGGTCGGCGTCGGCGTCGGCTTCGGTCCGTTCGCGCAGACCGAGATCTTCAGGTCGTCGGCGCACTGCGTGTCCGCGCGCCAGCGCTGCTCGTAGCTCTTGGAGAAGGCGGTCAGCGCGTTCTGCTGCTTCTGCTGCTGCAGCGTCTGCTTGATCGTCGGCGTCGCCTGCTTGAGCGACTGCTGCGACTTCGGCGTGATGCCGGTCACCGAGAGGACGTACGAGTAGCCGGAGGTCGTGATCGGGCCGATGATCACGTTCTTCTTGGCGCTGAAGACCGGGCCGCCGAGCGCCGCCGGCAGCGAGGCCTTGTCGATCGAGCCGACGTTGCCGCCCTTCTTCTTGGAGTTGGCGTCCGTCGAGTACTTCGTCGCCACCGAGGTCCAGGACTGGCCGGACTTGAGCGCGCTGGCGGCCTGGCTGGCCTTGGACTTGCTCTTGTTGATGACGATCCGCAGCGCGCGCTGCTCGGGCTTGGCGAACTGCGCCTTGTTCTTGTCGTAGTAGCCCGAGATGTCGGCGTCGCTGACGGTGTCCTTGCCCTTCGTCACCTGCTTGGTGATCGAGTTGGCGAGCATGTTCACCTTGACCGAGCGCAGGATGTCGGCCTGCGTCTCACCCGACTGCTTCAGGAACGCCTGGTAGTCGGAGTCCTTCGGGTAGGCCTGCTTCTTCTGCGTCTGGAAGGTCTTCTGGACCTGGTCGTCGGAGACCTTGATGTCGCGCTTGTCGGCCTCGGCGAGGACCCACTGGGCCGAGACCAGCTGCTGCAGCGCCGACGTGCGGAAGTTCTTCAGGTCCTTGGCGCACTGCGCCTTGTACTGGGCGTCGGTCTGCTGCTTGCCCTTGGCGGCCTTCGTCGCGGCCTGCTTGGCGGCGACGCACTTGGTGTAGTTGGGAGCGTCCGGCACGGCCTCCTGGCCGCCCGACTTGGCGGCGATGGTGGTCCAATGCGACAGCTCGGAGCGAGAGATGTTCGTTCCGTCCACGGTTGCGACCGCGTCCTTCGGAACCCCACCTCCTCCTCCGCACGCCGCGAGGACGGAACCAGCGGCGACGATGGTGAAAGAGGACGCGACGACGCGCGTGATCACGGAGTGCACGCTCCTACGCTAGCGTCGCTCTCCGCGGAAGGCCACGCGGCTCTGTCAAAAGTTTTACGTTGGGGCGTTCGACGCGGTACGCGAAGGCGCCGTGCCGGTCAGTGCTCACACAGGGCACCGGCGAGCCGCCGGTACTCGGACAGTCCGAGCTCGGTCTCGAAGACGAACGGCAGCGTCCGCACCGGCGCCTGGACGCGCTCGCGCAGCCGCCGGATCTGGGCGTGCTGGCGCTGCTGGCGGGCGTGGCCGGCGAGCGCGGCGCCGAGCGCCGGCGTGCCGGCGTGGCCGTTGCCGGCGGCGGCGTGCAGCCGGCGCACGTCGGCGGCGCTGAAGCGCACCGGCCAGACGCCGTTGACGACGACCGCGTCGAGCTCGAGCCCGACGGCGGCGGCCAGCGCGCGCTCGAGCTCGATCGTCTCGCTGACCGGCGTCTCCTCGGCCAGCGCGACCGCGACGTAGCCCGTGCGGCTGCCGTCCGAGAGCATCGCCGCGACCTTGTCGGCCTGGCGGCGGATCGGCCCGACGCGCGCCAGCTCGCCGAACGTGCGCGGCGTCGTGAGCATGCCGACGCCGTGGCCGGAGGCGGGCGCGTCGACGATCACCAGGTCGTAGACGTGGTCGCGCTCGTCCGACGGCTCGCCCTGCGCGAGCTGCCAGGCCTTGGCGATCGTGATCAGCTCCTTGGCGCCGGGCGCGGCGGCGACGAAGTACTGGAAGGTCGTCGAGCCGCCGAGCACGCGGGCGGCGGTGCCGCCGCCGAGCTGGCGCGCCAGCCACTCCTCGAGCGCCGCCTGCGGGTCGATCGTCGTCGCCCAGAGGTCGCGCGCCAGCCGCACCTCGCGGTCGCGGCGCACGCCGTGGCGCTGGAACGCGCGCGAGACGCGGTCCTGCTCGGCCAGCTCGCAGACGATCGTGCGGCGGCCGAGCGCCGCCGCCGCGAGGCCGAGCGCGGCCGCGACGGTCGTCTTGCCGGTGCCGCCCTTGCCCGTCACGTAGAGCAGCGACTTCTCGCGCAGGAGCCCCTCCATCGGTGTGCTTGACGTTAGTCACGCGCGCGGCGGCGGCGCCAGGCGCGCGGCGGTCCGGCCCGCCGCGGCCGCGGGCCGGCGCGGGTTCGAGCCCCGCGGCCGCACGAGCCGGCCGCCGGCCTCCTAAACTCCCGCCTCCGATGGAGGGTTCCAGTGTTGACGTGCGGTTCGACGAGCGCGGCCTCGTGCCGTGCGTGATCCAGGACTGGCAGAGCGGTGAGGTGCTGACGCTCGCCTACATGAACGCCGAGGCGCTGCAGCGCAGCGTCGCCAGCGGCGAGCTGCACCTCTGGAGCCGCTCGCGTCAAGAGCTCTGGCACAAGGGGGCGACCTCCGGGAACACGCAGGCCGTCAAGGCGCTGCGCTACGACTGCGACGCCGACGCCGTGCTGGCGCTCGTCGAGCCCGCCGGCCCGGCCTGCCACACCGGCGAGCGCACATGCTTCTTCAGCGGCGCGCTCGAGCCGCCGGCGCCGCACGAGGCGCTGCCCGGCCTCGAGCGCACGCTGCGCGAGCGCGCCGAGGCGCGGCCCGCCGGCTCCTACACGGCGACGCTGCTGGCCGACCCGCCGCTGATCGGCGCCAAGGTGCAGGAGGAGGCCGAGGAGGTCGCGCGCGCCGCGCGCGAGGAGAGCGACGAGCGCGTCGCCGAGGAGGCCGCCGACGTGCTCTACCACCTCGCCGTGCTGCTGCGCTCGCGCGGCCTCAGCCTGGCGGACGCCGAGGAGGTGCTCCTTGCCCGCCGTCGCTGACTCGCTCGACGTCGCGCCGAGCGTCGAGCAGGCGCGCGCGCTGGCCGGCGATCACAACCTGATCCCCGTCTGCCACACCTACGTCGAGGACACCGAGACGCCGGTCTCGGCCTTCCTGAAGCTGCGTGGCGACGGCCCGGCCTTCCTGCTCGAGTCGGCCGAGCAGGGCCAGCACGTCGGCCGCTTCTCGTTCCTCGGCTGGCGGCCGCGCCGCGTGCTGCGCTGGCGGCTCGGCGAGAGCGGCGACCCGTACGCGCTGGCGCAGGAGGCGGTCACGCAGCAGCGCCAGGCGGCGCTGCCGGAGCTGCCGCCGTTCGCGGGCGGCGCCGTCGGCTTCTTCGGCTTCGACTGCGTGCGCGCCGTCGAGCGGCTGCCGGAGCCCAACGAGGACGTGCTCGGGCTGCCGGACATGGCGCTGATGCTGACCGACGTGATCGTCGCCTTCGACCACCTCAAGCACACGGTCACGATCCTCGCCAACGCCTACCTCGACGACGAGGGCGGCGTCGAGGCGGCGCACGCACGCGCCGTCGCGGCGATCCGCGACACGCGCGCGCGGCTGACGGCGCCGCTGCCGGCCGCGGCCGTGCAGCCGCCGCGCGAGGCGCCGGACTTCGCGTCGAACATGCCGCGCGAGTGCTTCGAGGGGATGGTCTCGCGGATCGTCGAGTACATCCACGCCGGCGACGCCTACCAGGTCGTGCCCTCGCAGCGCTGGTCGGCGCCGACGCCGGTCGAGCCGTTCTCGATCTACCGCGGTCTGCGCGCCGTCAACCCGTCGCCGTACATGTACTTCCTCGACTTCGAGGACTTCCAGATCGTCGGCGCCTCGCCCGAGCCGCTGCTGACGGTCACCGGCCGGCACGCGATGACGCGCCCGATCGCCGGCACGCGCCCGCGCGGCGAGGACGACGCGGCGATCGCCGCCGACCTGCTGGCCGACGAGAAGGAGCGGGCCGAGCACGTGATGCTGGTCGACCTCGGCCGCAACGACCTCGGCCGCGTCTGCGAGCACGGCAGCGTGCACGTCGCGCGGCTGATGGAGGTCGAGACCTACTCGCACGTGATCCACATCGTCTCCCAGGTCGAGGGGACGCTGCGCGAGGACGTCGGCGCGATCGACGCGCTGCGCAGCGTGCTGCCCGCCGGGACGCTCTCGGGCGCGCCGAAGATCCGCGCGATCGAGATCATCGACGAGCTCGAGCAGGTCAAGCGCGGCGCCTACGGCGGCGCGGTCGGCTGGCTCTCCTACGCCGGCCAGCTCGACACCTGCATCTGCATCCGCACGGTCGTCGTCAAGGACGGGCTGGCGCACATCCAGGCCGGCGGCGGCACGGTCGCCGACGCGCGGCCGGAGTACGAGTACGAGGAGTCGCGCGCGAAGGCGCGCGGCGTCGTGCGCGCGATCGAGCTGGCGACGCAGCAGCCGGGGTGGGCTTAGCCATGGCGCCGCGCGTGCTGATGATCGACAACTACGACTCGTTCACCTACAACCTCGTCCAGTACCTGGGCGAGCTCGGCGCCGACCTGGAGGTCGTCCGCAACGACGTCGTCGCCGTCGACGAGCTGCTCGGCCGCGGCTACGACCGCGTCGTCGTCTCGCCCGGTCCGTGCACGCCGAACGAGGCCGGCATCTCGGTCGAGGCGATGCGCCGCTTCCCGGAGGCCGGCGTGCGCTCGCTCGGCGTCTGCCTCGGCCACCAGTCGCTCGCGCAGGCCTTCGGCGGCGAGGTCGTCCGGCATCTGCCGGTGCACGGCAAGACGACCGCGATCGAGCACGACGGCCGCGGGATCTTCGCCGGGCTGCCGAACCCGATGCCGGTCGCGCGCTACCACTCGCTGGTCGTGGCGCCGCAGCTGCCGGACGTGCTCGAGCCGACCGCGCACGGCGGCGGCGTCGTGATGGCGATGCGCCACCGCGAGCTGCCGGCGCTCGGCGTCCAGTTCCACCCGGAGTCGGTGCTGACGCCGGACGGCATGCAGCTGCTGCGCAACTTCCTCGCCGACTGATGCCGAACCCGGTCATCACGCGCGCGCTCGACGCGCTCATGTCCCGGCGCGACCTGTCAGCCGAGCGCACCGCCGAGGTGCTCGCCGAGATCATGGCCGGCAACGCCACCGAGGTCGAGACGGCCGGCTTCCTCGTCGCGCTGCGGACGAAGGGGGAGACGGTCGACGAGCTGACCGGCCTGGCCAGCGCGATGCGCTCGTTCGCGACGCCGGTCGACGCCGGCCGCGGCGACCTGATCGACACCGCCGGCACCGGCGGCGGCCGCCCGACCTTCAACGTGTCGACCACGGCGGCGCTGATCGCCGCCGGCGCCGGCTGCGCGGTCGCCAAGCACGGCAACCGCTCGGCGACCGGGCTGTCGGGCTCGGCCGACGTGCTCGAGGCGCTCGGCGTGCGGATCGACCTGAAGCCCGACGCCGTCGCGCGCTGCATCGCGCAGGTCGGCTTCGGCTTCATGTTCGCGCCGGCCCATCACGCCGCGACCCGCTTCGTGATCCCGGTGCGCAAGGAGCTGGCGGTGCGCACGATCTTCAACTTCCTCGGCCCGCTGACGAACCCGGCCGGCGCGCGGCGGCAGCTGATCGGCGTCTCGGACCCGGCGTTCCTGGAGACGATCGCCGGCGCGCTGGCGCGGCTGGGCGCCGAGCGGGCGCTGGTAGTGTCAAGCGCCGACGGTCTTGACGAGATGAGCACCTCGGGTACAACGCGCGTCGTCGAGGTCGACGGCGACGGACTTCGCAGCTACGACGTCGCGCCCGAGGACGTCGGCCTCAAACGGGTTGAGCCCGGCGCGATCGGCGGCGGGCTGCCGGCCGCCAACGCCGACGTCGCGCGCCGCATCTTCGCGGGCGAGCGCGGCGCCGAGCGCGACCTGGCCGTGCTCAACGCCGGCGCGGCGATCTACGTCTCGGGCAGCGTCGGCGACCTCGAGCAGGGCGTGCGCGCCGCCGAGGCCACGCTCGACGACGGCCGCGCGGCCGCGGCCCTGGAGGCGCTGATCGGATTGACGAACGAATTGGTGGCAGCGGTATGAGCGTGCTCGAGAAGATCGTCGAGGACACGCGCGGCGAGGTGAAGCGACGCCGCAAGGCGACGCCGCTCGCGGCGCTCGAGCAGGAGCTCGAGCAGCGTGCGGGCAGCGAGGGCTTCAGACCCTTCTCGGAGGCGCTGACGCGGCCCGGCATCTCGGTGATCGCCGAGCACAAGCGGCGCTCGCCGTCGGTCGGCGCGATCCGCGAGGGCGCGACGGTCGAGGACGTCGTCGCGGCCTACGAGCGCGGCGGCGCGGCGGCGCTGTCGATCCTGACCGAGCCGTTCCACTTCGGCGGCTCGCTGGACGACCTGCGCGCGGCGCGCGCGGCGACGACGCTGCCGGTGCTGCGCAAGGACTTCATCGTCGACTCGTACCAGCTCTACGAGGCCGCGGCGGCCGGCGCCGACGCGATCCTGCTGATCGTCGCCGCGCTCGAGCGCGACAAGCTCGAGTCGCTGCTGCACGAGGCCTCCGACCTCGACCTCGACGCGCTCGTCGAGGTCCACGACGAGCGCGAGCTCGAGGTCGCGCTGGACGTCGAGGCCGACGTGCTCGGGATCAACAACCGCGACCTGGCCGACTTCAGCGTCGACATCGACCGCACGTTCCAGCTGCTCTCGGACGTGCCGGCCGGCAAGACCGTCGTCTCGGAGTCCGGATTCTCCTCACGCGAGCAGCTCGACGAGCTGGAGCGCGTCGGCATCGACGCGGTGCTGATCGGCGAGACGCTGATGCGCGCGAAGAACATCGAGAAGGCCACGCGCAAGCTGACCGGCGGCGGTCGCTGAGCGTGCACGTCAAGGTATGCGGCGTCACGCGTCCGCAGGACGCCGAGCTGGCGGCGACGCTCGGCGCCTGGGCGCTCGGCTTCATCCTCTGGACCGGCTCGCGGCGCGCCGCCGATCCCGCCGTCGTCGCCGGCATCGCCCGCGTGCTGCGCCGCCGCGTCGAGCTGGTCGGCGTCTTCGTCAACCAGCCGCTGGACGAGATCGCCGCGCTGGTCGACACCGTCGGGCTCAGCTACGTGCAGCTGCACGGCGACGAAGGCCCCTCGTTCTGCCAGGCGGTCGCGCAGCGCACCGGCGCGCGCGTGATCAAGGCCGCGCGGATCGGCCACGCCGCCGACGTGCGCGAGCTCGACCGCTACCACACGGACCTGCACCTGCTCGACACGCGCGTCGCCGACGGCACGCGCGGCGGCACCGGCCGCAGCTGGGACTGGTCGCTGGTCGCCGGCCGCCGCTCGCCGGTGCCGTTCCTGGTCTCCGGCGGGCTGACGCCGGAGAACGTCGGCGAGGCGATCGCGACCGCGCGGCCGTGGGGCGTCGACGTCTCGTCCGGCGTCGAGTCCGCGCCCGGCGTCAAGGACCCGGCCAAGCTCGAGGCGTTCTTCGCCGCGGTGCGCGCCGCCGCGCCCGGCCACGCCGCCGAGGACGCCGCGGCATGACCGTCGTCGAGCATCGCTTCGGCCCCTACGGGGGCCAGTACGTGCCGGAGACGCTGATGCCGGCGCTGGACGAGCTGGAGGCGGCGTGGGTCGCCGCCAGCGGCGACCCGGGCTACCGCGAGGAGCTGGGCGCGCTGCTGCGCGACTACGTCGGCCGGCCGTCGCCGCTCTACCACGCGCGCCGCCTGTCGTCAGCGGTCGGCCACCCGGTCTACCTCAAGCGCGAGGACCTCAACCACACGGGCGCGCACAAGATCAACAACGCGCTCGGCCAGAGCCTGCTCGCCAAGCGGATGGGCAAGCGGCGGATCATCGCCGAGACCGGCGCCGGCTCGCACGGCGTCGCGACGGCGACGGCCTGCGCGCTGCTGGACCTCGAGTGCATCGTCTACATGGGCAGCGAGGACATCCGGCGTCAGCATCCGAACGTCGAGCGCATGCGACTGCTCGGCGCGAAGGTCGAGCCGGTCGACGCCGGCGCGCGCACGCTCAAGGAGGCCGTCTCGGCGGCGATCCGCGACTGGGTCGCGAACGTCGCGACGACGCACTACGTGATCGGCTCCTGCGTCGGCCCGGCGCCGTTCCCGGCGCTGGTGCGCGATCTGCAGCGGATCATCGGCGACGAGGCGCGCGCACAGCTGCTTTCCGTCACCGGTGCGTTGCCGAACCGCGTGGTCGCCTGCGTCGGCGGCGGCTCGAACGCGATCGGCACCTTCACCCCGTTCGTCGCCGACGCGACGGTCGCGCTGATCGGCGTCGAGGCCGCCGGCGAGGGCGTCGACACGCCGCGGCACGGCGCGCCGCTGACGGTCGGCGGCCGCGGCGGCGTCCTGCACGGCGCCTTCTCGGCGATCATGCAGGACGAGGACGGGCAGATCCTCGAGGCGCACTCGGTCTCGGCCGGGCTCGACTACCCGGGCACCGGCCCCGAGCACGCCTGGCTGCGCGACAGCGGCCGCGCCCGCTACGTCGCCGTGACCGACGAGCAGGCGGTCGCCGCCTTCGCGCGCCTGGCGCGGCTGGAGGGGATCATCCCGGCGCTGGAGTCCGCGCACGCCGTCGCCTGGGTGCTCGGCGAGGGCGCGGCCGAGGCCGCCGCCGAGACCGTCGACCTGGTCTGCCTGTCCGGGCGCGGCGACAAGGACCTCGCGGAGGCGCTGCGCCTGCTCGGCGCGGACGTGGCCGGATGACGCGCGTGGCCGAGAGCGGGATCGAGCGGATCGCGGCGGCCTTCGCCGGCGCGCGCGGCCGCGCCGCGCTGATGCCCTACCTGATGGGCGGCTTCCCGGACGTCGAGACGTCGGTCGAGATCGGCCTCGCCTACGCGCGCGCCGGCGCCGACCTGATCGAGCTCGGCGTGCCGTTCTCGGACCCGCTCGCCGACGGCCCGGTGATCCACGCCGCGGCGACGCGCGCGCTCGCGTCCGGGGCGACGATCCACGCCGTGCTCGAGGCCGGCGTGCGGATCGCCGAGCAGGTCCCGGTCGTGGTCATGTGCTACGCGAACCCGCTCTACGCGCGCGGGCCTGAGCGCTTCGCCGCCGAGCTCGCCGCGCGCGGGATCAGCGGCCTGATCGTGCCGGACCTGCCGCTGGAGGAGTCCGCGGACGTGCTGGCGGCCTGCGACGCGGCCGGCGTGGCGCTCGTCCCGCTGGTCGCGCCGACGACGTCGGACGCTCGTTTGCAGCGCATCGGCGCGGTTGCCCGTGGATTTGTCTACACGGTGAGCGTGACCGGGACGACCGGCGAGCGGGCCGCCGTCAGCGGCGACGCCGGCGCGCTGCTGGCGCGCGTGAAGGCGCACAGCCCGGTGCCCGTCGCGCTCGGCTTCGGCATCTCGACGGGCGCGCAGGCGGCCGCGGCCGCGGCCGCGGGCGCCGACGGCGTGATCGTCGGCTCGCGCCTGGTGCGCGCCGTCGCCGAGGCCGTCGATGAGCGCGAAAACCCTGTTCTTGCAGCGGAAACCGCTGTCGCCGAGCTGTCTGACGGGCTGATTCGCTAGCGTTCGAGGCGAATGGGCCTGTTTCTCACCACCATCGGCGCGCTCGTGGTCTGGGTCGTCCTCTGGGCGATCGGCGTGAAGTCGTTCGACGGCTTCCTCCTGGCCACGCTGATCGTGCTGCTCGCGGGCACGCTGAAGCTGCTCGCGCCGTACCTGCCGGGCGCCAAGCGCGCACGCGACTGACGTCGGTCTCGACCGTCGGTCTCCTCCACGGTTCTCGCGGGTCGCACTCTTCGGTGCGCCGTGCGAGTCCGTGCGGTTACGCCTGGGTTTAGGCTGTTGCGAGCGTGAACCGGGCGTGCGTAGAATCGCCGCCCGAATACGAGCCTCATGAGGAGGGGTTCCTTGCAATCCAAGTGGATGGCAGCCACGGGCTGCGTAGCCGTGGCGCTGGCGGTGGGGGTCACTGCGTGCGGCAGCAGCGACAACAGCGGGTCGAGCTCGGGTGGTGGGGGGTCGTCGTCTTCGTCGCCGGCGAAGACGCTGACCGTGTACTCGTCGCTGCCGTTGTCGTCCGCGTCGCGTGCACAGGCCGAGGCCATCAACAACGGCGCCAAGCTGGCGCTGGAGCAGGTCGGCGGCAAGGTCGGCAACTTCAAGGTCACCTTCACGCCGCTCGACGACTCGACGGCGCAGGCCGGCTCGTGGACGCCCGATCAGGAGTCCGCGAACGCCCGCAAGGCCGCGCAGGACTCGTCGACCGCGTTCTACCTCGGCCCGTTCAACTCCGGTGCCGCGGCCGTCTCGATCCCGATCCTGAACCAGGCCGGCGTCGCGATGATCTCGCCCGCCAACACGGCGGTCGGTCTGACGACGAACCAGCCCGGCTCGTCGCCGGGTGAGCCCGACAAGTACTACCCGGCGGGTACGCGCAACTACACGCGCATCGTCCCGAAGGACACGATCCAGGGCGCGGCGCTGGTCGCGCTGATGAAGCAGGAGGGCTGCACGAAGGTCTTCGGCACGAACGACAAGGAGGTCTACGGCGCCGGCCTCGGTCGCAACGTCCAGCTGGCCGCCAAGACGGCCGGGCTGACGATGCTCGCCGACGAGGGCATCGACAGGACCGCGGCCAACTACCGCTCGCTCGCCCAGAAGGCCAAGGCCGCGGGCGCCGACTGCTTCCTCTTCACGGGCATCACCGACAACAACGCGGTGCAGCTCTTCAAGGACTTCGCCGCCGCGCTGCCGAACGCGAAGATGTACGGCCCGGACGGCATCTGCGAGTCCGGCTTCGCCGACCCGAAGTCGGGCGGCATCCCGCTCTCGCTCGACTCGCGCGTCAAGTGCACCGTCGCGACGCTGGCGCCGTCGGAGTACCCGCCGGCCGGCCAGGAGTTCTTCAAGCGGTACACGGCCAAGTACGGCGTCGACAACCCGGATCCGTACGCGATCTACGGCTACGAGGCGATGAGCCTGGGCCTGGACGCGATCAAGCGCTCGAAGACCGGCGACAAGGCCGACATCATCAAGGCGCTGTTCGCGACCAAGGACCGCCAGTCCGTCCTCGGCACGTACTCGATCGATCAGAACGGCGACACGTCGCTGACCGACTACGGCGTGTACGCGATCAAGAACGGCCAGCTCGCCTTCGACGAGACGATCAAGGCCAACGCGACCAGCTAGGACCGCGCTGTCGTCCTGCATCGGCCGGGAGGCGGCGACGCCGCCTCCCGGCTGGTGCGTTCTTTCAGTCGGGGGACACGAGAACTGCCATGGAAGCTGCAAGCATCCCCGCGCAACAGTCGTTCAGCGTTGAGCGTCTGCGCGGGTTGATATCGAAATACGGGATCATCATCCTGCTGCTGGCGGGGCCGATCGCGTTCGCGGTCATCGACCTCTCCGATCAGGGGAACCTCGTCCGCCTCGGCGACAACCTCGTCGCCGGCGTCTCCAACGGCGCCATCTGGGGCCTCGTGGCGATCGGCTACACGCTCGTCTACGGCATCGTCGAGCTGATCAACTTCGCTCACGGCGACGTGTTCATGATCGGCTCGTTCGTCTCCGCGTCGTTCTTCGTATCGATCGGACTGCATCAGGGCCAAGAGGTGTTCGTGCTGTTCGTCGGCCTCGTGCTGACGCTGGTCATCGCGATGTTCGCGTGCGGTGCGCTGAACTCGATGATCGAGCGCGTCGCCTACCGGCCGCTGCGAACGGCGCCGAAGCTGGCGCCGCTGATCACGGCCGTCGGCTTCTCGTTCCTGCTGCAGAACGTCGGCCTGCTGTGGAAGACGGGCTCGCAGCAGAGCATCCCGGACCTGATCAACGCCCAGCACACGCTCGCGACGATCTTCGGGGTGCAGATCCAGAACAGCGCCGTGCTCGCGATCGCCGTCACGATCCCGCTGCTGCTGCTGATGACGACGTTCATCAGCCGCTCGCGTCTGGGCAAGGCGATGCGCGCGACCGCGCAGGACCCGGAGGCCGCGCGGCTGATGGGCATCAACGTCGACACGACGATCTCGCTGACGTTCGCGATCGGCGGCATGCTGGCCGGCGCGGCGGGGCTGATCTACGCGCTCTTCCAGACGACGATCTGGTACTTCCAGGGCTTCACGGGCGGCCTGATCGCGTTCACCGCGGCCGTCATGGGCGGCATCGGCAACCTGCGCGGCGCCGTGCTCGGCGGCCTGATCATCGGCTGCATCCAGCAGATCTCCGACAACCGGATCGGCACCTCCTGGACGCCCGCGGTGGTGTTCGGCTACCTGATCCTGATCATGGTCTTCAAGCCGACGGGCCTGCTCGGCGAGCAGACGAGGGACGCGGGATGACTGCGCGCATGCCTTCGCTGCCGGCCGGCGAGAACCGCAGGCGGCTCAACATCGGCCTCGCGCTCGTCGCGATCGTCGTCGGCATCATCCTGCCGTTCGGCTGGCCCAACGGCGCGCCGTTCATCCAGGACTGCGCCCAGGCGCTCGCCTACGTGGTGATGGCGCTCGGCCTGAACATCGTCGTCGGCTTCGCCGGCCTGCTCGACCTCGGCTACGTCGCCTTCTTCGCGATCGGCGCCTACATGGCGGGCTACTTCGGGTCCGGCTTCTTCGACGCGATCAACCACCAGAAGGGCCTGCACTTCCTGGTCGGCGGGACGACGGCGCACCTGCCCGGCATCCACTTCAACTTCATCGTCATCCTGATCATCGCCGCGGCGGTGGCGGCGCTGGCGGGCCTGATCATCGGCCTGCCGACGCTGCGCCTGCGCGGTGACTACATCGCGATCGTGACGCTCGCGTTCGGCGAGATCATCTACATCTTCGCCGTCAACGGCGACAGCATCGTGATCGGCGGCCAGCCGCTGACCGCCGGCCGCCAGGGCATCTCGCCGGTCGACCCGATCGACCTGCCGATCGTCGGCAGATTCGGGCTGCTCGATCTGCGCCCGTGGTACTGGTTCGCGTTGGCGCTGGTCGTGATCGTGCTGTTCGTCAACCTGCGCCTGCGCGACTCGCGCCTCGGCCGCGCCTGGGTGGCGCTGCGCGAGGACGAGGTCGCGGCGGTGGCGATGGGCATCCCCGCGGTCAAGACGAAGCTGCAGGCCTACGCCACGGGCGCCGCCTTCGGCGGCATCGCCGGCGCCTTCCTGGGCTCGTTCTTGAACACGGTCAACGCCGACCAGTTCCAGTTCTACTTCTCGATCCTCGTGCTCGGCATGGTGATCCTCGGCGGCCTCGGCAGCATCTGGGGCGTCGTGCTCGGGGCGATCGTGCTGTCGTTCATCAACAGCTGGTTCATCCCGGACGTGCTGAGCACGATCCCGGGCAAGCTCGGGTCGACCTTCGACGTGACGCAGATCACCTTCGGCATCTACGGCTTCCTGCTCGTGGTGATCATGATCCTGCGCCCGCAGGGGCTCTTGCCCGAACGCCGGCACAAGCTGGAGCTGGCCGAGCACGACGAGAACGACGACAGCGTCGCCACGGCGAACGAGAGCTTCTACACGGCACAAGCATGAGCGCTCTGCAAGCACCCACGCCGCCGCCTTCGCTCGCGAACCCCGCGATCCTCGAGGCGACGGACATCACCAAGCAGTTCGGCGGGCTGACCGCGGTCAGCGACGTCTCGTTCACACTGCCGGAGCGCTCGATCGTCTCGATCATCGGGCCCAACGGCGCCGGCAAGACGACGTTCTTCAACATCCTGACCGGCTTCTACAAGCCGACGCTGGGCAGGATCACGTTCGCGGGGCAGACCATCACCCGCTCGCGGCCGGACGTCGTGATGAAGGCGGGGATGGCGCGGACGTTCCAGAACATCCGCCTGTTCGCGACGATGACCGCGGCCGAGAACGTGATGATCGGCGAGCACTCGGGCATGCGGGCCGGCATCTTCGGCTCGATCGTCCGCACGCCGCGCGTGCGCCGGGAGGAGCGCGAGACGCTCGAGAAGGCGCACGCCGAGCTGGAGTACGTCGGCATTCCGGCGCGTCTGCACGACCATCTGGCGATCAACCTGTCCTACGGCGACCAGCGGCGCGTCGAGATCGCTCGCGCGCTCGCGTCGGACCCGAAGGTGCTGCTGCTGGACGAGCCGACGGCGGGCATGAACCCGCAGGAGTCGGCGCAGCTGACCGAGTTCATGCGCAAGCTGCGCGCCGAGCGGGGGTTGACGATCCTGCTGATCGAGCACGACATGAAGGTCGTCATGGGCGTCTCCGAGCGCCTGACGGTGCTCGACCACGGCGAGAAGATCGCCGAGGGCCTGCCGGCCGAGGTGCGCGCGAACCCGCGCGTCGTCGAGGCCTACCTGGGGCGCTCGGCGTCGGTGGAGGGCTGAGCGATGGCACTGCTCGAAATCGACGACATCAACACCTTCTACGGCAACATCCAGGCGCTGAAGGGCATCTCGCTGCAGGTCGAGGAGGGCGAGTGCGTCACCTTGATCGGCTCCAACGGCGCCGGCAAGTCGACGACGCTGCGCTCGATCTCCGGCCTGACGCCGGCGCGCACGGGGACGATCCGCTTCGACGGCAAGGAGATCACGCTGCTGCCGCCGCAGGAGATCGTCGGGCTCGGCATCTGCCAGTCGCCGGAGGGACGCAAGTGCTTCCAGCGGATGACGGTGCGCGAGAACCTCGAGCTTGGCGCCTACCTGCGGCGTGACCGCGGCAAGATCGAGACCGATCTGCAGCGGATCTTCTCGTTGTTCCCGCGGCTGGACGAGCGCCAGTCGCAGAAGGCCGGCACGATGTCCGGCGGCGAGCAGCAGATGCTGGCGATCGGGCGCGCGATGATGGGCGACCCGAAGATGCTGCTGCTCGACGAGCCGTCGATGGGCATCTCGCCGGTGCTGACCGAGCGCATCTACGAGACGATCGCGGAGATCAACCAGCAGGGCACCACGATCCTGCTGGTCGAGCAGAACGCGAACTTCGCGCTCGAGGTCTCCAAGCGCGGCTACGTGCTGGAGACCGGCAGCGTCGTCATGTCCGACAGCTCTGACGCGCTGCGGACCAACCCCGAAGTCCAGAAGGCGTACCTGGGAACATGATCGAGCTCGCAACGCTCGGCGCGTGGGCGCTGTGGTTGATGTACCTGTGGCTGGCGTCCGCGATCGTCGCCTCCTACCTGTCCGATCGCAAGGGCTACGGCGACAAGCTCGGGCTCGCGTTCGGCCTCTTCCTGAGCGTCGTCGGGACGGTCATCTGGCTGTTCTGGCCGGCGCGTCCGGACTCCAAGTGGAAGACCGTCGGCGTCTTCGGCGCCACGCGCAAGCGCGCGGTCGACGGCGGCGGCGAGTCCTAGCCGCCACATGTGCGGTGGGCCGCCCGCTGCTTTTCAGCGGGCGGCCTGCGGCTGCGGCTCACCGGGGCCGCAGCCGTCGGGCAGCGCCGCCGAGTCGCCGTGCGGCCGGTCGCAGCCGAGGTGGTTGGCGATCGGCGACATCGCGACCGCGGCGAGCTGCACGGGGGAGCTGTGCTCGGCCTGCCCGAGCGGGCTCGGCGTCGTCATCGCGAAGACCGCGAGGCCGGCGCTGACGCAGATCGCGATGCGCCGTCGCAGCGTCGCGCGGCGCCGGCGCGCTCGCGCGACCGTCGCGGCGGCGCGCGTCAGCGCGTCCCCGAGCGCGTCGAGGTCGGGTGGCAGATCCGGCATTCGCAGCAATCATGGCCGCTGCGGCGTCGCGATGTCAGCCCGGCGCCGCGTTCGCGCGTACGTGGCGGTGCGTGCGGCGGCTCAGGCGAGCGCCGCCTGCAGCGCGGCGTCGAGATCGCCGTAGCGGAAGGCGTAGCCGTGCTCGAGCGCGCGTCGCGGCAGCGCCCGCTGGCCGGTCGTGACGATCACCGACATCTGGCCGAACAGCGCCCGCAGCGCGAGCGTCGGCGTCGGGATCACGGCGGGGCGGTGCAGCGCCCGACCGAGCGCGCGCGAGAGCTCGGCGTTCGGGACCGGCGTCGGCGCGCTGCCGTTGACCGGTCCGGCGTAGGCGGCGTCGTCGAGCGCGGCGAGGTAGATGCCGACGAGGTCGTCGAGGTGGATCCAGGGGACGTACTGGCGGCCGCCGGCGACGGGACCGCCGACGCCGAGCTTGAACGGCGGCAGCATCTGCGCCAGCGCGCCGCCGTGGCGGTCGAGCACGACGCCGGTGCGGACGCTCACGACGCGCAGGCCGTGCGCGGCGGCGCTCTGCGCGGCGCGTTCCCAGGCGACGCAGACGCCGGCCAGGAAGTCGCTGCCGGGCGGCGCGTCCTCGTCGATCGGCTCGTCGCCGCGCGGGCCGTAGTAGCCGACGGCGGAGGCGCTGATCAGCGCGCTCGGGCGCGGCTCGGCGGCGGCGATGCCGGCGACGACGTTGCGCGTGCCGAGCTCGCGCGAGGCGCGGATCCGCCGCCTCGCCTGCTCGTTCCAGCGCTGGGCGACCGGCTCGCCGGCGAGGTGGATGACGGCGTCGCGGCCGGCGAGCGCCTCCGCGGGCGCGGGCTGCGACGGGTCCCAGTGGACGCTGCCGCGGCCGTTCGGGTTGCGCGAGAGCCGCGTGACCTCGTCGCCGCGCTCCTGGAGCCGTTCGACGAGCCGGCTGCCGACCAGGCCCGAGGCGCCGCTGATGGTGACTCGCATTGCCGGCAACGATGCCACGCCGCGCGGCCGCTCGTCGCAGCGGCACCGCGCGCGCTCGGCGGCGCGGCGTCACCTCGCGGTGGGCGGATCGGGAGTCGCGGCGGCCGCGGAGCCGGCGGCCGTCCTGGCGTCACCTCGCGGTGGGCGGATCGGGAGTCGCGGCGGCCGCGGAGCCGGCGGCCGTCCTGGCGTCACCTCGCGGTGGGCGG
>Ga0153956_1001274_pt1 | contig 22947 bp, 16 predicted proteins | sample TSFL040MetaG_FD_104704 | JGI IMG/M metagenome (GOLD analysis project Ga0153956, IMG submission 104704) | Attine ant fungus gardens microbial communities from Florida, USA - TSFL040 MetaG | ecosystem: Host-associated > Fungi > Mycelium > Unclassified | place: USA: Florida, Wekiwa Springs... | reverse complement strand
GCCGGCCAACCGCACCGCGCTGCGGCGCAGCTCCTCCCGCGCCTGCGACGGCAACGAGCGAGCATCCCTAGACACCCACTCAACCTACCACAACCGTGATCTATTTACCACCTAAGAGTAGTAAGTAAGAAGCACTGCTTTTTCGGCTTGCGGCGCACCGGCGGTGAAGGGGAGGCGGGTGAGCCCTTCCAACGGGGGCGAGAGGGCGCGCGACGTCACGATCCGAACGCTTCAGCCAAGTCGCGGGTTGTGGTGTAGCGCTGGATCGTCGGTAGGACTTCGGTCCCTCAGGGGGCGCTGAGGGCGGGTACCTTCTTGATCTGATCCTCGGGGGTGTGATCGTCTCGGTCCAGGACGGCCGAGAGAGATTCTTGTCAATCTGTGGGAGGACCGACGATTCTGAAGCCCGCGGTGGCCGACCCATTTCAGGACCGCCCTGCGAGCGAGCTACACCACTTCTACCGACTTGACCCGGGTGCTAGGCGGTCCAGAGCGCGGCGAGTGGCACAGCCGCGAGGCGCTCGCCGTAGGGGATGGTGTTGGGGCCTGTGTAGAGGAGCGCGCCGGCGACGAAGCGCTCGCCGAGTCGGTCGCGGAGGTATCGCAGGCCGCGCAGGTCAGCGGCGTTGACGGATGCGGCGGCTGTGACCTCGATGCCGATGATCGTGCCGTCGCGGCGTTCGATGACGAGGTCGACCTCGCGGCGGTCGCGATCGCGGTAGTGGTAGACGGTGAGCGGGTCGTCTTGCCAGTCGGCTTGGCGGACGAGCTCCATCGCTGCGAACGTCTCGAAGAAGGCGCCGCCGAGGTCGAGGTCGTGCTGGATGCGGCGCTCGTCCGCGCCGAGCAGGTGGGTGAGCAGTCCGCTGTCGCTGATGTAGGACTTCGGTGCCTTGATCGCGCGGGCGAACAGGTTGCCGCTCCACGGCGGCAGGCGTGTGATCAAGAAGAGCGTCTCGAGCAGGTCGGCATACGAGCGCAGCGTGTTGTTGGCCAGTCCGAGATCGCGACTGAGCGCTTCGAAGTTGATCTCGCTCGCGGAGATGGCGGCAAGCGCATGCAGCAGCCGGCGTGCGTTGGCGCCGTCGGCGAGCGTCGCGATGCTGCGCAGGTCGCGCTGCATGATCGTGTCCAGGTAGCTCTCGAAGAAGCGCACGCGCCGACGTGCCTGTCGGCGTACCGCCTCCGGGTAGCCGCCGGCGGCGAGGATCGGTGCGTACGTCTTGCGGCCGCTCGGCTCGCCATTGAGTTGCGGAAAGGCGCCGTCGAAGAGCGTCGGCAGCAGCGTCTCGCGCTGGCGTCGAAGCTCGCCCTGGCTGAACGGATGCAGCCGCACGTACTCGGCGCGGCCGGTCAGTGCGTCGGCGATCCGCGGGGCGGTCAGGATGTTGGCCGAGCCGGTGAGCAGGAACTGCCCGGGACGCGGGTCCTCGTCGACGCGCTGCTTGATCGCCAGCAGCGCATCGGGCGCGCGCTGGACCTCGTCGATCACGACCGGTGTTTCCAAGTCGGCGACGAAACCGGTCGGATCGGCCTGGGCTGCTCGGCGCGTGGCCTGATCGTCGAACGTCAGCACCGCCATGCCGTCGCGCCCACCCGCGACGCTCTGCACGAGTGTGCTCTTGCCGACCTGTCGAGCGCCGAGCACGACGACGACGCGCGTGTCGTCGAGGGCCTCCTCGACCCGTACCCGCGCGCGCCGCTCAACCAGGTTTGCCGTCGCGTCGCGCAAGATCGGAAATGATGCTACATCGCGTTCGGCAGATTTGCAGCTTTACCCCACGCGGATTCGCAGTGAGAACCAGCGCCGATCTTCAGAATCGGGCCGGCGGATCTGCCGCGTCACGTCGCCGAATTCTTTGGTCAAGGGCGATCGTCCGCAGATACTCCGACCACGATGCGTGCAACGGCGGCCGCTGGATGGGGTCCTCAATCCTCGGCCTGCCCGAGATCTCGACCGAGTCGACCGCGTCGCGTATCCCGCCTGAGTGGAGCGGCAGAAGGCTTCGCGTCATCTGCTGCTCGCGGCTTACTGGGACCTAAAGATGGCACCGAGACGCTCAAATTGTGGCTCTCGATGGCGAAGACAAAGCCCGCGATTTGCGGGGCTTTCGTGTGATGGCGAGACCCGGACTCGAACCGGGGACACCACGATTTTCAGTCGTGCGGCTCTGCAGCTGAAGTTTGGCTCTATTGCAGGGGATTTGTTCGTCCGGGAGACGCTTCGCCCCCTTTCGGATTTTCCCGCACTTTGCGGCGGTTTGGCCGCCGTTACGGCAGACGGCGGCGGTCGTCTGCCTTTTCCCCGCGAGGTCGATACCGAGAACGGGCGACGCCCAGGATCCTGTCCGCGCGAAGGTGTCAGAGCGCCTGGCTCGCAAGCGACCATCTCTCCAGTGAGTAGCGATCAGGCGCGTCATTCCACGGTGCGGTCGTTTGTCAACGAGGTCGAGTCGCGCCGAACGGCCGACATGAGCTTCCGCGACGACCCGAAACTCGCCGTGCTTCCTGCCTGCTCGGCGGGGAAAGGACGCTCCCGCTATCTGCTGTTGGCCGCGGCGATCGACGCTACGACCGCGTCGACAGGGATACGGCCGCTGCTGGCCGAGCTCGACCGCCGCGTTTGCACCGCCGGACATCAGCGAGGGCTATTCGACATCACGCTAGACCACGAACAGCTCGTTCTCGACACGATCGCGGCACGGCAGCGCCGTGGGGAGCTGCGGGGCTGGCAGATCCGCGCGCACGTCCCCCGGATCCTCGCCGAGGCCAACGAGTTCGTAGACGGCTTCGCCGGCGGTGACTTCGACGCATGGGCGCGAGGCCTCGACTCACCGCACGCAATCGTTGAGGAACTCGCGACGCGCATCCACTACCAGGGACGCAACCGCTCGGAGGCCAGCCGGAAGAAGATGTGGATGCTGATGCGGTGGCTCGTGCGGCCCGCGCCAGACCTGCGCATCTGGGATCACCTTGACCCCGCCGACCTCATGGTTCCCGTCGACGCGCACGTTGCCCGCTGCGCCGCACGCCTCGGAGTCATCGACGGGGGGCGCGCCAAAGACCCATTGTGGCGCGAGGTCGAGGCCATCACTGCTTACGGCCGAACGCTCTTCCCCGGCGATCCGGCGAAGATCGACTATGCCTTCTTCATGTGGAGCCGCAGCCACGGCGCCCGCGCGCTGGAGCCCGACATGTGCGCGACGCTGTTCAAGCAGGCACGCGCCCGCTGCCCACTGGCAGAAGTACTCCCATGCGGCCCACGGTGTCGGTAGTGGCCCCGGCCGCCGCCGACGACAGCTGAGCTCGTCGGCGACGGCGGATTGCAAGCCGTCGAGCATCCGCATCGCGTGGCACCCTCGGGGCTAATGAGGAAGGCCACGAAGCAGAGCGCGATCGGCGAGAAGGGCGTCGGCCTGATCGTCGTGCGCGTCGGCGAGATGGGCCACCTGTGGCATCCGACGAGCGGTGTGGACTCGGGTATCGACGGCGAGATCGAGCTACGGGATCCGAGTACCGGCGAGGTTCGGAACTTCCGGATCGGCGTGCAGAGCAAGGCGACCGAAGGCGTCTGGCGGAGCGAAACCGACGATGGATTCCTGTATCGCGCGAAGCCGGAGGACGTCGACTACTGGCTGAGTTCGAATCAGCCCGTGCTCCTGGTCTGCAGCCGGCCGCGAACCGGCGAGGCGTACTGGCGCAACATCCAGGAGTGGGTTAGCGATCCCAAGCGGCGAGCCTCCGGACTGATCGACTTTGACAAGAAGCGCGATCGCTTCGATGCCGACGCCGGGACACGCTTCTTCAGCCTAGAGGCGCGCGAGCTCGCCTCGATCGACCCTCCCGGCCCCGAGCCTCGGCCAGAGAAGCTCAAGACGAATCTGCTGCCCGTGATCTGGGACACGGACATGCTGTGGTCCGTCCAAGCCCCCGCGGGCCTGCAGGGCGGCGAGTTGTTCCAACTCGCACTCGCCGCAGGCGTGGCGCGGAGCGATGTTGCGGTTCGCGCCGGTCGGCTCTGGAGCCTGACGGCGTTCGACGACGACTACCTCGCCGCCGTCGGCGCCCAGGAGGCCGTTCTGAGCGAGCCGCTCGAGGCGATTCTTCAAGCCGACGACCGAGAGAGGCAGAACCTCGTAGCCGAACTCGCGCGCCGATCGCTCCTCGCTCAGCACTGGCGGCAGCTTCGGTGGTACCAGCCTGAGCGCCTCGCGTACTTCCGTCTCTACGACGAGGGCAAGAAACGAAAGCTCCGCTGGAGCGGGGGTGCGGGACGCACGGTCGTGCTTCCGCGACCTTCGACGAAACATGAAGGCCTGTCCGGCTACCGACACGATGCTGCGCGCGTGAGCGTCCGACGACTCGATGGAAGCTGGTTCGTCGCCCTGTCGCCGAGCTACCTCTTCACATTCGACGGTCGCAAGGTCTCGAGCTTCCACGCCGAGGCGCTGAAGAAGATCAAGGCCTTCGACCGGGCAGCCGCGGTGAGCCAGCAGCTGCGCATGTGGGAATGGCTGCTGACCCGCCCGCCTGAGGTGCTCGACGCCGACGATCCGCCGGCGCCCTTCCACCTCGGACGGCTCGTCGAGGTAGAGATGCCGGTTCGTCCGCCGGAGGCGGCGTGGCGAGCTGCGCCCGACGACATCCGCGAGATCGACGACGACCTCGACGGTCCCGAGCTTGTTCTTGGTGATCAGGCCTCGCTTTTCGATGACGTGGAGACCGCCGAATGAAAGTCGAGTACCTGCGCGAGCCGGATCTGGAGTTCGGATACGGCGGTAGGCATCAAGAGCAGCGAGCGGGCCTGATGCTGCACGGTCCGGCCGACATCGAGTTCGCATCGCGACCGACCACGCTCCGAGTCGGGCTCATCGGCCAAGCCCTGGCGCTGGACGAACTGCAGGCGTGGCTGGGGCGCTGCGCAGACGGAGTTGATGGGCGTACCGACACGGCTCTGACGACGCTGTTCCCGGCTTTCCCCGGGCTCGGTGGAGACGCGACCTTCCGCGCGTCCTTGGAGTTCACGCCAGAGGCGCGACGCGAGCTGAGCCGCCGGCAGTTGCGCGGTCTGGACGACGTCGCGAGCGATGCCGAGGCCGTATTCGCTGCTGCAGATCTGATCGCGGCTGAGGTGGATGCCCTGCTCGAGCGCGTCGACCTCGACGTGATCCTGGTGTGTCGACCGCCGGGTGTTCCGGAAGGCAGCGTCGGCGGTGCAGGCGCCGTTGGAGTGAACTTTCACGACGTGCTGAAGGCACGGGCGATTTCGGCGCGAGCGCCGCTTCAGATCATCCGTCCGCGGACCTGGCGCGGCGGTCGCGGGATCGAGGACGAAGCAAGCCGGGCTTGGAACTTGCTGACGGCGCTTTACTACAAGTGCGGCGGGAAACCTTGGCGGCTCGTTCGCGATCCGCGGCGCCGTACTCGGTGCTACGTCGGCGTGTCGTTCACTCGCGCCGACGATGACAGCCAGCTGCACACGAGCGTCGCGCAAGTCTTCAATGAGCTCGGCGACGGCGTCATCGTTCGCGGCGCGTTGGCGCGGCGGTCCGGCGACGACAAGCAGCCGCACCTCGCGGAAGTGGATGCGCGAGAGTTGCTCGATGGCGCACTGCGCCGGTATCGCGAAGAACACGGCACCGCACCTGCGGACATCACGGTGCACAAGACGAGCTCGTTCGACCAGCACGAGACGAGAGGCTTCCTGGCGGCGGCCGATACGGCCAATCTGCACTCATGCGACCTCGTCTGGGTGACCGACGCGGAGGACGCCTTCATGATCCGTGGCGCGAGCAACTATCCGCCCATGCGAGGCACCCTGCTCAGCCTCGACGAAGGGCACCACGCGCTCTACACGCATGGAAGCGTCCCGTACTACAAGACGTACCCCGGCATGTACATCCCGCGCCCGCTGGGCGTGCGCGTGGCCGACAGCGATAGGAGCGTCGAGGACATCGCGAGCGAGATCCTCGCTCTCAGCAAGCTCAACTGGAATCGCGCACGCCTCGATGCTCGGAAGCCCATCACCCTCCTGACCGCGCGGCGGGTGGGCGAGGTGCTCCGCCACGTGCCCGAGGAGGTCGCGCCTGCGACGCGGTACGCGTACTACATGTAGAGCACTACCGACTGCTCGCTCTCGGCCCGCGGTCCCGACACGGCGAGCTCCATGTGCTCGGCTTGGTCGAACCCGACGATGCGCAGGACCCGCTATTGGGATTCTCGCGACCGAGGATGGAGCTCGGCGAGCTCGCGGTTCAAGGCTCGTGCTCGCGACCCACTTGTCGCTCGATCAGCAACACGCGTCGCTCGAGGTCGGTTCACTAGGTTGCGCACGGCGACAAGCTCGTCCGCGAGCTCCACGAGTGCGTCCTCGATCGCAAGGTGCCCGGCTGCTCGCTTAGCTTGGCCGGCGCGGACGTATGAGAACAGCCCCATTGCTAGATGAGTCGATCGCAGCCGGTACGGGCTGACGGGGGCGTCGACGGGCACCCGCCGACGAGCTGCACGTCAGATCAGTAGCGGCTCGCGCGACTCACCAATGGTGCCGAACTGGGTCTACAACCGCCTTGAGATCAACGGGGATCCGGCAGAGCTCGCTGATTTCATCGCCGCCGTCCAGTGCGACCCGACCCAGCACGACGATGAGCCCGAGGCGCTGGATTTCGCACGCACGATCCCGTCTCCGCCGACGCTCGAGGTGGGCGCGGCCCCGCCACTTCACCCCGGTGACGTCGGTGAGCATGGCGAGATGCCTGAATGGCGCCAGTGGCGGATCGAGCACTGGGGTACCAAATGGAACGCGATGTACTCAAGCCGCGAAGGCGCGCCTGGAGACGGCCGTGTCGTCTATCGGTTCTCGACCGCGTATTCGACCCCGGATCCATGGCTTGGCACGATTTCACGCGCGCATCCGACGCTTGGGTTCGTTCACGAATACTGCGAGGAGTTCCTGCACTTCTTCGGCCGTAGCCGCTGGAAGGCGGGAGAGGTCATCGCGCGCGACCACATCGAAGACCCGCTCGAGTTCGCGTGGCTGGAGTGGGCCGACGACGACGATGCCGACGAGCCGCAGCGGGAACCTGAGCCCGAGCCTGAAGGCGACCCAGTGGATCGTGACGCTGTCTTGGTTGCTGGCCAAGCCGTTCTCAGGGCCGTCATCGCCTCAAGGAACGCCCAGCGACGTCGCCACATGTACGCGACGCCAGCGGACTGGGCGACGGCAATCGCCGAGCCACTCGGCATGGCGAGTCGGTGCGCCCGTTTGATGGCATCGGCAGAAGACGCCTACGGGACGCCGGCCGAACGCGCGGTTGGACCTGACCGCGAGCCGCTCCTCACGAACTGGGTCGTAGAACTCGTCCTGGCCGCGGCTGAAGCCGTCAAGGCAGCTGCGGCGTTCCACATGCGCGCTGAGGGCGGCAGCGACTACGCCGCGCAGGAGCAGCTCGCACAAGCGGTCATCGACGCGGCGGTCGATCTGGACGACCGGGCACCGACCGGAACACGTCCCGCCGACTGGCATAGCGTACTGCTCGAGGCGCTGGGCGACGCGGTGCCGGTGATGGTGGCGGATGAGCGAGCCGGGCACGGATGGCCGGTGGCCGATTGGGTCAGCAAGGGCTATCCGTCGTTCCTCGGCGGGGCTCGTGACCGGCTCGTTGAGTTCGCCGCCAAGTGCGTCGGCGCGATCGCCGCTACCGCCCGGTCAGAAGCGCAGCATCTGGGGATCGAGATCGCGAACTTCTGGGACGAGGTTGCCGCCAACTCGCCGCATGTATCCGGTCGGTAAGCGTGTCCGTTCTGAGGCGGCCCGCCGGCGGAGTGCCGAACGGCTATTCCGGCCCCAGGCGGACCTGGAGTCGCTCGACGAGCTCTTCGGCGATCGGAAGCCCCGCTTCGTTCTCACCGAGCTCGCCCTCGCCCTTCCACTCGGGCCGATTGCCGAGCAGACAGCGAAACTCGCGCCGTCGTGCGATCACCCGCTCGTGAATGAACTCGTCGTACGTGCCGGGGACGTAGGGCAGCCATACTTCGATCTTGGCCGCTTCGCCGGCGCCCTCGCGACGTAGGCGCTCGGAAAGGCTGCCGACGCGGTCTATGCGTCCGGTGCGTTGCTCGAGCTTGGCGGGGTTCCAGGGAAGGTCGTGATGGATGACGCGCCGGCAAGACCTGTGCAGGTCGAGCCCTTCGGCAAGCACCGGAGTCGTGACGATGATCTCGGGGTAGAGCGGCGTGTTGAAACCGTCGACGGCGCGCTGACGCGTGTCCTTCTTCGTGTTGCCATTGATGAACTGCACGCGGACGTCGCTCGTGAGCGAGCCGATCAGATCGGAGATCCGGCTGGCGGCGAGGTCTTCCTCGCTTGTGCGAACGGCGTCGCGCGCGTGATCCGCGAGCGTTGCGAACCGCCCTGGCCAGGGACCACTGCGATCGCGCAAGAGCCGATCCACTGCTTGGAAATGACGGTCTGGGTCACCGTCGACTTCGATCGCCGCGATCTCGGCCCGAAAGTGCGAGCGCGCAAATGCTCCCGCGGCGGCATCGACGAAAGCAGCGCGATCGTCGGGGCTGAGCTCGGCGAGCGACTCCGACGAGTCAGCCCAGGGTGAGCGGAAGCTGAGAAGGGCACTCGCAAAGGGCATGCGGGGCTCTCTCGGTTTGTCGCGTCGCGGCGAGTCTGGGACGTGTATGCGCTCGCCGGTGGCGCCGGACTGGAGGTCGAGACCGTTGAGGATGTAGTCCGAGTCGAGGATGCGCGCGACGCACGCGGTTTCGTTGCCGGTGGCATGTCGCTCCCAGTTTGGAACGCGTTTGGCGGCGTCCGCGAACAGGGCGTGTTCCCAGAAGCGCTTTTCGACGGCGAAGTCGTGCTTGTCGCCAGGCGGGTCGACGCGAGACCAGAGGTCTTTGGTGGATGCCTGAGCCCACACACGGTCGAGATCCGTCTGGGTCGGGGGCGTTGTAAAGACGCGCGGGTACAGCGTGTTGAGGTAGTTCTCCCGGAGGGAGGGCCAACCGAACCTCGTCCGGTCCTGCAGTCGCTGGAGCTGCGCTTCGGCTGACGAAAGGTCGTCAGCCTTGTGCGCTTCGAGCTCGCGGGAGATGAGGTCGCGCAGGACTCGTCCCGTCTCGTCCCGCTCCACGAACACGAGAGTCTTTTCGCCTCGTAGGACCGCTTGGACACATTCATCGACGGTCTGAGCGACCTTCGGGTGCGAGCGGAGGAGACCGGAATCGCCGAGCTTGCGAAGCAAGGTTCGCGTGTGGGACGGCGGACGGCCGTCCTCGGACATCACCGCGGCTTCGCGGAGGGCCTGCCACGAGGAGCAGGCGCTGATTAGCGCCGACGAGACGAATGTTCTTGACTCGCGCAGCGTCTCGACGAGCAGGCGGTCGACGAGGGCGAGCGGAATCCGCGCTGCCTCGCTGAGGTACTTCTCATCGACTGGACCGTGTTCGTGGTGATCACGGCTTCGCGTCGATCGCACGAGGAACGGTCTCATCGCCTTCTCGAGCCGGGCCTTCGATGCCGCAACTCGAGCAAATGCATCCGCGGTTTCGAGGACGAGAGCGTCGTGCCCGTCACCACCGTCGGCGATGAGCGTTCGCGCGGCCGCCACGCGGGACTCGTCGAGGTCGCGCCATGCGTCGCCGAACCGGTCCAAGGTTTCGATGTACGAGTCCATCGCGTCGCCGAGTTCCTGCCGGCGCTGAGCAAACGCTTCCTCATTGCCGGTGTGCCGTCGAGATGCTTGAAAGAAGCCGATGATGTGGAGGAGCTCGAATCGACCCAGCTGAAAGGGCGTCGCTGTCAGGAACAGCAGCGCATCGAAGCGCTGGTCGAGGACGTCGAGCAGGGAGGTGTAGACGGTGGACGTCGCAGACTTCAGGTTGTGCGCTTCGTCAACGACCACGAGCGCCGCGTCCGGGAGGCTCCGACTTCCGACACGACGCCGTATGCGCTGAACGGCATCGAGCATCGGTTCCCAGAGATCGCGTTCGCCGTCTGCATATCGGCGCAACACCGAGCGCATTGGCTTGACCGCATCGGCGGTGAGGCGCGCCGGCCGCGCCCAGGAGCCCCAATCACCGGATATCGATGGGTGTAGGCCGCAGGCGCGGAGCACGGCCTTGCGGTGTCGGCCCTTGCCTTCGGGCAACTTGTCGAGCGCCACGTGCACGCAGGCCGCCTGGTCGTACTCGGAAGTCCGGTACGAGTACACGGAGTGCCGCGCGACGACGATTGCGTTCCGGGCGATGCGACGACCGCGGTTGGCTTCGGCGAACGTGCCGTCGTCATGGAGTGAGCGATCGATTGGCGTGATCCGACCCACGAGTTCACGTGCGAGCTGTTTGTCGTGCATCGACGCCAGGAGGTAGTCGCGAAGCTGCCGGCACCATTTCGTCTTGAGGAGGTCGGTCGGGACGAAGACGACCGCGCCCTGCTGCGGGTTTCGACTCAGCGCTTCCGCGAGGAGTGCGAATGTGACGTATGTCTTTCCAGCACCGACTTCGTCGCCGAGGATCACGCCGCCGAACTCGTCCAGCCGCGTTCGCAGCGCGTCAGCGGTCGCAAGCTGACGGCCAATCACGGCCTCGCTGACGCTTCGATCCGTTGCGCCGTGCTCGAGGATCGTTGTGAACGCAGCGGTCATTGCTTCGCATCCGCGCGCGTGAGCAACGCCATCTGTCGCGCAACTTCCTCGCCCGCGAGGGCCAGCAGCTCGTCTCGTTGGGCCTTGATGGCCGCGATCGCGGTATCGAGCATCACGGAGCACTCGTCGACGGTCGTAAGCGTGCGGACTCGAGCCAGCTCGCTGTTTAGCTCGTACAGCGCATAGAGCAGATCGGCCGCAGTGAATCTCCGCCGGTCAAATGCCTCGGTGAGATGCGCGAGGAGACCAGCCATCCGGATCGGATTCTCGAGTGTGAACGCCAGGCCCCTCGCGCCGTCGCGCTCACGTTCGAGCTCGGCACCGAGACCTTGGACCGCGGCGAGGTAGCGTCGCCAAGGGATCGCGCCTCGGCTCCCGACGATCGACTCGTCGATCCCGCCGGACGCCGCTGCGCCCGTGCGCTCATCGCCACCCCGCACGGGCAGGTCACGTCCGCCAGCGAGCAGCCCGAGGAACGTTTCAAGATCGATGGAGCGCGAAGTTCCGCGAGGCAAGAGCCGCTCGGGATCGAGAATGGTGAAAGGCATCATCCCCGTGGCCGTGCCGTCATGGACGACCACGAAGCGAGGCGTCCCCAGCTCGACCGTTCCCTCAAAGCCTTGCCTGGATGCCTCGAGAGCGCGTCCGTCGTACGCCACGGTCATCTCGGGCGCGTCCGGAGCAAGGAGCACCTCAAGGAGGCGCTTGTCAGCGCGGTATGTCGCGGCAACCACGTGTCTTTCTGGCCCAGCTGCATCCTCGTCGTCTTCGCCGGTCGGATCTCCGCGATCGACGACTTCGACCTCAGCGAAGTCCAGGGGATCGGCCTGGGGTAGGAGTGCGGTGAGCTCTCTGCGCGTCGTGTCGCGCAGCAGCACGAGCTCGACGTTGGCGGGTCCAGGGCGCTCCGGGTTTGAGGCGCGGCCAAGTAGGGCGGCGCGAGTCACATTGGCCGAGCCCATCATGAGGCGGACTCCCTCGGCATGTGTGGCGGCGAGCAGCTTCCCGTGTAGCGCGCGGAGGGGCGCGTCCTCGTCGTCGCCGTCCCACACCGCTCGGACGCCGTTCAGGCGCCACTTCTTCGTGCTGAACACCTCGGCGAGCTTGGTAGGCGGACCGCTCATTCGTGGCGTGCCGTCGTCCATCGTCACGGACGCGTAGAGATCGCCGCCGGCGGTCCCGGCCCGTTGCCGCAGAGCATCGAACACGCCCGGGCCGTCAGAGCCCTCGAAGAAGGGCGTCACGATGTCCAGGGCCTTTACCGGGGGAAGGGAGTCAAAGAGCGCGTCGAGCAGCGGCTCGTCCCAGGTCGAGACGATGCGCTCGTTGCCATTAGCGGCGGGGACGCCGTCGAGCATCGAACTGATGCTCGCTCGATGCTGGTCCTGCCCAGTAGGGACGCGGCGGGCCAAGTGGGAGAGGAAGCGTCGGAGCCCAGTTGCCCATGGGTGAGGGACACCCGGCTCGAGGTCCTCGATCACCCAGAGCTCGAGCAGCGAGGTCCAAGCGGCGCGAGTGAGGTTTGCGGATCCAACGACGGCGCGGAAGCGGTCCCCGTAATCGAGCAGGATGAGTTTGGCGTGGAAACGACGAGGGAGGATGTCGACTGGCCAGGCGGCATAGAGGAGCTCGGGTCCGTCTCCCAGGAGGTGGTCGTAGAAAACGCCGACTTCGCGCCGCTGTAGCGCAACGTCGGCGGCGTTGAGGTAGGCGTTGGCGAAGCCGGCTTCGCGATCGAGGGCGAGGCTCTCGGAGAGCATGGCGGGCAACAGCTCGGCTTCGAAGAAGCGCGCATCGAACCCGTAGGTGCAGAAGACAGCTCGGTCCGGTTCCCGTCCCGGGAGGAAGACATCCCGCAGCCGAGCGAACGCCGTCATGCAGTCCTCTCGACGTCTCTGAGCAGCTGGAAGGCGCGGCCAACGGTGTAGCCATTGAACGCGTCAGAAGGCTCTTGGAATCGGCCATGCCGGCCGAGGCGGTACCGCTGCGGCCCCTCCGCAACGACCCAGCTTCGCTCCTCGCGTCGGTGAAACGAAACCAGGGAGCTGACGGTATCGCCGAGGGTCGTCGCGGCCGCGAGCTCTCGAGCGAGCTGGGAGACGGGAGCTAGCCCCGGGACATCCGGCATCTCCGCGACCGTTGGCGCAAGCTGCCGAACCTCTGTGGCCGTCGCCTCGAGCGGCTGCGTGTCGAGATCGGTCAGGCGGCTCGATTCTCGCGCTGCGAGCTGTTGGCCCAGCCTCGCGAACAACGTGAGAGCGGCGACACGCAGAGGATCGAACGCAAGTGCGTACGCGGCGGCTCGCTCGATCTGGTCGCCATCCCTACGAGCGATCCCAGCCAGTAGGTCGCGCGGCGACCTCGCTGTTGGTGCCGCTGCCCGCATGCGTGAGACGACGTCGGCGACGACGCTGCGGTCGTTCTCGAAGATGGCTTGCCATACAAGCTCCTGCTCGTCTCTTGTCGGGTTTCCGAGCGAGAGGACGTGACCCATACGGCCGACGAGGTTGCGGTCGACCGGCGCGTCGTCCGCGAGAAGGCGCAACCTCCCGCCGCGCACGCCGTGGGGCGCGAAGCTCGCCGCGAGATCTCGGCCCTGCGTAGTGAGCGCGAGGGAGTCGGGATGCACAAACCCGAACTGGCGCAGCGTGATCAGATATGCCCCGAGACCACCCTGTGCGTCCTGTGCTTGAAGGAGCGTGTACGCCGGTGGCCGCACGCGAGGCTGGTCGCTGAGAGTTCGAAAGTGCGCGAGAACGCGGTTCGCTCCGCGCAGACCTTGGAACTCCGGGCGCAGGCTGCGGCGGTCGGTGCCGTCAGCCGCTCCGAACTTCAGCCGCCCATCGACGCTGATGGTCATCGCCAGAGCCCAGCCGCGCTCGAACGGCAGGAAGGCCTTTCGCTGTTGCCGCACAGTCGTGGCACGGCCGCTCGTCTCCGCCAGGCCGGCGCAGACCATCGTGAGATATCGCAAACGCTCGGTCCTGTTCGTGATCCCGGGGAGCAGGATGTTCCCGAGCCGCTGTGTGTACATGTCGAAGCGCAGCGGATCGGTCGGGCCGGAATCTCCTTCGAGATCGGTAAACGCGGTCCAGTAGATGCGCCCGGTCTTGGGAGGATCGGCGATGCTCGGCGACACGATCTAGCAGCGAGCGGGGTAGAGGAACATGAACGGCGTCATCTTGACCGGTTTGATCGGGGCGGCCGAGGGCGTGTTGACCGCTCGGCGGGAGCTCGCGTTCGGCGGACCTGTCACCAGGTCGCGCACCAGGTTCTCCGTCTGACGGTCCCCGCGTAGCCTGCGTCTCGGAGCGCGACGTGCCCCCCAGGAATTCGCGAGGGACAACGGTGGCAGGACGAGACACAAACGTGGGCGCGAAGCGCGCCAGGCAGATACGAGAGGAACTCGGGCTCGACCCCGCCGCCCCCCTCGATTGCGTACTGACCCTCGTTGAGTCGGACCTCGGGCTGCCAGTCGTGATCGCTGCGCTTCCCGCCGGGGTCGCCGGATGCTGCTGGAGGGATGGCGAGCGGGTTGTGCTGTGGGTGAACGGGACGCATAGGCCAGTGCGTCAGCGGTTCACCCTTGCACACGAGCTCGGGCACCTGCGCTGCAGCCACGATGGAGCGATCCCGGTCGAGACGTTCGTGACTCTTGGGGGCAAGACGACCGATTCGCGGGAAGTCCAGGCCAATGCATTCGCCGCGGAACTGCTGGCACCGGCTGCGGGAGTGGCGGACATCGTCAAAGGCCGCGAGCCGGGACTCGAGCAGGTCGTACGAATCGCCGCGATGTTTGGCATTTCAAGCATCGCAGCCTTGTACCGGCTGAACACGCTTGGCCTCACCGGCGCGTACGAAGAGTTGGCAGCGGCGATCGCGAACGGCGAGCACGAGGCGACGTGGGAGCGTCTCAGCCCCGCGGCAACCGGTGATGCGATTGCTGCGATCGACGCTGGTGATCTGCCGCGCCTTTCGCCGGCGCTACGCGATTCCGCACTCGCGGGCATGGTCCGCGGCTCGACGTCGGCGCGGGTCGCGGCCGAGTCGATGGGCTGCGACGCGGATTCCCTCGCGAACGGCGCCGCGTCGATCGGGATTTGAGGTCAGGCGTCGGGCCCGCCGAGAAAGAGCCGGTCGAGATCGTCCATCGGCGCGGCCGGCGCGGGCGACAGCGCGGCGCGGGAGAGCACGTCGATGTCCTCGACGATCCACTCGTCGGCGTCTTCCTCCGCGCGGAAAAAAGCGTGGCCTCCGGCAAGTGCCATGGGGCTTGGATTCAGTTGGTCGCGATCGGCGCCCAGGACTGCGGCGAGTGCGTCCAGCAGGCGCCGCGACAAGCGCCGCTCGTCCAGTTCGTTCCGTTCGATCTGCTGTAGGTAGGCAGCGGCGCGTGGCTCATCATCGAGCTCGAAGAGTTGAGTGAGCCTCGTGGCTAGGTCGCCGATGGCGAGACCGGCCCGTTCGCGAAGCGTCGACAGGCGCTCGGCGAGGGGGGCGCGAAGGTCGGCGGCCGCTGCCAGTGCCGAGGTGAGCGAGGGTTCCGAGCTGATCGCTTCCTGAGTGGTGGCATCGAAATTGGGGGTGGGAGCGATCTCAAGCCACGTCATGAGCTGGGCCGCCAGCTCGTCGCGCTCTGAGGGCTCGGCGCGCAGCAGGTAGGCGTCGACGTCGGGACGTCGGCCCGCGTTCCACGCGTCGATGAACTCGCCGACCAGCTGCTCGATCGTCGTCATGACGGGTACTCCTCACGGAGTTTGGCGAGGTCCTTGAGCGCGCGGCTGCGCGAGGCGTAGACCACGTCGCGGGAGACGCCCAGGCGCTCCTGGATCTCCTCGCAGGGGACGTTCTCGCGGTCCAGCTCCATGACCGCGCGACGTTTGGGGGAGAGCTTTGGCACGGCCCAGTCGAGGAAGCCCCTCGCATCGGCGTCGAGCTCGGCGCTCTCGTCGGCGTGCTCCGCCTCCTGGCGGCGCTTCTCGAGTGCCTTGAAGACGTCGCGCTCGAGCCTGCCGGTCTCGTACCCCTCGGCGTCTGTGGCGTCGAACGCGGTATGGCGCTTGGACGCGGCCTGCTCGCGGCGCTGCGTGTCGACGCAGGCGCCGAAGACGAGCTTCTTCGCCGAGTTGACCCACTCGCCCATCGAGGTGCCGTTGAAGGTCTGGATCATGTTGTTGGTGAGCTTGATGAGGGCGCGCTGGAGCGCCTCGTCTTGCTCGGTGGGCGATAGGTGCCCGCGGCTCTGGAGGATGACCATGCCGCGTACGCGGTCGAAGTTGTCGCGGACGAGCTCGTCCCACCACCAGCGTGCGCCGGCCGCGTCGCCCGCGCGGCGGGCGGCGAGGAACTGGCGCAGCTTGTGCTCGTCATGACGGCTCACCGGTGTGGGGTCGCGCTCCGCTGCCACGATCTGACGTTCTCACACTCCGAGGTCGCCGCGGCCGCGCTTGCGGCTCTTGCCGGCCTGGTCCATGCGGCTGAACTTGGCGGACCACATCGCGTCGCCGTCGGCGACACGGTCGCTGAGCTCCCCGAGGATCCGGAGTTCCTCGTCGAGCTCGGGCGCGGGGCACGCGGCGATTGCGTCGTCGAGCTGGACGCGCGCGGCGCGGTAGGCCGACTGTGCGCGGTCGTGGTCGCCGTCTCGCAGGGCGTCGGCTGCCTTGCGCTTGGCGTCCTGGACTTGTTGATAGACGAGCTCGGTGCGCACCTTGGCGTCGGGGATGCGCCCGGCGGCCTGGTCGCCGGGGACGACGTTGACATGGATCGGCAGTGTGATCGTTTGCTCGGCCATCGCCCGGAGCGCGACGTAGCGGACCTCCAGCTCGGCGATTTGCGCGAGTCCGAGGACGGGCTTGGCGGGCACCGCGAAGGTGATGACGAGCTTGCGCTGCTCCCCGGCCCAGAGGTCGCCGAGCTCGACCATGATCCCGCCGTCGATCGGATGTCCCGGCAGGTCGTTCCAGACGGTCACGGTGTCGACCGCGGCGTTGGGCCGGATGATGAGGCTCGCCGCCTGGACGGTCTTGGTGAGAAGGCCCTCGACCTCGCCGGCGACCGCGGCTGCGGCCCCGTCGCCGTGCTCGGCGAAGACGTGGCTGCCCTGGCCCCCACGGGCGACCTCGGAGAGCAGCAGCTCGTCGTAGTCCATGCCGATGCCGACCGTCGTCGTGGTGATGCCATGGCGGCGGGCCCCGGCCGCGACGTCGGCGAGGCGCTGGGCGTCGACCTCGCCAGCATTGGCGTGGCCATCGGAGAGCAGCAGGACGGTGGCGCCCCCATCGGTGGCCACACGTCGCGCCTCCTGCATGCCGCGAAGCAGTCCGGCGGAGAGGTTGGTCATGCCTCCCGGCAGAAGAGAGGCGATCGCGTGTTGGGCGGCGTGCTTGTTGGCGAGCCCGCCTGCGGGCACGACTACCTGCACCTCGTCGTCGAACGCCACGACGCCGAACCGGTCTGCGGGGTCGAGCCGGTCGACGAGCCGGACGAGCGCCTCCTTGGCTGCGTCCAGGCGCTCACCGCTCATCGACCCGCTGCGGTCGAGCACGACCTGAACGGTCGCCGCCGCCCGCGGCGCGCTGTCCGGCGCGGTGGGGGCCTCGAGCTCGAGCATGACCGTCACCTGGTCCTCGGCTTCGACGGCGACGACATCGACATCGGCGTGTGCGTTCACGTGCATGGTGTTCTCCCCTGGTCCCTGATCGGGTCGGGGTCGCGGCTGGTAGCGGTGGTCTGACGCGCCGGTATCCACTGCGGAAGATCGGACCCGCACAAGCAGCACGCGTCGGGAAAGGCGCCGCGCGTGCGGACGAGCTCCCAGAAGGAGGCGCCGGCATCGACGAAGCGCACGCGGCAGCCCGTGCACCGCGTCTCGGCGCGCCCTCCCGGGGCGGGTTCGAGCTCGACGACCTCGCCATCCATCCACAGGCGCGTGTAGCCGACGTGGGCGGCCCACTGCGTGAGCGCGGCGCGGTGCACCGGTCGATCGCCGCAGCGGAAGTCGACGACGAGCTCGCGGGCGGTCCCGTCGTCGTCGCGGATGACGGTGAGGTCCGCGACGCAGATGCCGGCGCGCCCGCGTGCGTCGAGCATGGTGTGCAGCGGCCCGCCGCTGACGAGCCACGGCCCCCAGTCGATGAGCCGGACCGTCCCGTTGCGACCGATCATGACGCGGAAGTCCGGAAGCTCGTGCTCCATGAATCGGGGTCGCCGGCCCTCGACAGGTCTGACGTCAGCTGCGCGCCGCGCGCCGCGACCCTTCCACATGTGGGTGATCACGACCGAAGGGTTCTTCTCAGCGGTGGAAGACCGGGACGACCCGGGTGCGGTGTTCGTGCGCGCGCGTGTGCGCGACGATGCCGAGCGGCTCGCAGCCGCCGTGGGCGGCTCGGTGATCGAGACGCCAGCAGCCGACTACCGCTTCCGGGTGCGCACCACCAAGCGCGAGTGGGCGGCATTCGTTGCCGCCAGCGCCGAGGCGATCGACTACTACAACTTCAAGAACGCGGTCGCCGCGCCAAGGAGCCGGTCGCGCCCGCTCCTACGGGGAAGTATGGAGCACGCTCCTGCGACTCCAGCCGCGATGACGGCCACCGAGGTCGTGATGTCGGGGCGGGCCGGGTTCCGCGCTGCCGCGTTCATCCGCGGGTCCACGTGGGTGTTCGCCAAGACGCTTCCCGAGCCACCGAACGAGTACACCGTCCGGGATCTTCCGTCGGGTGAGCGATCGACCTGCCAGAGCGACGAGTCGTTCGAGTGGTTCGTCGAACACATCCGCGAGCACGGTGAACGGCGCAGGTATGGCCGCTCCTGGTACGTGTCTGTCCGTGACCGCCGACGGCGAGACCTGGCGCTACTCGACAATGGGTTGGCCTGCGCGCGAGACCACGATCATCAATCGGGCGCGAGAGGAGCGCGGATGCTGACGGAGAGGTTCACCGAGGCCCTGGAGTACGCGCGTGCCCACCATGAGGAGGATCTGCGGAAGGGCACCGAGATCCCCTACCTCGCGCATCTGCTCGCGATCTGCTCGATTGTCCTCGAGAACGGGGGCGGTGAGACGGAGGCGCTGGGTGCGCTGCTGCACGACATCGTCGAGGACGGCGGCGGCATCGCAGCGCTGCAGGAGATCGAGCAGCGCTTCGGCGCCGACGTCGCCGCGATCGTCAAGGGGTGCAGCGACACGACCGCGGCGGTCAAGGAGGACTGGCGCCTGCGCAAGGAGCGGTATCTCGCGCACCTGGAGTCGGCGCCGTCGCCCGTGCTGCTGGTGTCCGCCGCGGACAAGCTCCACAACGCCCGCTCGATCCGCGGCGACCTGCGCGAGCACGGCGACGAGCTCTGGCAGCGGTTCAACCGCGGGCCGCGCGAGCAGCTCTGGTACTACGGCGCACTACGCGACGCCTTTGTGCGCCGCCTTCCCGGCCGTCTGACGGACGAGCTGGACCGCACCGTCCGCGAGATCAACCGGATGGTCCCGTTCGAGGATCGCGTCGAATACCTGGGCCGGCCGTTCGAGCTGTGGAGCTACGACGAGGGCGACGAGGTCGGAGCGATTGTCGACTGGCCCGGCTGTCCGCTCGTCGTCCGTGCCGAACCAGGCGCGCTCCTGGTGTGCGCGCACGTCGGCAGTGGCGGCGACTATTGCCCCGATGCCGACGAAGACCTCGACGATCTGATCGAGACAGAGCTCGGTGACCTCCGGCTCGAGTACGTCGAACCCGATGAGGTCGCATGGCTCGTCGCGGAGGACCAGGGCGACCTTCGCGAGGCGTGCGAGCGGGTCGCCCGTGCGGCGCAGTCCATCGCCGCCGAGCTCGGGGAGGCAATCAGCGACCTCGACCCGCCGATTTCCGATTACGCGGAGCGGCTGGACCGTGGACCCCGCTGATCGCTAGTCGAGGTCGACGGGCGGCAGCTGGGCAAGCTCGCTCTCGAGCTCGTCGATCCGTGCCGCCGTCGTGCTGGCTGTCTCGCCCGCATCGGGCCGCGCGCGCAGCTGCTTGAGCATGTCCTCGGTACCGATACGCACGAAGTCGTGCATGCCCTCGTCGGTGATGCCCATGCTCCGCAGGTCGCCGGCGATCTCGGTTGGGGTCACGTACTGCGGATCGAGCGGGTTGGGTCCGTCGACGATGAGGACCCAGCCGACGTGCTCGGAGGCGACATCCGCACCGCACAGGACGTAGTACTTGAACATCGTTTCGCCGTCGTCTCCGAGGCAGGTGATCATCGGGTCTCGCAGCATCCGGGCCTCCCTCGCGTGGCTTCGCTTTCAGTAGACAGGTCGCGCGGCAGGGCATCCGTCTGACCGGCCGTGGGAGCTGAGGCCGCCTGCGCGTCGACAAACTCGAGGTACCGGCACGCGCCGTCCACGAGCGCCATCGCGTTGAGCGTGTTGCATTCGGCGTCAAGCAGGCGCGGGCTGTGGACGAGCACCGCGAGGCATTGCGCGCGCGAGATCGCGACGTTCAGGCGGTGGGCATCGAAGAGGAAGTCGAGGCCGCGTGGCACGTCCTCGCCTGCTGAGCAGGTCATGGCGAAGAAGACGATCGGCGCTTGCTGTCCCTGGAAACGGTCGACGGTCCCGACGCGGACGCCGTCAGGGACGTGCTCGCGGATGCAGTGGACGGCGAGGTTGTAGGGCGCTACGACCATGATGTCGGCGGCGGTGATCGGTCGCGTGTGCCCCTCGTCATCGGTGACCGTAGCGCCCGCCAGCAGGTCGCGGCAGGAAGCGGCGATCGTCGCTGCCTCTTCGGGGCTGGCCTGGCTGCGGCCGTGATGCTCGACGGCGATCGCCCTGAGCCCGCTACCGGTGAGCTCGCCGCGTGTCGCATCGATGCGGCGGCCGGCGCAGGCTTCACGCGAGTGCAGGCGGCTGTCGTAGCTGCGCTCGGATACGAAGCTGCAGACGTCGGGATGCATGCGCCAGGTCTCGGTCAGCAGCACGCCGCTGCCGGGAGGAATCGTCCGGTCGCCGTTGAGGATGTGCTCGAGGACCGAAGCTCCGGAGCCGCCCGGGTGGTCGGCCTGCGTGACCTGCGGCAGCTGCTGCGGGTCGCCGAGGAGCACGAGACTGGATGCGGCGAGCCCGACGGCGGCGGCATCGGCGAGCGCGAACTGACCGGCCTCGTCGATGAACAGCAGGTCGAACTGCTCGCGGTGCTGGTCGCGCGCAAACAGCCATGCGGTCCCCGCGACGAGCTGGTGGTCGTCGGTCACATGGTCGTTGGAATCGGTCTCCTCGATGAGGCCGTGCGGGCTGTCGTAGTCGGCGCCCTTGTAGATGCCCGCGAGGGCGAACTCCTGCTTGTGCGCGCAGCGCTCGACCTCAGCCAGCAGGTTCTGGATCGCCGCGTGGCTGGGAGCTGTGATGCCAACGCGCCGGCCGGCCGCGAGTGCGGCGACGATCGTGCGCGCCCCGCGGAACGTCTTGCCGGTGCCCGGCGGGCCCTGCACGGGGAGCACGGCGCGATCGAGTCCGAGCGTGGCCGAGACGAGCGAGTCGATGTCCTCGCCGAGGACGCCGCTCGTCAGGCGCGGCGGCTCGCGTCGGAGCAGGCCGCGGACGGCATCGAATCGCGGCTGGCCCGCGAGCACCGCGGCGGCGAGCGCCATCAGCGCCTCGCGCAGAACCTCGACGGGGATCACGGTGGCGTCGACAAGGGCGGCGGGCGAAGGCGCGGGCCGGGTGGCGCCGCGGCGCAGCACGACGCACTCCTCCTCGACATGGACGACGTTGTAGCTCTCGCCGGTCGTCGGGTCGTCGGCTTCGCCCGCATTGAGCCGGAACTCCTGCGCGGGGAAGGTAAAGCTGTAGTCAAGTGACTTCTTGATAGGCACGGGAGGGTTGGCTGGATCGGGCTGCAGGTAGGCGATCGCGTCGCGATCGTCGAGCAGCTCGTCGAGCGTCTTGTCGCGCACGTCGAAGTAGCGCCACCACGTCGGCTTGCCCTCACGCCAGTGATAGAGCAGCAGGTGCGATATGAGTCGTCGCTCGGCCTGCGCCACGTCATCCTCGTCGCCGTGCGCCGGCAGGCCCGCGGTCAGCGGCTCCAGCAGCGCGACCACGTCGGGCATCCACTTCGGCGGTCCGTGGTCCTCCTCCGGCTCGGGCTCGCGCAGGTCCTCGAAACGAACATGGAAGTGCGCCTCGGCAGCGGGGAGCATGGTCTCCAGTAGCCAGTCGCGGAGCGAGTGCGTGGAGGTGCAGTCCTCCTCGTTGTAGGCGCGGATCGCCTCGAGCAGCTCGTCGTCTCCGGTTTCCAGCCAGGTCTCGTAGGCGACGATCGAGCCGCCGCCCTCGCGTACTCGCTTCTCGAGGCGCTTGAAGCCGTGGTGGCGCTCGAGCTTCTTGAGCGAGTAGCTGTCCTCGCCCACCTGAAGCGCGTGCCGCACGACGGCGTAGAGGTCGACCAGGACCTCGCCCCGCAGGAGCTCGTCGACCTCGGCCTCGCGAGTCGCGTACTTCACCGAGAGGGAGCGCAGCTTTGAGAGCTCGTGGGGCGCGTAGTGGAAGACGTGCATCTCTGGGTGCTCGGTGCGCAACGCCATCACGCGGTCGATGAACAGCTGAAAGGCGGCTTTCTCGGCGTTGGCGTCGTGGGCCCAGGCGCACTCGTATCCTGCGTCGGCGCTCCACCAGCCCCAGAGGTACTCGATGCCCTCGTCGCCCACGTAGGGATCACCCTCGAGGTCGAAGAAGACGTCACCCGGGCTGGGATCGGGAAGCAGCGCGTAGCCGGCGGCGCGTGTCGGCTGCAGGTGGCGGTGCGTGGGCTGTCCGCTCGCGCGCGACTCCACCTGAAGGCGCGCCTGGTGGTGGAGCAGCTCGTAGCGCTCGGGCGGGAGCGGGGAAGGATCGACGGCCGGCGTAGTCGCCAACGTGCCCATCGTGGGCACGCCGCCCGCGGCGAGGCGCTCGCGCTGGTCGCGACGCGCGCCGGCTACGAGGCTCAAGTGGTCGTCGGCGATCAGCCGGTGCCGGCACTCGTCTGCGAGCGCGCAAATCATGCAGTGCGCCACGGGCTCGGGGTAGGTGTCGACCGCAGGCGCCTCGACGACGGCCTCGAGGCGCCGCGCCACGCGCCGGTGGAGCGCGGCGTAGCGGGACAGGTCGACCGTCTCGATCTCGCCGGTGCCGAGCACGATGCGCGCGTAGCGAGGGTTGAGCCAGGCCGGGATTGACGGAGTCCGTCAAGCCAGGATTTCGTCCTGGGGAGAGGAAGGACTTCTGCGATGCCTGCCCCGAAGAAATACCCGGACGAGCTGCGGGAACGCGCGGTGCGGC
>Ga0153956_1001273_pt1 | contig 22949 bp, 21 predicted proteins | sample TSFL040MetaG_FD_104704 | JGI IMG/M metagenome (GOLD analysis project Ga0153956, IMG submission 104704) | Attine ant fungus gardens microbial communities from Florida, USA - TSFL040 MetaG | ecosystem: Host-associated > Fungi > Mycelium > Unclassified | place: USA: Florida, Wekiwa Springs... | reverse complement strand
TGACCTGGAACGGATCTGCGCCCAGGCCCTGGCCCGGTCCGCGGCACCGGATGCCGCCCGGGATGGTGGCGGCGACACGGATGGCATGCAGGCCGCCATGCCCATCGCCATGCTGATTGCCGATGCCGACCCCGAAATCAACGGCCTGGGACTCGAGGGTGGCATCGGCCTGTATGCCTTCGAGGCGGTGTTGCCCAAGCCGATGCGTTCGATTCTTGACGTACTGGATGTCCAGTCCCGCCATATCGATGAGGTCAGCACCCGGCTGGAATCGGCGCGCATGGCCCTGGCCGAAAGAAAGATCATCGACAAGGCCAAGGGACTGCTGATGCAGCAGCACCGGCTGTCCGAGAACGACGCCTACGCGGTGATGCGCGAAATGGCCATGAGGCAGAACCGGCGGCTGGTCGAAGTGGCGCGGACCGTGATCGGCCTGGCGGAACCGCGTTAAGGCGTCGGCGGATCAGTTGTTCAGGCAGACCACCAGGCGGGCCCTGTGGGTACGCCAGAGGATGGGAATCACTATCGGCCGGGTATCGGCCGGGTGCTCCATCGAGGCATCGCGGCCATGCAGCACCGAAGGCACCGAGATCTGGAACTGATGGCCGAAATCCCTGCGCGCGTTGCCGGACAGGGTGTTGGTGATCTCGCCGACCAGGTCGCAAAGGTTGTCGTGGCCCATGTCGGTCTCCTGCATCCGCATGAGCATGACCGACAGCATGTTGCGCGAGGCGGTGAAGTAGACTATCCCTTCACGCTTGCCGCTGATGCGGATCACACCGGTGTAGTCGGACACTTCCGGCGCGCTGCCGAGCGCGAGGAAGGGTGTTCCGCACTCGGCGACCTGCTGTACCGTGGTGTTGAAATAGTGCAGCACGCCGTTCACGAACACGTTGACTTCGGTTTCCATGCCCATCGCCTCAGTCCGCGATGAGCTTGCGCAGCGCATCATTCAGCTGCCGGTCGGTGAAGGGCTTGCACAGGAAGCCACTGGCGCCTTTTTCGATGGCTTCCATGGCTGTCAGCTTGTCCGCCAGCGCCGAAACCACCAGGATGCGCAACTGCGGGTCGCGCGCCACCAGCCGTGCAACGCATTCGCCGCCGTCCATTTCGGGCATGGTGAGGTCCATCGTCACCAGCGTCGGCCGCAGCCGCTCATACAGTTCGAGCGCCTCACGGCCGTTGCGTGCGGAGCCGATCACGTCGATCGTCGGCAGATCCTGTGCGCGCTCGATGCGCCGCCGCACGACATTGGAGTCATCGACGATCATCAGCCGGTGTGCGACGTTGCCTGCCATCGGCTTCACCGGCTCGCCCGGCCGGAAGCGTCAACCGTCGCCGCGGGCAGCTGGATGCTGAAACGCGTGTAGCGGCCTGGCGCCGTGGCCAGGCCGATGCGACCACCGATCCGCCGGGTGAGGGCGTTCACTGCGTCCAGGCCCACGCCACGCCCGGCGTGTTCGCTGACCTCGGTTGCGGTGGAAAAGCCTGGCTGGAAGATCAGCCGGCAGGCGGTGGCACGGTCGAGCGCCGCGGCGTCTTCGGGCCGCACCAGGCCACGACGCAGTGCCCGATCGATGATGGCCTCGTAGTCCAGGCCACGGCCGTCGTCCTCGAAGCTGAGCGTGCGTCCAGCGGCGGCCTGCTCGGTGTAGATGATGCGCAAGACTCCGGTGGCGGACTTGCCGCGCCCGAGCCGCTCCGGTGCCGGTTCGATGCCATGTACGACCGCGTTTTTCACCATGTGGACGCAGATGTCCTTGATCGCGGCCGCCTCGGCGGCGGGGATCGCCGCGAGCCCCTGCGTTTCCAGCCGCACCTCGCGGCCGTGGGCCCGGGCAGTCTCGGTGGCCAGACGGGACAACATGGCTTCCAGCATCGCACCGGGCCCGGGTGGCGCCAGGGAAGCGCCGCGGCCCTGCGCCTGGTACGGAGTGAGCCGCTCCTGCATGGTACGGATCGTGGCGGCCAGGGTCATGAGCTCGTTGAGGCGCACCACCACCGGCACGAAGTCATTGCCGACGAGAGTGGCCTTGGACCGCAGGCCTGACAGCAGGTCCTCGATGCCATGCGCGCGCTCGACGATGCTGGAAAGCCCGATTGCCGATGCCTCGCCCTTGACCGCGTGGATTTCCCGGAATACGCCATCGAGCTTCCTGCTCAATTCATGGTGTCCCTGTTCCGGCGCCTTCAACAATGCGTTGACCCTGCGGAAGCCGTCGTTGGCATTGCTGAGGCAGGCATCGAGCTGCAACGGGTCGACGCGCAGCAACTGCAGCAGCAGGGTCGTCTGGGAATCGTTGTCCGAGCGCGTGGTATCCAGTTCGCGCGCCAGCAGCACGCGGTCCGTGACGTCCGATATCACGCCCAGAACCTGGGCACTGCCGGCGTCGACACCACGTACACGCCGGAACGAAAACGACAGGAAGCGCACTTCGGCGCCACCCTTGCCATTGTCGAACCGCACTTCAACCTGGCTCAGGGGGTTTATCGATTCGATGAGCTCGTCTTTGACCTTGTCCTTCCACAGCAACGACAGGAACTTCAAACCGGCCGCCACCGTCTTCGCATCGGTAAGGGGACTGAGCAGTTCTTCGAAACTGCAGCCGGCGGGTGCGGGCCTGCGCAGCAGGACGGCCAGCGAGTCCGAACAGGTGCCCCCCAGCCGCAGGTCCTGGCCGACCAGGAACAACCCCTCGCGCACGGTCCCGAGAATGTCGGTGACCTGGCGCTGGGCGGCGGCGGCGGTGGCCGCCGCGCGACGGCTGCGAACCCCGTAGTACAGCACCAGCATCATCAGCAATGCGGCGACCGTCGTGCCCGCCAGCAGCAGCGTACGCAGGCTGCGGCCCTCGCCGGTGACGATGCGCCGCAGCCTGGCCGCGGTGTCGCGCAACTGACCACCCATTTCGCGCACCGTTCCCGTGTCGGTCGCGAGGATCGTGTCCACGGCTTTTTTTACCTGTGTGCCGCGCGTGGACAAGCCCGAGCCACCCGCGGTATCCGTATACAGCTCGTCGCCGGCCGCGTGAATGATCGGTGCCAGTTCCGCGTCCATGCGGTTCCAGCCGGCCAGGGCCTGTTGCAGCGGTGCGGACAGCTCCGAAGCCTGCGCCAGCCCGGCGCGCACCAGGTCCACATGCAGCGCTTCGAAGGCGCGCTGGTTCAGGTTGCGGATGGCGGCGATGTCGCGCAGGGTGTCGCCCGCGTAAGTGCGGCTTTCGAGGCTGCGCTGCAACAGGGTGAGCTCGGACAGCAGCAGTGCGGGCTGGTTGCTGAGCCCGGCCACGCCCTGAAGCGCGGAGGAGGCTGATTGCAGCTGGTTCGCACGCTGGAAGCCGATGCTCATCAACGCGGTGAGCACCGCCGCGATGAGCACCGTCACCGTGACCTGCAGCCACTGGCCGGGGATATGAAGGGTAGGGCGGGACATGCTGCGCTCTCCTTGCAGTGGGCCTGCGCCTACCGGGGATCGAAGTTGATCCGGATGCGGGCGCGTCGCGGCTGGCCGCCAGTGAGTCCCGCGGTGTCAAACCGGCCTTTCAGCACCGCATTCACGGCGGCGGTCTCGAACAGCCCTTTGGGCGCCGCCTCAACGGCGCTGGCGTCGGTGGCGCTGCCGTCATCGCTCAGAGTGAATTCAATGATCGCGTAACCCTTGATGCCGTGCTGCAGGGCACGGGACGGATACTGAACGTCCAGAGGGGCCTTGGTGCGCGCGGCCAGGACCTGCGGGGCCACCGGCCGTGCCGGCACCGGGTTCGGTGCGGCGGCCGGGCCGGCGCCGGCGGCAGTTGCCTGCGGCCGGGAACTGGCGGCCGCGGCAGCCGCGGCGCGCTGGCTTGCCCGTTCCATTTCGCCCTGCAGCTCGCGCCTGGCCACATTGACCTCGGGCGAGGGCGCGACATCGGCGGCGGCAGCCAGCGCACGCTGAGCGGCGTCAAATTGTCCCTGGCGTGCCGCGCTCTGGCTGCGTGCCAGCAAGGCCGCCTGCAGTTCGTGCTGGGCGGAGAGTGTCAGGGCATGGCCGCGGTTCACGTTGCGCATGGCCTGCAGCCGCGACAACGCGCTGTCTCCCACCGGCTCCGTCAGCGCGCCGGCAGCGATCGCGGCGTGCACATCGGCTGCCATGCCGCGCAGTTGTATCTCGGTCTTCCTGGCATCGAGGTCGCGGCGCAGGTCGCCGGCGGCACCCGTATCACCGCTCGCACCAAGCTGGTCGATCAGCTGTTGTGCCAATGTGAGGTTTTCCGCGCGGATCGCCTCGTGCGCCCGGGTGGCAAGCCAACGAGGACGCGCAGTGGCCAGCGCCGCATCGAGCTGGCGCAGGACGACGTCATCGGCGCCCGCGGCATGGAAGCTGGTGAGCAACTGGGTGGCTTCATCCAGCCGGCCAGCGGCAATGTCGCTTTCGATCACGGGGCGGCCGGCACTGAACAGCCGACGCACGCCGTCGGCGGCTTCCTCGTTGCGCGGATCCTGGATCAGGACCTGGGCATATAGTTCCACCGCGCTGTCGCCGCGCGGAGGATCGTGTGGCAGCAGCTTCTGATCGTGCAGTGCAACGCGCGCCGCCGAGAGCAGCTCGAATACTGATTGTGTGCCGGGCGCGGCTGCGGAGGCGCTGGGCGTCGCTCGGGCAGCCGGCCGGGTCTTCGCGGCGGGTGCCGCCGGCGCCGTGGCCGGTCTCGACCTGTACACAAGCCAGCCCCCGGTGGCGACAGCGGCAATGACCGCCAGCGCGACTGGAATCAACACCATCTGCCTGCCGCCGTGGCGTGAGCCGGCAGTGGCAGGCCGCGACGCCGTGACGCCCGCCGCACTGGCCTGCAGGCGCGTTTCGGCGGCCTGGAGCGCTTCGGCCATGCGCGGGCCGGACAGATCGGCGCGGGACACGATGGCGACAACGTCCCCCTGCGCAGTAGCCCAGCCCGCCGGCTCCGTCACAATCACGATGACCGGTGTACCGCGCGGCAGGGACTGCAGTTGCGTGGCCGTCGAGAGGCCGTCGCCATCAACCAGCAGCAGGTGGGTGCCGGCGGCTCCGGGTTCCGGGATGGCGGCCAGGTTTTCCACGGTGTGGACCCGGTAACGATCACCCAGCACCGGCCCCAGCTCGATAAGGAACTCATCCTCCCTGGATACGAGGATGGCCTCCAGGCGCCGTGGCCGGCCTGCGGCGGCCGGAGTCGTGGCCGTGGCGTGCTGCTGGGGTAATGCGTTCATATGTGCAGTCCCGATGTCTGTTATCCGGCGCGCCAATCCACGCAATGTGAACTGTCTTTGTTTTCAGACGGTCGGAGTGAGCTTTGCGTCACAGTCGTGCCCGGGACGCGGGATCACGGCCGTGCCGGCGCATGACTTTTGAGAACCGGGTCACAAGCGGTGGGTACCGCCCACTGGCATAACGTGGAACCTGCCCGGGAAAGGATGATCCGGTGCCTGTGCCGGGAGAGGCAAAATCCCGGCGCCGTGATCCAGCGGCCTGTTCTCGGCCTCAGTGGGCGCGTGCCCGTGCGCGGAAGGTGTTGCGCAAGTCACGGATGCGGGCGTGGTTGCGGGTCGCGCCCGCGGCCTGTTGCTGCACCATCTCACGGATATCCGCGGGAAGGCTCGCGTTGAGTGCCTTGCTGTAGGCCGACCTGGCGTAGTCCTCGCCGCGCTCGACCTCCTTGAGCACCGATAGATCACTGTCGGCGACCCTGGTCTTGGCCGCGATCCAGGCCCGGTGCGATGCACCGGTCATGCTGCCGCCACCCGCGGGCCTGCCGCCCAGAGCGGTCACCTTCGCCTGGAGCTCATTCGTCGCGACATGACATTTCCGGGCGCACTCCTGGAATACACTGATCAGCCGCGGATCATGCGCGATTTTCGCCGCCTGCTGGAATCCCTGCTCGCCATCGACCGAGGTTTTGATCAATTCGTTGAGCACGACGATTGCGTTGTTTCTGGCCATGTCGCTCTCCTCGTGTTGACGCCGGCCGATCGCCGGGCGGAATGAGGTGGTCGCGATGGGTATCCTGCTGCAGTCGTGAGGCAAAAGCGACCGCGGGCTGAGGCGCATGCGGCAGGACTTCCGGCCCGGGGTCGCAACAGGGGCGGGGTCGTGACGGTACCGGAATATACTAGGCGCACATTCGTGTAATCCGGGATCCCATGGGAGGTACCGTGGCTTACGACTCGTATCACAAGCGCACGATCGGCACGCACGAACTCGCGCCCGAAACCCAGATGATGGGCTATGGCTATGACCCGCGACTGTCTGAAGGCTCGCTCAAGCCGCCCATTTTCCTGACGTCCACCTTCGTATTCCGCACCGCGCAGGAGGGCAAGGACTTCTTCGATTACACCGCAGGAAGGCGCGAACCCCCTCAAGGACAGCCGGGCGGCCTGGTCTATTCCCGCTTCAACAACCCGAACCTGGAAGTGCTGGAGGACCGCCTGGCGCTATGGGAACGCGGCGAGGTGGGGGCGGTGTTCTCGAGCGGCATGGCCGCGATTTCCACCGTGCTCTGGGCCTACCTGCGCCCCAATGACGTCGTGCTGATCAGCCAGCCCCTGTATGGCGGAACCGAGACACTGCTGGACAACACGTTGCCGAATTTCGGCATCCGGGCGGTAGGATTTGCGGATGGCTGTGACCGGGCAGCGGTGCTCGACGCTGCGGACAGGGCACAGGCGCTTGCAGCCTCCACGGGCGGACGCGTGGCGCTGATCGTGGTCGAAACACCCGCCAATCCCACCAACGCCCTGGTGGACCTCAAGCTCCTGCGCGAGGCTTCCGAACGGATCGGCGCAGGGCAGGCTGGCGGGCGCCCGCCCATCGCCATAGACAACACTTTTCTCGGCCCGGTGTTTCAACGCCCCCTGGCTCATGGTGCGGACCTGGTGATGTATTCACTCACCAAGTACGTGGGAGGACATTCGGACCTCGTGGCAGGCGGCGTCATCGGCTCCAGGGCCATGGTGCAACCGGTGCGCGCGTTGCGCAGTGCCCTGGGCACCCAGCTCGATCCGAATACTTCCTGGATGATCATGCGTTCCATGGAGACGATGTCCCTGCGCATGCAGCGGGCGGCTGAAAATGCCGCGCAGGTGGCCGCATTCCTGCGCAGTCACCCCAAGGTGGAGTCAGTGCACTACCTGGGATTCCTGGAGCCGACCGACCCGCGGACGGAGGTCTTTCGCCGGCAATGTGACGGCGCCGGTTCGACTTTCAGTGTATCGATCCGCGGCGGCGAGGCCGAGGCATTCCGGGTACTGGATGCACTGCAGATCATCAAGCTTGCCGTGAGCCTGGGAGGCACCGAAACCCTCGTGTCCCATCCGGCCAGCACCACGCACTCGGGCGTTCCCAAGGAGACCCGTGAGCGGCTTGGAATCACTGACTCGCTGATCCGGCTGTCCGTCGGAGTGGAGAATCCCGCGGACCTGATCGCCGACCTGAGCAATGCGCTGGGATGATGCCGCGCAGTCGCAGGCAAGCTGGGCAAGGTCGAAGCCAAAGCAGTGGTCAAACGGCTGCCATCAGCGCTTGCAGCGCGCGCCGTGGACGTGTCGCATTCACTCACTGAAAACGAGGCGCATGGAGCTTAGTCGGAAGAGAAAGTACTGGAAGAAGTCCGTATAGGCGCTTGAGACAGCGCTGAATAAATCTCCAATAGTTCGCATAATATATATTATGGTAAATTATGTGCCCGGTACCTGATGCGGCTCTGGTCACGGTTTCTTATGCTGACCAAAACCCCGCTTGGCCCGACCCCGGCGTCCTCGCCGAAACTTGAACCGGCTGGGTCATTCGGGGCGAAGAACTCATTACGTTCGAGGGCTACAACATCCCGGTGCCCTGGGTTCAAGCACTCCCTGACCCGTGAGGTGCTGCACGCGCACCAGGTCTTGGACCGCCTGGCGCGCGAGGACAACCACCACAAGAGCCTGATACTACCGGGTGCATCTGGAGCAGGATCTGTGGCACGACTGGGTGGTTAACGGCCGCCGCGGCTCCTCCCGTGGTCGCGTACGCACTCATCCGCAACTATCCCCTGCCCCATGCGCTACAGACGATGACCAGTATCGCGGAACGCCGCGAGCAGCGTGACTACTCGCTGGACTGATCCGTAACCGTGGGTACCATAGAAAATCTTTGTACATGGAACGACTTCGGAAGAGCACCAAGTCCGGCGGACTCGTCATCACCAAAGTGCTTATCAGCCCAACGTGTCGACCCAAGATAACAGGAGACTTCGAATGCAATCGCGTTCGCGAACCGGAACTTCGACTAACAGGAAGAGGCCAAAAGCACCGAAGAAGTTCAACCCGCCAGGGCCGGCGCCCAAGGCTGGCGGCTTGACACCGCATGATGGATCGCGCCTTGTCGGTCCGATGCTGCGAAGAACTCTTTTGCTGATTTACGCTGGTTTCGGCCGGAAGTTCGGACCAGGGATGCTGCCGACACAGCGCTTTGCAGTGCTCCGGATCGTCGGACTCTATCCAGGACTGACGCAGTCAGATGTGGCGGCCAGGCTTCAGATTGCGAAGTCCGGGCTGATGGTGATTCTGAACGCTCTTGAGAAGCAGGGCCTGGTTCTGCGCCAGCATCATCCGACTGACAAGCGGGTGTACAATCTTGTGCTGACCCCAAATGGGGTTCGGGAAATGGAACTGTACTTACGCTGTCTCGCATCCCATAGCACAGACTTGCTCAAAGGCATCTCTCAGCACGACCAATCAATCTTCTTCGAGGTGCTGTCAAGAATTGGCGATAACGCCAGCAAAGGCGCGCCAAAAGATGCACAGTAGAAATGCCTTTGTAGATATTAATTCGCGATATTTTCAAGCCCGCACGGCGAACTCCGATGCATAATCCCGTCGAAGCGGGCGAAGAACATTATCGGCGCGGCTATTGGCACACTGTCGCCGTGTTGTCGCTTGTTGCGATGCTTGGATTTCTGGATCGAGCACTCCTTCCCTACATCGCGGAGCCGATCAAGAACGACTTCGGTATCACCGATCTTGAACTCAGTTTTCTTCTTGGAGCCGCTTTTGTTGTTCTGTATGGCGCACTGACGGTCCCAATGGGGTACCTGGCCGATCGGATGGCGCGGCATGTTCTGACCGCATGCGGTGTCTTTGGCTGGTCTTGGATGATGATCCTGTCCAGCTTTTCAAAAAGCTATTGGCAGTTGTTTGCCGGGCAGATCGGTCTGGGCATCGGCGAAGCGGTTCTGCCTCCTGTTGCGGTATCACTCATTCAGGACTCGGTCCCACCAAAAGCCAGAGGTCGCGCCGTCGGCATATACAGCCTCGTTTCATTGAATTTCGGTACGGGCCTGGCGGGGCTTTACGTCGGGGTGTTGAGTTCCGACGGTGCCAGACAGGTGTTTGGCGGCATTCCCTTGTTGCGCGAACTGAGCACCTGGCAGTTGGTGCTGTTCTGGCCAGGGATTCTAGGGCTGCTTTTCAGCGCTCTGGCGCTCACCGTACGTGAGCCTCGGCGCGACCGGGCCCACGCGCCGAAGCCTCCCGCGGGCCTGAAGGAAGCGGCAGGACATCTTCATCGCAATGCCTCCGTCTATACGGCTCTCCTGGGCTCCATGATATTTGCCAATCTTGCTGCCACGGGGTGGGCAGCATGGCTGCCCTCCGTCATACATCAACGATGGCTTACTTCATCATCCAGCATCGGGACAGCCCTCGGTACGCTTCAGCTCGTCCTCGGCTCCCTCGGGGCCCTGGGCCTAGGCTTTTTCATGGATCGAACCAAGCGCGCGGCTGGCGTAATTCAGGTCGCCATCATTGCTTCAGTCATTCAGGTGATTCCGACGCTGATTGCCCTGCTGGCTCCCGATCTCACAATAGTCTGGGCCGCCGTCGGTGTGCGTTGCCTCTTCAGTGGTGGCGCAAGCATTGTTTCCATCATCGTGCTGACCCGGGTGACCCCTCGCAATCTTATGGGCGTCCTGACTGGTGGTTTCTTCCTGCTTGTCAATGTATTAGGAAATGCGGCCGGACCGACCGCAGTCGCGGTTGTGGCGCGACTTGCATTTTCCAGCCCTCCCGCGATTGCAAATGCACTGATCCTGCTTTATCCGGTTTTCATGGCCCTGAGCATCGGCTGCCTTTTCAGCTGCCTGTCAAGCATCAATCGGCAGGCCGCCGGGCGCCCCCATTGATTTTCCAGGATGCCATTTCTTGCAACCCGTAGTTCCCGTCTGGCACCCAGCCCTGCCGCCGCCGGTGTGCCAGACGAGATGGCCTCTTCAGAATTTCATCCGGACTCCGAGCTTGAAGTCCAGGCCAATCATGTCAAAGTACGTCGGGTTCGTCGGGTACCCCATGGAACTGGGATCCGGCGGCGGCGCCCGGTTCAACAGATTGTTCACCGCCCCATAGAACTGCATATGGGGGTTGAGCTGATATGAAAGGTACATGTCGACGTACACCATGCCGGGAACGTGGTTGTTGTTTATCTGCACACCACTGGTATAAGTGTTGTCGTACTTGCCTGCCTCGACATATCTGAGCTGGCCCGTCAGCGAGAACCCGGCCACGCTATAGGTCAGGGGCGCGGTGAAATTCAGGCGCGGGAACGAGTAAGCGTTGTTCGGACCAAGCTCCCCGGCTCTGTCGATCACCGCGCCACCCACACCCCCATCCACCCAGGAATGAAACACGTAATTCGCCTGGAGTGCGGCGCGAATGTCCCCTGGCAGGTGCAGGGTATCTAGGGAAAGGTCGTAATTCGTCGCAACATCGACTCCGTTGATATGAACCGACGCAAGGTTCATGTAGGCCGCCGAGATTGCAGTGGGCACACCGTTGGTAAACGTCATCAACGAGCAGTAGTACATGTTCTGCGCGTAACAAAACGTCGCGACCTGCTGTGCAGTGACGGCCGTAATCGCCTTTTTGAGCTCGATATCGTAATAATCGGCCGAAATCTGGAATCCGCGGGTCTGCGCCGGATCCCAGACGACCCCGGCTGTCAGGGTGCGCGCCGTCTCCGGCTTGAGCTGCGAATTGCCTGTGGTGGTGACAAAGGCAGTAGACTGAGTTGTCCCGTATGTCACCAGCTGATTTGTGATGTTTCCCCGGGAATAGAGCTCGAACAGGTTCGGAGCACGGATGTCCTGGGAGAGGCTCGTGCGCAGCAACACGCTCTGAACAGGTTTGTAGGTGAGTCCCAGCTTCCAGGTCGGTTGAGTGCCTGCCGCCGTGCTGTAGTCCGATACCCGCACTGCACCATTGAAATCCAGGGAGCGTGCGAAAGGCACGTCCTTCAACAGGGGAACCACAGTCTCGAAGTAGCCTTCCGTGACGCTGTAGTTGGCAGATTGCGGTTCCGAGTTCGTCGACTCATAACCTCCGATCTGCGAGATGGCATCGGTCTGGGAGTCTTGCTGCTCCGACCTGTAGTCAACGCCCGCTGCAACCGATACAGGTCCTGCCCAAATGTTGAAAAGGTCTCCGCGTATGTTCGCTGCTGCTGCTTGCTGCGAATAGTCCGTCGCAGACCACTCTGTTCCCGTCACATAGGCGATGGCGGCCTGCGAGGGCGCTCCTACCCCGAAGATGTTAAGGGGCGCGCAGCCGTTATTTGGATTGACCAGAGTTGACGCGCACACAATCTGGCCGTTTGCCGGGTTAACCACGGCCTGGACCGCCTGATTGTAAGCCGCACGGATCCTGTCTCCATGGATACGTTGCACGTACTTGTTGTCACCGAGCTCATAGCTGACATCCCAGCTGAAATCGCCGAAGACCGTACCATCCAGGCCCGCCACCACGCGCCGTGTGGTGTTCATGTCATCTGAAAACTGTCCCCCCAGATCATAGCCCGCTCGACCCACTGCGATGCTTGTCAGATCGTTGGCCACCATGGCAGCTCTGGTTGACGCCGGTATGAACGGGTTCGTTATGGAAATCACGTTCGGGGTTGTATCGCGCGGCGGCAGCGTCTCACCACCGCCTTCACTTTGAGAGTACGACACGTCAATGTGTGCCGTGACCGAGTCTGTGACCTCGTAGTTCGCACGCCCGAACAGGTTCAGCCTTCTCAGGCTCGGCTCGATTGCGACATCTTTGTCGATATTGATCCCGGGTTGCCCTCCTCCGACCATGTTGGAACCGCCCACCAGCGTCCCATATTGAAAAGCAGTTGGAATCCCGCCGGCACCGAATGTGGTCCCCTTCAAAGGCCCGCTGGTGATAATGCCGCCTGGAGTAAGAGATGAGAACTGGACATTCGGTAGGATGAGGTTTGTGGGCAGATGGTTGGTGGCCGGAGAGGGGTTCGCGACCAGCTGCCACCCCTCTCGACCCCAGTCGCGCGTAAAGACATCTCCTACCCCATCATTTCGCTCGTAATCGACAGCTGCCTCCACGTGCGCGCGATTGCCCAGAAATCCGGTTCCGGCAAGTAAGCCAAGCCGCACATTCCGGTTATCGCCGAGAGCGGATTCTCCACCCCCGAAATCCGTTTCGATGCCTTCAAAGTTCTTCTTCAGAATGACATTGACCACGCCGGCCACAGCGTCTGAACCCCATTGCGCAGAGGCGCCTCCGGTCACGACCTCGGTTCGCTCGATCATGATGGCCGGAATCTGGTTTAGGTCCACCTGATTGCTGTCGACACCATTCGTAACCTGAGGCACGAATCGCTCGCCATCCACTAGAACAAGGGTGCGAATGGCGGTAAGACCCCGCAGGTCGACGTAATTTGCGCCGGGCGTGATCCCGCGGACGCCGTTTGTCTGCGCGGAAGTATCGGCCTTTACAGCGGGCAGCAGGTTCAGCGCCTGGGCGATGTTTGTGGCGCCTATCCGCTGCATCTGCTCCTCACCAATGATCGTGGTGGGAGTCGGTGCAGTGTAGCCGCTTCGCCCCACCCTGCTCGCCGTCACGGTGACCTCACCGAGAACTCCTTCTTGATCCGCTGCTGCCGCATCGGTGCTGGCGCCCGCGGACGCTGGCGGCGTCGCTTGCGCACCGGCGACAGAGCCCCACAGCCCCAGCAACAGCATAGTCAGGCCGCTAGTGATGGATTTTGAGGAATCCAACGACTCTGCTTTTCTCATAATTCCCCCCAAGTATGTTTTTCAGGACGATCCTGTTCTTTCCGTAAATCGAACGAATCAAGCTACTTTGTCTGTCACCTTCAGGCGGCAGCACCGTGTGGCCCTTGATCGCCGTGGATTCTTAACCGGCCACATCGATCTTTGCGGCATCTTGTCGGGCAGGAGTGGCGCCTGGTCAGCGCCCCGCAATCAGCCCCGCGGTGGCTTCGGGCTGCCGTGACGAAGTGCGCAGCACGCGGGCATGTAATACGGCACCGACTCCATTACCGCCGAAATTCGATATATCTTCCCCTTTATGATCTTGAAGGTTTCGAACATGTACCAGGTCTGCGGCGCCACATGCCCCGCATTCATGATTCTTCCATCCGTCAGCTCATATTCAGTAAGTACTGCCTCGTGATCTAGAAAGACCTGGGCGATAACCACACCATGAGCCTCATCGATCACTGGGTATTGACGATCACGCGCGCGGGTGATGCGGCGGAACTCCCCGAGCTTCATCTGCAGTTCACAGCCCTGCAGCTTCGGCCTCTCCGGAGTGGGTTGGCCGGCAGTCATCTGACCATTCTCCCAGCGCATACACGAGTCATCGAACCTGGTGAATACCCGACCATTGTTCATCTGCAACGTCTTGAAGTAGCCGTCCGCCAGGTTGATCATGGTTTGCCGATTGGTTCTTAGACCAACGGGAACGACATCTTCAAACATCGGATCCAGCTGGAATTTTGTCGGATCTTCATTGGGCCCGATCCGGACTCCATTGTCCCCCGGCGTTCCGGAAGACATCACCACCAGCCTGTGTACTATTGTGTCTGCTTCGGTAATTTCACCAGCGCTCTCTTTCAGCGTCAGGACAAAATAGGCGGGGTGGCCATGCTCCTCAATCACGCCCACGTATCCCACGCTTCCGGCGTGGGCGTCGATGAATGTTGCTCCCTGGCTGCGACTGACGCCGCTGGCCGTTTGCCACAGGCCATCGCCGATCTTCAGCGCAACGTTGTTTTCACTGAACCGGGCGCTTTTCGCCCAGGGTAAGCGCTTCGCGTCATGACTCACCAGCGCATCAAGATAGCGGCTGAGCAGATTGTTCAGGCACTCGGAATCACATCTGGATACGGTCGGGGTGGCGGCCGCTGCCTGCGTCGAGGCGCCACCGCTAAGTGACAGGCTCAATGCGGCAAGCGAAACCAGCCCCCACTGCAAGCCCGCCAGATGACCGGCTCGCCGGCCACTCGGGGCGGTACGGGTAGGACGGTGCGAATTCATCGGTTCTCCCATCCTGAAGACAAGGGTGCCTCTGACGGCAGGTAGTACATGACGGCCCAGATTCCGTCGATCCTGTTGTCACGGACAGAGAAATACTCATTGATGAGATTGCGGGGCTCTTTAACCCCCGGATATCTGACAAATACCGCCGCCCCCAGGACAACTCCGGCCTCCTCATCCACCAGCGGAAAGCGCCGCAGCGTCAGCTCTGCGATGCTGTGATTGAAATGCTCGAAGTGATCAAGGCAGTTGCCTTGCAGGTGTCCAAACCCGGCTGCTGAGGAGCTGTCTGCCGCGGACCCCGTGCTGACAGGTGTGGCCATTGTGGTTTTTACGCCGTTCTCGACCCGCTCGCAGCGGGGTGAGTGCGGCACCCAGGACCCGTCGTGGTCCTGCAGAGCCTGGAAATAGTCACCTGCGAGCGACAGCAGCATGAACCGGGACGGGCGCTTCTCCGGCGCCAATGAGGTCGTCGGCGGCGGGTTGGACAGCATGCCTGCCGGGATGGCCTCTCCATGCCCACCGGGGCCTTGATACGCAAGCGTCCACTCGGCTTCTGAGACCTGTCGGTTCGATACGCGAATGCGGACAGAGGAGATCACCTCCCGGCCGTCAACCTTCAACAGCCCCAGGTACGCGGCTGTTTCATAGACCGGATCAAAGTAGCGTCGCTGCAGTTCCCCATAGCCGCTGATCTTCGACCAGATGGCCGCACTGTTGGGTGAGTCAACTGCATTTGCAGTCGCTCGGTATCCCGGGGCAAGCGGGGCTGACCCCGGTTTTTGCTTGAATATCGCTTCCAGATAGGTGTCGAGTACGGCGTGCAGGCAATGCCGGTCGCAGGAGCCCTGGGTGGCCGTTGTGGAGTCGGCACGCGCCGAGGAAGCAAGGCTTGCCATTATGGCCAATAGAATCCCTGCGATTTTTCTACTTGAGGACACTTGGTAATTCCCCCTTGTATAGCTTCTGTCCATTGCTTCCCGGGCGGGCACCCCGGGAAGTGTGACGGCGACTCGTGATCGTCGATGCTTCATTCCAAGCGACGCCGCGTCCTATATGCCGTAGGACTTCCTCAGGCGTCCGGCTTATATCGTAACCATACATTACGGTAATGCATGTTGCAATATCAATGGCGGATCCATCCCCTCACGCCAGCATGGCCGTTGCCTGGATAAACCTGTATTCCCCGTGGGTACGAATGGGGCCGCGGGGTGACTCGATACGGACCTACATTCAAGAACGACGCAGCCTGGCTGCCGCTGCTGTAGGCCAAGTCACCAGCTACAATGAGAGCTTCACTCGCGGCCATCCCGGCACTGAGGCCAATTTAATGGCGGGCGACTATCGCTATCGAGAGTGGATCTTCGTGGGAAAGCGACAGCCGGCTACACATAGGCCCCCACCGGCACGTTGGCTGGACCAGGTAACCACCGTCGTGAACACGGATGGAGCGGGCGGGGATCTGAACCACTCCATGACCTTCGGGTCCGGTGCCGGGCCATGCTGGCCAGAGCGGTCAGACCTTTATCACCCTGACAATCTTATTGAGGACTTCAAAGTCAGAAGGGTTCCGCGTATAGACGGGGAGGTTGTTGGCCGCAGCGGTCGAGGCAATTAGCAAATCCGCCATCCGGGCCCTGCTCGTCCGGCCAGCGGCGCGGGCTGCCGCGGAAACCCGCCCATAAATGCGGGCGGCCTCGGCATCGAACGGTAACGGGTCCCAGGTCGCGGTGGCCCACTGCAGCCGATCCTGCCGCCGGGCGCGCTCGTCAGCATCAGCAGTGGCATGGGGGGCGGCTGCCAGTTCAGCCAGGGTGACGGCGGAAATGGCTGACTCATCGGGTAGCTTTTCGGGGTTGATCACATCGTGATCGATCAACACCGAGGTATCGAGTAAACCTTTGGTTGGTTCAGTCATCGATGCTTTGGTCGATGACCGCGTCCAGGTCCCGGCGGAACCGGTCCGCATCTATCCTGGGAGCGCGGTCCTGTGCCGTAGCAATCGCCACCCGGGGCACGAACCGGCGTTGCCGGATCGGCCGCAGCTCAGCCACCGGAGTGCCATTGCGGGTGACAACCAGCGTACCTCCAGCCTCTACTTCGCGTAGCACCGCGGCGGAGTCGTTCCGGAGTTCACGCTGGGTGATCATGCGGCTCATACGGTCACTGTAGCAAATGTAGCATAACGTAGCAAGTCGTCAGGTTTGCCGATAGTCCGTGCCCGCCTCGTCCCGCGCATCGAAAGACCGCCGGGCGGCATCCACGCGCTCATGGTTGCGCGCCACCCATTCACCCAGCCCCATCAGCGGCACGCGCAGGGACTGGCCCAGTTCGGTCAGTTCGTAGTCCACGCGCGGCGGGGTCGTCGCAAGTACGGTGCGTGTCAGCAGGCCGTCGCGTTCCAGGTGGCGCAGGGTCAGGGTCAGCATCCGCTGGGAGATGCCTTCCACGACCCGTTTCAGCTCACTGAAGCGCCGTGGGCCTGCCGCCAGCTGCATGATGGTCATCACGGTCCACTTGTCCCCGACCTTGGCCAGCGTCTGCTGGGCGGCGGCGCACAGACTGGTCTGGTGGGACACAGCCGTGGAACCCGGTATCACGGCTGTGCCTTCTTGAACGGTTACGGAAGTATTCATAGTATTGAATTTATACCGACCGCCCATCCGGAACCATCCCTGCTCCGACGCGACCCGCTGTCGCCGCCCTGCTTTGAATTTCCGGAAGACGCCGTTGCCGATGGAATCGTATTTGGCCTGTCAGGAGACACCATGATCAAAAGACTTCTCGCGCTCGGACTGATGGCTGCAACCGGGATCGCAGCCGCGGCACCGGTGACCTACAACATCGACCCGATGCATACCTACCCATCCTTTGAGGCCGACCATATGGGCGGGCAGTCCATATGGCGCGGCAAGTTCAACAAGACCAGCGGCACGGTGGTCCTGGATGTCGCGGCGAAAACCGGCGACGTGGATGTCACGGTCGATACGGCCTCGATCAATTTCGGCCTGGATGCGATGGACGAACACGCCAAGAGCGCGGACATGTTCGACGTGGCGAAATACCCGACCGCCACCTACAAGGGAAAAATCAGCAAGTGGAACGGCAGCGTCCCGGTGGAGGTCGATGGCGAGTTCACCCTGAAGGGGGTCACCAAGCCGCTGAAGCTGACGATCAACAGCTTCCTGTGCAAGCCCAGTCCCCTGACGCACAAGGAGGTCTGCGGCGCGGATGCCTCGGCCACCTTCAACCGTGACGACTGGGGCCTGGACTACGGCAAGAGCTATGGCTTCAGGATGCAGACCAGGCTCCTGATCTCGATCGAAGCCGTCAAGGCGGGTTGAGGCAGGCAGTGGGCGCCACGCACTACACCCGCACCGCGGTCGCCCTGCACTGGCTGATCGCCGGCCTCATCATCGCTGCGCTTTTCATGGGCTGGACGATGACCGGAATGGCGATCAGCCCGCAGCGCCTGAAGGCCTACAACTACCACAAGTGGGTCGGGGTGACGGTGCTGCTGCTGGCCATCCTGCGCGTGGCGTGGAGGCTGAAACAGCCTGCACCACCGCTGCTGCCGATGCCGGTCCTGCAGCGGTTCGCGGCACATGCCGGGCACCTGCTGCTGTACCTCCTGATGCTGGTGATGCCGGTGACCGGCTGGGTCTACAGCAATGCGGCCGGATATCCGGTTGTGTACCTGGGCAGGTTCCCCCTGCCGAATCTCGTCGGGCGCGATCACGCGCTGGCCCTGCAGTGGGTGCGGGTGCATCACGTGCTGGCGTTCGTGTTTGCCGCGGTGATCATCGGCCATATCCTGGCCGCGCTTTACCACCACCTGGTCATGCGCGATGGCACCCTGCGCCGCATGCTGACCTGGCGCCGACCGGATGCGGCCGTGGCCGCTGGAGAAAACTGATGCGTACTGGAATGAAAATCATGGCGCCGGCTCTGATGCTGGTTTCCGGCATCCTGATGGCCGCGCCACTGTCCGTGGGCCCCGCGACCAAGAGCACGCTGACGGCGACCTTCAGGCAGGAGGGCGTGCCGGTGGAATCGCCCTTCACGCGCTTCTCGGGACAGATCGAATACGATGCGCGCAACCCCGCCGCGGCCAGCGCCACCATCGAGGTGGACATGTCGAGCTTCGATATCGGCGATCCCGCCTACAACGACGAGGTCGCCAGGAAGTCGTGGTTCGACAGCAGGACCTACCCCAAGGCAGTGTTCAAATCGACCTCGACCAGGCCCCTGGCAGCCAATCGGTTCGAGGCCACGGGCCAGCTCACCCTCAAGGGGCATGTCGTGCCACTCACGGTGCCGGTGACCGCGAGCGCCACGGCCGCCGGCACTGCGTTCGACGGCAGCTTTCAGATCTCCCGCAAGGCCTTCGGCATCGGTGACCCCACCTGGGAGTCGGTGCTGGAGGACAAGGTGACCGTGAAGTTCCACCTTGTCGGTGGCCGCTAGGTGCTATTGCCCGGTACGCACCATCTGTGTTACACAGGCTCCATGGCCCGATCCCACAACCGCTATTACTTCTGGTTTTATCGAATTCCGGCAATGGCGGCGGAAGGATTGAGCGTGACCTGAACTGACAGGCAAAGCTGAAGAACCCGAAAAACCGCCACCTGCCTGGCGGTTTTTTTTTACCGCCAGGTCTGGCCACCGATGAGGAGAGCAAGACCGTGACGCTTCAATCCGACGACCTGCGTATCCGCGGCATGCAGCCGCTGATCACGCCGGAAAAGCTGCTGGCCGATTGCGTGCGCACCCCGGAAGCGACCGCCACCGTGCTGCAGTCCCGCAGCCGCCTCCAACGCATCCTGCACGGGCAGGACGACCGCCTGGCCGTAGTCATCGGGCCGTGCTCCATCCATGACACCGTGGCGGCGCATGAATATGCCGCGCGGCTGGCCGCGGAGCGGGAGCGCTTCGCCGACACCCTGGAGATCATCATGCGGGTGTACTTCGAGAAGCCGCGCACCACGGTGGGCTGGAAGGGCCTGATCAACGACCCGCGCATGGACGGCAGCTTCTGCATCAACGAGGGACTGCACCTGGCGCGCCAGCTGCTGGTCGACATCAACCAGCTGGGGTTACCCGCCGGCTGCGAATTCCTGGACATCTTCACGCCGCAATACCTTGCCGACCTGGTCAGCTGGGGGGCGATCGGCGCCCGCACCACCGAAAGCCAGGTGCACCGCGAAATGGCCTCCGGCCTCTCCTGCCCGGTAGGTTTCAAGAACGGCACGGACGGCAATGTCCGGATCGCGATCGATGCCGTGCAGGCGGCGTCTCATCCCCACCATTTCCTCGCCGTGATGAAGGACGGGCGCAGCGCGATCGCCTCGACTTCCGGCAACACCGATTGCCATGTGATCCTGCGCGGCGGCAGGGCGCCCAACTACGACGCGGACAGCGTGGAAGCCGCGGCCCGCGCGCTGCAGTCCGCCGGCTGCCTGGCGCGCCTGATGATCGATGCCAGTCATGGAAACAGCGGCAAAAAGCCGGAAAACCAGCCGGGCGTCATCGCCGGCATTGCCGCACAGGTGGCTGCTGGCAGCAGCCGCGTCGCCGGCGTCATGGTCGAGAGTCATCTGGTCGGCGGCCGCCAGGACCTGGTCGAAGGCCAGCCCCTGCGCTATGGCCAGAGTGTCACCGACGGCTGCATTGACTGGACGACGAGCGTGCGCGTATTGGAGACCCTGTCACAGGCCGTCAGCACGCGGCGGGAACTCCTGCGTGGCGCCGCTTAGATCACTTCCGTAAAGAACGGCGGCACCGCAATGACCACGCATGCACCCTACCCCATCGGCACTCCAGGTGTTCCCTGGGGCAAGTCGGAGGTGGCCGGCTGGCTGGCGCGCCAGACCATCAAGCGCAGTTATGCGGCGCAGGTGCTGCAGCCGGTCGATGCGCTGAGATCGCGGTACGAAGTACTGCAGTATGGCCAGCTCGACTATCCGGCGGGACGGTATCCTCTGCTCGCACTCCGGAGCCCTGGCGGGAACGATTCCCTGCCCCTGGCGCTGGTGACCGGGGGCGTGCACGGCTATGAAACCAGCGGCGTCCAAGGCGCGCTGGAGTTCGCCCGCGGCTTCGCAGCCCGCTATGAGGGCCGCATGAACCTCCTGATCGCCCCATGCGTCAGCCCCTGGGGCTACGAGGCGATCCAGCGCTGGAACATCGAGGCTGTTGACCCCAACCGCTGCTTCCGCGACGACAGTCCGGCGCCGGAATCCGCCGCGCTCATGCGCCTGGTGGCACCGGTGCGAAACAGGGTGCTCGTGCACATCGACCTGCACGAAACCACGGACACCGACGAATCCGAGTTCCGGCCGGCACTGGCCGCCCGCAATGGCGTTGCCTATGTACCGGATGAGATCCCGGACGGCTTCTACCTGGTGGACGACAGCGTCCGCCCGCAGCCGGCATTCCAGCAGGCCATCATCCAGGCCGTCGCGGGCGTCACGCACATCGCGGCGGCGGATCGGCACGGCAACCTGATCGGCCTGCGCATGGTTGCACCCGGCGTCATCAACATCCCGCTGCGGCAGGTCGGCCTGTGCGCCGGCATGACCGATGCGGTCTATAAGACGACCACGGAGGTGTACCCGGACAGTCCGCGGACAACGCCGGAAACCTGCATCCGCGCACAGGTCACGGCGGTATGTGCCGCGCTCGATTTCGCCCTGGAGAACCGTCAACCGCAGGGTTAAATTTATCCGGGTACTATTATTTTTAATTTAACCCGGATATATTCTGGGAATGAAGACCCCGAAGCCTGCCTCTGCGGCCCGGAGCGAACCCGCGTTCGCCGTATTTGCGCATGCGACACGCCTCGCCCGGGGCTCGCTGGCAGATGCGGCCCTGGCCGCGAAGCGCTCCCTGGAGCGCGATCCCACCACCACCGTGCTGGTGTTCGACTGCGAAACCGGCAAGGTCCGGGACCTGGACCTGAGGGGAACCGACGCGGAAGTCGCGGTCCGCTATGCGACGGCAGCCCCCGCACCGGTGCGGGGTCGGCCCCGCCTGGGCGTGGTTGCGCGCGAAGTCACCCTGCTCCCACGGCACTGGGACTGGCTTGCGCGGCAGCCCGGCGGCGCTTCGGTCGGGCTGCGCAAACTGGTGGAACAGGCGCTCAAGGCCGACGGACCGCAGGAGTCTTCCCGGCGACGGACCGAAGCCGCATATCGCTTCATGTCGGCCCTCGCCGGCGACCTGCCGGACTTCGAAGAGGCTGCGCGTGCCCTGTTCGCCGGCGATGTCCGGGCGCTGCGTGACCGCACCGGCGGCTGGCCAGCGGACATCCAGGACCAGCTGTTGCGCTATCTGGGGACGGACTGAGAAATCAGCACCTGCTGGCGCCGCCTGGCCACCTGCGGGGCAGCCACCCTGCCCTCGGGTGCTGCTAAGCAGCCGGCTTGAACCTGGCCCGGAACACCAGCCCTGGTGAGTTATCCGCCATCGACAGCACAACGCCATGCAGATTGGCGATGGCCGCCACCAGGCTGAGGCCCAGGCCATTGCCCGGTGTGGTGCGGCTGCCGTCCAGCCGCACAAAGCGCTGCAGGACCTTCTCGCGCATCCCTTCCGGAATGCCCGGCCCGTCGTCCGTCACCGAAACCTCGATACTGGCGCCGGATACGGCGGCCGCAAGAACGATGTGCGCGCCCGGCGGCGAGTGCCGGCTGGCGTTTTCCACCAGGTTGGCGAACATCTGGGTCAGCAATTCCCGATCCCCATGGACCAGGAGCCCCGGCGGAATCGACTGTGCGAAATGCTGGAACTTTTCTTCAAAGGCCGGCTGGTAGACCTCGGCCACCGTGTGCAGCAGTTCGGTGAGATCCACCTGCTTGAAATGGCTTCTGCCCGCGCCACTCTCCACCTGGGCAATGCGCAGCAGGGCGCTGAACGTCGCGAGGATCGCATCGATGTCCTCGACGGTGGTGGCGACGACGGTCCGGAATGAACCGGCGTCAAGGGACTGCAGCTGCGCCAGCTCCAGGCGCTGGCGCAGGCGTGTCAGGGGCGTGCGCAAATCGTGCGCGATGTCGCTGGAGACCTGACGCAGCCCGTCCATCAGCAGCTGGATGCGGTCGAACATCGCGTTGAGGCTGATGGCCAGGTGATCGAACTCATCGCCGCTGCCGTTCAGGGCAATCCTCCGCTTGAGATCATCATTGACGATGTCGCGGCTGGCCTGGCTCATGCCCTCGATCCGGCGCAGCACCGGCAGGCTCATCCAGACGCCACCGATGAGGACGATGGCCGTGGCCGCGACCAGGCCCAGCAGAAAGGACCATGAGACGGATTCGCGCAATTCGTGCACTTCGTGGGAGTCAGTGCCGACGAACAGGTAGCCGCCATCGGCGGTTGGTTCGCCACGGCCGCGGACATCCCGGTAACGATGGTCGCCGAAGCGCTTCTGGTGCGGCAGCTCGCGCGTGCCTGCCACGGGGGCCAGGGCCGGCATGTTGCCGGCCAGCACGGCTCCGGAGCGATCCTGCAGCAGATAGAAGAACCCGCCGGCCTGCTTGATCGAGGTGTCGATGGCGTGCGCCAGGTCCGCGCTGCTGTCGCTGCCGGCCGCGGTGCGCACCTCCC
>Ga0153956_1001272_pt1 | contig 22962 bp, 14 predicted proteins | sample TSFL040MetaG_FD_104704 | JGI IMG/M metagenome (GOLD analysis project Ga0153956, IMG submission 104704) | Attine ant fungus gardens microbial communities from Florida, USA - TSFL040 MetaG | ecosystem: Host-associated > Fungi > Mycelium > Unclassified | place: USA: Florida, Wekiwa Springs... | reverse complement strand
ATGTCGGCGTCGGTGACGCTGGCCACGGGCTTGACGACCTCGAGGCCGCTGACGTCGATCTTGCCGACCTCCGGCATGACCTCGAACGTGGCCGTGTATTCGATCTCGCCGTTTTCCGGGCGGCCCGTGGTCGCGATCTGCGGCTGCACGGCGGGACGCAGCTTTTCCTGGTTGACCGCTTCCTGGAAGCTCGACCCGATCATTTCCGACAACACTTCGTTGCGGATCTGGCTGCCGTAGCGCTGCTCGATGACCTTGGTCGGCACCTTGCCCGGGCGGAAGCCCTTCAGGCGCGCGGTGCGCCCCATCTCCTGCACGCGCGAACGGATCGTGTCCTCGAGGCGCTGTGCCGGCAGGCGAACGGTGAGCTTGCGGCCGAGTGAGCCGACGTTTTCGATCGAAACTTGCATGGTGTCCCTCTAGATCGGTGTGCCTTGCCGCGCGACACCGGCTGGCCGGTGCGGTGCGGGCGATGGCGATGAACACGATCCTTGCGAAGGCATGCGAAAGGAGAGACTCGAACTCTCACGGGTTTCCCCGCCAGAACCTAAATCTGGTGCGTCTACCAATTCCGCCACTTTCGCCCGGATCGGCACTTCGCCGATGCGTCCGGCGGATCGGCCGGCGCGTCTGCGCTCGAAGAAAATGGTGGGCCGTCTAGGATTCGAACCTAGGACCAAGAGATTAAGAGTCTCCTAGTCTTTGCCCGCCAATCAATGACTTACGTCAATATTTTTTTACGAGAACCCGGAAAACTATCGAATCGCGTCAACATGCGCACGCCTATTTTTACGGCGAGCCAGCAGGTGATTCTTTCATACTCCAGCACACTCGCCAAGCCCCGGATGACTCCCCCAACCATCGAAGACACCAGTGCGCTTATGGCGGTTTCGGGATTTATTGCGAGCTGACTCCCGCCATCTCCTTCACCCGCTCCGCCAGGTGCTTGTTGATCCGCACGCCGTTTTCCGAGTTCGCCACGGCGCGCGCGCGGGCCTTGGTGCTCTGGCGTAGCGTGCTGGCGCGGATGGGGAGTTCGGGATACGTGGCGTTGAAGGCGCGGATCTTCTCCATCACCGCGTCGCGGTCGCCGCCGTTGCGCAGCGACAGCGCGTAGGCATTCATCAAGGTCGAGCGGCGATCGAGGACGCCCTGCTCGTAGTTCTTCAGCGAGCTGTTCACCTTCTGCTGCTCGTACAGTCGGGTCGGCTGGAAGCCCAGGGCCTGCACCAACGATTCCGGCGTCGTCATGTCCGCAACGATCGGCGCGCCCAGTAGAGTGTTGGAACCGTCGACCGCGTAGCGGGTTGCCTTCATCGCGTCCTTGGCGAACTTCGGCATCATCGTCTCGATGCCGCGTTGCACGTTGCCCTCACCCACCATCTTGCTGCCGATGAAGAAGTTCTTCGTCATGCCGCCGATCGGGCCGAGAATCCCGTCCACCGCGTTGTAGTAGGCGTCCTTGCCCTCGAGTTCCCGGTCGGCGTCCTGGAACCACAGGTTCGAAAGCCCCACACGGCGGGACAGGTTGATGCCGGTGCGGTTCACCGCGCCATCGGCCACCCACTTCGCCGCGTCATCGCCCAGCACATCGGCCAGCCATTGGCGGAACTCGGTGTCGAAGTCCCACTGCTCGTCGTCGCCGAACGCGGCGTGCGCCGCCTGCGCTACCAGCTTCACCGCGTTGATGATGGGCAGGCCCATCGTGCCGGCCATCAGCGCCGTGACGCCGAGGATGCCGCCGAGCGTCTTGCGTGCCTGCGAACGCACCTCGGGCGATTCCGCCTTGAACGATTGATACAGGTTCCGGTACAGCATCCACGTCATGCCGATGCTGTAGTTCTTGAACTGCAGCGCCACGCGCAGGCCGTTGTTCTGCATGATCCGCGGGCGGTTGGCGGCGGAGTAGTCGAAGTGCGTGCCGTTGATAATGTCGCTGGCGTACTGCACGGCGTCGTTCACGCTCTCGCCCTTGCTGCGCGCCAGCCGGTAGGCGGCCATGCCCGCCGCTTCGCGGTTGATGATCTCGGCCTTGTGGAACATGTAGCCCATGCCGGCCATCGTCTTTGCCCATACCGGGTTGGTCTGCAGCAGGTTCCCCTCGGCCAGGCCCGCCAGCGTGTGGCTGTTGGTCTTGTCGATGTCGCCGCGTTCCCGCAGCGTGTTGTAGGCGGCGCGTTCCTCGGGATCCTTCAACGTGCGTTCGATGTTGCCGAAGGTGCGCATGGAATCGCGCAGCGCGGCGCCGAGCACGCGGCTCGCCTTGCCCCAGCCGTGCTGCGCGCCGAGCACCGGCAACGTCACCTGCGCGTTCTGCGTCATGTTCACCAGCGCACTCGCCGGCGAAGCGCCGAGGTAGTAGATGAAGCCGATGGCGTTCATCTTGTTCGCCAGCTGGCTGTCCGTCGGCGACATGATGTAGTCGTTGCGGCGCTTCAGTTCGCCCAGCAGCGCGTCGGATCGAGCCACGTCCAGCGCGCTCGATTCGCTCGACTCGCCAATGTCGCGTCCGCGCCGGTAGTTGTCCAGGCTGATCTGCGCGGAGTCGATGATGCTGTTGAGCTCGTGCGCATGGCGCAGGCGGGCAAGCTGGTGCGCGCCGTGGAACGAGTTCTTCGCGAACGCGCGCAGGATGTCGTCGCTATAACCGGGCACCTTCTTGCGGTGGATGGAATGCTTGCGCATGCTCATCTCGGGCAAGGTTTTCAGGAAGGTCTGGTACACCTCGTCCTGCACCTTCTCCGGCGCGCCCGACTTCTGCAGCAGCTGGATGATCTCGGCCACGAACGTGCCACTCGGCGCGTTCTTCGCCTTGTAGTTGCCGTCTCGACGCCCCTGCGCTTCGATCGTGTAGCCCTTCGCACGCAGCGCCTTCTCGGCCGCCGCCGCTGCCGCAGCCGTCTCGAACATCTTGAATCCCTGTTCGCCCTTGGCCGACACGCTCATCCAGTAATCACCGTCGCGGTTCAACGGGAAGTACACGCCCTCGAGTCGGTTCGATTCGAACTGCAACCGGATGCGCTGCACCGCCTGGCGCACGTAACGCTTGCGCAGGTCGTCGCCCACCGTGCCGGCCATGTCGCGGCCGGCCGCCTCGATCCTAGCGATCAGCGCCTTCTCGGTTTCGTCGCGCATCTGGCTGTACCAGTCGCGATGCTGCTCGTAGAGCGTCTTCGCTTCCGGCGACAGTGCCTGGTACGCCGCCAGCAGCTTCGGCCACGCCGCTTCGCGCGCCTTCTCCCGCTTCGGCAGGGCCTGCAACGCTTTCACGTCCTCCATCATCCCGCGCTTGTCATCGGCACCGCGCCCACGCATCTGCCCGCGAATCGCCCGGATGCGTTCCTTCACCGTCTGCAGGTTCCACTGCACCAGCTCCCCTTTCGAATCCTCCATCATCAGGCGCGTGTAGCCCTGGCTCGGGTCCAGCCCGAGGTTCGTTGCGTCATGCATCACGTCAGCCAAACGCTTCGCCTCGGGATTGCGCCGCCCGAACCAACCCGCCGGTCCCTTCACGTAGGCGAACCGTCGCGTGGCCTCCGCAATGTTCGCCGCGCCGCGCTTGAGCATGTTCTTCGGGTGCTCGGCCGCATCGTGCATGCCGGCCAGCAACTGCTGGCGATCGGCATCCAGCTGCTGCACGCGCTCGTCGTATTGCTTGCCGTAGCCCTTCAGCGGAACGGTGCCATCTACCAGTTCCGTGAGCTGCCGGCGCTGCAGTGCGGCGAGCGAGGCCGGCACGAAATCCTCGGCCTTGCCGCGCAGCCAGTCCTTCGCCCGCGCGAAGATGCCGCCGGTCGGCGGATCCGCGATCGCCTCGTTCAGGGATGCGATGTTGGCTTGCGGCTTCTGGAATGAACCCTCGGCAGGGCCTTCGTCGTTGAGAATGCTCGCGTCGTGCGGATCGAACGTACCGCGGTTTCCTATAGCGCTCTTGATCTGCTCGGGGCGGAAGGCAACAACATCTCCAACGGAGCCATCTGGCTTGATTTGGATAACGCCATCGTGACCGCCAGCTATAGCTTTAGCCTTGATTTTGGCGCCGTCCAAGTTCTGTCCAATCAATTCTCGCGTGTTGGTTCCGTCCGGCAACCGGGTCACTAGGTCGCTACCAGTGCGCAGAACAAGCGGATTTTGAATGGAGACATAAGCTGGAATCACTCTCGCGCCATCGCCCTCTCGCAGAGCATAGCTGTTCGCACTCGTCGTGGCCGATGCGAAATAATGGCCGCGCCCCCAAAGGCCCATGTCATTCGCGCCGGTCTTGGAATTGTCGAATGCGTCGAAATCCTTAGCCGTCCCGTGATACACCACCAGCGGCTTGCCGGCCGCATCCACTACCTTCGAATTTCCGAACCACTTTTTGAATGCTGGCGATTCCGTTTGTGGTGTTTCGTCGTTCAGCGCGCCCGACAGGTACTTCTCGTTCTCTCCCTTGAAGGCCGCCAGCATGGCGCGCATACTCGCGGACGCGCCTGGTGTAGGCCCGAGGTCCAACTTCTCCCCTGGAGATGCGTCCCGGGAGGTACCGCCAGGCGTTTCCATTTTCAGCGCGCGATGATCGTAGAGCTTCATGCTCCCGTCGGTCGCTTCCTTCACCGTGAGTTTCACCGCGAAGCGCTCCCCCGCGATCTCGACGGGCGCAACCAACGTGTGCACCGCCCTCATGTGGCCCGTCAATGGTTCGTGCGGACGAGAGTCGACACGAGCGGCACGTTCCAGCATTTCCCGCATAGCGGCCACCACCTGCATCTGTTGCTTTCCGTGTGCAGTGAAGCCATGGCGAATACCCTTCGCCGTCACGCCGATGTCGAACCCGGTGCGCTCGTTGTGGATCGTGGCGCCGCCGGTTTCTCGCGCGAGGTCGGCCAGCCAGCGGCGAATGAACTCGTTCGCGTTCTTGCGCAGGTCTGCCGGACTCACGCCGGGGATCTCGTCTCCGGTGAGCCGCACGATCGGCACGTCGGGCTGATCCAGCGGTTTTGCATCGCCCGCTGCATCCAGTGCCGGGCCGGTTGTCGCGGGTGTGGTCGCGGTGTCGCCCTGCTTCAGGTTCGCCCATGCTGCATCGAGGTAGGCATGCACATGGTCGTTTGTCAGACGCAGCGGCGTGCCGTTGATCTTCGAGCCGATCGCGTTGTAGATCCGTCGCAGCAGTTCCACGAATCGCGCGATCGCACCCTGCGCGCCTTCGCGCATGTCGGCGGAGATCTTCACACCGTGCTTGGCTTCGATCTTCTCCCACTGTCCGCTGCGCATCGCGCCGGCGATATCGGCCAGCGCTTCTTCCGCCATCAACATTCGGTCGGTGGTCCTGCGCTGCCGGCCCATGGAGTCGGCAATGGCGGCAACCGTGGGATTCTGCAGCGCGCGCGTCAGCGCATCGTTCAGCGCCTGCGGCGCCGTCATCTTGCCGACCTTCACGTCCGGGTGCGCCTCGGCCAGCAGGCGCATCGCCTTGTGGCCGGCCACCTCGTGCGCCGCGGTGAACGCCGCCTGCGCCGGCGTGATCAGCGCATCGGTGAACAGGTACACCGTCTTGCTCTTGGCATCGTAGGTGCCGAAGCGCAGTCGACCAGGGCCGAGCGGGCGCAACTTCAATGACGCATCCACGCCATCCGCATCGCGCGTGAACACCACCTTCGTATTGCCGTAGAGCCGGCCCAGCGTTTGGCTCACCGCCTTGCGCAAACCACGCTTCTGAGCATCCACATCACCCAGCCGACGCGATTCCTCGCGCAGGTGATCGGCCATTTCCGCTTCGTCGGCGCGCGCGGAGGCGCGCGATGCGATCTGCGCCGTTTGTCGCGCGAAGGCGGCGCGCTCGGCCGGCGTCAGGTCGGCGGTGGTGAGGTCGCGGGCGGATTCGTCGTTGAGTGCGTGCGAGCTTGCACGCGCACCTTCGCCATCAGCAGAAACAGGCGCAGCTTCACCCACGCCCCGCACAGGCGCCACCGCAGGTTGTCGTTCATTGAGTCGTTCCTTGAATGCATCGATCGACATCTGCTCGATGCCGCCGAACACCTTCATGCCCTTCGGGAAATTCGCCTCGTACGCTCGACGCGCATCGGCGCCGTTGGCATAGCCGATCATCGCCTTCGATTCGTCGAACCGCTTCGTGCCCGGTTTCACCTGGCGGATCACGAACACCTTCGCGTTCGGATCCTCCGCGTGTGGGCCAAGGTACACATCGTGCGGTTCGCCATCGCCGCCATCCGTTCCACGGATGTGGCCGTAGTGATCCGAGGCTGCGCGCTCCCACGCCTTGCCCTTCGCATCCGTGCCACGGCGCATGCCGCCCTTGGGCACCTGGATGGTGACGTCGAGGCCGTGCAGGTTGATGTGGCCCTGCTTGTAGTTGTTCGCCGCGTGCTGCGCAGGCGTGGGTTCGGCCAGCTCGTTGCCGGGATGCGCGGCGGATTCGAGGGCGGCGGATTCGACCGGCGATGGCGCTGCCGCCTCGTTCGCGATCGCCGCGTCTACTGGCGCCGCAGCTTCCGGCTTGAGGCGCGCGGCGCGCGCAATCTCGATGGGGTCATACGCTTGGCGGCCGCGTGCGCGAGTGCTCGGCACATCCGCCATGTCGGCAGCGTCCACCGGGCGCCCCTTGAGCGCGGAAAGCACTTCCATCGCAGCCTTGCGGCCGAGCAGCTTGTCGCCGTAGAGCGCGTGCACGTCGGCCGGGTCGATGCGATCGGCGTTGAGGATGCGGGCGCGGCGTTCGCCTACTGAGAGTTGCGCCGGCTTCACGGCGGGAACGGTCTCTGCGTTTACCGCCGGCGGCGCCGCCCTCCGCAACGCCCCGAGTTCCGCGCGCTCGTCCTTCGTCATCGTGCCCGAGGCGGCTTTGTCCTCGAGCTTCTTGATCTGGTCGGCGCGGATGGTATCGGCGGCGGGGGCTGGCTCAATTGCCGCTTGGGCGGACTGCGCCGATGGTTCACTCGGCGCCGTTGGCATCTCTGCCGAAACCTCAGGCGTTCGCGTGCCTTCCGCCATAGCTGCAGGCGCTGGCGTGGCCGCTTCACCCACTGTCGCCGCAGGAACCGCGGCTGTCGGAATCGCGGAATCCGGCGAAGTTGACGCGGGTGCCGCGACAGTTTGATCTTCTGGCGCCGTCGAAGCCGTCGGCGGCGTGGATGCGTCAGGCGCTTGATCGGAAGTCGCTGCCGTCGGCTGGCCCAGGTTGTAGTCCAGCGCCGCCAGCGCGTCGTCGTCTTCGCGTTCCTGCGCGGCATTCGCCTCCGCGAGCTTCGCATCACGGTTCTCCGGCGTGATGCCCGCCTTGCGTTCTTCCATCGCCGCCTTGCGCAGCTTCACCAGCCGCGCCTTCGGCACGGCCCATTCGCTCGAAAGCATCTCGCTCGCCGCGGTATGGCGCATGCCCGAACCCGCCGTGCTGGCGGTCTCGATCATCTGGTGGAATTGGTCCTTGATCTCGTTGTCGGTCGGTGGGCGCATCTCGCCGGTGGCTTGGTCGAACCACGGCACGTTCGGTGGTGCCGGCGCCGCCTCGCTGGAACTTCCAACGGGCTCGCTCGCCGATTCATCCAGCCTCAACTTCAGCCGCTGCGCCAGCGCGGCGGGATTGCCCACGTTCTCGGTCAGGAACGCGTGCAGTTCCTTCTCGCTGTCGGTCAGCGATGCGGCCGGCGTGCCGGCAATGGTCTGCGGCTGGCCATCGCCGCCCACTACGGTTTGCTCGGGCGTGCCGTTGGCTTTGGCGTTGAGATCGCCCAGCGCCTTCTGCGCACGCGCCGTCACCTCGGCAGGCGTGATGGTGGAGGCGGTCGCCGCGGTGCGATCCGCCGGCGCGCCCTCCTGCATGCCGGGGGGCGCATCGGCCGTGTTGCCCTGCGCATCGCCCACGGCACCTGCGTTGCTTTCGGGAATCGCGTTGCCGGCGTCCTGAATGCTGCCGGGCTGCGCATCGGCAAAGCGTGGCGCCTTGCCGGCGACGCGTTCCAGTGGCCCCTGCAAGCGGCTGGAAATCGCACCCGATCCCGCCACGCCCGCGCCGCCCAGCACCATGCCGATGGTGCCGCCCATCGCGGCCTGCTCCGGCACCTGGTCCATCAAATCCTTGTTCGGGTCAACACCCTGCACGCCCACGTTCTGCGCGAACTGCTCGCCGCCTTCCTGCAACGTTTCCTCGGCGCCTTCCTTGCCGGCGGCCTTGGCGATGTCCTTCGCACCTCGCGCGGAGAACACATCCTTCAGGCCGTTCAATCCGGTTTCGCCGCGGAAGATGTTGCTCTCGAGGCGAGCGGTCAAACCACTGGCCAGCGTATCCAGCGGCGCGGCGATCGCGGCGGCTTTCACGCCGGCGCCCATCGCCATCTTCTCGCGTGCGGCCTGCGGGTCCATGCCCTGCTGCACCAGCGCCTGGTAGTCCGGGTTCGCATCGAGCACGGGCTGATCCATGCCCATCACTTCCTGTTGCGCCTGCTCGCTCGCCTGCGCGGCACCAATCGCGCCGCCGGTGGCCATCACCGCGCGCGCGCCGGCCGCGCCTGCTGCTTGCTTGGCCAGCCGCTCCGCCGCCGGTCGCGCCGCGGTCGCGGCGACATCTTCCGCCACGCCCTTCGCCACCCGCTTCGCAGTGCCCTGCTCCAAGGCAGAGGCCAGCACGCGCTCGCCCACCTTCGTGCCCACCTTGCGTGCCGCCGCAGCAGGGGTGAGGAACTGCGGAATCTGTTCGGCCGCCTGCTGCGCCAGCAGCGTGGGGCTGCTCAGCATCTTCCCGGCGCTGGCGAAGAAGCCTTTCGTGTTCGCGAGGTCTTGTTCCTGCTCACGCAACTGCGGGCTCTTCCACTCGTCCATCACCTCGCGCGTGGCCTTCGACGATTCCGCCAGCGTGCTGCCAATGCCGGGGCCGCCGGCGAGACGATCCACTGCGCCGGTCACCGGCTTCCACACGTAGTTGTCGACGGCACCGCCCGTGAGCGTATTGGCGATCTGCGGAATCGCCATCGTCGCCGATACCGCGCCCTGGCCGAGGCCGACGCCGAGGTCGGCGATCGAACGCACGACGCCGCGGCCTCCGGGAGCTTGCGGCCTCTGCACCGAGCGTGCGTCGTCGAAGGACTTGATCGCGCTCGGACGGTCACCGTCGAATTGATCGAAGACGTTCCCTGAAGGCGGCGATGCGATCGAAGCCGTCGGCTTCTTCACGTCGAACTGATCGAACACGTTCGTCGTCATGCTTGTTTTCCGAGCAAGCGAGCAGAGGCGCCGGCGCCATACTTCTTGTCGAACTGCTCACGGTATTGCGGATTCTGCTGCAGGAACTGCGCGGCCTCCGGGGGTGGTCCGGCGCTCGCTGGCGCCGCATTCCCGCGTGCCAGCGCCTCACGCATGGCGGCGGTCGCGTTCTGGAATTGCTCAGCCGTCACCGGCACGCGCTTCCGTGGATCGGCCGGATCCGGCATCGTTCCGTTCTCGTCCATGCCGAGCAGCGCCTTCACGTTCTCGTTCACCAGCTTCTCGTGCGCGGTCGATTCCTCTACCGACCGTGGCTGCGCCCGGCGCACGGGTTGTCCATCCGCCCCAAGGGCAGGCCGCACGGGGCCATCCGCGCCCAGCAGGCCAATCGTTCCATCGGCAAGGTCGATCTGCGAGGGCGTCGGCCTACGCAGGTAGTCGCCCGCCAATTGCGTCTGCGCGTTGACCGCGTTGCGTTGGTTCTCGCCCTGCTGCTGCATGCCTTCGCGCGCCGTCGCACCGGCGTCATTGAGGCCGGTGATGCCAAGGTCCGCCTGCGGGCGCAGACCAGCCGCTGCAGCTCCGTTCAACGCCTCCATCGCGGAGGCATAGCCTTGCTTGCGCGATGCGCGGGTTCCAAACGAACTGTTCGCGTCGATCGCTGCAGCGCGTGCGGCCGATCCGAGCACCGAACGCGTGTCGCCGCGCGCGATGCTCGCTGCATCACTCGCAGCCATTCGCTGCGCCTCGATGTTGTCGCCGCGCGCGCGATCGTAGGGCTGCGCAACGGGGCGCGGCACTTGGTCGATGCGGCCATTGAATGCGCCGAGTTCAGGTGTTCCACCGGCGGCTGCACTGCCGATACCGCCACCGATTCCGGCATCCGCGCGCGACAGGCCACGCCCCACCGATAGCGCATCGATCTGCGGCCGCGTCATCGTCGCCGCCGGCGCACCAGGTCCGCCGCTGCCATCGCTGAAGGTGCGCACGCCGTTAACCATCGCGCCGTAGCCGAGCGGGCGGCCGTTGACCGATGCCGCTTGTGGGGCCGACGTGGCTCCGCCACTACGCGTGCCGCCGAACGTTGCGGCGGGTGTTCCACTCGACGATGGCGTCTGTGCAGGTGGCGTCCGCCCTGGCGCCGTGGCCGGCGGCGGTGCGGTGCCGCTTGCGGCTTGCGTGATCGGGTTGGTGACCGATGGGCGCATCACGTTTCCCGCGCCATCGGTCATCGGCTGCGGGTTTGATGCGCTCCAAGGGCCGGCTGCCGGGCGCAGAGCGCCGTCCTGCGCGAGTTGGGTGGCCGGTGGATTTATGGCAACCACAGGGCGGGCCGGCGGCGCGGCGAATGGGCGGCTCGAAATATAGGGCTTGGTTGGCCCAATGGCGAAATCCTGGCCGATCCTCATCATCTCCAATGGCCCCGGGGATGACGGCTTGGGAGCCACGGGAATGCGCTCTCCGACAGCCATTGGAGGCTTCATCAATGCGGGCGGACCTGCGGGGTTTGCCGCGACCGTGGAATCCTCTTGCGCGCGCCGGCTCGCACGCTGCAACTGCCTGTAGCCAGAATCGCCGTAGTCGGCCATCGGTAACGTCCTCGTGATCGCAATACGGTAGTGCGGGAATCCAGATGTGGACCTATTCCGCAGTGATCGAATAATTGAAGCTCGTGTTGCAGTCTTGGCCTTGGCTAAGCCGACTGCTGATGTCAGCGCCCACATGCATCGCGCTGGCAAATCCGGCAGCCATCGTGGCGCTGGTCTGCGCAATCGTGCTGAGCTTGCCCACCATCAGCTTCCCGGTTTCCTGCGCCTGGGTGATCTTCAGTTCCGCGTTCTTCAGGCTCGCCTGCACGCGCTGGGTTTCCTGCTCCAGCCCCAGCTGGAACACGCGGCCGTTGCCATCGCTCACGATCTGCTCGATCGCCGCATCCGCGCGGTACTTGTCGATCCGGCTGGCATACACACGGGTGGTGGAATCGAGCCGCGCCGTCTCCGCGCGCAGCACGGTGTCGAGCTTTTCGAGCAGCGCGCGATAGGCCGTGATGTCCAGTTCCTTCTCGCTGATCTGCAGCTTCTTCTGGTCGATCTTGTTGCTGTTGATGTCGCCCCAGATCTTCACGCGGTTGCCGAATACCTGGGTGGCCAGTTCGTAGCGGCGGTACTGGCTGAGATCGGCTTCCAGCGTCTTGCCGAAGGCGTTCCATTCGGTGTCGTAGGCCTTCACGCGCTCGGAGTACGCGCTCACCTGCGCCACGAACGCCTGCGTGCGCGTCAGGTTCACCTGCGCCTGCGCTTCGGCGCCAGCCACCTGCGCCTTGTAGATTTCCACCAGCGACAGCAGCGCCTTCACGCGCTCGCTGTAGATCTGCACGTTCTGCTGGTTCAGTTCCCCGCGCAGGCGTTGGCCGTCGAGTTGCGCCTTGTAGATTTCGAGCTTGGCCAGTTCCGCCTGGATCAGGTCGCGGAACACCTGCGCATCGGCCTTGAACGCTTCCAGTTCGAGGTTCGCAATCGCGATTTCGGCATTGGCAATGTCGATTGACACCTGAATCGCCGTCTTCGCCGCGTCCAGCATCAGCTGCTGGGTGCCGAGGAAGTTCGCCATCAACTGGCCTTCCAGCGCGATGCCCTGCGCCACGGCAAACCGCAGATCCTCGATGGCGACGTCCACGTCCTTCAGGTACACGTCGCGCGCCAGCGCATTGCGCTGGTTCTGGTTGTTCTGGCGCACCTCGGCCAGCTTCCGGCGCAGCACGCCATCGGGTTCGCTGAAGCCGCGGCTGGCGAATTCCTCGATCGCCTCCTGCTCCGCGCGCAGACCCTGCACGTCCAGGGCCGAATACGCGCGGTCGCGCATCTGCTGTGCGGCAGAGGCAGGCAGGCCCGGCTTGCCGTCGATCATGATCGAGAGCTTCGTGCGGATCTTGTCGACCAGCGCCGAGCTGTACGGCTCGGCATCGAAGCCGAACGTGTTCTGCGGCGTCGCGATGCTGAAGGTGGGCCGCACACCCTGGAAGGTCGGCAACGTGATCGACGGCACCGGCGGCAAGTCGATCGACAGCAGTTCGGGGAACTCCGGCAGCACGATCACCGGTGCATCCGGCACCACCACCGGATCAAGCGCGGGCGGCCCCACGGGTGCGGGGACATCGAAGGGCGCTGGCCCCGTACGCACCGGAATCACCGGCGCGGTTTCCGTGAAGGTCGGCGCGGTGTCGAACGACACGCCCCCGATATCGCTCGTCGGCGGCGCCGGCACCAAGTCGTAGTTCGGATCGAACACCAGCTCCGGCTCTGCCGGTGCGCGCGGGCGCAGCACGTGCCACCACTGGTTGTCCGGGTTGAACTGCGTGTTTACCGTGATCGGCTCGAGCTGGAAACTGCCCAGCTCCTGCATCGCCTCGATCGCGGCACCGAACGCGAACTGCGCGTTCCCCCACATGCCGTTCATCACGGTCGTCACCTGACCGTACACACCATCGTTCCCGATGATCGGGCAGCCGTCAGCCATCACTCGCCTCCAATGCGGCGGTCAAGAATCATGGGGAAGAGTTCGAGCGCATCGACGTCGAAATCGGCGCCATTGACGTTGGCCACTTCGAAATCGAAGTACACGCTTTTGATGCCGCGTCCGATCTTGATGCGTCCTTCGCGCGTCGCGCCGGCGTGCTGTGGCGTGAGGCGGTACCAGTTCTCTTCCTTCTCGCCGCCGGGGCTGGTGCTGATCACCTTCAGCACAAGGGTGCCGTCGCTGCGATAGCCAAGGTACAGGCTTGGCACGCGCTTCATCTTGCCGGTGCCGAGGTTGTTCAACCCGAGGCGGAATCGCGCCTTGATGTCCTCGCCGGCATCGTCGGCGCCGTCCAGCGTGTAGATGCCATCCGCCGCCGCGCCGTAGTAGCGCCCTTCGAACTCGCAGAACGAATTGAACGGATAGTTCTCGTACGTCCACGCCGCACGCGTCTCGGTGTTCACCACCCAGGCGAGGTAGGTGTCATCACCGATCCGTACCGTCAGGCTGAAGCCGATCGTGCCGTGCAACCGGTTCAGTGCTTCGAGCACGCTCGAGGGCGTGTCGCCCAACACGATGCTCTCGTCGATCATGGCGTGGACGCGCGCGGCGCCTGCCGCCACGTCGTTCACCAGCAACTGATCGAGCAGCGTCATGCGCGCCTGCAAGGCGCTGGAGAACGCGGCGGCGAACGCGGCCGTCTCGCCGATCTGCTCCTTCGCCACCACGGCCAGTGCATCGTTCAGCGCCAGCGCCTCGGCAACCAGGCGGCGCACCTGCAGCGCGCTGCCAGGCCCTGCCACCAGCCGCAGGATTTCGTGCACACGCTCCATCGCTACCAGCGAAGGTGCCGGCGCCCCGGCCACCTGCACCGCATCCTGCAGCAGCAGCTTCCACACCACGCCGATCTGGTCGATGAAATCGACCGCATCGCGCAGATGGCTGATCGCTTGCAGCGCCGTGGTGGGGCGTGTTGAGAGGGCGAGGCGTTCGACCAGTGTCTTGATGACGCGCAGAACGGGGCGTCCGCGGACGCGTAGGTACTCCGAAAGGCGGCTGTGCGGGTGCGCCGCCGAAACCGTCATCGCCATGTACCCCGGCGGCTGAAACGCCGAAATCCCCGCCACGTACACGAACTGCTGGCGCGCGCGAACGCGCGTCACGCACTCGCCGCGCACCGCGTTGGCGCCTTCGGTAGCGACGCCGTGCAGCACGCACTGGCCGAGCACGTTGCCATGCACTACCTGTCGTGCTTCGATCGCGCCCGTGGGCGCGTTCAGCGCGCCGAACACGTACTGCACCGTGGGGGCGAAACCGCGATCGGTGGCGTAGCCCGTGAGTTCGCTCAGTCGGCCGACAACGCTGGTGTGGCCGCGTTCGGTGGCAATACCGCGCAGCGCCCCGCTGCGCGCACGCACGCCGACCATGAGGCTGCCGGCGTGCAGCATACGTAGCGGCGTGAACGCGCCGAGCACGCCGTTGCCGAACGGGGTGTCGGCCGCGACGCCGCGCAGCGCGCCGAACACACCGGCGACGTCGCCGCGCACTTCATCGTTCAGCGCTTCGTACAGGATCTCAGTCAACGCTGTCTCCCGGCCCGAACAAGCACGCGTTCACCAGCAGCGTGCCGTGGCTGCGCGCCGCCGAGGTGTGCACCACGGCGTCGTTGATTCGATAGGTCACGACGTTGCCGATGCGCCGAATCTCGAACGTGTCGCCCGCGTCGCGCGCGCGCGGCGACAGCACCTGTGCGCCCAGTTCGCGCACACTCACGAAATCCAGCGCCCCGACGTGGAAGAAATAGAACGCGTGCGTTTGCGTTTCCGGTCTGTATTGCACGGCGCGGCTCGGCTTGAACCCGATCGACATCCCCGCCACGCCCGCTGGCGCGGTGAACGCCACGCGCTGCGCGCCCTCGTGCGTCGCGATGCTGTTGGCTCCGGCGTCCCAGTCGTACGCGCCCAGCAGCTCCATCGTTTCGGGCACCGCCGGCTCCGCGGGCAGCGCAGGACAGTCGATGCACGTCTCGAAAAAGAGGGTGCACGGCGTTTCGTTGACGAGGCGGTCAGTACGAGCGCACTCGCGATTCATGGCACGCACACCCGGATGCAGCCGTCGTCGCTGGCGTCGCCGCCGATGTGCCCCGTCGGCCCAGTGCAGTAGATCACGCACATACCACCGGGCGAGTCGTAGTCAGGCGGCGGAGGCACATAGCACGGCCCTCCGCCCGCGACGCCCTGCGCCGTAGGTTCTTGCCGCGTCGTACAGGTATGCGACGCGGCCTGCGCGGGATACGCGGGGTGGCCACCGTGGTAGACCACACCTGCCAGCTTGGTCAGCATCGTCGGCGGCGTCAGAGGATGATTTGGAAGGTGTCGAGCGCCGTCGTCGCACCCGCAACGAAGGTCGTCGTCGACAGGAACATCGACTCGGACGCATCGGTGCCCACCGTACCCTGCAGGCGGTAGTTCGAGCCGGCGACCGCGCTGTTGTCGTCGCCGGCATTCGAGTTCCACCGCCAGAACGACCCTGTACCCGATGCGGCGTTCGTGCCGCTCCATACGGCGGCAGGCGGCTTCTTGAGCACGCCGTTCGTGGCCGCCGCGTCGAAGACAAGGCCTGTTACGCCATCGCCTCCCAGCGTGAGCTGGCACAGCAGCGTGTTGCCGGCCAGCGCATCGTTGGGATGCGCGGGCGGCGGGCCGGCGTAGATGTTCAGCACGCCGTCGTCGAGCAGCGACTTCATGCTCCCGGTGACGGCTTCGCCGGCGGCCAACGCGGTGGACTTGAGGATGATGTTGCTCATGAAGATGCCTCAGAGTGGGGGGATGGTGTAGATGAACGAGAGCGGCGAGAGCACGGTGTTGGCGACGAGCGCCGTGTTCGGCATGCGCAGTTCGCCGGCGCCGGCGAAATCCGACGCGGTGCCGTCGATACGCAGCCGAGAAGCATCGGCGTCGCCGGGGTCGTCTACATCCGCGACGAGTCGGAACCACGTGGCAGACCCCGACGCGATGACGGTCAACGTCCACAGCTCGTCGGGGTCGTGCAGGATGTACGGCCCCTGCTGCACGAATGTCAGCGCCGCCGGCGCGCCTAGCGCAGCGGGCAGCCCGTTGCGCGTGATCGTGCCGAGCAGCGAGCCGGCTTGCGCGCCGTTGGGGCTTGCCGGCCGGGCGCCGCCGAACACACGGATGTGGCCGCCGTTGAACGCGATCGGAAACGCCGCAAGAAGCGCCGTCTTGGCGAGGTTGGATAGCAGCACCGTCACAGCGCGCCCTCTTTGCAGTTGCGGAAGTCAGTCCAGAACGTCGATGGCGAAGGGCCGTCGATCGACAATTCGATCTTGGTGATCGGCCACGGGTACACGTCCAGGCTGCTGAACGTGTTGCCGGTCGACGCCATCAACCACGTCCCGGATCGAATGCGGTCGCCGACGCCCGGTTGGATGACATGGGCTTCAACCGATGCGATGAAGCACAGATCGCCGGGGTAGTAGAAATCCAGCCCGGCATACGCGAGCTGGTAATACGGGTCTTCGCTGCCTTGGCAGACCGAGAGCGTCGGCACGCACGACACGCGCAGATAGGGGTCGCTCGCCCCCACCAAGTCCACTAGCGCCGGCGTGGGTATCAACACGGCCCATCCAGAGCGCGGACCTGGGTCGTGTCCCCAAAACGCACCGTTCCAGAGGTAGGTAGGGGTGCTGTCGTCGACGCTGCCGTAGTACAACCCAGACGACCAATAGCTCGGCCCTGTCACGTCAACCCACGCCATCACACCACCCTCGCATAGAGCGCACGCGGCCTCGCGCCGGGCGTGTGCATCAGCGCCGCCAGCGGCGCCGTGTCGGCAAACGAACTCGTCATCCATCCACCGCGGCTGGCGGGGCGGAACTCATCGAGCGCATTCGTCGTGATCGCAGAAACGACGGGGCGGCAGTTGCCGGGATCGCCGCATCCATACGTCGGCGCAACCGCGGGCGTGTACACCTGCTGCGGCTGCGGCTGCACGACATACGACAGCACCCAGTGCGTGCCGTCGCTGGCGTAGGACGGCACGACCAGATCGGCGAGCGACCCCTGCAGCAGCGTTCCCCACCCGCCTACCGGGCAGGTCAGTGGCAGATAGGGAATCACGCGATCGGGGTTCGGGTACCACTGCTGGTGCACCAGCGTGTCGGCGCGATAGGCCGACACACACAGCACGTCGCTCGCCGTTTGGTACCAGCAGGCATTGAACGCCGGGTTGTGAGTCAGCCCGGTCGGCGTCTGCTGGTTTTCGGGCTGCACACTCCACGCCACTGCCACGCGGTCGCGCACGTCCAGCACCAGCGCGTAGGGCGCGAGGAACGTCGATGGAACCGCATCAGATGCCGCCTGCACCGAAAACGGTACGCCGAGCGGCGCGGTCGGCGTCGAGTCGTAGTCGCCAAAGTACAGGTGCGCCAGGCTGTACGCGCCGGCCTGCCACTGCATCGCAAACGAGGGCGCGCCGCTGGCGTCGTAGCCCGCCGCGATGGGTATCGCGCGCGCGGTGCCGAACGTCGGCACGGCATACGCCGTCGCGCCCGCATTGCGCGCGCGCCAGCTCGGTGCCACCGTCAACGGGTTGTAGGCGTTGCCGCCAAAACTCAGCTCGAACGCACGCGCGATCAGCCCGACCTGATTCGGCAACGTGGTCCCCATCGCGGGTGATGTCCATAGGCCGACATAGCTGGCATAGGCGCCGCGGTCGCGCAGACACACCGCGCGCATGCCGTCGGGCGAGAACACCCATTGCGACGCATACTTCAGCGCCATCGGCGTGCCACTTTCGGGCGCGCCCGCGTCGACGAGATCACCGCCGCGCCAGCTCGCTGGGTTGTTCACCTGATCCCAAGGCCAGCCTTCGCTTTCCTCGCCGTAGACGCCGCGCACGATCACGTGGGGGTTTGCGGCCAGCAGCCCGTCGCGCGGCAGGTCGCACCACCACACACGCAGGTAGCGCGTCATGCCGTGCGTGCGCCAGTCGGGCGGCTGGTCTTCCGCGTGGTGCGACAGGATCACGAGACGATAGATGTCGAACTGATCGGCATCGGGCGACTCGAACGTCTGGATGGCCGCCGCCCACACCAGCCCGCCCTTCGGCGCGATGCCGATGCAGCGCCCGCGCGCGAACACGCGGTTGTCGAGTGCGCGGGCGGTGAACGGTAACTGCTCGAACGAGAAATCCGGCCCGCTGATCGCGCTGTAGTCGAACGCCGGATCGAACGCGTACTGGTAATCCAGCCAGCATCCTTCCGGGTACACGAACTCCGCGCGCTTGATGATCGGGTCGGCCGGCGGCACGACCGCTGTATTCATCGCGATCGGCCAAGTCTCGAACCCGAGGTTCAACGCCGCGAAACCGAACCAGCTAAGCGTTGGCACCTCCGGCCGCTGCGCGTTCCAGTAGCGGTTGCCCGCCGCGATCCACCCAGTGTTGGGGCGCATCTCCACGGCATTGAACCGGCGCTTGAACCCGATCTGGAGGCTGGCGTGCCCGCCGTCCCAGTATTTCGCCTCGATGCCCGCCTTGTGCGCAGGCTCGGCGAGGTAGCTCGCCATCGCTTGCGTCGCCGTGATGTCCGCGCCGCCATGCACTTCGTAGACGTGGAACCCGCTGGGGTCCACGCCGAGGTCGACGCGAGTGCTGTAGTTCGCCGCTTGCATTTCGGCGGTGTCGATCGGCTTGTTGCGCGACGTGGCGTTGTCGAGCTGGACCTCGCCGACAAGGCCGTCGCGCGTCGTGCGATCCGGCGAGCACTGAAAGCCGCGCGGATAGCGCGCGGAAAAATGCCCGACGACGCCAGCGGCGTGCATCACTTCGCACGTTTCTTGCGCCGTGTCCGACCGCCCGCGTTGAGGCAGCAAGAACGGCGTGCGCCCGAACCCGGCGCGGTGCGTGTTGATCGCCTCGAACAGCGCCCGCTTGCTCGCCGTCTGTTGCGCCTGCTCCCCGCCCGACGCATCCGGCCCGCCCGCAAACGCCACGAACTCCACGCGGTACGCGCCCCATGTGTCGCTCGCCGCCGGCACCGAAAACGTCGATGGCGGATGTAGCCCGATCGCGGCGTCGAACATCAGCGGCGCCGGCAGCGCTGTTTTCGGCGTGGGGTACCCGGCGTTCGAGACGCGCGTGAGCAGCACTTCGCCGAGCCGCCCACCCGGCGTCCAGCGCGCCGCGTCCAACCCCGGTGCGAGGTTCACCGGGCTGTAGGGCGTGATGCCGCTGCCGGTTTCCTGCACCACCGGCGTGCCCCAACCTTGCGGCGCCATGTCGCTCGCGGGGTACACGACGAAGCCTTGAGGAATCCACAGGTCGACCGTTGGCGGCGTGCTTTCGCGGGGCTGAGGTGACGTCGGCGCAATCGCCGTCACCATCGGCGTAGTACCGTCGAACTGCGCGATGATGCGCGTGCCATCGGGCAGCAGGCGTTCCATCTTGCCGACCCTGATACCGCCCAGCTTCAACTGGTTCATCAGGTCGCCGAGAACACGCCGGCCCTCGGTCTGAATCTGCTGGGCGTTCTCCGCGGTGATGCCGCGAAAGCGCGCCCAGCTCTCGTGCCTTGGCACTTACGGCGTGCCGTCCAGTGCCGAGATCGCGTACTCGATATCGAGCTTGTCGCCGGCCAGCAGCGGACGAGACGCTTCGAACTTCGCGCAGCACACCAGCAGGCCGCTGGTTGCGCTCTTTGCGCTCGCCGTGGTCAATGCAGCGCCCCACACCGTGCCGCCGCCCGTCCCCGCCGTGAAGCGTGCCGGCGTCGTCGCGTTGGCGATATTCTGGCTGGCTTCGGGATCCTTCGCCCACACCGGCCGCGCACTCTCGGTGTAGTTGGTGAACTCCGTCATCGTCGCCGGGAAGGTCGCCGCAGTGAGGGACTGCGCCGGGCTCACGTTGCCGCTGAAGGGCGCGATATAGAACGCCGTGCGCTGCGCGCTCTGCGCGAAGTACACCGCCAGGATGTCATCCAGGCCGGTGTAGACGAGGATATTCGGGTCGATCTGCTCGTCGCCGCCGTTGATGCGGGTGCGGAACGAACCGCCCGCGATCAAGCCGGATTTCGGGAACAGCAGTTGGCCACCGTCCATCCGTTCGAAGTGGCCATTGCGCAGCGCGCGCGACAGTTCGGTGCGGTGCTTCATCAGGGTGTCGAACATGGTTACCACCTCGGGGGGTTATCCGGGCAGTGCGCCCGCAGGAGAGTTGTCTTGCTCACGATCGGGCAGCCGCACAGGCCGCAGCGTTCGAGCGGTGTCCGAAGGTGCGGACACCCACGGCATGCGGTGAGTCGTCGGGTTCGTTCTTCGGTGGACGCCAGGGTTTCCTGCGCGCGCGCCACTACCTGCCGCACGATCGGCGGCAGCTTCGGAATCTGCATGGGTCAAACCTCGACGCCGTTTCGGTACACGCGCGCGCTGGCGCGATCGCCTACGGCAAGCCCTTGCGGGCTGGCATCGGAAAGGCTGGTGATGATCTGGCGCAATCCATCCTGCTCGCGGAACAGGCTTGCGCCGTGGCTGGCCTTGGGTGCCACCACCTGTTTCTCGCGCAGCGGCACCACCTGCCCGCCCGGCATTCCGATGCAGGCCACGCCATTGGCGGCGATCCAGTACGCCACCGGCAACGTGGTGTCGAATCCGAACATGCTCGCCGGCACCACAATGCCCGTGCCCGGCACCGCGCCATAGGGATAGACGATGCGTTGCGATTGCGCCGAAGGGTTCGCGCCGCCGATCCAGTACGTGCGCTTGTGGTCGGCCACGTACATGCCCGGCGCGTCGCCGCCCTCGCCTACCGGCTCCATCAGGCCGATGCGCGCGCCGATGCGGCGCACGTTGTCCTTGGAGTGGGTGAGGCCGTAGCGCAGCGCTTCGCTCCATCGCATTTCGTTGCCGCACGCCACGTACAGTCGTCCCGCGAGCGAGCGCACGATCTGGCCCGCCGGCATCGGCGAAAGAAACTGCGTGGCCAGTGGTCGGCCCAGATTTCCGGCGCCCATCATCGCGCTGGTCTGACCCGCGGCGATATCGCGCGCCTGATACAGCGCGTCGCCATTCGTCGGGCTCATGTACACGCGAATGCGCGCCACATCGGCGCCGAGCGGCTGCGGAATGTCCGAGAGCGCGACACCGCCGCCCTGTGGAACTGTTACCGTCTCGGCCAGCGTCGAGCCGCTTTCCTCGCCGCGCGTATCGAGGTACGTGATCGCCACCTGATACGCGCCCGCGTCCAACCCGCCCGAGCTCGCCGGCGCGCACACCGGCTGACCGCCCGGCGATTCAACGGCCCATGCCAGCGCATCGCCTTCCGGCGTCACGCACCAGGTCTGCACGGCGTTTGTGCAGTACACCCGATCGTTCGGGATCGCGTAGCTGATCTCGCGCGGTGCCAGCCCGGCGCGCACCTCGAAGGGCTGGCCGCCCGTGCTGCGCGCGAAGTGGCCTGCGCCGTCGGCGAAAAGCATCCACGGGAAGCGTGGATTCGCCCACAGCGAATGCACCTGCGCGCCTTGCACCTCTTGTCCGAAGCCCTTGCGTCGCCGCGGCCAGCCCGTGCGCGGCAGGTCGATGTTCACGCCTTCACGCAGGGCGACGATGCGCTTGCCGTCGTCGCTGCGTGTGAGGTTGGTTTCGTCGTTGAGGTTATCGACGCCAGCCGGGAATGGTCCGATGCGGATCAGTTGCTTGTCACTGACGCCGGCCATGAATGCTTATCTCCCCGAAATGACGATCGCGCGACCTGCGCCACCGTTTCCGCCTGCGCCGGAATTGCCGGTCTGCGTGGCGCCGCCGCCACCGCCGCCGCTGCCGCGACCACCCGCGCCACCGTTGCCGCCATTGCCTGCTGTGCTGGACGCTCCGCCTCCGCCGCCTGTGCCGGCGTGGTCCGTGGCAGGCGTAGTGCCTGCGGTGCCGGCGCTTCCGGCTGTGACCGCGCCAGCACCGCCCGCAGTGGTCAACCCGGAGCACACCGCGATGGCGCCGCCGTCGCCGCCCCCTGATGTCGCGTTGGCTGTCGTGATACCGCCACCTGCGCCGCCTGCCGAGCCACCGTAGCGACTATTGGCGCCAGCCGACCCGACGCCCCCGGTCGTGCTCGATAGCGTGTTCGGCGTTCCATCCGATACGGTGCCCAGCGCAGTCACGGCGCTGCCATCGAACGCCGCCGCAGTTCCGCCCTTTCCCTTTGCGCCGCCTTGTGCGCGCACGTACGTCCCGAACGTCGTATCGCCGCCCGCCGTACCGTCGTTACCTGTTGCCGCGTTACCGCTGGCCCCACCACCGCCGCCCGCGCCGATCGTGACGGTTTCGGTGCCGCCGAGTGAGGCAGCGAGCAGGGTCAATTGGCTCACGCCTGCGCCGCCGCCGCCCTGGCCGCCACGGCGCAGCGTAGAGGCGGCCCCCTTGCAGCCGGACCCGCCGCCGCCGCCGCCGCCGATCAGGTACACATCGACCCATTTTGCCCACAGCGGCTTCGTCCATGTGCCGCTGGCTGAGAAAATCTGGATATCCGAATTGGTCGGCGCAACCAGCGTCAGCCATCGCGACTGATTTGCGTCGTAGATCAGCGCGCACGATTCAGACAGCCCCAACGAGATAGGGGCGTCCCGCAATCGGTTGGTCGCCGTGGAACTGGATACGTCCGCAGCAAAGGTGAAGAATGCCCCCGCCGTAACAGACGCGTTCTTCAGCACGACGGTCGTGCCGTGCATCTGCGCGGCATACAGGCCGGTAATCGAGAGGGAAGACGTTCCTTTCCACTCGATGACCGCTGTGCCGGCGCCTCCAAACCCATCGACCAGCCCGGCCGGCGACCAGTTGTTCGCGGACCCTGTTGTTGTCGGCTGGATAACGCTGTTGAGTACAAGCCCGTTGATAGCCGTCTGCGTGATGTGCGCGCTGGTGTACGGAGCAGACGTCAAAAACGCCATCACATCGGCCGGACCAGAAGAACCGCCCGCGCGCAGAATGTAGTTCCCAGAAGGCTGTCCATCGCCCGCAATCTCGAAGCCTACCCACGAATCCGTTGGGCTATTCCCATCGTAAATGTGAACGCCGCCAGCCATGCCGGCATAGAGGTGGCGGCCATGCACATCCCCTCCGCCGGCAACGCCTTTGCGCGTGCGGATATCCCCGTTCGAATACAGGTCGCCGAGCACATCCAATGGGTTGCCGAGAACCTTCTTGCCGCCCGACATGGCTTAGCTCGGAATCGCGT
>Ga0153956_1001271_pt1 | contig 22967 bp, 21 predicted proteins | sample TSFL040MetaG_FD_104704 | JGI IMG/M metagenome (GOLD analysis project Ga0153956, IMG submission 104704) | Attine ant fungus gardens microbial communities from Florida, USA - TSFL040 MetaG | ecosystem: Host-associated > Fungi > Mycelium > Unclassified | place: USA: Florida, Wekiwa Springs... | reverse complement strand
TGATCGACTGGGAATTATCGACGCTCGGTCATCCGCTGGCCGATTTCGCCTATCACGCGATGGCGTGGCGGCTTTCGCAGCAGGCGTTTCGCGGCCTGGCGGATTCCGATCTGGCGCAACTCGGCATTCCGGACGAGGCGGCCTACCTGCGCGCCTATCGACAACACAGCGGCCGTGGGGAAATCGATCCGGCCGAATGGGAGTTCGCCATCGCCTACAACCTGTTCCGCGTGGCCTGCATTCGCCAGGGCGTGCTGAAGCGCGCGCTGGAAGGCAATGCCTCCAACGAACATGCCTTGCAGGCCGGCGCGCGCGCGCGGGAAATGGCCGAGGCCGCCTGGGCGCAGGTGGAAACCCTGTCGCGTCCGCGCGTTTGAGCGCGCGCGAAAACGATTTTCGAAAAGACTAAAAATAATTTCATCGCATCAATCCGCGCATGATGCGTGTAGAACAATAATCGTGCGCGAAGGACCATAGGGCCGGATGGCAAGGGCGTTTTGCAACGCGGTATCGGCATACCGGCGTATTGCTGAAATGACTTCTGGCAACGCATCAGGCGTCGGCGTCGAGCCGGATATACGTGGCCGTGTGATGGGTGAGCAGTTTGCCCGCGCGGTTGCGGCATTCGGCCACGGCGTTGATCAGCGTTCTTCCGCTTTTCAGAATCGTCGCCTTGCAAAACACATCCTCGCGCTTGGCGCTGCCGATGAAACTGGTGTTCAGCTCGGTGGTGACCGCCATGATTTCACCGTGCAGCGTCATGATCGCCAGCCACACGGCGACGTCGGCGGCGGCCATGAACACCGGTCCCGAGACGATGCCGCCGGGGCGCTCCATCGCGGGTTGAAAAGGAATTCGCAGCGTGCATTCGCCGCCTGCGAATCCATCCAGTTCGAAGCCGTACAATTGCGTGAACGCCGCGCTGAGCAGCACCTGTTTCAGTTCGCTTTCGGTGGTGACCGAGGGGGTGGCGGCCGGTGGGAACGACATGGCAAAACTCCGTGGCGGAAAAGAGGTTGGCATGGTCGGCGCGACACCGCGGCGCCGGGTATTTCAGGTCAAGGCGTTGCCGTGGCGACAGCATTATCCAGCGCGGCGCTGTCGGCGAAGGCCGCTGTCGCAAGGCGTTTAGCGTGATCGCGAATACCTTCGGGCCAGGAAGAGATTAAGCGCTGGAAGCGGCGCTTGTCGCCCGCGTAAAAAGCGCGCAGCGCTTCTTCGTAATCGGGAAAATCGCCCGCCATCGCGGCCATGAAACGATAGGCGGATTCCTGCGAGCGCCGCGCGCGGTCGCGCGGCAGGCTTGCCCGTTTCGCGTCCTCCACCAGCTTGCGCAGCGCCACGGAAGCGCCGCCCGGCTGCTGGCCGAGCCATTCCCAATGGCGGGGCAGCAGCGTGACTTCGCGCGCGATCACCCCGAGTTTCGGCCGGCCGCGCGCCGGCTTTTCGGTTTCCTGTTGGGCCGGCGCGGAGCTGGCGTGGAGTCGTTTCAACACAGCGCTGAGGCTGCCGCGCAAATCCACTTCGACGGGTTTGCTGTCTTCGTCGAATATCAGCACGGTGTTTTTATCGCCCAGTTCCTGGGCCGTCTTGATGCTGCGGGCGAGTTCGCCCAGGTCGCCGTCGCCCAGATGGCGTTGGCCGATAAATGCGGTATAGCGCGGGGATGTCGATGCCGCCATGCTGCGGGCTCCACGGGTTTTGGTGAGGTCTTTATTTTTACCCGGGTTTTATTTTTTGTCAATAATATCCGGGTAAAAGTGTGTGGTCGGCGGTGAGGGCTGGCCGACGATAGGGGTCGGTTGGAATCGGGGAGCAGGTATCGATAACGAAAATCTATCCATATTTGTAGCGTCTCTTTTGGGGTTGGGGATTCCGCGTGAGGGAGATGAGCAAGCTCAGGTGGCATGGAACACTATGATTTCGAGTCTCGCCTCTGAGATTAGGAAGAAATATGTTCCGGACAAGGATCCGATAACAGCTCCGCCGTCCGAGCAGGAGCTCACACTTCAATCCAATCTGAACGCTATCGTAACCCAATGTATGCGCACCTATGGAGGAAAGCTCAGTGCTTATAATGCGGTATTCGCTTTTTCATCCACAGATTCTGGCACGGCTTCCGAGAATCATGGTTCTGGGGCTGGAGCGCAATGGCGTTATTTCCGCTGTTGCCTCCCCGCCACGTTTTTAATTTCAACTCCTTTCGCGAACGGGCTTGTGCGCGAGTTCTCCCTGTCATATTCCGCGAAGCGCTTGGGAGTTTCGGCTATGGGATGATTGCCGGCGATGGCGCTACACTGCGCGCCGTGCCATCGGCTTCGGGAAATCAGCTCGTGACAAGGCGCGGCCGCGCGGGTTATGTTGCCGCCTGCGCCCGGGGTTGTCCGGAGCGCGAATCAGCCCGCGCAAAACCAGCCCGGGCCAAATAATAAACAGGCGGTTTCGGTGCCGCGGATGCCTGTCGAGTCCATCCGGCTTCGAAAGCATTAACTATCTTAAGGAACCTCTGAAAAACGACTGCGCTCGCTGACGCGGCGTTAAAAATGGCCTCGGCGGCGCTCGCTGCGTTTTTCAGAGGTTCGTTAATCATCACGACAACAATAATGTCCGCGGAGAATGGCGATGCGCGATGACGACTTTTTTTGGGAAGGCCTGAACCACGGCCGACTGTTGTTCCAGCAATGCGCCGAATGCGACACCTTGCGGCACCCCGCCGCGCCGATGTGTTCCCAATGCCAGTCGCTGCAGTGGCGGCCGCACGCGGCGAGCGGCGCGGGCACGGTGTGCGCCTGGATCGAGTCGCGCCATCCCACCCGCGACGACGCGCATCCGCGCATCGTGGGGCTGATCGATCTGCCCGAGGGCGTGCGCCTGGTTTCCAATCTGCGCGATATCGCCCTGTCGGAGGTGCGCGAGGGCTTGCCGGTCGAAGTATTCTTCGAGGAAATCGACGGCCGGGTTCTGCATCAGTTTCGTCCCGCGCGAGGAGTGTGAAGCATGACGTCCTATCTCGATAGCACCGCCATCGTCGGCATCGGCCAGACCGAGTTTTCGAAAAATTCCGGCCGCAGCGAATTGCAGCTCGCCGCCGAAGCCAGCCTCGCCGCCATCGAGGACGCGGGTCTGTCGCCCGCCGAGATCGACGGCATGGTCACCTTCACGCTGGATTCCAACGACGAGCTGGATCTGGCGCTGTGCCTGGGCGTGCCCGCGCTGCGCTGGACCGCGCGCGCGCCCTTCGGCGGCGCCGGCGCCTGCGCGACGGTGCAGATGGCCGCGGCGGCGGTGGCTTCGGGCGCGGCCAACGCGGTGCTGGTTTATCGCGCGTTCAACGAGCGCTCCGGTTTTCGCTTCGGCCAGCCCGGCGCCTATCTGCCGCCGGGACCGGATCACCACGTCGCGTTCGGCCTCGACACGCCCGCGAAAATCTACGCGATGTGGTATCAGCGCTACATGTACAAATACGGCGTGACCAACGAGGACCTGGGCCGTTATGTGGTGGTGGCGCGCGAACACGCCGCGACCAATCCCGCCGCCTGGTTTTACGAGCGCCCGATCACGCTGGAACAGCACCAGCATTCGCGCTGGATCGTCGAGCCGATCCTGCGCCTGCTCGATTGCTGCCAGGAAAGCGACGGCGGCGTCGCGATGATCGTGACCTCGGCCGAACGCGCGCGCGATCTGCGCCAGGGCGGCGTGCGCATCAAGGCCGCCACCCAGGCCCATCTGAAGGACGGCCGCATCATGTTCGATTACTACCGGCCGAACCTGGACGACTACGAGGAAGTGCAGCACAACACGCAGCAAATGTGGCGCGCCACCGGGCTCACGCCCAACGACATCGACGTGGCGCTGATCTACGAGAACTTCAGCCCGATCGTGCTCATGGCGCTGGAAGGCCACGGTTTTTGCAAGCCGGGCGAGGCCAAGGATTTCATCAAGGACGGGCATATCCGCCTGGGCGGAAAATTGCCGGTGAACACCAACGGCGGCCTGCTCGGCGAAGGTTATATCCACGGCATGAACAACATTCTCGAAGGCGTGCGCCAGGTGCGCGGCAGCGCCGCCAATCAGGTGGCGGGAGCGGAAAATGTCCTGGTCTCGGCGAGCCGCAGCACACTGATCCTCGGCAACTTATAAAAAATCGAACGCGGCCCGTGGCGGCCGCGTTTTGCATGACGAGCTGGAACCGATAAATGACTGTATTGAAACCCGGACTTACGCTGAGAAGCGCCGTGTGCGGCGCGGATGTCATGGTGATTCGCACGCCGGCCGGCGCCGATGTCGACCTGCGTTGCGGCGGCGCGCCGATGACGCCGGCCCGCGAGGGCGAAGCCGTCGCCATCGATCCGGCGCTGGCGCAGGGCACCCTGATCGGAAAACGCTACGTGGACGCCGCCGACCGTTTCGAGTTGCTGTGCACCAAGGGCGGGCAGGGCAGCCTCACCCTGGATAACGAATTGCTTTCGGTCAAGATCGCCAAGGCCCTGCCTTCCTCCGATTGACGGAATGATCGCCATGAATCTGACGATGCTGTTGGAAATGGCGGCGGATGCCTGTCCCGACCGGATCGCCGTCGTCGCGGGCGCGCGCTCGCTGACTTACGCGCAATTGCTCAATGCCGCGCGCGCGGCGGGCGCGCGTTTGCGCGCCAGTGCCTGCGCCTGTGTCGCGGTGTTAGATATCAACGGCCCGGCGGTACCGGTGGCGCTGTTCGGCGCGGCCTACGCCGGCAAGCCCTATGTGCCGCTCAATTACCGCCTGACCGCTCCGGAACTCGAAGCGCTGCTCGCGCGCATCGCGCCGGCCGTGCTCATCGGCGGCGTCGAATACCTGTCGCCGTTGCATCTGCCCGCCGGTATCGAAACCATCGCGACCGGGGAATTTCTCAAGGCGGCGCAATCGGAGACGGTTTCGATCGAGGCGCCGGACGAGGACGGCGCCATTGCCGTGCAACTGTTCACCAGCGGCACGACCGGCACGCCGAAGGCCGCGCTGCTGCTCCATGAAAATCTGCTGTCCTATATCCTGGGCACGGTGGAGTTCGGCGGCGCGGAGGAAAACGACGCCATCCTGGTGGCGGTGCCGCCGTATCACATCGCCGGCATTTCCGCGGTGCTGAGCTCAACCTACGCGTGCCGGCGCATGGTGCAGCTGCCGAATTTCGATGCGGGCGAATGGTTGCGGTTGTGCCGCGCGCACGCGGTCAGCAACGCGTTTCTGATTCCCACCATGCTGACGCGCATCGTCGAACATCTCGACGCCGCGCCCGCCGCCGACGCGCCGCCCGGATTGCGCGCGATCGCCTACGGCGGCGGCAAAATGCCGCTGCCGGTGATCGAACGCGCGATGGCCTTGTTTCCCGACATCCAATTCACCAATGCCTACGGGCTGACCGAGACCAGTTCCACCATCGCGCTGCTCGGCCCCGAGGATCATCGCATCGCGGCGGCCAGCGCGGATGAGCGCGTGCGCCGGCGCCTGGTTTCGGTGGGCCGGCCGCTCGACACGATCGAGTTGCAGGTGCGCGATGCCGATCAGCGCGCGCTGCCGCCGCTTGAGCCCGGTGAAATCTTCGTGCGCGGCGCGCAGGTTGCCGGCAGTTATGAAGGGCTGGGCAGCGCCCTGGACGACGCCGGCTGGTTTCCGACCCGCGACCGCGGTTATCTCGACGAGGACGGCTACCTGTTTCTCGACGGGCGCAGCGACGATGTCATCGTTCGCGGCGGCGAAAATATTTCCCCGGGCGAAATCGAAGCGGTGCTGCATCGGCATCCGGCGGTGGCGGATGTGGCGGTGGTCGCCCTGCCGAGCGACCAGTGGGGCGAAGCCGTGGCCGCGCTGGTGGTGGCAAGGGCGCCGGTCGAAGCCGCCGAGTTGCGGGACTGGGTGAAAACACGTCTGCGCTCCTCGCGCGTGCCCGAACTGATCGAGTTTCGCGAACAGCTGCCCTATAACGACACCGGCAAATTGTTGCGCCGTGTCTTGCGCCTGGAGCTGCGGAACCGGGCGTCGTAATTTTCCGTTTTCTTTCGAGCTTTCCCGCAGCGCAGCCATTTTTTTTCAGCAGCGCAACCATCTTTTTTCAGCAGCGGAACCATCGTTTCCCGGCACGCAAGCATCGCCGAATTCCGGCGACGCTTGCGTTGGCTCTCTCCCGAAAAAAACCGCATCGCGCGATGCGCTTTGCCTGAGCGCCGTCGCGCTGAGCACTTCTCGAAAACATCTCCCACAATTTTCGTTGGCGCGCGGGAACCGGGCGCTGTTTCCACGGACACAAATGGCGTGTGCCGTTGGTTTCGCCGGAACATCCGTTGCGCGGCGAAAACGTGTGAAGGGAGAGGTGCGATGAAAAGAGTATCCGAAGTCATGACGCGGGATGTGGCGGCGGTGTCGCCGCTCGATACGGTGCAATTGGCCGCGCAGCTCATGGATGAATTGAATGTCGGCATGATCCCGGTCTGCGAGGAGCAGCGCCTGGTCGGCGTCATTACCGATCGCGATATCACGGTGCGCGCCACCGCCGCGGGCTGGGCTCCGGCGGAAACCTCGGTGTCCGACGCGATGAGCGCGAATGTGCGCTGGTGCTCGGAGAGCCAGAATATCGAGGATGTGCTCTCGCAGATGGCCAGCACCCAGGTGCGCCGCATTCCGGTGGTGGACGAGGAGCGCTTGCTGGTGGGCATCGTCTCGCTCGGCGACCTGGCGACGCGCTCCGTCACGGAAACGGGGACCACTCTGCGCAAGATTTCAACGCCGTCGCAGCCGGACCGTTCCAGCGTGCATTGAGCGCGGGTCTGGGCTCAAGTCATGGCGCGGCGGGCTTCGGATCTTGCGCCAGGGCCCGACGTATATCGCGGCTGTTGAGATGCAGGTTGGCGTGTTCCGGTAGCGAGCGGCGTCGGATTTTATCCTGCGCGGCGCTGTCGAACGCGGCGCTGTGCGCCGTGAAAAACGCCAGGCAGGCGGCCGGATCGCCCTCGCACCCGATCGGCGCGCGAAACGCCAGGCGATGCACGGCGCAATAACCGGCATGTCCTGCCGGCGTGAAAATCACCGAGTCCAGATCCTGGCGCCATTCGCAGGCGCTGCCTGATTTTTGTCCGGTCATTTTTTCGGTCGCTGGCTGAATTCGGATGACTCGCGTCGGGTCGGGAAGGGCGGAGTGTCGCATCATACCGTATTTGAGCCGTTGTTCACCGGCTGGGTACAGCAGCCCTGTCGGCAGGATTTTCCATGCAGCGGTTTTGCGATTCGAAACGGCGTTGCCGGGAGCCATTGAAGACAATAAAAAGCGGCATCGGCTTTCGCCGATATCGATGGTTTCAGCATTCCGGCCAACAGGGCCATTATCATTACATCGAAATACCTGGGGTCTCCCAAGATTTTCATCTGGGACGGCACGGGTGGCGTGACCTGCGGCGAAGCGCTGATTCTGGGCAGCCCCAGCGATGAACTCACCAAGGGAAGCTCTGAAAAACGACTGCGCTTGCCGATGCGGCGTTAAAAATGCGCTCAAAATCCTCATTGATTGACGTATAAACGGCGGTTTTTCGCTCATTGTTGCCTTGCCTCGGCTGCACTCGCTACGTTTTTCAGAGCTTCCCTAACAGGTTTATCGAGCGGCGAGTGCCGCGTTCGCAGTGCCGGAAATCGCGCACGGCGGTGGACCAAGGTCCAATAGGCGGCTGTGGCGCGATGCGGCATAGTCCCCCGTAGATCGATGTCCCGGTTGCCAGAGATCGCACGTTGCCAGAGATCAATCCACTGCCGGAGTTCGCCGCTTGTTTTCACAGAGACTGGCCGACAGGAAGGGATCATGGACGCCCGCCGCCAATGGCTCGCGCTGATCGTCGCGCTGGTCCTGGCGCAGGGCGCCGGCGCGCAGCCGGAAAAAGTATCGCATTACGAGCACATGGCGACGCTGCCGTTCAAGCAGGGATATCCGCCCGCCGGCGCGATCGGCGATCTGCACGACGAACTGCTGTTCCAGCGCGCCACGCAATCCTATTTATGGGCGTTGCCGGTGCTGAATCTGCTCGGCATGAAGGAAGGTTCGGAAAAAACCTTCGGCAAGGGCTACAACGTGCTGCCGATCTGGAAGGACCGGTTGAACGCGAACACGCTGATCACCACACCCAACTCGGACGTGATCTACGCCCTGGGTTATTTGGATCTCAAGGAGGACGGCCCGCTGGTGATCGAAGTGCCGCCCGGATTGCAGGGCGTGCTCGACGATTTTTTCCAGCGCCCGATCTGTTCCGAGGGCGAGATCAACGGCCGCCGCTGGTGCGGCGATGTCGGCCTGCCCGGTCCCGACAAGGGCAGCGGCGGCAAATATCTTTTGCTGCCGCCGGATTACCAGGATCCGCCGCCGCCCGGTTATTTCACGATGCGCTCGCGCACCTACGGCGTGTTCGTGTTCTGGCGCGGTTTTTTCAAGGATCCCCGGCAACTGGACGAGCCGGTGGCGGTGATGGAGCGCACGCGCATTTACCCGCTCGATAAAAAAGACGACGCCCGGCTGATGCAATTTCCCAATGCCTCGCAGACGCGGATCAACATGCTGTATCCCGCCGACGGCAGCGCCTTCGACATGCTGGCGCGTTTTTTCGAGCACGAATACGTCGATCCGGCCGACAAGGAAATGCGCGGCATGCTAGCCGCCATCGGCATCGCCAAGGGCCGGCCGTTCGCGCCCGACGCGCGCATGCGCACGCTGCTGGACCAGGCCGCGCGCACCGCCTGGCGCATCGGCCACGTGCTCGCCTACCAGCCCAATTCGCTGCTGCCGAACGGTTTGTGGTGGCGCGACCGGCGCTGGATCAATCCGTTTCCCGGCAATGCCACGTTCAGCGGCGACACCTTCAATGTGCTCGATTCGCGCATCGGTTTTTTCACCTACGCCTATTCGGCCAGTCCCGGCATGGCGGCCAGCGCCGAAAACGTCGGCGCGAAATATGCGGCGACCTACGTCGACGCCAATGGTGATTTTCTCGCAGGAAACCGCAATTACAAGCTGCATCTGCCCAAGGGCATTCCGGCCGCGCTGTTCTGGTCGGTGACGGTGTACGACCCGATCACCGGCTCCGGGCTCGACAACGGCCAGCCGTTTCCCTCGATCAACACCCTGGATAAACCCGGCGTCAACGCCGACGGTTCGACCGATATTTATTTCGGCCCGAACTCGCCGGGGCCGGACAAAAACTGGCTGCGCACGCTGCCGGACAAGGGTTTTTTCGCGATCCTGCGGCTGTACGGGCCGACCCGGGCTTTTTTCGACCGGAGCTGGAAGCCCGGCGACATCGAAAAGCGCTGACCGGAACGCGCCGGGTTCAAGCGCTTCGAACTGAAAGGAGAATCGATTTGCGAATTTTCGTCTTGCTGACGCTCGCGACCTTGCTGGTTTCCGTTCAGGCCTGCGCGCAGGCGCCGACCGCGACGCTGCACACGCGTTTCGGCCCGCTCGCGATGGATGGCGATCTGCCCGCGCGCGGCGCGCTGCCGGAATTGTTCGACGAACTCGATTTCCAGCAGGCGGTGCAAACGTATTTGTGGGCGCTGCCGCTGGTGTCGTTCGCGCAGTGGCAGCACGAGCAGCGCGAGGCATTGGGCGCGCGCGCCGGCGAATTGGTGGTGTATACGAGTTACGAGGACAAGCTCGGCATTCTCACCGCGAATGCGACCACGCCGTATGTGGTCGGCTTTTTCGATCTGAACGAAACCGGTCCGCTGGTGGTGGAAATTCCGGAGGGCGCCACCGCCGGCGGCATTGCCGATTTCTGGCAGCGCTCGATCAGCGACACGGGCCAGACCGGTCCCGACCGGGGGCGCGGCGGCAAATACCTGGTGTTGCCGCCCCGGCAACAGGCGCCGCGGGACAGCGCCGGAGAAAAATATTTCGTGGCCGCGTCGCAGACGATGAACGTGATGGTGGCCACGCGCCTGCTCGATCCGGATCCGGAGAAAAACCAGGCGCTGCTGCGGGGCATCAAGGTGTACCCCTACGCGCAGCGCGCGCAGGCGCCGGCCGCGCGCCTGATCGCGCCAAAGGGACGCAAATGGTCGGGCGCGCAGCCGCGCGGCATCGAGTATTGGGAGCGCCTGCACGCCATCATCCAGGGCGAGCCGGTGGCGGAGCGCGACCGTTTTTACATGGCGATGCTGGCCAGCATCGGCATCGAAAAAGGCAAGCCGTTCAAGATCGGCAAGGAGCAGCGAAAAAATCTGTTCGAGGGCGCGATGATCGGCGAGTTGATCGCGCAGGCCAATGCCTTCGCCAAGCGTTTTCCCCATGCGCGGTATTGGCCGGATCGCAAATGGGAGCGCGTGACGAATATCGACGATCCCTCGCAGCGCGTGCCGCATTACGATCAGTTGTGGGAGCGCAGCGCGTGGTTTTACGAGGCGGTCGGCAACGCCAAGGGCATGGTCACGAAAACGCCGGGCGTCGGCCAGGCCTATCTCGGCGCCTATGCCGATAAAGACGGCGACTGGCTCGACGGCGGCAGGCACTACACGCTGCGCATTCCCGCCAACACGCCCGCGCAACAATTCTGGTCGGTGACCTTGTACGACAGCGGCACGCGCTGCTTCGTCGACAACGAACAGCGCCGGGCGGACGTGTCGTCGCGCATGGAGCTGGAAAAAAACGCCGACGGCTCGATCGATCTGTATTTCGGCCCGAGCGCGCCGCCCGGCAAGGAGAAAAACTGGATTCAAACGGTGCCCGGCCGCCATTGGTTCACCTATTTCCGCCTGTACGCGCCCACCGAGGCGTATTTCGACAAGCGCTGGAAGATGGGCGATATCGAGCGCGCCAAGGCGCCGCGCGAATCCGAAAAACCGGAGCGGTCCGCGCCCGCGTCGAAAGCCGCCGGCACGCAACTGCCGGCTTGACCCGTGCCGCGAAAGTGGGAATTGCCGCTGCATCGAACATTCGTCGTGTGATGAGGAGTGCCGCTATGCTGCCACCGAAATATTTGCATGTACGTACCGCCGGCGCCGCCGCCCTGTTGACGATGGGCCTGGGCGCGGAAAGCCTGTTCACCGCGCAGATCGCGATGGCCGCGGTCGAGCAGACCACCACCACGCGCATCCAGAACGCCGACGGCGACAAGCCCGCCGCCATCGAGAGCCGCGTGGTCGGCACCACGGCGACGGTGGAGGGCATCGACTACCCGCGCCGCGACCTGCAGCTCAAGGGCGAAACCGGCAATCGCATGACGGTGCACGTCGGCCCCGAAGTGACGCGCTTCAATGAAATCAAAAAAGGCGATCGGGTGACGCTCGATTATTTCGGCGCGGTCGCGGTATCCGTGCAGCCGGAGGGATCGGCCATGCCGGACGCGGGCGCGGCGACGGCGGTGGTGCGCGACCCGGGCCGCAAACCGTCGGGCCTGGTGGTCAATACCGACAGCATCACCGCCACGGTGAATGAAATCGATCCGCAAAAACGCACGGCGATACTGACCGGTCCCGACGGTAATGCCATGCACGTCGACATCGCGCCCGGCGTGCAGGGCCTGGACAAGATCAAGAAGGGCGATCAGGTCACGGTGCGCTACACGCGCTCGGTTGCCATCGCGGTTCGCAAGCCGGGTCAGATGTAAGGGCGCACGTCGTGGCGATGGCTTGCACGCCGGTTGCCGGCGCCTGCTGGCGTCCGCGATGAGAGCGCGGGTTGCGGTGGTGGCGATGTTGCGAAGCAGACCGCTCGCCGGAGTTTTCGCGCGCGTGTCGCCGCGCGCCACGAATCGAGTGTCAGGCGGCGCGGCGGCCGCTTCGCTCCGTCGAAGCCGATTCGGGTTGGCGCTGTGCCTGTTGCTGGCCGCGCGCGCAGTCTGCGCGCAGGGCGGCGACGCGCGCGAACCGCCGTGGCCGCGCACGATGACCGCGCCGGATGCGACATTGACCTTGTATCAGCCGCAGCCCGACAGCTGGAACGGCTATACGCTGCGCGCGCGCCTGGCCGCGCGCGCCGAAACCGGCGGCAAAACGTCGCGCGTGTATTACGGCGTTATCGAAATCGAAGCCGGCACTCTGACCGACAAGGGACGGCGCGCGGTGATGGTGGACAAGGCGAAAGTCATCGACGCGGAATTTCCCGCGGCGACACCCGCGCAGCGGCAGGCCTGGGGCCAGGCGGCGGCGCAGGAATTGTCGAGTAAATCGCGCAATCTGGCACTGGACCGGCTCGAGGCCGCGCTCGCGGCCAACGATGCCGTCGCCGCCGACAACCGCGCGTCGCTGCGCAACACGCCGCCGCGCATTCTGTTTTCCAGCGTGCCCGCCGTGCTGGTTTATATCGACGGCGCGCCGGATTATCGCGCGCTGGAAGGCACGTCGTTTCAGCGCGTGCTCAACACGCGCCCGCTGCTGCTGCGCGACAATCGCGCCGTGCATTATCTGAAAGTGTTCGACGGCTGGCTGAGCGCGCCCGCGATTACCGGCCCGTGGCGCGTGGTGGAGCAGCCCGGCGCGGAATTGCGCGACGCCTTCGATAAAGCGCAGCGCGCGCGCCTGATCGATCCGCTGCGCGGGCAGCCGGTGCCGGGCGAAACGGCGCCGCGGCTGGCGCAGCAGGTGCCCGCGATTGTGGTGGCGACGGTGCCCACCGAATTGATCGTCACCGAGGGCGCGCCGAATTACGCGCCCATCGCCGGCACGCAGCTGCTCTATGTCACCAACACCCGCGGCCACGTTTTTCGCGACGGTGCCGACAACAAAATGTATGTGCTGGCGGCGGGGCGCTGGTTTCGCGCCGCCGACGAAAACGGTCCCTGGGAATTCGTCGGCGCCGATCGCCTGTCACCGGAATTCGCGCGCATTCCGGATACCAGTCCCAAGGAAAACGTGAAGGCCTCGGTGGCCGGCACCGCGCAGGCGCGCGAGGCCGCCATCGCCGCGAACATCGCGCAGACCGCGCAGATAAAAATCGCCGGCACCACGATGACGCCGCCGCAGTTCGACGGCGAACCGGTGTTGCGCAGGATCGAAGGCACCGATCTCGATTACGTGGCCAACACCGCGACGCCGCTGATTCGTGTTGCGCCCCAGCGTTTTTTCGCGCTGGAAAACGGCGTCTGGTTCAGCGCCAACACGGCGCGCGGGCCGTGGAGCGTCGCCACCGAAGTACCCGCGTCCATTTACTCGATACCGCCGTCGTCGGCGCTGTATTACGTCACTTTCGCGCACGTCTACGCGGCCGGCGCCGACAGCGTGCAGGTCGGTTATACGCCGGGTTATCTCGGCATGCTGGTCGATCCGGTCAGCCATGTCGTGGTGCACGGCACCGGTTATGTCTATCCGCCGTGGATCGGTTCGGTGTGGTACGGCGCGCCCTCCACCTATGGCTTCGGCGCCGCCACCACCTTCACGCCCTGGACCGGCTGGGCGCCGGGATTCGGTTTCGGCTGGGCCTGGGGGAGTGACACCGCCGCCACCGGCTGGGGCTGGGGCGTTTATCCCTGGTGGGGACCGTGGGGCTGGGGCTGGTCCTACGGGCCGTCGTCCTACCCCTGGCATCCGGCCTGGGGCTGCGCGCGCGGCGTGGCCTGGAGCGCGGGCGGCTGGGCCGGTTATTCCGGCAATCTTTATCAAAACTGGGCGGGCCGCGCGCGCGTCTGGACCGCCAATGCCTGGGCGCGGCGCATCGGGCTTTCCTACAACTCGCGCACCGGCACGGCGGCGGCGGGGCAGCGCGGCGGCGTGCAGAACGTCTACAGCGGCAATTTCGCCGCGGCCGGCGGCGCGGCCGCGTGGCGCGGCCTGGCCAACAATCCCGACGGCGATCAGGCGCGGCGTTTCGGCGAGGCGCATGCAAGCCGCGCCGGCGCGCGCGATGGCGAGGATCTCTACGCCGGCAGGGACGGCAATATTTACCGCCGCACCGACGCCGGCTGGCAGCAATACGGCAACGGCGACTGGCGGCCGCTGGGCGCGGAGCAAGCGCAGCTCCCGGAATCGCAGCGCGGCGCTTCGCAACCGGACGGCCGGGCCTTGTTCGCGCGCCCGCCGTTGAGCGACGAGCAGTTGCAGCAGGCGCACGGCGGTCCGAAGCCGCCGGGCCAGGGCGAATTGCAGCAACTCGATCTCGAAAACGCCGCGCGCAATTTCGGCGGCGAACGCGCCCAGAATCTGTTCGATTCGACGGTGCGCATGCAGCGCGCATTCGGAACCTCCCAAAACAGCGATGCAAGACGGCACTGAGGACGCCGTTGCTTAGGCGATCGTTTAATGGATATGGGCGTCATCGGTATTTTGGCTATCGATACGGGTGTCATCGATAGGTGCGCCATCCCGTGCACGTAAGTTTGTGAAATGTGTATTTATGAAATACGGATTGGCGACATAGAAGGTTGGTGAAATCCGTGTTTGTGCAGCAATGCTTTTGAAATGAATGTTTGCGCAATGAATATCCGGGCAGTGAAGGTCCGGCCATCAACATCCGAGGAGGGCAGCCATGAAATATTCGTTCTGGGGAGCGGCCGCGCTGGCGTTATGCGTCGCCGGTTGCTCCAGCATCAATGCCAAATCGACGGCTTACGTCGGCGCGCCGCATTTCGCGCCCACCGATCCGGCCAGCGTCGATATCCTGCGTTCGCCGCCCGGCAAGCCCAACGACCGGCTCGGTGAAATCCGCATCGACGCCTCCACCAGTCCGTCGCCGCCGGTGAATGAAATCGAACAGAAACTGCGCGAGGAGGGCGCGAAACTCGGCGCCAACGCGGTGGTGATCGTGCACGACGCGATCCAGCCGGTGGTCACCGCCACGCCGGGCGGCCCGTGGTGGCGCAACAACGTCGACATCAACACCGACCAGCGCATGATTGGCGTGGCGATCCGCTACCGCTGATCGCCGGCGGAAACGACGGTCATGGGCGCGGCGCGCCGGTTTTCGCGCGGGAGATTTTCGCCGGGGAGGTTTCGTATGCGCGCAGTGCGCCGCGCCATGATGGCACCGTTAGCGGCGCTGCTCGGAGGCGTTTTCTCCGGCGCCGTCGCCGCGCAGTCGGCCGACGAGATGAACAGGCCATCGACCGGGGCGCGATCGCGGGGCCGCGCATTTATCCGTCCGGCGCGATGATCAGCGTGACCGGCGGCCACGGCGATTTTCGCGAGTTTTTCGATCTGCCGCGGACCCTGGGCGCGCCGGGATCGCGGCACGACCGGATTGGCGACAGCGCCATCGCCGACAGTCCGGACGAAGTGCGGATGCGCGTGCGCGAGCGGCTCATGCGCGGCGCCAGCCAGATCAAGCTCACCGCCGGCGGCGTGTCCTCGCCGCACAGCCCCTGGATATCGTGACATTCAGCGCGGCCGAACTGCGCGCGGCGGTGGAGGCCGCGTCCGACTGGGGCACTTACGTCACCGTGCACGCGTACACGCCCGAGGCGATCCAGCGCGCGATAAAAGCCGGCGTGAAATGCATCGAGCACGGCAGTTCGATGGACGACGCCAGCGCGCAAAAAATGGCGGACGCGGGCGTCTGGCTCAGTCCGCAACCGTTTCCCGAGGAAATCGCGGAGGTGTTTCCGCGCGGCTCGGCGCAGTGGCAAAAAGCCCAGGAAATCATCGCCGGCCCGGACAAAACCTACCGCCTCGCCATCAAGCACAAACTCAAGACCGCGTTCGGCACCGATATTCTGTTTTCCAGCGAACTGGCGCAACGGCAGGGCAAGCTGCTGGCGAGCCTGGCGCGCCGGTATCCGCCGGCCCAGGTGCTGGTCATGGCGACCGGAAAAAACGGCGAACTGCTGAAATTGTCCGGACGGCGAAATCCCTATGGCGGCGAGCTCGGCGTGGTGCGCGCGGGCGCGCTCGCCGATCTGATCCCGGTCGACGGCAATCCGTTGCAGGACAGCGCGCCGGTCGCGAATCCGGAAAAAATTTCGTGCTGATCATGAAGGACGGCGTGATTTTCAAGGACACCTTGAATTGGCATTGATGCCGGCAGGCGCTCGCGTTTGCGGATTGGCGCCGGAGTTTTTTGCCGGGCCGCCCGCTCGATGCGACCGGCAGCGCGGCGCGTAAATGCGGCGATCGACGGCGCGATTCGACGCAATGACGCGCTCGTCCCGGAGAGGAAGGGGACCAAGGTCCGATGGCTAGGATCTTGGTTTGATCGATGGGAATGGATAGGACCAAGGTCCAATAGACAGCGCGCGCCCGCGCTGGCAATTTTGAATTCAATTCCAAGGGACCGTGGATTGAGGACGTATGGAATGGTGTGCGGATGTTTCAGCAGGCAACTCCGATTGTGCGTTGCAATGGCCGGGACAGTGTGCGCATTCACGCTCGCGCGCGCCGATGAAGGCGGTGTCAGTTTCTGGCTGCCGGGCCAGTTCGGCAGTCTCGCCGCGGTGCCCGGCGAGCCGGGCTGGTCGATGCCGCTGGTCTATTACCACTCGTCGGTCGACGCGGGCGGCAACAAAACCCTGCGCGTCGGCGGCAATATCACCAGCGGCCTCAACGGCGACGCCAATCTGCTCTTTGCCGGCCCCACCTATACCTTTGAAACGCCGTTGCTCGGCGGACAGGCGGCGACCATGCTGCTCGCGGCCTACGGGCACATGACCACCTCCGCCGAAGCGAAACTCACCGGCCCGCGCGGCCGGGTGTTCGAAGTCAATCCCTCGGATTCAGTCAGCGGCGGCAGCGATCTGTATTCGATGAATACGCTGAAGTGGAGCGACGGCGTCGACAATACCCTCGCCTATGCGATGGTGGGCGCGCCGGTCGGCGCCTACCGGAAGGGCCGGCTCGCCAATATCGGCACCAATCACTGGTCGATCGATGCCGGCGGCGGCTACACGTATTTCGACAAGCAGCGCGGGCACGAGGCGTCCGCGGTGGTGGGGCTTACCTACAACTTCAAAAACCTCGATACCGATTACCAGAATGGCGTGGATGCGCATCTGGATTGGGGGGCCTCGCAATTTTTGAATCGGCAGTTTCATCTCGGCCTGGTCGGCTATTTCTATCGGCAGCTCGCCGCCGACAGCGGCAGCGGCGCGGTGCTCGGCGCATTCAAATCGCGGGTTTCGGCGGTGGGGCCGCAGGCCGGATATTTTTTCCAGGCGGCGAACCGCCAGTGGTACGTGAATCTGAAGGGGTATTACGAAATCGACGCCGCCAACCGGGCCAAGGGCTGGAACGCCTGGTTGGCTTTCTTGATTCCGCTGGAGCCGCAAAGGAACCGCTGAAGCGGCTCGTCTGCGCATTTTCTCAGGAGAGCGAACATGACCACTCCGTTGCAACGTCTGGCCGTCGCCACCTTGTCGGGAGCGGTTGCGATGGCCGCGATACTGGCCGGCTGTTCGTCGGCGCCGAAAAACGTGGAGAAATCCGATTACTCCGGATTCCTGTCCGATTATTCGAGGCTGCAACCGGAAAAAACGCCCTCGGGCACGCCGGTGATGCGCTGGATCAGCCCGGATCTGGCCAAGGGTAACTACACCAAGGTTTATCTGGAGCCGCCGGTGCTGTTCCTCGGCAAAGGGCAGGAGCCGACCAAGCAGGTGCCGAAGGAAACGATGGACCAGATCGTTTCTTACCTGGGCAGCGCGCAGAGGGGCATTCTGCAGAGCCAGGGCGCGCTGGCCGCCGGGCCCGGGCCGAATACGCTGCGCGCGCGCTCCGCCGTCACCGCCGTGCGCTCCGGCAAGCAGGGCCTGAAGCCCTACGAATATATTCCGGTCGCGCTGCTGTTCGCCGGCGCGCAGGAGGCGACCGGCACGCGCGACGTCGATACCGAGATTTATATCGAAGGCGAGCTGTCGGACAGCCAGACCGGCGAAGTACTGGCCGAATTCGCGCGCAAGGATCCGGGGCCCGAGCTCAAGGACGAAAGCAAGGTGCTGACGTTGGACGATGTGAAGCCGCTGCTCGATAAATGGATTCAGGATTTCTACACGCAGCTGAAAACTCATTCCAAGGTGCAGTGACGGCGCCGCAAAAAATTCCAGGACACGATCCGGAGATCAGCGTGGCTGGCGATGCCGCGCGCGCCCTTGCGCGCGAGCCTCGGCAATCGCGGGCGGGCTGTTTTGTGAAAAATACTTTTTGGCGAAAGCCGCAGTTTGTGAAAGCGATAATTTTTGAAAGCGACCGTTTGTGAAAGCGACCGTTTGTGAAAAAAACCGTTGTGAAAACGACGGTTTGTAAAAATGACAGCAGGTGAAAACCGTTTTGGCACAACTCATTGCCGCGGCGATGCGCGGGCATCCGGGATGGCATCGCGGCGCGCAGTGCGTGGCGGCACACCGAAGGCGTCGGAAAAAACAGGACCGAGGCCGCCATCGCGGCCGCGCGCCGATGAAATGCGTCATGCAGTACAGATAAATACTGGCGTCGCATTATCGTTTCGCATAGGCCGTGCGCCGGCGCGAAACCGTGCCGCGATATTCACGCTCGCGCCTCCGGGACGTTCCGCGCCCGGATGTGTTTTTCATCTCGTTTCGATGTTGCGCGGCGCCGGTTGCCAGGCCGGTGCGGCCGCGATTGTGTCGGGAGTCTGCATGGTGTTGTCGCGCCGAATGACGGTAAAGCGGCCAGTGAAGGCGGGGAGCGCGACGCGTTCCGCGGCGGCGCGCGCGCGCGTGACGTCGCTGTTGTTCACGGCTTTGATCGCGGCGCTGTATTTTTTCGGCGCGCGCCTGGGCTGGTATTTGTCGCCGCGGCCGGAACTGCCGCTGATCTGGCCGCCGCATGCGGTTTTATTCGCGGCGCTGTTGCTGGCGCCGCTGGGTTTCTGGAAAACGCTGTTGGCGCCGGTCGCGATTGCGCATCTGCTGGCCGCGCAGGGATCGAGCGCGGCGCCGGCGCTGGTGGCCGCGGATTTTTGCGGCACGCTGCTGGCCGCGTTGATCGGCGCCAGCGCGCTGCGTTATGCGCTGGGCGGCGCGCCGCGTTTCGACCGCCTCAGGGACACCGCCTGTTTCGTGCTGTACGGCGTTTTGCTGGCGCCGGCGCTGGCGGCCTTGCTGGTGACCGCGCTGTCGTGGCCGCTGGCGAAGGTGCGTCCCGATTGGATGTGGTCCTGGCGCACCTTGTTTTTCGCGCACGCGCTGGCGCTGGCCGCGCTGGCGCCGGCGCTGATCGCCGGGGCCCAGGCTTTTTACGCGTGGTGCACGCGCGCACGGAATTCCGAGCCGGCGTTCGATCGCCGGTTCGCGGCGCGCGCCGGCGAAGCGGCGATATTGACGCTGGCCGTGGCCGCGCTGGGGCTGCTTATTTTCGGCGCGGCCAATACCGGCGCCACCGCGATGCCCTTGCTGTGGTGCGTGGCGTGGCCGCTGCTGTTGTGGGTGGCGCTGCGTCTGAGCAGCGGCTGCGTCGCGCTCGCGCTGTTTTTGCTGACCGCGCTGGCGCTGTGGAGCGTGCGTTCCGGCGCGGGTCCGTTCGCGCTGGGCTCGGCGGGCGCCAGCGTGTTCGCGATGCAAACGACGCTGCTGGCGCTGACGCTGCCGGCGCTGTTGCTCGGCGCGGTCATGCGCGAGCGGCGCGAGGCGCAGGTTCAGGCGGGGGACCGGGAGAAAGTGCTCAATCTGATTTTGCACGCGGCGCGCATGAGCACCTGGGTGTGGGATCTGGAACCGCAGAAAATCACGGTGAAAACCACCGCCGCCACGGTGTTGCAGGGCGGCGCCAGCACCGGGCGCGCGTTCAGCCACTGCATGGATCGCGTGCACCAGGACGATCGCCGCGCGCTCGAGCAGACGCTCGCCGCCGCCGTCGAACGCGGCGCGCCGTACGCGGTGGAATTTCGTCTGTGCGAGGCCGACGGCGGCGTGCGCTGGATGTCCAGCCGCGGCCTGCCGCAACTGGATGCGCGCGGCAAACCCTGGCGCATCGTCGGCACCACCGCCGATATCAGCGAATGCAAACGCCACGGCCAGCAGTTGCAGGAATTGCGGCAGGAGCTGGCGCATCTGAGCCGGGTGGCGATGCTCGGCGAATTGTCGGGCGCGATCACCCACGAACTGAACCAGCCGCTCACCACCGTGCTCAGCAACGCGCAGGCGGCGCAGCAGCTGCTCGCGCGCGAGCCCGCCGATCTGGAGGAAATCCGCGCGATCCTGGCCGACATCGTGGCCGAGAACAAACGCGCCGGCGAAATCATCCGGCGTTTGCGCACGCTGCTGAAAAAAGGCGAGATCCAGTTGCAGGAAGTCGACGTCAACGAGCTGGTGCTGGAGGTGATCGGCCTCGAGCACAGCGATCTGATCGCGCGCAATATTTTCGTCGGCACGCAATTGGCCGCGCTGCTGCCGCGCGTGCGCGCCGACCGCGTGCAGATGCAGCAGGTGCTGCTCAACCTGATGATCAACGCCAGCGACGCGATGGCCGGCAACGCCGTCGGCGACCGCCTGATAAAAATCGGCACGCACGCCGAAGGCGATCTCGTGCAGGTCGTCGTATCCGATCGCGGCCCGGGTTTGCCGGGCGATCCCGAGCGCATTTTCGAGGCGTTCTTCACCACCAAGCCGCAGGGGCTGGGACTGGGGCTCACCATCTGCCGTTCCATCATCGGCGCCCACGGCGGCGAATTGCGCGCGGCCAACGGCGAGCAGGGCGCGGTGTTCACCATCGTTCTGCCCGGCGTGCACCTCGGGGAGACAACGGCATGACGACGATGGCGCCGGCCGACACGGCCCGGAACGGCACGGTGTATGTGGTCGACGACGAGCCGATGATGGTGACGGCGCTGACGCGCTTGCTGCGCGGCGCGGGTTTCGACACGCAGGGATTCCAGACGCCGGAAATTTTTTTGCAGTTCTTCCTGCATCCGTACCGGCCGGAGCACGGCGCCTGCGTGGTTATCGATCTGGTGATGCCGGGCTGCGACGGACTGGCGGTGCAGCGCGCGCTGGCGGCGCTGGCCAGTCCGCCGCCGTTTGTTTTTCTCAGCGGCCGCGGCGATGTCAAGGCCAGCGTGCAGGCGATGAAGGGCGGCGCCCTGGATTTCCTGACCAAGCCGGTGGACGGCGACGCGCTGATCGCGGCGGTGAGCAACGCGCTGCGGCGCGACCGGCAGGCGCGCGGCGCGCGCGCGGAACGGGCGGCCTTGTGCGGTCGTTACGCCTGCCTGACGCAGCGCGAGCGACAGGTATTCGCCGGCGTGGTGGCCGGCCAGCTCAACAAGCAGATCGCCCTGCAACTGGGCACCGTGGAAAAAACCGTGAAGGTGCATCGCGCGCGCGTGATGGAGAAAATGGGCGCGGCCAATCTCGCCGAACTGGTGCGCATGTCCGCGCGCCTGTCCTCGCCGCCGCGCGCCGGCGACGCTTGGACCAAGGTCCAATAGCTCCGTGACAGTGGCGCGGTTAGGCTGTGCGCATGGCTGATTCCAATTGCTTGGTTGCGGTGGTCGACGACGAGGAGCTGGTGCGCCGCGCGCTGACGCGGCTGCTGTGTTCCGCCGGCCTGCGCGTGAACGCCTTCGCCTCGGGACAGGATTTTCTCGCGCTGTGGCGCGACGAGCCGCCCGACTGCCTGGTGCTCGACCTGAACATGCCGGGGCTGAACGGGCTCGATGTGCAACGCTGTCTGCAACAGTGGGGCAGGCCCCTGCCCACGGTCATCATCACCGCCCAGGACGATCCGGCGATCCGCGCGCAATGCCTGGCCGCCGGCGCCAGCGCCTATCTGTGCAAACCGCTCGACCGCCAGACGCTGCTCGACGCCATCGGGCGCGCGCTGCCGGCCGCCGATTGATTCCCGAGAAAAGTTGACGCGAAAAATCGCCGTGAAAAAACGCGGGCGACATGGTTTTTGTTCAGGGCGTGGGTTCCCGCGCCGCCAGCGGCCGCGGCTTGATGCGCGCGGCCCACAGCACGCCGGCGCAGAGCAGGCCGATGCCGAACAGGGCCAGCGGCGCCGGCCACGCGCCGCGAAAAATAAACGCGTACACCAGCGCCGCCAGCGTTTCGAACACGATGAGCTGGCCGGCCAGCGCCGTCGGCAGGCGCTGGCTGGCTTCGTTCCAGCACAGGGTGCCGAGCCAGGAAGCGAGCAGGCCGGTGGCGATCATCAGGCCGACGAACAGGGTCGGACGCGGGCCGAGCGCCAGCGGAAATGCCGGTTCGGTGAAATGCATGCCGAGCGTGACCAGGCCGTAACCGAGCAGCGACAGCGGCAGCACCGCGAGGCCCTGCGCGGTGGCCCAGGCGCGCGGGCTGCGATCCGGATGGTTGCGCAGCCAGTCGGCGTTGCGCAGCGGATACCAAGTCCAGCAGGCGACGGCGCCGAGGGCGAACAGCGCGCCGCTCAGGTAGCGCGGCAGATTCGCGTTCGCGTCCTGGCGCAGCGCGTGCAGCTCCATCCGGTTCACGCAGGCGATGCCGGCGGCGATCGCCAGCAGCGAGGGCGCGAGGCGGCCCCAGGGCAGGCGTCCGTCGCGCGCGCCGTTGCGCAGGTTCGCGGCGATCGCGATCACCACCGGCAGCGTGCCGATGATCACCGTCGGCAGCGGCCCGCCCGCGCGCTGGATGGCGCTGGCCAGGCACAGGAAATACAGCAGGTTGCCGACGGCCGACAGCTTGAGCGCTTCGATCCAGTCGGCGCGCGCCAGTTTGCGCAGGCCGCGGCGATCGAACCAGGCCAGCGGCAGCGCGATCAGGCCGAAGGCGAGATAGCGGCCGACCGATAACAACAGCGGCGGATAATCGTGCAGCAACAGCGGCAGCAGGAACACCAGTCCCCACATCAGTCCCGCGGCCAGCGCGTAGGCGATGCCAATCAACATGTCAGGCTTCCATCGAGGGTCGGGCCAGTATAGAGCGCGCCGGGAACAGCGTCTTGTCGCGCGCCGGCGTTCGCTGCGTGGTCGCGCCTGAGCGGTGTTGTCAGAGGAATGGAAACGAACAGCCGGAATCCGGAGATCGAAACGAACGGGGGTGCCGGCGGCGAATGTTCGGCGGAGCGATCGGCGGCCATCGGACGTTTGATGCGCCCGCAATTCC
>Ga0153956_1001270_pt1 | contig 22967 bp, 16 predicted proteins | sample TSFL040MetaG_FD_104704 | JGI IMG/M metagenome (GOLD analysis project Ga0153956, IMG submission 104704) | Attine ant fungus gardens microbial communities from Florida, USA - TSFL040 MetaG | ecosystem: Host-associated > Fungi > Mycelium > Unclassified | place: USA: Florida, Wekiwa Springs... | reverse complement strand
GGGCTCGGCAAGAATGACAAGCCGTCCCTCGAAACCGCTGCGTTTTGCGAGTTGTTCGATCTGCTCGCGCGCCATGTCGTAAAGCGCATCGTTGACCCGCACCACGATATGCGGGGTCGCGGTCAGATGCCGGAAGCAGTCGCTGACCAGGGCCATGATTTCCGCCAGCGGTTCGGCGGCCATCAGTTCGGTGCAGAGCTTGCGGGCCACCGCCAGCGCGACGTCGACCGCTTCGGTTTCCATCCGGTCTTCGACGGATGTGACGCCTGCGGCAATCGCCTTGATCGCGATGCCGATTTCCTCCAGCGCCAGCGCCACGCGCCGGTCGCTCTCGGCCTTGGCTTCGTTACGTGCGGCATCGAATCCGGCGCGATATGCGCGCGCTTCGGCGTCGGCGAGCCGCTTCGCCATCTCGGCCGCGGCCGCGGCGCGGTCCTGCGCGGTTTCCTTCGCGGGCTGGGGTGCCGCGAAGTCCATGTCGAACAGGAATTTTGCGGGTGCGCCCATCAGTACACCAGTTCGTCGTCAGCACGATTCTTCTGCAGCATGATTTCGCCTTTCGCGGCGAGATCCTTGGCGAGATTGACCAGCAGCGCCTGCGCCTCGTCCACGTCGCGCAGCCGCACGGGACCGGCGGCCGCCATATCGTCCTGCAGCATCTTGGCGGCGCGGCTCGACATATTGCCCATGAAGAAGTCGCGCACGGTTTCGTTGGCGCCCTTCAGCGCGATGCCGAGCTTGTCCTTGTCGACATGGCGCATCAGCGTCTGCGCCGAACCGGCGTCCAGCTTCACGAGATCGTCGAAGGTGAACATCAGCGCCTTGATGCGCTCGGCCGCTTCGCGGTTTTCCTCTTCGAGGGAGGTGAGGAAGCGGGTTTCGGTCTGCCGGTCGAAATTGTTGAAGATTTCCGCCATCACCTCGTGGGCGTCGCGGCGGCGGGTCTGCGACAGGTTCGACATGAATTCGATGCGCAGTGTCTGCTCGACGCGCTCGATGACTTCCTTCTGCACCGCCTCCATCCGCAGCATGCGGTTGACGACGTCGAGAGCCATGTCCTCGGGCAGGATCGCAAGCACGCGCGCGGCGTGTTCCGATTTCAGCTTCGACAGCACCACGGCGATGGTCTGCGGGTACTCGTTCTTGAGGTAGTTCGCGAGCACCTCTTCCTGCACGTTGGAGAGCTTCTCCCACATGTTGCGTCCGGCGGGTCCGCGGATTTCATCCATGATGCCGTTGACGCGATCCGACGGCAGATATTGCTGCAGCAGCCGCTCGGTGGCGTCGAAATTTCCCATCAGCGCGCCGGATGCCGACATGCGCGAGACGAATTCGAGCATCATGTCCTCGACCACGTCGGCTTCGACGGTGCCGAGCGACGACATCACGACCGACAGCTCGCGCACCTCGTCGTCGTCCAGCAGTTCCCAGATCTTGCCGCCATACTGTTCGCCGAGCGCCAGCATCATGATCGCTGCCCGCTTCGGTCCTGAAATCGGCGCGGTCTTGGCGCGGCCGCCCTGGCGGCTGGCCAACGTGGCGACAACTCCCGCGATATCGTTGGTGGCGGAAGTTGGAACGGGAGCATTGGATGTGAGAGCGGGTGTCGTTGCCATGTGCGATTACGCCGGTTCTGCGAGCCACTGACGGATGATCGAGGCGGTTTCGTTCGGATTGCGCTCGGCGAGTTCGCCGACGCGATGGACTGATTGCGCGTGGACCTGCCCCTGCACCTGCGCAACGTCGATCATCTGCGCGGTGGCGTTGCCCGCAAGCTGCGGCTGCGGATTGGCCGGTGCTTCGGGCAAGGCCGGGAGCGCGGCGACTTCGGGAGCGGCGGCCGGATCGGCGGCGAGCACGCGCTTGAGCAGCGGGCGGACCACCATGAACACGACGATGATGCCGAGGATCAGCATGACGCCGAGTTCGATGAAATACATGATGTCGTCTTTGGTGAACTGGAACATGCCGAGCAGACCCTTGGGCGCTTCGGCCGGAATCAGCGACGGCGATTCCGCGAATTTCAGGTTCACCACCTGCACCTGATCGCCGCGTTTCTCGTCGAAGCCGATCGCGGAGCGCACCAGCGTGCCGATCAGTTCCAGATCTTCCTTGGTGCGCGGCGCGTAGACCGCCTCGCCCTTGTCGTTCTTGGTGTAGCTGCCGTCCACCAGCACCGCGACCGAGATGCGGTTGACGCGGCCCGCTTCGGTGACTTCGGTCTTGGTGACGCGGGAAATCTCGTAGTTGTTGATTTCCTCGCTCTTCTTGCTCTGGTCCTTCGGCGTCGATCCGGCCGTGTTGCCGGAATTGCCGGGAAGCTCGTTGTTGACGGTGACCTGGCCGTCATTGGTGTTGGTGCTGGCGGAGGATTCCTCGCGGGACTGGCTGGAGCGCAGCACGCGGCCTTCCGGATCGAACTTGTCCGAGGTCTGGGTGACCTTGTTGTAGTCGAAGTCGGCCGAGAGCTGGACGCGGGCGCGGCCGGAGCCGACCACCGAGGAGACAATGCCTTCCACCTGATCGCGCAGGCGCTTTTCAAACGCCGCGCGGCGTTCGTCGCCGCTGATGTCACCGGCGGAATCGCCTGCGGCGCCATTGGCGAGCAACTGGCCGTTCTCATCGACGATGGAGACGCGCTGGGCCTTCATGCCGTTGACGGCGGAGGCGACGATATGACGGATGGCGCGGACCTGCTGCGGTTCGAGCTGGCCGCGCACCCGCAGCACGATGGAGGCGGACGGTTCGGGCGTTTCGCGCGAGAACAGCGGCCGTTCCGGCAGCACGAGGTGGACGCGGGCGGCCTGAATGCGGTCGATGGCTTTGATGGTGCGGGCCAGTTCGCCTTCCAGCGCGCGCAGGTGATTGATGTTCTGGACGAAACTAGTGGCGCCGAGGGCGTCCGACTTGTCGAAGATTTCGTAGCCGACGCCGCCGCCCTTGGGCAGGCCGCCTTCGGCCAGCTTCATGCGCAGCCGGGTGATCTTGTCCTTGGGCACCTGAATGACGGAGCCGTCATTCTTCATTTCATAGGGGATGCCCTGGCGTTCCAGATCCTTGATGATCGCGGAGGAGTCTTCGTAGGAGAGATCGGTGAACAGGGTCGCCATCGGGGGCGTGGTGACCCGCATGATGACAAAGCCGAAGAACCCGACCAGCGCGAGGGTTACGGCGGCCATGGCCGCCATGCGCGCTGCACCCAGACCTTTCAGGAATGAAACCAGACCTTGCAACGAACCACCAGCCTCAACGATTCGGCGCGGCGCACCGACTGGGCAGAATTTGCCTATCTATGGTTTCCAGATGGTTAACGCCGGTTAACGGATAGGGAGAAAATCCGGACATGCCAAAAACCGGGCTCTCGGAAAGAGCCCGGTTTTCAGAAAATTGGAGGATAATGACGGGAATTGGCGCGGCGGGGACGCCGAAGAGCTTACTGGCGGTACTGCTGGATGCGGGTGGTGCGCAGGCCGGCCAGACCGTGCTGGTCGATGGAGAACTGCCAGGACAGGAATTCGTCAACCGTAAGGGTATAACGGCTGCAGGCTTCCTCAAGGGAAAGCAGGCCGCCGCGGACCGCGGCTACAACTTCGGCCTTACGGCGGATGACCCACCGTTTGGTTCCGGGCGCGGGGAGATCCGCGATTGTCAGCGGACTGCCATCGGGCCCGATGACGTACTTCACCCTCGGGCGGTGGGGTTCTGTCATGGTGTACTCACAAACTCGAAACAACTGAACTCGTGGGAACCAAGGTACCCGCAGCCGCTTAAAATTTGCCTAAGCCCAAGCCTCCAATACGATTCTCCTTCGATCAGCCCGAAACCGACAAAGCCGGCTCCTGATGGAACCGGCCTGAAGGACGACAGACATGCCGCTGGCGCCGCCCGGACGAGCGGAGCGCCCGCCGTTTAGGTGGTGGTCGACCGCACGATGCGCTTGATCTGATCGGTCGTATAATTCTTTCCGCCGATCGACAGCAGGGGCGGGCTCGCGGTGAGGTCGACGGAATCGACAATTCCCTGAACTTCGGTGGAGATGGAGACGTTGTTGCCGTTGTTGTCCTTGGCGGTCACCGTCATCGTGTAGTCGCCGACCGGCCATTGCGTCCCGTCGGTGCCCTTGCCGTCCCAGACGAAGCTCGCATTGCCCGAGTTGATCTGGAAGTTGCCGCTATAGGCGGTCTGTCCGGTCTTGTCGGTAATCGTGATCGTCGCGTTGGTGTCGCTCGGCGAATTGAAATTCCACGTCGCGTTGCCGTCGAAATGCGCCGTGCTGCCATCCACGGCGACGTTCTGGCCGACATAGACCAGCGCCTGCGTGGACTGCGCGCTCTTTTCGATGCTGACCAGCGAGGCGAGCTGATCGTTGGACTTCAACTGCTGCTCGACCTGCGCGAACTGCACGAGCTGCTGGGTGAACTGGTTGGTGTCCAGCGGGTCGAGCGGGTTCTGGTTCTGCAACTGCGTGGTCAGCAGCGTCAGGAAGGTCTGGAAGTTGTCCGCGATCCCGCCGACCGTGCTGCTGGAGCTGGACGAACTGGACGAATTCGAGCTGGACGTTGAGGACGTCGCCGAAGTCGGCATCGGCAGCGTGGTTGCATCAACCGCCATGGTGGTCTCCTTAAATCCTGATATCGACGCCGCCGCTCGCACCGAGCATGCGGCCATAGCTGCGGCCCGCGACCTGCGCAGGCACGCTGTCCTCGTCTGCGATCACGACGCGCTGGGACTGGCGGCCCGACGAATTGTCGTTCTGCTGCTGTCCCGAAGACGACTGGTCGCGCAGGCTGAACTGCAATCCGTTGTCGCCGGTCTTGAGGCCCGCATCTTCCAGCGCCTGCTGGAGCCTCGGTGCGTCGTTGCGCAGCATGTCCAGCGTCGCCGGGCGTTCGACGGTCAGATGCGAGGTGACATTGCCGTGCTTGTCCACGTCGAGCCGGACGTCGATCCGGCCGAGTTCGGCGGGATCGAGGCGGATTTCGAAACGGCTGTTGCCGCCCGCCGCGCGCAGCGCGATGTCCGCCGCCAGACCGTTCAGCGGCACCGGCGTATCCGCAAGCGCCGGCTGCGCGGTGGCGACAGGAACGGCCGTCAGATTGGCGGCGTGAGTCTGGACCGGTTGCTGCGCCATCGCGGGGATCGGCTGCGGCGTCGGATCGGATGCTGAGGTCTGCAACGGCGCGGTTGCCGCCTGCGCATGATGTCCGGCCGATGCGGCCGGTTTGGTGTGTTCGCCGGCGTCAGGACCGGCGGCGCTCTTGTCGTGCGGCACCGGTTTGCCGTCAGCGTTGGTGGTGTCGCTCTCCGGCTTGGCGGTCTGATCGGCCGTCGCTGTTTCAGGCGAGGACGTATCGGCGGCCTGCTTGTGAGGCTTGCCGTCCTTGATCGGAGCCGTATCGGCGGGTTTTGCCGACGCTGTTTCGGTCTTGGCATGCGCGACGGCGCCGTTCGCGGCGATGATCTTGGCGCCATCCACTTTCGGTGCGTCGCCTTCGGTGGAGGCGACTGCGGCGAGTTCGGCGTCGGCGTCGGTCTGCGCGGCGTCGGGCGCTGCCTGTGCGGGCGTTTGCGCGGTGCCGGTTTCGTCCGCGGTGGTCGCTGCCGCGGCGAGAGCCGCAGCGGCCGCGGCAGACGCCGCGATCGCAGCAGGCGCGGAAGGGGGGGTCTCGCTGGAGGCGGGCGTGGCGACGGTTTCCGTCGCGACCGGAATAATGACCGCGACGGCATCGGTTACCGTGGCCGCAACCGTCGGTACGACGGCCGCCGCATCGGTGTCGCCGTCGGACTGCTTGTCGCCGGTGGACGTCTTGTCGCCGGATGCCTTGGTCTTGCCGGATGATTTGTCGCCGCTGGAGGCGGTGGATCCATGCTTATCCTGCTTCGCGGCGGGCTGCGCGTCGCTCGCTGCGGCCGGAGCTTTGGCCGGCGCGTCGTCATTATTATGTGCCGGGGATGCATCTGCTGCCTTGCCCGCGTCGCGCGGATCGCGGCGCGACGGCTGGGGCGCGCTCGGCGCGGGCCGGGCATCCGATGCGGCCGAGGTATTGCTGTCCACCAGAGAGGCAAAGCCGTCCGAAGGCTGCTGATCGGCGCGGGGCTGCCTTGCCTGTGGACCATAGGCAGGGGATGAGGCGGGTGGTTCCGGGGTAACGCTGAACACGATCGGCCTTTCACGTGAATGCTCACGCTTGTTCAGCAAGGACCGGGCCACCGCGGATAAAATAGAATATATAGATATTTCAATTGCTTGACTTGATTTTCCCGGAATGGATACACCCGGCGGGCCGGCGGATTTCTGCCCGGCGGCAAGATTTTCCCCCTCCTTCGGCCGATTTCATTGGAATAGATCAAGGCGGGCCTCGATTGCCTCTGCCAAGGTCGGACTATAAGTAAAGTGCAGCCGGCAGCCTGCCTGCCCGGAACGGAAGATCGGTCCCGCCATGCTCAACAGCCTCGACCTTGAAGGTCGCCCGGAAGACACCCGGGTCGTCGTCGCCATGTCCGGTGGCGTCGATTCCTCGGCGACGGCTGCACTGCTCAAGGCGGAAGGCTATGACGTGGTCGGCATCACGCTGCAGCTTTACGACCATGGCGCGGCGACCCACCGCAAGGGCGCGTGCTGCGCGGGGCAGGACATTCACGACGCGCGCGATGTCGCGGCGCGGATCGGCATTCCGCATTACGTGCTCGACTACGAAAGCCGTTTCCGCGAGTCGGTGATCGAAAGCTTCGCCGAGAGTTATGTGCATGGCGAAACCCCCGTGCCGTGCATCGAGTGCAATCGCACGGTCAAGTTTCGCGATCTGCTGTCGACCGCGCGCGAACTCGGCGCCAAGGCGCTCGCCACCGGACATTATGTCGCGTCGCGCCGCCTCGATGACGGATCGCGCGCGCTGGTTTGCGCGGCGGATGCCGATCGCGACCAGAGCTATTTTCTGTTTGCCACAACGCAGGATCAACTCGCCGATGTGCGTTTTCCGCTCGGCGACATGACCAAGGCGCAGACGCGCGAACTGGCGCGGCGCTTCGGCCTGTCGGTGGCCGACAAGCACGACAGCCAGGACATCTGCTTCGTGCCGACCGGCCGCTACACCGACGTGATCGAACGGCTGAAGCCGAATGCAATGGAGCCGGGCGATATCGTCGATCTGGAAGGTCGCGTGCTCGGCCGCCATCAGGGCATCGTCGGATACACCATCGGCCAGCGCCGCGGTCTCGGCATCGCCGCGCATGCGCCGCTCTATGTGGTGCATCTCGATGCGGAGACGCGCCGCGTCGTGGTCGGTCCGCGCGAAGCGCTGAACGTGCGCCGGATCATGCTGCGCGACGTCAACTGGATCGGCGGCGGCGATCTTGATCAGGCGGTCGGCGATGGCCTTGAAATGTTCGTCAAGGTGCGCTCCACCCGTGCGGCACAGCCCGCATGGCTGCGCCGTGTCGGCGGCGCCTATGAAATCGAACTCGCGGATGGCGAAGAGGGCGTGTCGCCCGGACAGGCCTGCGTGTTTTACGATGCGCCTGCGGGACAGGCGCGGGTGCTCGGCGGCGGCTTCATCAGCGCGGCGCAGCGCAGCCTGCGGCCAATGCCAGCGCTACGCGAGGCTCTTGCCGGATAGCATGATCCCGAAAAGCGGGAACCGGTTTTCGGATGAGATCATGCTGGCTAAAATGAATCTGATCCTCCAAGAATGGAAGCGATGCCCGGCGTGGCTGCGCCGGAGCAAGAACATTATTGCGTAACGGGGCGGGGACATGACCAACGACATCGATCGGGCCGGAGTGGCAAGAGCCTATGCCGCATGGGCGCCGGTCTATGACATGGTGTTCGGCAAGGTGTTCGACGCGGGCCGCAAGTCCACCATCGCGGTCGCGGACGCGATCGGAGGCCGCGTGCTCGATGTCGGCGTCGGCACCGGGCTGTCGCTGTCGGATTATTCGCGGACCACGAAGCTGCACGGTGTGGATATTTCCGAGCCGATGCTGCGCAAGGCGCAGGAGCGCGTGCGCGCGCAAAAGCTGACCAATGTCGAAACGCTGTCGGTGATGGATGCGAAGAACCTTGCGTTCCCGGACGACACGTTCGATGCGGTGGTCGCGCAATATGTCATCACCGCGGTGCCCGACCCCGAAGCCACGCTCGACGATTTCATGCGCGTGCTCAAGCCCGGCGGCGAACTCATTCTGGTCAATCACATCGGCGCGGAAAGCGGCCCGCGCAAGATATTCGAACTGGCCTTCGCGCCGCTGGCGCGGCGGCTGGGCTGGCGTCCGGAATTTCCCTGGGCGCGGCTGGTGAACTGGGCCGCGCGGCATGGCGGCGTCACGCTGGTCGAACGGCGGCCGATGCCGCCGATGGGGCACTTCTCGCTGATCCGCTATCGCAAGGCCGGATGACGGGGAAATCGGACCGGCAGCACGTAGCGCCGCGCAGAGAAACCACCCGCGAACGCATGGATGGATTGTTTGTGCAGCGAACGTATCGTGGTCAATATTGAGGGCTGTCGGTTTTGATCGCCCGAATGAGTTCGCGAACGCCGTCAGCTTCGGTGTGAATGTTGTTGATGACGATATCAGGGGCAGGGACGATGCCAGTGTGCCGGGCAAGCCGATCCGTGAGATTGCCGTCGCTGGCGCGGCTGCGTCCGGCGAGCCGTTGAGCCAGAATATCGGGCGGTGCAGTGACGAGAACCGAAACGACATCGTCATAGCGCTCGCGCGCGGACGCAATCACTGTTCGTGAGACGTTGCAGACGGCGGTTTGGCCAGCGGCAATGGCGTCATCGATTTGTTTCGGAATGCCGTATTTCAGGCCGTGCGCGTCCCAGTGCAGGCTGAAGGCGGCACTTTACAGCGCAGATGCAGATAATGCTCGATGCGCAGCAGCCCGTTGTCGCGGGTTTTATCGATCGCGGCCGCGAGTTCGCCCGCCTGTCCGTCGGCGTCGTCAGCGCCTTCCGCGCGCCAGACGCGCAACGATCGAGCACCGTGGTGATGCCGCTGGTGGCGATCTGTGCGTCATGGGAGACGACCGCGGCGACAGGGTCCCACTGCACCTTTGGGCGCGGAGTGTCGTGCGCTTCAAGATGGTCGGTGTGGAGTTCGATCAGTCCCGGCAGCAGAAGGTCGCCGTTGAAATCCACGCCGCGTTCGGGCGCGGGTCTCATCGTCGTGGAGAATGGTGGCCGCGACGTGGCCGTAACGAACCTGAAGGTAGTAACGTCCTTCGCGACGGGCGAGAGAGGAGGCGCGCGCCATGGTTGTCCCAATGGGGACATCTCCATGAGATGTCTCACAGTGGCCGGAACCTCCGGTAGCCGTAAGGCGCTGAAATGTAAGGAAAATATCTAGTGGTAGCGAGAGAGGGACTCGAACCCCCGACCCCAGGATTATGATTCCCGTGCTCTAACCAGCTGAGCTACCTCGCCACGGGTCGGACCGCCTTCGCGGTCGCGAACGGCCGCATATAAGAAGTCACCTAAATGCCTGTCAAGCAATGACTGGCTTTGGCGGCAGGAATGGCCATCCGATTGGCTCTGCAAGCATAATGTCTCTCCATCCGGGACGCGAAGCCGCGCTATTTCGGCCTCACCGAGGGATCGCCGCCGGGGCTGCCGGGCGGCGGAATCACCGGCATGGTCCCGCCCTGCGGCGCTGGCGCGTGCATATCCTGATCGATCCCGGGCGGCGGACACAACACGCCGTCGGATTTCGCCAGTCGGTCGCCGAGGGATTCAGCCCGTCCGGTGGTCGATCCGCGCGGCGCAACGGTGCCCTCCCGCGGCACCGCCTCGGTGGGGGTGCAGTTAGTGGCGCGATCGGGATTGGGCGGCGCGGTCTGTGCAGGCGGCGTCGCGGGCGCGGGCGGCGCCTGTGCAAACGACACCATCGGCATGATCGCCAGCGCGCAACCGGCGGTTATCGTGAGTTTTCCCATCATGGAGAAGGAACGGCCTGGACGCTCCGATGTTCCCTCTCTGAGATTGCGCGGCCGATGGAGCCGGTTAAAAGCTTTCCAGATCAGGCGATTAGGGCTGGCAACGGCTTGAGCCGGTATCTGCCGACAGGTAAAATCTGCTCAAGGCCATCCCCCGCGATGAAGCTCTTCCGTTGTCCGGTCCCGGCGCGACTGAGAAGCGAACAGAACTGATCGATATTGCCGGTCAGGGCTGCTTCCGAATGTCGCCATAAAGCGCTGCGTATTTTGAAGACCGATAATGTGAAGAAGATTTGGTATGGTATTCTCCGGTTCGGCCGAGCAGTGCGAAGAGCGATCGATGGTCGAGCGGATTATCGTCGTGGCGCCGGCTGGTCCCGGCAGCAAGGACGACGAAGGCAGGCTTCTCGGGGCCCTGCAGGTTTTGAAATCTGTCCCGGTTCATCTGCTCAATCCCGAAACAGAATCTCTCTGGACCGATGTTCTGGGCGCAAGTGATGACGTGTCGTTCGTCACCGAGCACCAGGGTGCGATCACGGATTTTCTTCCGAATGTTCGCTCCAGCGACGCGGTGTTGATCGTCGGCGCTGATGTCACCGAAGGGGCATATGATCCAGCTCTCTTTCTCGAGAGACTGGATTTTCTGAAAGAGGCGCTGTCGCGCGGTGCGCGCGGCGTCATCATGTGTTCGCTGGGACCCGATGTCGACCAGCGGATTGTAAGCGGGCTGAAGGAACTACCGGCTGCGAGCGTGTTTTTGCGCGACGCCGGATCGTTCGAGAACTACGCGCGACAGGTGGGAACGAACGCCGAGTTCTTTCCTGATCTGTCGTATGTTCCGTCCGATCTGCAGGACCGTCATGGCGAGGCGGATCTGACGGCCTGGATTTCCCGCATCCGCGAGCGTGGCGGGAAAATCGTCGGCCTCAATTTCAGCGAACGCCTGTTTCGTGCGTTTTCCGATGAGCGAACTGATGAAGCCCGTTCCGCTTTGGTCGGACGTGTCATTCGCGGAATTCTCAAAGCCGCCCCCGATGCGTGTTTCGTTCTGATCTCAAACGGCAGCAGGGCATGGAAAGATCATCCGTCGGATGACACATATCAGACGTTGGCGGCGGGTCTCCTGCAAGACCTCGTCGGCACTGACAGGTTTGCTGTCCAGAATCCGCTGTCACCGTATGGTGACAATATCGTGCTCATGAGATGCCTCGATCTCCTGATCACGGGGCGCGAGGCGCTTGCGCATGCGGCTGCCCGGCAAGGCACTCTGCCGTTGATGATGACGGGCTTGGAACGTCACCGTTCGTCAACGGACGAAACGCGCGGAATGTTTGAGGCGGTTCATGAAACCGGCTTCGGCACGATCAATGTGATTGAAGATTTGGAGGCTGCCCTCCGGTGGGCGCAGGAGCGGATGCCTTCCCTTGAAGGTCAGCTCGATCAGTGGAACGGAATTTGGCGTTTCGAGGAAGGGGCTTTGCGCCCGATGCTTCTTCGCTCGCTCGGATTATCCACGGCGCCTCCGGGTGGCGACGAAATGTTTGTCGCCCATGCGCGTCAGCGCGATGTCGGCCACCGTCTGGCGTTGAAACAGAGCGAGCAGCCGCCGGGCCGGAATGCATCATGGGAATCCCCCGAAGTTCGGCAGTTGACGTACGAGCGGGGCAGGCTGCAGATGGCCGCCGACGCGCTCGTGATTGAAACGGATCGGCTCGCTCATAGAGTGGCTCGCACTTATGGCCGGCCGTCCATTTCGATCGTGCGCATTTTCCAGCGCGTCGTGCTCAAGCTGGTTCTGCTTTTTGAGCCTGTGATGTCGAGGCGAACTGCCAGCCGATTCCGGCGCTCTGTCAGAAAGCGCACGCCGGCCTTCTTTCTGTCGGAATGGGCTGAATTCGCGGCGCATATCGGCGCCCTGGCAGGCCTTTCGATTCAAGTGCCTTCGACCCCGCAGCGCGAGAGAGCCAACCCGTCCACTGTCGTGTACCGGCTGCTGCGGTTGCTATCCAGGCTCTCCCGCCCGTTGTCTCCGCGGCAGGCGGAGAAGCTTCGCCGGTCCGCCGAGAAGCGCAATCCATTGCGGTCGCATTCGTCGATTGCGGCGATGAGTTCTGCAAGCGTGCGAAGCGTGGATATGATCGATGCGAATCGTGCTCGTCGTATCCTGGTGGCGGACAGCCGTCTGCCGCGTGCGGATGTTTCGGCCGGTGATCGTGCGACGCTCGGGGTGATCTCGGATCTGTGCGCGATCGGATACGAGGTTGTTTTCGTTCCGGTGAACATGACTGCGGTGTCGCCCGGTCTTGAAAGTTTGCAGGCCTTGGGCGTCAAGGTCATCACACGGGACAGCGGTTACGCCGAGGCGGAGGATTATGTCCGCGCGATGGGCGGGCAGTTCGGGGCCTTCTACTTCGTCCGCCTCGATGTCGCCGAAACCCTGCTCGTTGCCGCGCGTCAGGCGGCGCCGGATGCGCGGATCATCTTTCATGCGCCGGATCTCTATTCGCTGCGGGAAAGTCGCGGGGCAGGGCTGAGCGGGAGCGCTGCCGAGAGAAAACTCGCCGCGCAGACCAAGGCTCGCGAAACGGCCATCTTACAGGCTGTCGATCATGTGGCGCTCGTAAGCCCCGCGGAAGTCCCGCACGTGAAGGACATCATATCGCTCGACAAGATATCGGTTTTCCCCGCGCTGTATTGCTCTGTCGTCCCTGATCCGCCGGGCTATCGGCCGCGCCGGCATCTGTTCTTCCTCGGTGGTTTTGCGCACACGCCGAATATCGGAGCGGCCATCTGGTTCGTCGAGAATGTCTGGCCCGCCATCCATGCGGCGCTTCCCGACGTCGAGTTTCATATCATCGGCGCGGAAGCGCCGGAGCAAATCGTCGAACTGGGACATCGTCCCGGCGTGCGTTTTGTCGGTTACGTGCCGGACCTCGATCCGGTGCTGGCAAGTTACCGGCTCAGCGTTGCGCCGCTTTTGTTCGGCGCGGGCATCAAGGGAAAGCTCGGAACGGCGATGGGGGCAGGCGTTCCGTCGGTTGTGACCACCATCGCGGCGGAAGGCATGAACATCGTCGATGGTTATCATGCGCTCGTCCGCGACGATCCGGCTCTATTCGCGGAAGCCGTTGTTCGCCTGTATCAGGATGAAAACCTGTGGAACAGGGTCGCGCATGGCGGCCGGGCGCTGGTCGAAGGGAATTTCGGCGCTGTCGCCAATCAGGCTTCGTGTCTTCGTCTGCTCGACCGGGCCGGTGCGCTGCCGGTCGACCTTTACGTCAAATACTGCCGAAGCATTTCGCCGTCGTGTTTCCCGGATGTCGCTCCGGAACAGCCGATCGATGTTTCGATCATCATCCCGGCCCATGACAAATGGGACGGGACAAGAGCCTGTTTGAATTCGGTGCTGTATGCCTGCCGGGCCACCGGCATTCCTTATGAAGTCATTCTTGCGGACGATGCGTCGACGGACGACACGCGGCGCGCCGCCGAATTCTTTCCTGGCCTGAAAATTGTTCGTCAGGAGAAAAGCCTCGGCTTTCTGCGCAACTGCAATGCGGCAGTGAAAATCGCGCGCGGACGCCGTCTCCTCTTCCTCGGCAGCGACACCGTGGTCATGCCGAACTGGCTGACGGCCCTGATGGACGCTGTGGGAAGATATCCGGATGCTGCGATCCTGGGCTCGAAGCTGCTCAATCCGGACAGCACCATTCAAAGCGCCGGATCGGCTTTGTTCGCCGATGGGACGGCCCTGAATCTGGGACGCAGCCGGTTGCGTCACGATCCGCGGTTTTGCTTCGATCGCGAGGTCGACTATGCGTCCGATGCGTCCGTCCTCGTCACGCGCGCGTTCTGGACGGATGTCGGCGGTTTCGATGAACGATTTTCTCCGGCTGGCTGCGAGGATTCCGATCTCGCCATGGCCGCACGCGCGCGTGGATCTTATGTGATCTATGTCGCGGCGTCGGAAGCCGTGCGGGCCGGGCATCGCAAATGCGATTCTGATCTCGCCGCGGTGTCGCAGGTCCGCCAGTCCGCGAACATCGAAAAATTGTCGGAGAAGTGGCGCGCGGAGTTATCCGAGGCTTATCTGTCCGCTTCAATCCCCGAGCCGATCCTCGCCGCAAACGGCGAGCGCACACCGTTGCCGGAGGCGCGGGAACGGCGTGCGCGGGGGCACCTCAACATTCTTTTCTTCAGTCCGTTTCCCTCGCATCCGGATACCCACGGAAACCAGGCCAGTATCCAGTCGACCGGGCGTCACTTCCAGCAGCTGGGGCACAAGGTCCACTTTGTCCTGCTCAAAAGCGCGATGGTGGATGAGGCCGCGATCGGGCTTATGCGCGACACGTGGGATACGTTTGATCTTTTGTACAACACCCGGCCCTTATGGGCGGACGGCAATCCGATTCCCTTCGATCACTGGTATCAGGAGGGACTGGGAGAAGAGATTGCCGCGCTGTGCCGGAAATACGACATCGATCTCTTGTTCTGCTCGTATATTTTCCAATCGAAGCTGCTCGAATATGTGCCCGGACATATCCTCAAGGTCATCGACACCCATGACAAAATGGGCAATCGATACGAGATGCTGCGCAGCAAGGGCCAGCCTCTGGAATTCTTTTCGTGCTCCCCGGAAGAGGAGGGAGAATATCTCCGGCGCGCGGACGTCGTCCTGGCCAGGCGGGACGAGGAGGCGAACTATTTCGATGAAGTGTCGGGCCGCAAAAGCTCCCTCGTGATTCCTCATGTCGCGAAGCAGCGGTTCGTCGCGCGCGACTTCACCAAGGTTGCGAATGTCGGTGTCGTCGCGAGCGCCAACCAGGTCAACCTCGCGATCGTCTCGGAACTGGTGAAGACGCTCGTCGCCCGGGAGCAGTATTCGCCCATCCCGTTCAAGCTGCATATCGCGGGCCAGATACGTGCGATGGTGAAATCGCTTCCCGCCGACGAACAGAGGAATTTCCGCCGGCCGTGGATCAGGCTCCATGGTTTCGTTCCTGATATCGAGGCGTTTTATCGGATGGTGGATGTCGTCATTTCGCCGGTGACGATGGGAACGGGCATCAACATCAAGACCATCGAGGCGCTGGCGCACGGTGTGCCGCTGCTGTCGACCCGGTGGGGCGCCAAGGGCATTTCGACAACGGAGCCGATGCATCTGCACGAGGACCTCGCCTCGCTGTGCGACGGCTTGTTCGATCTCTACCGCGATCCGTCCCGTCTCAACGATCTCGCGGCAGTCAGCCGCGCGTCCTTCGAAAAATTTCGGAACGACACGGTCGGCTCGATCGATGCGCTGATGAAGAAGGTGAAGATCTGATGGCGCGAGAGCATGCGTGACCGGCCGCTATCCGGATGTTGATTTTGGCTGAAATGGCTTTTGTGCGGAGGCTGGTCTATAGGACTCGCCTCCGGAACCCATGACCTGACATGTTCGATAAAGAGCGGTTTCTCGAATTCGATATTTCCGATCGCGGCGAGAGTTATCTTCTTGCCGCGTGCAGGCCGCAGTCGCCGCCGTTCATTCGCATCTGGCGCGACGATCCGGCGTCGACGCCGATGTTCGTGCCGGCGGCTTCCGAAACCGAATTTCGGATCACATCACGGACGCAGGCGCGAAAGCTGTTTTGTCTGCGGGATGAAGTTGCCGTCCACGCATTCCGGCGATGGAGTCCGCTCGACATGGCGAGATTGTTTCGCCTGTCCCGCTTCCATCCCTTCACGCGGTTTGACGACGGCGATTTGACGATTCTCCCGCTGCTTCACCGGTCGGGGCAGGACGGGATCGATCTGGCGCGCGCCATGCGGACCTTGGCGGAGTGGGGCGTCGGCGTCTCCACGCCCGATCTTCAGGCCACACTGAGCTACGATTTCATCGATCAGCCGGAACGCGCGCCGGTGCCGATGCCCGCGCAACTTCCCGCTATCGGCATTGTGATCCATCTGCATTATCCCGACGTATGGCCCGATTTCGAGAAGCGGCTTCGCCAGATCACGCTGCCGTTCAAATTGATCGTGACGGTGTCCGCAGAAGATGCGGACCTGCGCGTCGCGATCCGGTCGTTTCACGCAGATTCCAGAATCCTGGTTTATCCGAACCGGGGACGGGACGTCGGGCCCTTCATCCAGTTGCTGCGCGAGGGGCACTTCGACGATGTCGATCTGGTCTGCAAGCTGCACGGCAAGAAGTCGATGGCGCTGGGCCCTCGCAGGGTTTTCGGCGATGTCTGGCGCCGGTTGCTGCTCAACAGCCTGATCGGTTCGGATGACGCGGTCAGGCGCATCGTCCGCCGATTTTACGAGCAGCCACGTCTGGGCATGATCGGGCCGTCGCGTTTCCGGCTGCCGAACGAGTTCCGGCATTCTCATCGCGATGTCTGGAGCAACAACGAGGAATTGACCTGCCAGCTGGTGCAGCGGCTGGGAGGCTCCAGAGAGAGCTTCAAGCTGGATTTCTTCGCCGGCACGATGTTCTGGATTCGCCGCGAACTGCTGGACCTCTTGAAGCCTCTCGACCTGTCGCAGAGTGATTTTCCGGACGAGGCGGGACAGCCCGACGGAACGCTTCAACACGCATTCGAGCGCGTGTTCGGCGCGCTGCCGAGCCTCGCGCATCCGGCGATGGTCGTGGAAGACGCGACGTGGCCGCCGGAGGCGTGACGGTTGGCCTCGCGCGAGCGCACCATCAGGTCGCGGACGGCTGGTCGTGCGGAGAATGGTTCCCTGCATCGGTCATCGCATTGATGCGCGCGGGGCCATCTGCGTCTGGATTGAGCAGATACGTCTCTGGCCCGCATCAGCCATGCGGTCATCAAAGTCCTGTTGTGCCATTATCATTTCGACTCATTCCTGAGGCATGCTGCCTTGGTCGCATTCAAGACCGGCCGGCTCGCGCCTCATCTGCCCACTGCATGAGACCTGTTTCAAGCGAGCCGGCTACGTCCTTTCACATTGCATGAGGATACGATGTTCACGCCGCAGCACCTGAAAGATCTGTTTCCGCAGGAGAACGACCTCAAGGCATGCAATCCGCCGCCGCCGATCTATCAGCGCGAGACGCTGGTGAACGGCGAACTCGTGCCCTGGAACGGCCCGGTCGCCACCGTCCGCTCGGCGGTCTGCGTGCGCAAGGCCGATGGGTCGCTCGCGCAGGTCGAACTCGGCAGCCATCCGGTCGGCGGCATTCCCGAAGCCAGGGTCGCGCTCGATGCGGCCGTCGCCGCTTACGACAACGGGCGCGGTGAATGGCCGACCATGACGGTGGCGCAGCGCATCGGCTGCATGCAGGATTTTACCCGGCAGATGGCGTCCCGCCGCGACGAGATCGTGAATCTCATCATGTGGGAGATCGGCAAGACGCTACCGGACTCGCAAAAGGAATTCGATCGCACCGTCGAATACATCAAGGCGACCATCGATGCGCTCAAGCGCCTCGACAACGACAATTCGCGATTCACGGTTGTCGAAGGCACCATCGGCCAGATCCGGCGCACGCCGCTCGGTGTCGTGCTCTGCATGGGGCCGTACAACTATCCGCTCAACGAGACCTTCGCCACGCTGATCCCGGCGCTGATCATGGGCAACACCATGGTGTTCAAGCCGCCGAAGTTCGGCGTGCTGCTGTTTCAGCCCTTGCTCGAATCTTTCCGCAGCGCGTTTCCGAAAGGCGTGATCAATACGGTTTACGGCAAGGGCGCGGAAGTCGTGCCGATGCTGCTGGAATCCGGCAAGGTCAATGTGCTGACGCTGATCGGATCGAGCCGCGTCGCCGACCATCTCAAGAAGATGCATCCGAAGGTCAACCGGCTCCGCGCCATTCTCGGTCTCGACGCCAAGAACGCGGCGATCGTGTTGCCGGACGCCGATATCGAGCTTGCGGTCAAGGAATGCCTGCTCGGGTCGCTGTCATTCAACGGCCAGCGCTGCACGGCGTTGAAAATGCTGATCGTGCATCGCTCCATCGTGGATCGTTTTCTGACGCGCTTCACCGAAGAACTCGCCAAGCTGAAAGCCGGCATGCCGTGGGACAAGGGCGTGTCGATCACGCCGCTGCCTGAATTCGGCAAGGTCGAGCACATGACGCGGCTGGTCGAGGACGCAAAGGAGAAAGGCGCGAAGGTCATCAACGAAGGCGGCGGCGCGACCTCCGGGACGCTGTTCAACCCGGCGGTGGTCTATCCCGTGGAGGAGGGCATGCTGCTTTATCGCGAGGAGCAGTTCGGGCCGATCGTTCCGGTGATGGCGTTCGACGACATCGATACGGCGCTCGATTATGTCATCACCTCCGAGCACGGCCAGCAGGTGTCGATCTTCAGCGAAGACCCCGCGACCATCGGGCGGCTGGTCGATCCGCTGGTCAATCAGGTCTGCCGCGTCAACATCAACTGCCAGTGCCAGCGCGGGCCGGATGTCTTCCCGTTCACGGGGCGCAAGGATTCGGCGGAGGGCACATTGTCGGTGCACGACGCGCTGCGCTCGTTCTCGATCCGCTCGATGATCGCCGCCAAGCAGACCGATGACTCAAAGCGTCTGCTCGATGAGATCGTGCGCGATCACCAGTCGAACTTCATAAATACTGGGTTCATTTTGTAGTTGATACAAATCTTACGGATGGTGCGCGCACCCGCCGTGAGATTTGCCCAGAGCCGGCATCGCTGCCGGTGGCGCTCCGTCCGGGTAACGAATTGTCAACCAATTCGTGGTTAGCAAATAGTAAACCACTCCGGAGTTCGCGCGCATGACCGACCATAACGCTGACGGTGAGATCAAGGCTTCCGCTCACGAGGACTCCGCACACAAGGACATCGCTGGAGACATCCCGGCGTCGGCAAACGAAGCCTCGCTGGTTCCGGATCTGGACGAGGCGGTCGAGGCCGCGGCGAAAGCCAACGAGGCCTCGCAAGCGGCTGTCCCCGCCGAAAAGCAGTTCTCCCGCGAGATCACCCTGCAGCGCCTGACGCCGCACAGTTCCTGGGAAGATTATGCCTTCCGCGACGAGGCGAACCACACGCAGGCCGCCAATGATGCGCCAGCGGCTTCGGAGTCGCATGCAGGCCGCCGCCTGTCGATCGCTGCGATTGTCGCCATTGCGGCCGCGGTCGGGGCCATCGGCGGTTCGCTCGCCACGGTGGGCGTTGGACATTATCTCAAAGGCGATCAGACTGTGGTCACCGCCGCCGCGACGGCTGCGGAGCAGGCGCGCGCGACGGACAGTGCAATCGCCAAGATCCATGCGGATATCGCGGCGCTCAAGAGCGGCGCCTCGGCGCAATCGGCGAAACTCGCCGAGCGCATCGAGAAGGTCGAAAAGGCGCAGGCGGAGCCTGCCGCGAAGCTCGCCAAGCTCAGCGAAGCGGTGGAGAAGCTGCGCGCTCCCGCGCCTGTTGCGGCAGCGTCCGCGCCGGAAACCACCGGCTCGATCAAGCCGGCCAAGCCTGTTGCCGCGGCGACGCAGCCGAATCGCTTGCCGACCGTTGAAGGCTGGGTGCTGCGCGACGTGTATGACGGCACCGCGACCGTGATCGGGCGCGCGGGAATCTTCGACGTGATCCCGGGCGATCCGCTTCCTGGCGTCGGCCGCGTCGATGCGATCCGCCGTCAGGACGGCCGCTGGGTCGTGGTCACCAGCCGTGGCCTGATCGTCGCGCGCTGAGCGCCGTCGCGGGGTTGGTTTGTCTGACGCGTTTTCTTCACGCGAACCGGTACCCACTTCGCTCGAAAACGCTATCGAACCCGCGATGTTTAACGCGTTTTGAATGCTAAAATTTGAGCGTTCGCTTGAACGGACCGGCATGATCTCGCTGGCATGATGCAGCCTCTGAAGAGAGGAATGAGCATGCCAGCATATCGACCGACCCCGCGCTTCAAGGTGGTTAACTTTTTCGCCTGCGATGTGATCGACATCGAGGATGCGCAGCGTCCGGCGAACGACAACACGTGCCCCTATTGCGGCGGTGTGCTCGAGCCGGGCGACAAGGCGTCCGATTGTTCGGGGTCCGGCGCCTGGCCGATGATCCCGTTTCCGAAAGGCTGGGGTGCATCCTGCTGAGCAGGTCATTGCGGAGGCGTTGCGTCCGCAGCGCCGGTTGCAGGGCATGCAACGCGGCTTGGGTCCAGATCGCGCGGACCGTGAACAACAGCCGCGCGTCGCAGGATAAGCAAAAGTCCGATTCAGCTTTCTGAATCGGACCTTCCCGTCAGACCTTGAGATTTTCCGCGGACGTCTTGCCGCGGTTGGCGACTTCTTCGTATTCGACCGTCTGTCCTTCGTTCAGCGAGGCGAGGCCCGCCTTCTGAACCGCAGAAATATGCACGAACACATCCTTGCCGCCGCTGCTGGGCTGGATGAAGCCATAGCCCTTCGTCGGATTGAACCACTTCACAGTACCTTTAGCCATTCCGTCGTCTCCAGGAGGGTAAGACCCATTTCAAGTGTCGAACCCCGCGAGGATGGCGTGTCCAACGGCGCGCACGATACGCGGGATGTGCAGTCCTTGGTAGCAAAAATGGCGGGCAGCGTTGCCGCGGCGGCTGGTTTCGGTCAAACTTTGCGTAAATCCGCCGGGTTTCAGGCTGCTGCAACTGCGAAATCAGCCAGAACAGCGGACAACATTTCCGCCTTTTCGACAGTATGGACCAGCAGCGGCTCGACGCGGCCGCGAATGGGGACCTCGATCCGGGGCAAATTTTCGGCAGGAAGCGCTGCCGTATTCAGCACGTCGCGCGAGACGACGATCTCGCAGGACAAGGCCTTTGTCATGTCCTGCAGCCGCGCGGCGACATTCACGGAATCGCCGATCGCGGTGAACACGGTGTGCTCCTGCGGCCCGATATTGCCGACGATGACTTCGCCGGCGTGAATGCCGATGCCGAACCGCAGCGGTTCGGGAACGTCATCGCCGAGAAATTCGTTCAGCGCATCGATGTGGACCGCGATCCGCGCGGCCGCCGCGATGGCCTGCCGGCAGGCGATCTGCGGCGTGGTGGACAATCCGAACAGCGCGAGCAGGCCGTCGCCGACGAACTGGTTGGGCTGGCCGCCGCATTCGACCACGGCTTGCGAGACCGCCGACAGAAAGCGGTTGATGATGAAGACGGTGTCGAACGGCAGCAGCCGTTCCGCGAGCTTGGTCGATCCGCGCAGGTCCACGAACATGCTGACCAGATAGTGTTCCTTGCCCGGATTGGTGGCGCCGATCCTCTTTCTTTCCGCGGCGGCCGTCCTGTTCGGCGGAAAGAGCTGGAAGAAGGCGATGTCGCTGGTGGGCCGTAGCTGGCAGGCGAGGCGGATGGACGGATCGCCGCCCGCGCCGACGCGTTCCAGCACGAAGGCCTCGCGGCGCGACGGTTCCGGCAGGTCGTCGAAATCGCCGACCACGCGGATGCGGCAGGTCGAGCAGCGCGCGCGGCCGCCGCAGGCGCTGGAATGCGGAATGTTGTAGCGGATGCTGGCTTCGAGAATGCTGAGCCCCGCGGGGATGCGGACCGTCTTCCCGTTGCCGTAGGACAGGCGGATCAGGCCGCGCCGCCGTTCCCGCAGCGAGCGGATTCCGCGTGCGGCGAGGGCGAGGCCGATCAGCCCGAGATAGCCGTAGATGGCTGCGTCGGTGATCCTGGCGAGTTGCGCAAGCTGCGCGGCGGTGCCGATCTTGGCTTCGGACAGATTCTCGGCGCGCCACTGCGCCGATGCCCCCACGCTCTCGACCGCGCGTCCGCCCTGATAAAGTCCGAGCAGCGCGAGGGTCGGCACGATGACGGCGAGCGCGAGCAGCAGCGACGAGATTTTCCGGAAGTAGGATCTGGATCGGAACCAGAAATACAGTCCGATGCAGCCGTGGATCCATGCGATCAGCAGCGCGGCGAACATCAGCCACCGGCCGTCCGCCTTCGCCACCCAGTAGGTGAAGAAAACCTGCGAATAATCCCGGTCGATTCCGAACAGCGGCGAGGACAGGCGCGTGCCGATGAAATGCTGCATGATCAGCAGCGGGATGCTGAGGCCGAACAGAAGCTGCGTGGCTTCGATGGCGGTCCAGCGGAACTGGCGGCGGACATAGAGCGCCCACAGGCCGAGCCCCATGTGAATCAGGGTCGCGCCATAGAACACGATCAGCACCGGCCAGCTCTGCCAGAACAGCATCTGGTAGAGCAGCATGTCGTCCATCGCGCCGAGCGAGACGTTGCCGAGCGCATGATTGAGGAAATGCGAGGTGATGTAGGCGAACAGCACGAGTCCCGCCGCCATCCGGACCTGACGGAGGCCGATCGCGCGCCAGCGTTGCGGGGAGGATGAAGCGCTCTTTGCCATAAATCGCCCGGAAGCCCGATGGAGTGCCAATGACCGTATGCCGTGTCGGACGCTTTCCGAACGGCGGGATTTTAACGGAGACACTCTGCGGACGCCATGGCGGGCGCAACCCAATACAAGGCCCCGGCTGGTGACGCAGCCGGGGCCTTGTCCGCGATTGCGGAGCGATCAGTAGCAGACGTTCACGGTCCGCCAGCGGATGCCGTAAGGCGTGCGCACCCGGCGCTGCACATAGCAGCCCGCATCATCGGCATAGCCACCGGCGACGATCACCGGGCCGAAGCCGAAGCCATGGCCGTGACCCCAGCCGTGACCCCAGTGATGGCCCCAGCCATGGGCGGACGCGGCGGTCGGGGAGAGGGCGGCTGCGCCAAGCGCGGCGGAAGCGGCGAGAGCAAGAGCGAGTTTGCGAAGCATGGTCGTTCTCCTGGTTGCGCGATCTGCGCGGGTTGAGTGATGTCCACCCCTTGCAGATTGGTCGCGGTGTCCGGGAAACGGGTTCATGGGGGGTGAGGTGCTGGAAAAGATCGTCATGGCCGGGCTTGTCCCGGCCATCCACGTCTGACTGAGCCTTCCCTAAGGCGTGGATGCCCGGGACAAGCCCGGGCATGACGAATCTGTAAAATCGTTTCCTGAAGAGATGTGACCGAGCCTTAACCCTCCTCATCACCGCCGCCGACCCGCTTGAGCAGGTCCTTCGCGAGGTCGGAGAGCATCGGACGC
>Ga0153956_1001269_pt1 | contig 22968 bp, 24 predicted proteins | sample TSFL040MetaG_FD_104704 | JGI IMG/M metagenome (GOLD analysis project Ga0153956, IMG submission 104704) | Attine ant fungus gardens microbial communities from Florida, USA - TSFL040 MetaG | ecosystem: Host-associated > Fungi > Mycelium > Unclassified | place: USA: Florida, Wekiwa Springs... | reverse complement strand
TGACTCTCCGGGGTGGAAATAGCGAAACGGATTTCGAACCGGGCCGAAGGGCCGGATCGCAAAGCGCGGTAGTGTAACCGACGGGCGCCGTGGTCCAAAACGATCGGCTTGGGAAAGCGCCGGGCGGAAAAAGTTCATGCGGTCGCCATCATGCCGACAGCGCCTGAACGGCAGCCAAGGCGCCGATCACGCGACGCTGCGCAGCACCTCGATGCGCCACGCCGCCGCGGTCGCGGTCAGCAGCAAGCCGCTGGCTCCGCCGAACGTGCGTGCGCGGCCGGCCGCGCCTGGATTGAGTACCCACGGCCGCTCGGCATCGTCGATGCAGAGCCGATGGCTGTGCCCGTAGACGATCGCGCGCGCGGCCGGGAAGGCCGCCCGCAAGCGGCGATGCCGTTGCGCCGCCGCGAAGCGATCGCCGTGCACCACGACGAGGCGGCCACCGGGCAGACCGATCTCGACCCGCTCCGGCAACGTCTGCACGAGCGCGCGATCCGCGGGCGGCCACTTCGCCGCGACATCGTTGTTGCCGCGCACCGCGACGACGCGAGCGCAAGCATCGCGCAATGCTTCGAGTACCGCGGCCGCGCCAACGTCGCCCGCGTGCACGACGACGTCGCAGGCGCGCGCCTGCGCGGCCACGTACGCATCGAGCGCGCCGTGCGTGTCCGCGACCAGCAGGACGCGCACGACGACACGCCGATCAGTGATGGCCGCCGCGATACTTCTTCTCGCCCGCGGTCACGTTGAGGTCGAGGCGATTCTCCGGCGGCGCCAGCGGGCACGTCGCGTACGGCGTGAACGCGCACGGCGGGTTGTAGGCCTTGTTGAAGTCGATCACGATCTTGCCGTCCTTCGGCATGTCGGCATACAGGAAACGGCCGGAGCCATAGGTTTCCTTGCCGCTGCTGCGATCGGCGAAGATGAACCAGACTTCCTTCGCATCGGGTTCTTCCAGCACGGGCAACAGCTCGTAGGTCTTGCCGCCGCGCGTGAACACGGCCTTGCCGGGCACCGGCATCTTGTCGACGGTGCCGAGCACGGTCGGGATATCGAGCGAATGGGCCGGCGAGAACGCCTCCCACTTCGCCTCGACACGCCACGAAGGGTCGATCGGGTAGTTGTCGATGCCGAGGAAATGCATGCGCGTTTCGGCCGCGCTGTCCTTCACGCGCAGGCCCTTCTTGCCGCTGCGGTCGACCAGGTAAAAACTCGCAGTTCCGAACGCGACCGTGGTCGGGTTCTCGTGCGAATCATCGAGCAGTTCGGCCGATTTCGCCTGCTTGCCGTCGATCGTCGCGCCCGCCTTCGCGTCGAGCGTGATCGTCGCCTTGCCGTCCTTGACGGCGACCGTGCCGAGGTGCGCCGGCCCCTTCGCGAGCACGACGTCGTTGTCCTTCGCGCTGCCGACGGAATTCGCGCCGTCCTTCAGCCAATGCAGGCCGATCAGGCTGAGCCAGCCGTTCGGCGCCTTCAGGCGTTCGACGCGCTGCGCGCGCCAGGTTTCGATCTGCTTCACGTAGTCGGCGTTCGGTTTGCTCGTCTCGACATTGGCGGACATGACTTGTACTCCGGCGAAGCTGGCCGCGAGCAGGGCGATGGCTTTCAGCATGGAAGTGTCCCGTGGACCGATGAGTTAAGGGCGAATCACATGGAGGTGACGGAGCGGCATTTCACCGCCCGCGCAGGAACAGGCGGTCGAGATCGGCGATCGCGAGTTGTACCCAGGTCGGCCGCCCATGATTGCACTGCCCGGAGCGCTCGGTCGCCTCCATCTCGCGCAGCAGCGCGTTCATCTCGGGAATGCCGAGGCGCCGGTTGGCGCGCACCGAGCCGTGGCAGGCCATCGTGCCGAGCAATTCGTTGGTGCTTTCCTCGATGCGGCGCGACTGGCCGTGCACGGCAAGGTCGGCGATCACGTCACGCACGAGCTGGGCCACGTCGGCACCGTCGAGCAACACCGGAATCCGCCGCACGGCCACGCTTTGCGGGCCGCTGCGCACGACGTCGAAGCCGAGCGCGGCGAAGCGCTCGCCCTGCTCCTCGACAACCGCCGCTTCGCGCTCGCTGACCGCGAGCGTCAACGGCACCAGCAGCAGTTGCGAGCGGATGCCCTCGCCATCCTGCGCGATCTTGAGTTTCTCGTAGGTGATGCGTTCGTGCGCGGCGTGCATGTCGACCAGCACGAGTCCGTGAGCGTTCTCCGCGAGCACGTAGATGCCGTGCAGTTGCGCCAGCGCGAATCCGAGCGGCGGAACGTCATGCGCGCCTTCGTTCGACGGCGGCGCCGATGCATTCGCGACGCGTTCGCCGGCAGAGGGCAGCGTCGACAGCGGTGGCGCGCGACCGAGCAATGCGGCGTAGTCGGCCAGCGGTTCGCGCACGCCGAGGCCGAGGCCGGCCTGGTGGTGGCTGCCGGTGCCATATCCGCTTGCGCCGCTTGCACCGCCTGCGGGGTGCGCGATCGGCGAAGGCGCAGCGGCGGCGATGCCCGCTTCGGGGCGCGCACCGGCGCGCGCGCCACCGAGCGCGTCGTTCAACGTGCGGTAAAGGAAATCGTGCACGAGGCGGCCTTCGCGGAAACGCACCTCGTGCTTGGCCGGATGCACGTTGACGTCGACCAGCACCGGATCGAGTTCGAGGAACAGCACGAACGACGAATGTCGGCCGTGGTAGAGCACGTCCGCGTACGCCTGGCGTACCGCGTGCGCGACGAGGCGATCGCGCACGAGCCGGCCGTTGACGTGGAAGTACTGCTGGTCGGCCTGGGCCCGCGAAGCGGTCGGCAGGCCGACCCAACCGTGCAGGCGCAAGCCCGCCGCGGCGTGTTCGACGCGCAGACTGTTGGCGACGAACTCCTCCCCGAGCACGTCGGACACGCGGCGCGCGCGATCGTCGGCGTCCTGCGCCGGTTTCAGCATGCGTACCGGCTTGCCGTTGTGGCTGAGGCGGAATTCGGTGGCGGTGCGCGCCAGCGCGATCGACTTGACGAGTTCGTCGATGTGCCCGAATTCCGTCCGCTCGGCACGCATGAACTTGCGCCGCGCCGGCAGGTTGTAGAACAGGTCGCGCACTTCGACGTTGGTGCCCTGCGGATGTTGCGCAGGCGCCGCCGCGCGCGGCTTGCCGCCATCGACCTCGATCCGCCAGGCGGCGTCGCTGCCCTGCGCGCGCGAGGTCAGCGCGAAGCGCGACACCGATGCGATCGACGGCAGCGCTTCGCCGCGGAAACCGAGCGTGCCGACGCGCTCGAGGTCGTCGAAGCTCGCGATCTTGCTCGTCGCGTGCGCGGACACGGCCAGCGGAAGATCGTCGGCATCGATGCCGAGGCCGTCGTCGCGGATGCGGATCAGTCGCGCGCCGCCCTGTTCGATGTCGATCTCGATGCGCCGCGCACCGGCGTCGAGGCTGTTCTCGACCAGCTCCTTGACCACCGACGCGGGACGCTCGATGACCTCGCCGGCGGCGATCTGGTTGACGAGTTCGGGAGGGAGCGAACGGATGCGCGACATGACGGAACCGCGAAGCGGGTCCGCATCATAACGGAGCACGGCGCGCGGCGCGCCGTCCCCGGTTCGGCACGGATCAGCCCGACGGGATCTGCAGCACTTCGCCGGCGCGCACGCGCTCGCTGTCGAGCTCGTTCGCGGCGCGCAACTGCGCGGTGGTCACGCCGTGGCGTTCGGCGATCGTGCGCAGCGTCTCGCCGCGGCCGACGACGTAGCGCGAGGACTTGCTGCGCTCGCGCGCGTTGTTCAGCGCGTACAGGGTGCCGGGCGGCGGCGACGCGCGGAAATAGCTGTCGACGCCGTTGAGGATCGCCGCGGCGAGCTTGTCGCGATGCTCCGGGTTCTTCAGGCGCGCTTCCTCGGTCGGGTTGCTGATGAACGCGGTCTCGACCAGGATCGAGGGTACGTCCGGCGAGCGCAGCACGATGAAGTTGGCGCGCTCGACATAGGTGCGATGCGTCGGGCCGAGCTTGCGCAGCGCGCTCAACACCTGCTCCGCGACCGCGTTGCTGGCACCCATCGTGGCGCCTTGCGAAAGGTCGAGCAGCACCGCGGCGAGCGTGTTGTCCTTGTCGTCGAGCGAGACGCCGCCGACGAGGTCGGAGCGGTTCTCGCGATCGGCCAGCCAGCGCGAGGCCTCGTTGGTCGCGCCGCGCGGCGACAGCACCCACACGGACGATCCGCGCGCATCGGAGTTGGTGAACGCGTCGGCGTGGATCGAGACGAACAGGTCGGCCTTCGCTTCGCGCGCCTTGGCGAAACGATCCTCGAGCTGCACGTAGTAGTCGCCGTCGCGGATCAGCACGCCGGTCATGCCCGGCATGCGGTCGACCTGCTTCTTGAGCGCGCGCGCGACCTCGAGCGTGATGCTCTTCTCGTACGCGCCGCTGGCGCCGATCGATCCCGGGTCCTTGCCGCCGTGGCCGGCGTCGATCGCGATGATGACGCTGCGCGCCTTGCCGGATTCGATCTCGGCGACGCTCTTGACCGGCGCGGACTTGGCGGCCGTGGCCGGATACAGGTCGAGCACGAGCCGATAGCCGTTCTTGCCGGACGGCGGCAGCAGGAAACTCTTCGGGCGCACGCCGTCGGCGAGATCGAACACGACGCGCGAATCGCTCTTGCCCTGCTTGCCGGCACGCATGCTCTTCAGCAGGCCACTGCCCGAGGGCGTGCGGAAGTCGCTGCCAAGGGTGCTGTTGCGCAGGTCGAGCACGATGCGGCTCGGCTTGGACAACTCGAACAGCTTGTAGTCGACCGGGCCGGACACGTCGAACACGGCGCGAGTGTATTCGTCGCCGGCCCAGACACGCAGGTTCTTGATGTCGGCGGAACGCGCCGGAGCGGCGCCGAGCAGCAGCGCTGCGGTGCAGAAACTCAGCCAACGATGGTTGCGAATCCCCCACATGGCGCGTATTCAACCGGAAAGCGCCGGAAAAAAGCAAGTCTTTTTCCTTCAAAATCCGTCACGTGCGGCGACTTCCTGAATTCAGGTTCAGAAGCATTCCCCAAGCTGCCGGAATACCGGCCGTATTCAACCCGGCGCGATGGCCTCCAACAGGGCCTCGCCGCGCGCGCTGAAGGCCCGGGCCGCGAGGTCGCGCCGGGGTTCGGCATGGCGCAGGTCGAGCGCGAGATCAGGCACCGGCAGCGCGCCGGCACCACGCTCGGGCCACTCCACCAGCATCAGCGATGGCGCGCCTTGCAGCTCGTCCAGCCCGAGCCATTCCAGTTCGCCGGCGTCCGCGATGCGATAGAGGTCGAGATGATGGATGTCGAGGTCGCCGACGCGGTACGACTCGATCAGGCTGTAGGTCGGGCTCTTGACGCGCTCGCCGACGCCGAGCGCGCGAAGCAGCGCACGCGCGAACGTTGTCTTGCCGGCTCCGAGTTCACCGCTCAGATGGATCACGCCGCCTTCGCGCGCGGTCGGCGCGAGCGCCGCGGCCAGCGCGCCGAGATGCGCCTCGTCGATGCCGCGCAGCATGCGTTGTCGTTCGCTCATGGATTTCCTTCGTTCGCCAGTTGGCGCAGCGGCGCGAACAGGTCGCTCGCGAGCAGGCCGCGCGGCGCGGCGCCCGCGGCGCGATCGCCGGCCCGGGCATGCAGGGCGACACCGAGACGCGCCGCGTCCCATGCGTCCAGTCCCTGCGCGAGCAGCGCCGCGACGACACCGCCGAGCACGTCGCCCATGCCGGCCGTGGCCATGCCGGGATTGCCCCAGCGGCACAACGCGACGCGCCCCTCCGGGCCCGCGATCAGGCTGCCCGCGCCTTTCAGCACGATCGTCGCGGAAAACCGCGCGGCGATCGCGCGCGCCGCGGCGAAACGATCGCGCTGCACCGTCGCGACATCGCATCCGAGCAGGCGCGCGGCCTCGCCCGGATGCGGCGTCAGCACGGCCGGCACGGCCAGCTGGCGTGGTGCCTGCGCGAGCAGGTTCAGTGCGTCCGCATCGATCAACATGGGTTTGCCGCCGGCCAAAGCCGCGTCGAACAGCATGCGCGACCATGCGCCTTGGCCGAGCCCGGGACCGATCGCGACGACCGTTGCCCGCGCGAGCGTCGCGGCGAGATCGGCCGCGGCATCCACGCCACGCGCCATCAGCTCGGGCCGCGCCGCGTTCAGTGCGACGACGTGCGCCGCGCGCGTGGCGACGCTGACCAGGCCGGCCCCGCAGCGCATCGCCGCTTCGCCGCACAGGCGCACCGCGCCGCCCATGCCCTCGTCGCCGCCGACGACGAGCACGTGCCCGAAGGTGGACTTGTTGACGTTGCCGCGACGCGGAGCGAGCAGGCGCGCGATCGATTCGTCCAGCAGGTGCGCGTCGGCATCGACGCCGGCGCATGCCGCATCCGGAAGATCGAGCGTCGCCAGCTCCAGCGCACCGCAGGCATCGACTGCATCGGCGGTGAACAGGCCGCGTTTCCATGCCACGAAGCTGATCGTCGCGTCGGCGCGCACGCAGGCGCCGAGGCGCGTACCGCTGTCGGCGTCGAGGCCGGATGGCACGTCGAGCGCGAGCACGACGCGTCCCGGGGCATCGAGCGCATCGATCAAGGCAGCCGCGACGCCGTCGACCGCGCGCGCGAGGCCCGTGCCGAACAAGCCGTCGACGTAGACGTCGGCGGGCGGCAGCGGCATGCCGGCTTGCGCCGATGCGACCCGGCCACCCGCGGCCACGAACCTCTCGCGAGCCTGCCGCGCATCGCCGCTCGACGCGGACGCCAGCGCGATCGCCTCGACCGCGAATCCTTCGCGCAACGCGAGCGCGCCGAGCAGGAACGCATCGCCGCCGTTGTTGCCGCTCCCGGCCAGCAACACGAGGCGGCGCGCGGCAGGCCAACGCCGGCGCAGCGTCGCGAACGCCGCCGTCGCGGCGCGCTGCATCAACTCGAAACCGGCGATGCCGAGGCGCTCGATCGCCTGCCGGTCGATGCGGCGCACCTGCCCGGTGGTGTACAGCGAGGTTTCGCGCGCGTTCGTGCCCATCGCGTCATTCTATCGGGCGGCGACGCACGCGCTATGCTGCGCGCCGACGTTTTCCGCCGCGCCATGATCGACTATCCCGCACTCGCCACCGACATCCGCCGCTGGGGCGCCGAACTCGGTTTCCAGAAGATCGGCGTGTCCGGCATCGACCTCGCCGACGACGAACGCCATCTGCTGGACTGGCTCGACGCCGGCTACCACGGCGAGATGGACTACATGGCGCGCCACGGCGCCAAGCGCAGCCGCCCGGCCGACCTGCACCCCGGAACCTTGCGCGTGATCTCGGCGCGCATGGACTACGCACCGCCGCAGGTCGGGCGCGCCTGGGACGTGCTCGACGACGGCGAGCGCGCCTACGTCTCGCGCTATGCGCTCGGTCGCGACTACCACAAGATCCTGCGCGGGCGCCTGCAGAAACTGGCCGACCGCATCGTCGAGGTGACCGGCCCGTTCGGCCATCGCGTGTTCACCGACTCGGCGCCGGTGCTGGAGAAAGCACTCGCGCGCAACGCCGGGCTCGGCTGGATCGGCAAGCACACGCTGCTGCTGAGCAGCGATGCCGGTTCGTGGTTCTTCCTCGGCGAGATCTATACCGATCTGCCGCTGCCGCGGGATGCGGACCAGACCGCGCATTGCGGCACCTGCACGCGCTGCATCGATGTCTGCCCGACGCAGGCGATCGTCGCGCCGTACAAGCTCGATGCGCGCCGCTGCATTTCGTACCTGACGATCGAACTGCGCGGGTCGATCCCGCTGGAACTGCGGCCGCTAGTCGGCAATCGCGTCTTCGGTTGCGACGACTGCCAGCTCGTCTGCCCGTGGAACAAGTTCGCGCGGAGCACGCCGGAAGCGGACTTCGCGCCGCGGCACGGCCTCGACGGCGCATCGCTGGCGCAACTGTTCGCATGGAGCGAACGGGAATTCCTCGACCGCACCGCCGGCATGGCGATCCGCCGCACCGGCTACGAGGGTTGGCTGCGCAACATCGCGATCGCGCTCGGCAACGCGCCGTCGACACCGCCGGTCATCGCGGCATTGCGAACGCGCGCGGATGACGCATCGGAGATCGTGCGCGAGCACGTTGCCTGGGCGCTGGATCGGCATCAAGAGCGTCGCCGGCAAAGCGCGGGCCCTTAGTTGAAAAGTGCGGCCAAGGACGGCCGCTTCCGGATTCCGGCGAAGACGAAACGCCGCCAAGCCTACGTCGAACTCCGCCAGGCAGCGATCATGGATGATCGCAGGAGCGACAACCGCAGAAAACTACGCCGCCTGCTTGGGGATCGACGTGTTCGTGTGCGTCATCTTGTTCTGCCGGTCGACATAGACGAGCTGCGGCTTGTGCAGCGCCGCCTCGGCCTCGGCATAGCCGCCGTAGGCGCAGATGATGATGATGTCGCCCGGCTGCGCGCGGTGCGCGGCGGCGCCGTTGATCGAGATGACGCCGGAGCCCTCGTCCGCGCGGATCGCGTAGGTCGAGAAGCGCTCGCCGTTGTTCACGTTGTAGATGTGGATCTGTTCGTACTCGCGGATGCCGGAAACGTCCAGCAGGTCGCCGTCGATCGCACAGGAACCTTCGTAGTGGAGTTCGGCGTGGGTCACCGTGGCCCGGTGGATCTTCGCCTTGAGCATGTTCAGGTGCATGGGGTCTCCGCCAGGACTGTTGCGTTCGCGCAACATGCGCGAGAGGACGAATTATACCAAATTCATGTGCTTGCGCAGCATGAACACGTAGCCGGCGAGGACGTAAGTCCTTGTTTTCGAAAGAAAAGGCATAAAAAAAACCCCCGCGCGTCGCCGCTGCGAGGGTTTCAATTGGAGTGACGATTACCTAGTGCGCCCTGCGACCCAAGGGAGCAACGACATGCGTTGCGGAAACCCCCAGGAGCAGTTGGGATAATACCACAGCCTTCGGCAGAAAAGCTACACATCGAACAGAAGATTGTCGATCAACCGGGTCGACCCCGAACGCGCCGCCACCAAGCCGACCAGCCCGTCGCGTTTTCCGGGCTCGGGATCGCCCAGATCGGCCGCGCGGCGAATCACCGCGTAGTCCGGTTGCAACCCCGCTTCGCCCAGGCTGGCGCGCGCCTGCGCCTCGATTGCGGCCAACGTCTGCGGCGAGTCGCGGACCGCGTCGCGCATCCGCAACAACGTCGCGTGGATCGCACTGGCACGCTCGCGCTGCTCCGCAGACAGATACTGGTTGCGCGAACTCATCGCCAGGCCGTTCGCCTCGCGCACGATCGGCGCGGCGACGATCTCGATCGGGTAGCCGAGGTCGCGCACCATGCGGCGGATCACCAGCAATTGCTGGTAGTCCTTCTGCCCGAACACGGCGACCTGCGGCTGCACGAGGTTGAACAGCTTCGCGACCACGGTGGCGACGCCGTCGAAGTGGCCGGGACGAATCGCGCCTTCGAGCAGGTCGGGAAGTTCCGGCACGCTGATCGTCACCGTGCGCTCGGCGCCGTACGGATACAGGTCCGCGACCGAGGGCAGGAACAGCACGTCGCAACCGTGCGCGGCGAGGCCTTCGGCATCGGCGTCCGGGGTGCGCGGATAGCGTGCGAAATCCTCGTTCGGGCCGAACTGTGTCGGATTCACGAACACGCTGGCGACCACCACGTCGGCGCGCTCGCGCGCGATGCGCAGCAGCGAATGATGGCCCGCATGCAGGTTGCCCATCGTCGGCACCAGCGCGATGCGGCGACCGCCGCGGCGCAGGTCGGCGACGACCGCCTGCAGCGAGAAGACGTCCGTCACGGTTTGCATCGTCGACATCAGTAGACGTGCTCCGCGGCCGGAAACTCGCCGCTGCGCACGGCGCTTGCGTATGCCGCGATCGCACCGACGACCGAATTCGTGCCGGCGAGAAAATCCTTGGCGAAACGCGGGCGCTTGCCCGGCGTGATGCCGAGCAGGTCGGTGACGACCAGTACCTGGCCGTCGCATTCCGCGCCGGCGCCGATGCCGATCGTCGGTATGCGCAATTCGCGCGTGATCTCGGCGGCGAGCGTGGCGGGCACGCATTCGAGCACGAGCAGGTCCGCGCCCGCGTCCTGCACGGCGCGCGCGTCTGCGCGCAGGCGCCCGGCATCGGCATCGGTGCGCCCCTGCACGCGATAGCCGCCGAGTCGATGCACCGATTGCGGGGTCAGGCCGAGATGCGCGCAGACCGGCACCTCGTGGCGCTTCAACGCATCGATGACCTCGCACACCCAGCCGGCGCCTTCGAGCTTGACCATCGCGGCGCCGCCCTCGGCCAGCAGGCGCGCGGCGTTCGCCAGCGCGATCTCGGGATTGCGGAAACTCATGAACGGAAGGTCGGCGACGAGCAGCGCACGATGCAGTCCGCGCGCGACGCAGGCGGTGTGGTAGACCATCGCATCGACGGTCACCGGCAGCGTGCTGGCATGCCCCTGCACCACCATGCCGAGCGAATCGCCGACCAGCACGAGGTCGACACCGGCCTCGTCGGCGCGCGCCGCGATGCTCGCATCGTACGCGGTGATCGAAACGATCTTCTCCGCGCGCTGCTTGCGCTCATGGAGGCCGGGCACGGTGACCGGTGCGCCGGTCGCGGCATTCGCGTACATGGGTCGTGGCTGGCGCACTGGCGGGGGAACGGCATTATTCCCCGCGGCACCGATCCAGCTCAAGCAAGGTCGTCGAGCGGCACGCAATCGCGCGCGTCGACATGGCGCAGCAGGTCGCGCACGACGCCGGCGCCGGGAACGTGCAGGCCCGCATCAAGCTCCGCCAGCGGCACCAGCACGAACGCGCGTTCCGCGATGCGCGGATGCGGCAAGGTCAGGCCGGGTTCCGCCGATTGGCGGTCGCCGAACAGCAGCAGGTCGAGATCGAGCGTGCGCGGCCCCCACCGTTCGCCGTCGCGCCGCCGCCCCTGCGCGCGCTCGACGTCGAGCAACGCGGCGAGAAGCTCCGTCGGCGCAAGCGCGCTGGCCAGCTCCGCGACGGCATTGACGAACGCGGGCTGGTCGGTCTTGCCCCACGGCGCGCTGCGATACAGGCGCGAGCGACGCGACAGCCGTGTTCGCGCGACGCGACCGAGCGCATCGAATGCACGCGCGAGTTGTGCCGGAGGATCATCCAGATTGCTGCCGAGGCCGACGTAGACGCGTTCGCCCGGCGTCGCCTCAGTCAGCGGCATCGCGCGCCTGGCTCGCCTCGCCGGGTACGGCAGCGCGCGCCTTGCGGCGACGCCGGCGCGGACGCTTGCGCTTGCCCTCCGGCGCGGCGTCGGCGGAAGCCGCCTGCGCGGGGACCGCGGCGAGGCGCTCGGCCAACTGGTCCGGGCCGAGTTGCTGCGCTTCGGTCCACCACGCCGCCAGCTCCGCCAACTCGGGCGATTCGTCGGTGCGCAGCAGCAGGAAATCGTAGGCGGCGCGGAAGCGCGGGTGTTCGAGCAGGCGAAACGCGCGCTTCTTCGTGCGTTGCGCGAAGCGCGGCTGCAGCGCCCAGATCTCCTCGATCGCGATCGAGAAGCGGCGCGGGATCGCGACCCGATGCGACTGCTCGCGCAACACGCGCTCGGCCGCATGCGGCCATGCGATCGCGGCATCGGTGCCCGCATCGATCATCGCCTGCGCGGCGACGCGCACCGGTTCCCACAACATCGCCGCGAACAGGAACGCCGGCGTGACCGGCTTGTCCGCGCGCACGCGCGCGTCGGTGCTGGCCAGCGTCTGTTCGAGCAGCCGCCGGAACGGCGAGTCGGCACGCCCCTTGAGCACGCGCGCGGTCGCCGGGAAGACATGCTCGAGCAAGCCATGCTGCTCGAGCGTGCGGAAGCTCGCCAAGCCGTGGCCGCCGAGGAACAACTTGAGGGATTCGTCGAACAGGCGCGCCGGCGGCGCTTCGCCGAGCAGCGGGCCCAGCGCCGCGAACGGCGCCGCGGTGTCGCGCTCGATCTCGAAATCGAGCTTCGCGGCAAGCCGGGCCGCGCGCAGCATGCGCACCGGGTCCTCGCGGTAGCGCAGCTCGGGATCGCCGATCAGGCGCATCACGCGGCGCTGCAGGTCGGCCATGCCGCCGACCCCGTCGCGCACGCTGAAGTCGGCGATGTCGTAGTACAGCGCGTTGACGGTGAAGTCGCGGCGCACCGCGTCTTCTTCGAGGCTGCCGTACACGTTGTCGCGCACGAGGCGGCCGTCGACGAGATGGCGATCGCCGCTGCCGTCGTCGCTGCTGCCCCGGAACGTCGCGACCTCGACGATCTCGCGGCCGAACACGACGTGCGCGAGGCGGAACCGGCGTCCGATCAGGCGACAGTTGCGGAACAGCGCGCGCACCTGCTCGGGCGTCGCGTTGGTGGCGACGTCGAAATCCTTCGGATGGCCGCCGAGCAGCAGGTCGCGCACCGCGCCGCCGACCAGCAGCGCCTGGTAGCCGGCTTCGTGCAGGCGGTACAACACGCGCAGCGCGCCCGGCGAAATGCTCTTTCGCGAGATCGAATGCTGCGCACGCGGGATGATGCGGAACGACCCCTCGGCCGCCGTGTCCTGTACGATTCGTTCCGGATTCATCCGACGCGGGTGCTCCACTGATTGATGCCTGTTACCGATTCGTTATACTACGCAGCTCGGCAATTCCCAAGCAGCGCTCCCTTCGTCTAGTGGCCCAGGACACCGCCCTCTCAAGGCGGGAACACGAGTTCGAACCTCGTAGGGAGCGCCAATTGCTTTTGCCGTGCTTGCTTTTGCGATTGCCCTCGATCGTCGAGTATCGAGGCCTTGCGAAGCTCGGCGTCCGCGGTTCCGCCGCACTCCAGCGCGGCCATTGCCGACCGCACTCTTCAATCCGCATCCGCTTCGATCCCGGCCAACATCACCATGCCTTTCGTCGTCACCGAGAACTGCATCAAGTGCAAGTACACCGACTGCGTGGAAGTCTGCCCGGTCGATTGCTTCCACGAAGGGCCGAACTTCCTGGTCATCGACCCGGAAGAATGCATCGATTGCACGTTGTGCGAGCCGGAATGCCCGGCCAACGCGATCTTCCCCGAAGACGACGTCCCGGCGGGTCAGGAAAGTTTCATCGCGCTCAATGCGGAACTCGCCAAAGCGTGGCCGGTGCTGACCGAGCGCGTCGACGCGCCCGCCGATGCCAAGGAATGGGACGGCAAATCGGACAAGCTGAAGCTGCTGGAACGCTGACCGCCGCCGGCGCAACGCGCCGGTACCGTTTCCGCTGCGGCTGCTCGAGCATTGGCGCGTCCGTCGATCGGAACGCGCCATGCAGAATCAGGACAGGCGTTGGCGCAAGCTCGCCAGCAACGCCTGCGCGGCGTCTCGCGAAGCCTCGTCGGCAGCGCCCTCGACGCCCACCTTGCTGCCCTCGCCGTCGGCGCTGACACGGACGGTCAACTGCACCTTCGCGGCAACCTTCTTGGTCGCATGGCCGAGCGTGACCGCGCGCTTGAGCCAACCGGCCTTGGCCGTGGTCTGGCCGGTCGTCTCGACCGTATAGGCGTGCGCCGCCTCGTCGCGACCGAGTATCGTCGCCGCGCCGGAGCGCTCCAGCGCAAGACCGACCCGGGACCACGTGCTCTCGACGCTGTCGGCGACGCGCAATCCGTCGCCGCCGATCGAAACGCCCGCCGTCGCGGCCTCGGAGGGCACCGCGGTCGGTGCGGCGGCCGAAGGCGGTGCGCCCGACGACGTCGCGGAGGACGTCGCCGCGGCCGAACCGGCGGCCGGAATCACCAACGCACTGCTGCTGCTCGGGGTATCCAGGTCGGGCGGCACTTCCAGCGGCCGCTCCTGGACGGACTTGCGGTATTCCGGTTCCTTGCGATCGAAATGCTTGTGGAAGAATCCACAGCCGCCGAGCAGGGAACCCCCGACAACGGCGGCGGCCAGCAATGCGAAGTTGTTCCGTCTCACGAATAGCATCCCGTCGTAGTCATCCACGTAGTCTATCCTACCCGGCGGCACGCGCCGCGGGCATCAAGCCCAGCCGGTTCAGCGCGGCGCCAGCTGCGGCGTGATTCGCTGCGGAAAGCGCCAGCAGCGGCAGCCGCAAGTACGCCTCGCCGAGGCCCAGCGCGGCCAGGCACCACTTGACCGGAATCGGATTCGGCTCGACGCCGAGCAGCGCATACAGCTCGTGCAGCCGCGCATCCAGGGTTTCAGCCAGGGCCGCGTCGCCGGACGCGGCAGCCGCGCACATCGCCGCGAATGCCTGCGGCGCGACGTTGGCCGCGACCGAGATCACGCCGTCCGCGCCGGCGAGCATCGCGCGCGCCGCGCTCGGGTCGTCGCCGGAAAGCACGCGGAAGCCGGCGTTCCGCAGTTGCAGCAACGCGCCCATGCGTTCGGCAGCCGGCACGGCTTCCTTGATGCCGATGACGTTGCCGTGGCCCGCTAGGCGCGCCACGGTTTCCGGCAGCAGGTCGCAGGCGGTGCGCGTTGGCACGTTGTAGAGGACCACCGGCAGGCCGCCGCGCTCGGCGACTTCGCTGAAATGGCGATACAGGCCTTCCTGCGTCGGACGCACATAGGCCGGCGCGGCGACGAGCGCCGCGTCCACGCCGGCCGCGCGCGCGCGCTGCGTCTGCGCGATCGTCTTGCGCGTGGCCGACTGCCCGCTGCCTGCCAGAAGCGGCACGCGGCGCGCGACGCGCGCGACCGCGGCTTCGAGCAGAACGGAATATTCGGAGTCGTCGAGCGCGGCCGCCTCGCCGGTCGACCCGGCGACGACCAGTGCCTGCGTGCCGCCGTCGAGCTGGTAGTCGATCAGGCGACCGAAGGCCTCGAGGTCGAGGGCGTCGTCGCGTGCGCGCAACGGCGTCGCCAGTGCGCAGATGCTGCCGGAAAGGATCACGTCGGAAATTCGAACACCGGTGAAGCAGGCATGGTAGCCGGGATTCTCGACGTGCGTCCATCGCGCCGGAGCCGCTCCGCGCCAGGCCCGCGCGATCTCCTTGCGACCCCCAGGGCGCGCAAGTATTCTGGCTCGCAGAGCAGCGGTGCGCGACGCCCGAAGGACGATGGAATCGTGAAGCAGGCAGGCAAGCAACCTCCGAACGAAAACACGCCGCGTCCCGCGTCCACGGAAAACTACCTGCTCATCAGCGCGTTCAACAGCGCCACGCAATCGCCGCTGGTCGCGATCAGCAAGCGCATTTCGGAATGCGGCTGCAACCTCGCCGAAGCGCGCGTGTCGACGCTCGGCAACGAAATCCACGTGCTGGCGCTGGCGCAGGGCGCGTGGGACGCGATCGCGAAACTGGAGAACGCGCTGGCGCGGCTCGACCGCGACGGCACGTTGCGCCTCGGCCATTTCCGCACGAGCGCGAAGCCGCAGCAGTCGAACCTGATTCCGTACGTGGTCGAAGTCGTCGCCGCGGACAAGCCGGGCGTGCTGTTCCAGCTCGCCGAGTTCTTCGCGCAGCAGAACATCTCGATCGAACAGCTGCACTCCACGCGCTATCGCGCGATGCAGACCGGCGCGGACATGTTCTCGGCGCAGATCACGATCGGCATCCCGAACACGACGCACATCGCCGCGCTGCGCGACGATTTCCTGGAGTTTTGCGACGGGCTCAACCTCGACGCGATCATGGATCCGATGAAGTTCTGAGATGCTGGCACTCGGCAAGAAGGTTCCCAACCTCAAGGGCGTGCTCGACGACGGCGGCACGCTGGCGCTGGCCGACCTGCGCGGGCATCCGCTCGTCGTCTATTTCTACCCGAAGGACTCGACGCCCGGCTGCACCAACGAAGCGCAGGCGTTCCGCGACCTTCACGGCGAGTTCCGCAAGCACGGCTGCGCGATCGTCGGCGTGTCGCGCGATTCGGTCGCCTCGCACGCGAAGTTCCGCGCCAAGCACGCGCTGCCGTTCCCGCTCGTCGCCGATACCGACGAAGCCTGGTGCAATGCGTTCGGCGTGCTCGGCGAGAAGGTGCTGTACGGGCGCCGCTTCATCGGCGTGATCCGCAGCACCTTCCTGATCGACGCGGCCGGCGCGCTCGCCGCCGAATGGCGCGGGGTCAAGGTCCCCGGCCACGCCGCCGCCGTGCTGGAGCGGCTCGCGCACTCGTGATTGTCATTCCGCTCTGCTATCCATGCTTCCTTCCGCGCGCAGCCGCCATCGCGCGCACCTCTCCTCCGCCCCCGCCCGAGAGCCCCGCATGACCCGAGGCAAGCGCATCTACGTACTCGACACCAACGTGCTGATGCACGATCCGACCTCGCTGTTCCGCTTCGAGGAACACGACGTCTTCATACCGATGACGGTGCTCGAAGAACTCGATGCGGCCAAGAAGGGCACTTCGGAAACCTCGCGCAACGCGCGCCAGGTCAGCCGCTTCCTCAACGAACTGGTCGTTGCCGGCAACGGCAAGCCGATCGAGGAAGGCGTGGAGCTGCGCCTCCCGCAGGGACTGCAGCTCAACCGGAAGCAGAAGGCCGGCCGTCTTTACTTCCAGACGAGCGCATACGTCGCCGCGGACAAGAGCAACCGCCGCACGCTGCCCGACAACCTGATCCTCGCCTCGGTGGTCGCCCTGCGCGAATCGCGGCCGAAGGAAGCCGTGGTGCTGGTGTCCAAGGACATCAACCTGCGCATCAAGGCGAAGATCTACGGCATCACCGCGGAAGACTACGAGAACGACCGCGCGCTCGACGACTTCAGCCTGCTCTACACCGGCCTCGGCGAACTGCCGGCGGATTTCTGGGACCGCCACGGCGAACTGCGCTCGTGGTCCGAGCGCGGCCGCACGTTCTACGAAGTGAAGCGGCGCAAGACCGAGGACTGGCATCCGAACCAGAGCCTGTACCTGCCGGGCGAGGACGAAGTCGAACTGCGCGTGGTGCGCCTCGAAGGCCAGAAGGCGACGCTGCAGATCGTCGACGACTACCGCAGCGGCACGCACACGGTATGGGGCATCCACGCGCGCAACCGCGAACAGAACTTCGCGCTGAACGCGCTGATGGACCCGGAAATCGACTTCGTCACCCTGCTCGGCACCGCCGGCACCGGCAAGACGCTGCTCGCGCTCGCGGCCGGCCTCGCGCAAGTCATGGACCAGCAGCGCTACCGCGAGATCATCATGACGCGCGCGACCGTTTCGGTCGGCGAGGACATCGGTTTCCTGCCCGGTACCGAGGAGGAAAAGATGACGCCGTGGATGGGCGCGCTGACCGACAACCTCGAAGTGCTGACGAATCCGCAGGAAGGCGGCGCCTGGGGCCGCGCGGCGACCAACGACCTGCTCGCGTCGCGCATCAAGATCCGCGCGATGAACTTCATGCGTGGGCGCACCTTCCTCAACCGCTACGTCATCATCGACGAAGCGCAGAACCTCACCCCGAAGCAGATGAAGACGCTGATCACGCGCGCCGGCCCCGGCAGCAAGATCATCTGCCTCGGCAACGTCGAGCAGATCGACACGCCCTACCTGACCGAGACGACTTCGGGATTGACCTACGCGGTCGACCGTTTCAAGGACTGGGAGCACAGCGCCCACATCACCCTGCGGCGCGGCGAGCGCTCGCGGCTGGCGGACTACGCGTCGGAAAAATTGTAAGGCGGAGATTCGGGATCGGGGATCCTGGAAGGCGCGCCGCCGACGGCGCGCCTTCGCCGTTGTCCGGAAAGTGGCAGGGACCCGTGGACGCGAAAGACGCAATTGCCTTGCCGAACCCCCGGCGCCGGCCTCTTCAGAACCGCACCGACCAAAGCGCCTCGAACTCGAACTGGCTCGCCGTTCCGTTCGCGCGCGCCAGGTAGCTCGGCATCAGCAGGTAGTACGGCGAGGTCGCGTAGCTGGCCGCGAAGCTGAGGTTCGAGTACGCGCCGAATCCGCGCGACCAGCCGAGCGTGACCATGTCGTTCGCGGTCGCGTCGGCGAGCGCGTTCTCCAGCAGTTTCGACGTCGGCACCGGCTGCTGCCGCGTCGTGTAGCGAAGCTGCAGGGTGCCGAAATCCTGGTCGCTCCAGGTGCCGCCGACGCTGTAGACGTTGAGGTCGCGCCATGCGAACACCGGGCTTGAACCATCGCCGAGCAGGGCGAGGAAGCGGGTCGGCAGGTTCGAGCTGGCGAACGGCGTGATCGCGCTGTACATCACGCGCTGCATGCCCACGTCGACGCCGAAGTGCGGCGTCAACGCGTAGCTCAGGCTCGCGCTTGCGCTTGCCGGAATGTCGAAATGGCCGGCATCGGCGAACACGCCGCGGTAGCTGGCGAACGTGCCCATGCCGACGCGGGATTGGTAGCCGATGTTCCAGCGCAGGTGGTCGCCCAGCACATTGCTGGCATCGACGCGCGCGCCTGCGCCGTAGGAACTGTCGCCCAGCCACCCCGGCAGCGACGTGCCGCCGTCGGACGCGGACGTGCCGAGGCCGAAACTCGCGAAGCGCTGATAGGCGAGCACGCCGGTCAGGCGCAGGCTGCCGCGGCTGCCCCAGTCGCTCGCCAGCGTCGGCGTCACCACGGTGCGCTGCAAGCCGGTCTGCGGCATCGGCACCAGATGCGTGGCCTGGCTCGGCAGCACGCTCGGCGTGTCGGACACCGTGCCGGTCGTGACCGCGATGCCGACGTGCGTCGCGCCGGCGCCGATGCGCGCCTCGAACAGCGGAGTGCGCTCGACCGTGCCGGTGTAGTTGTCGAGCACGCGCGGCGCGCCGTTGGACGGCGGCGGAACGGCCCAGGAAAATTGCGGGGTGATGCTGGACAGCGCGTAGTCGTGCCAGCGCGCCAGGGCGGAGGTATCGGCGATGGCTGCCATGGCCGATGCGTCGCTCGCGCGCACGCGCGCACGCGCGTCGTTGAACGACGCCGCATGTACGACAAAAGAAAGCGGAAGCGCCAGCCCTGTGCCGAGCGCTCCCGCCCATCTCCCTACGCTTGCTGCTGTTGCCCGCTGCATAGCCCCTTGCTGCGGTAGTGGAACGGCTGTGGTGTAATCCGTCCTCATCGTTGGCGAAAACGCAACAGAAGTCAAGCGCCACGCTCGAATCGACAGGGACAACTCATTGCAATGGCTGAAAAAGTACAGAATTCACGCCTGCCGTCCGCGGCACCTTCGTCCCGGGAAATTGTCGCGTGAAAGCAACAGCCCGCATGAAACGCCCCCATCCTCCCGTCGCCCTGACGATCGCCGGCGCCGATTCCGGCGGCGGCGCGGGCATCCAGGCCGATCTGCGCACGTTCGCCGCCCACGGCGTGCACGGAACCTGCACCATCACCGCCGTCACCGCGCAGAACACGCGCGGGGTGAGCGCGATCCATGCCGTGCCTGGCGCGATCCTGCGCGCGCAAATGGACGCGGTGCTTGACGATTTCGACGTTGCCGCGATCAAGATCGGCATGTTGGCGACACCCGCGCTGACACGCGAGGTCGCCCGCACGCTGGCCTTGCATCCGCGCATTCCGGTGGTCCTCGATCCGGTGCTGGTCGCCACGACGGGTGCCGCACTGGCGACGAACGACCTCGCCCCCGCGCTGCAACGGCACCTGCTCGCGCGGGCTACCCTCGTGACGCCGAACATTCCCGAGGCCGAGCGCCTGCTGGGGCGCACGATCCATACCCCCGCCGACATGCTGGCGGCCGCGCAGGCGCTGCGCGGCGCCGGCGCGCGCGCGGTGCTGTTGAAAGGCGGCCACCTGGCCGGCGACGACATCTCCGACCTGCTGCTCACGCAGGACGCCGAACATTGGTTCCATCAGCGCCGCATCCGCGGCGAAAGCCACGGCACCGGTTGCTCGCTGGCCTCCGCGGTTGCCGCCGGCATCGCCTGCGGACAACCGCTGGAAGACGCGGTCGAAGGCGCCATCGGTTTCGTGCAGCAGGCGCTGGCGGCCGGTTACTTCCCGGGCAAGGGCACGCTGCGCGTGCTGGACCACATGGCGGGAAACCGGTAGCGCGCGGCAGGCGCCTTCGCAACGCCCCGCTTCCCGGCCCTCGTCAAAGCCGGCCGATGATCGCGTCGGCGAACGCGCCCGTCGTGCCGCTGCCGCCGAGATCCGGCGTGACGCGGTCGCGCGCCTCGAGCGTGCCGCGGATGGCCGCGCGCAGGCGCCCGGCCGCTTCGTCGTGCTGCAGGTGGTCGAGCATCTGCGCGGCGCCGAGCAGCAACGCGCACGGATTGGCGACCCCCTTGCCGGCGATGTCCGGCGCCGAGCCGTGCACGGCCTCGAAGATCGCCGCATCTGCGCCGATGTTCGCGCCCGGCGCGAGGCCGAGGCCGCCGACCAGGCCCGCGCACAGGTCGGAAATGATGTCGCCGAACAGGTTCGTCGTGCAGATCACGTCGAACTGCTCGGGACGCATCACCAGCTGCATGCAGGTGTTGTCGACGATCATCTCGTTGCATTCGATGTCGGGGTACTGCGCGGCGACCTCGCGCGCGACCTTCAGGAACAGGCCCGAGGTCGACTTCAGGATGTTCGCCTTGTGCACCACGGTGACCTTCTTGCGGCCGTTGCGGCGCGCGAGGTCGAACGCATAGCGCACGATGCGCTCGGACCCCTTGCGCGTGATCTTCTGGATCAAGGTCGCGGTGGCACCGTCCTCGGACACCTGCTGGCCTTCGCCGGCGTAGGCACCCTCGGTGTTCTCGCGCACGGTGATCAGGTCGACGTTCTCCGGGAAGCGCGAACGCGTGTTCGGGAACGAAATCGCCGGGCGCACGTTTGCGTACAGGTCGAACTTGCGGCGCAGTTGCACGTTGATCGAGCTGAAACCCTCGCCGACCGGCGTGGTCAGCGGGCTCTTCAACGCGACGCGGTGCGTGGCGATCGCATCCAGCGTGGCCTGCGGCAGCAATTCGCCGAACTTTTCCTGCGCGGCGAGGCCGGCTTCGACGAAGTCGTACCGGAAACCGAGGCGCAACGCGTCGAGGACGCGCAAGGTCGCGTCCATGATTTCCGGGCCGATGCCGTCGCCGCGGATCACTGCAATGGTCTTGCTCATCTGGAAATACTCCGTACTGCACTGCGCGACCGGAATTCGCGCCGAAAGAAAATCGTCTCAGGCGGGGAAGCGTGCAAAAGCACGTGCGGCGGCGCGGAGCCGCATCGGCAGGGACAGGAGGGTCGGAATATCGGCCCGGCCGCGCCGATGCCGATTCCAGCGCGCCAAAAAGACCTTGTGCGACAAGGGTCTCCCGCGACACGGCTTGCCCAGGTCCGCGAGGGCGCGCATTATCGACGAATGTCGCGAACTCATACAACACGGCCGACGGCGGCGCGCCGGGCGGTGTCCGCCTGCGTGTGCGCCCTGCTCGCCTGCGCCGGCGCGCGCGCGGCCGACGGCAACGCCTCGGCGCTGCGCGTGCAGCTCGACCCGGTCGCCACCGGCAACGCCACCTTGGTTTCCCGCCAGATCGGCCTGTACGGCAGCGCGCCGGCACGCTGCGCGCCGGAAGTCTCGCGCGTTATCGTCGACGGCGTCGACCTCAGCGTCGAACTGAAGGCGCCGCAGACCGGATGCGACGCGAATCGCACGCAGGCGTTCGGCCTGCACGTGGACCCGGCGGCCAGCGCCGGCGTTCCGATCCTGCCCGGCCAGGTCTATCGGGTGCGCGTGTACGCCAACAACGGCGGCACCTCGCAACTGCTCGCGTTCCACCTGCTCGACACCAACACGCCCGCATCGGCGCCGACGCCGGAAAACGGTTTCTGGTGGTCCGAGGCGAGCGCCGAAAGCGGCGCCGCGTCCGCCGGCAACGGCGCCAGCATCGAACTGCAGGACGGCCAGCTCGCGATCGGCCTGTTCGGATTCAACGACGGCGGCGCGGCGACGTGGTACTTCGGCACCGCGCGCCCGAACGGGCGCGTCGCGGCGGCGTCGCTGGTGCAGCTCGCCAACGGCGATCCGCCGTTCGCGCCGAGCGGCAGCCAGCCGGTCGCGCAACCGGGCCCGCGCATCGAGATCGAGTTCCTTTCGCCGTCGCGCGCGCATGCCTGGCTCGTGCGCAACGAAGCCGGCCGCGACGTGGAAGTCCGCGCGCTGACCCTGGCGCGGTCGCGCTTCGCCGCGGGCGCCGTCGGCAACGCGTGGAACGGCCAATGGGTGCTGGTGCCCGACGACAGCGGCGCGCCGCGCGTGTTCGACTTCTCGGCTTCCGCCAGCCAGGACGCGGAAACCTTCCATCTCGCCGATGCCGGCAGCGACGCGGGCCTCGATTGCCGGCTCGCCAACGGCGCGCAGCGACCGCAACTGTGCACCTTGTCGGTAGCCGCGACCGCGCTGGCGGATTTCGACCAGATCGGCCTCGACCACCTCGCCGGCCGCAGCAGCACCGGGGCGCGCGTGAAACTGGTGCGCGTCCCGCGCTGAGCACGCAAACCCGCGATCAGTCTTCCTTCGCGCCGTTCATCTCGTCGAGGAAATCGACCGCACGGCGCAGGTGCGGGATCACGATCGAGCCGCCGACGACCAGCCCGACGCTGAAGATCTCGAAGAATTCGTCCTCGCTGACGCCGGCTTCGACGCATTGCGCGACGTGGTAGCCGATGCAGTCGTCGCAGCGCAGCACCATCGACGCGACCAGGCCGAGCATTTCCTTGGTCTTGACGTCGAGCGCGCCGGCCTTGTAGGTCTGCGTGTCGAGCGCGAAGAAGCGCCTCACGACCTGGTTGTCCTGGCCGAGGATGCGTTCGTTCATGCGCTGGCGGAACGCGGTGAACTCCTTGATGCGCCCGCTCATTTCGCGCCCTCCACCAGAGCGCCCAGGCGACCGGCGCGATCCGCCGCGACGAGATCGTCGTAGCCGCCGACGTGCACGCCGTTGACGAAGATCTGCGGCACCGTGCGGCGACCGGAGCTGCGCGAGAGCATTTCGTCGCGCCGCGCTGGATCGAGGTCGACGCGAACCTCCTCGTAGTCGAGGCCCCTGTGCTTGAGGAAGGTTTTCGCGGAAACGCAATACGGGCAGATCGCCGTCGTATAGATTTCGACCCGGTTCATCGGTGGTCTTCCGGACTGGCTGGAAAGA
>Ga0153956_1001268_pt1 | contig 22971 bp, 26 predicted proteins | sample TSFL040MetaG_FD_104704 | JGI IMG/M metagenome (GOLD analysis project Ga0153956, IMG submission 104704) | Attine ant fungus gardens microbial communities from Florida, USA - TSFL040 MetaG | ecosystem: Host-associated > Fungi > Mycelium > Unclassified | place: USA: Florida, Wekiwa Springs... | reverse complement strand
CGGCGACCTCCCACCCGCCGAGTTCGAAGCCCTACACGCACCACACTTCCCTAGCCAAGCACCCTCACCACTATAATCATCTAAAGCAACGATCACGGACTCCGTCAGACCCGGTCCGGCTCAGAGCGCGACGATGGGGAGTTGGCCGTCGTCCGAGGGGATCGCGACGGCGAGCGCGGAGCAGCCGCGGCCATGCTCGGGCGCGGTCTCGGTGGCGTAGCCCTGGTTGAGGATGTGTTCAGCGTCACGCTCGATCTGCGCCGACGTTCGCTGTGCTGCTGGCGTTATCGCCCGCGTTCGAGCGCTGATCGCGTGCCGCCAGGCTGGGCGGTGCGCGAGGAGCATTTTGCCGGCGGCGCTCGTTTGGGCGGGGAGGAGGTCCCAGCGTCGTGGTGGGGTGCCGTGGTTGTGGATGACGAGGACGTGCCGGTAGCTGGGCGTCGCGATGAAGACCGGTTGCCCGAGTTGGTCGTGGAGGTCGGCGAGGAGGTGGTCGGCGGCGGCGGTGAGCGGCAGGCCGCGGATCGCGTGGGCGGCAAGTCCGATGAGCCTGGGTGAGAGCGCGTAGACCGGTCCAGCGCGGTAGTTGCGCCGGGTTGCTGTCGCGTATTCCTGTTGGACGAGCTTGTGAAGGAGTCGTTGTGCTGTGCGGCGGTGGATCTGCATCGCGCCGGCGAGCTCGGGTACCGAGCAGGGTCCGAAGGCGAGCAGTTCGAGCGCGCGCAGGGCCCGCTCGGTCGTGTAGTTCATCTGCGCGACGTGTTGGGCTGAGCGCGCCGGTCGGCGGCTTCCGGTCGGCGGTGGCGGGGTCGTTGGCGTTCTCATGCCCACGGTCCTGGAGCGATGGGTAGCGAGACGGGCGCGGCGTGGTGGAGTGCGTCGTCGAGGAGCGTGTCGGCGTGTTCGTGCAAGACCGCGATGAGGTCTGGCACGAGCGCGAGCGCGTCCGCTTGTGTCGTTGCGGGGAGTCGTTGGATGAGCTGGTCGAGCTGGGCTATCAGCGGCGCGTAGAGCTCGGTCGCGGCGTCGATCTGGGCCCGGGTGGCGGTGATCAGTACCTGTCGGTGGTCGTAGGGGTGGGCGTGGCGTTCGACGGTGCCGCGGCGTTCGAGGCGTTGCACGAGAACACTGACGCCGGTCGGGTTCAGCGCGAGTCGGTCGGCGAGTTCGCTGATGCTGAGCAACGGGCAGGTGCCCAGCAGCGCGACCACGGCGGCTTCGGTGCGGTTGAGGCCGAGTTGGCGGCCGGCGAGTGTGCGGTGGCGCTCGGCGGCCAGGCCGCGAAGGAGCATCAGTCGCCGTAGCTCGGCCGCTTCAACGCTCGCGGTGGCGCGTGTCCGCGCGTTGGAGCTAGCGGTGGCGTGGGTCATTCGTCCGTGCCGTCGTCGACTTCGGCGAAGTTGGTGAGCGTCGTGATCCAGGCGTGTGCGGTGTCGGCGCCGCGCCGGAGCGCGTCACGATGCGTGCTCGGAGGCCCGCCGCGGAAGCGGTCCTCGTAGCGCTCGTACGCGGTCTCAAGCCGTCGCAGCGCGTCGCGGGCGCCGGCGTCGATGATCTCGCCGAGCAGTTCGGTTGGGCCGACGAGTGTGGGGTGGTCGTGTTCGTCGGCGGGGAGGTTTTCGAGTTGGATCAGGAGTGCTTCGAGTGCGCGGAGTGTGTCGTGGCGGTCGTCGATCGCCCTGGTGTCGTGGCGCGGGGTGTGGTGGTAGGTCTCGCTAGCGCCGAGCGTGGCGGTGCGGCGTTGCTCGCGCAGGACGTCGACGAGCACGTCGAGCTGGCAGCGCTCAAACCGCACGCGGACACTGTCGGGCGAGCCCAAACCGATCACGGTCATGCCCGCGCTCCGGCCGGCTGGGCGACGAGTTGCCGGCGCGCGTCATCGCAGGCCGCGAGCACCTCGCACGCGCGCTGTGCGACCCCAGGCTCCTCGACGGCGCGCCGGCCGGCGGCGTGCTCCGCACGGTCCTGCAGCACCCCAAGGACGCTCGCGAACCGCGCGGCCTGCAGCTCCGTCTCGACACGGCCGCGCGGCCCGGCGTTGTTCCGGTCGAGCTGACCGCGGAGACCCAGCTCGGGCTCGAAGCGCCGCCGCAACCGCCGGCCCTGCTCGCCGGCGCCTTGGCCCAACTCGAGGTCGCCGTCTCTGACGGCGGTCAGGTCGGTGAGCAGTTCCTCGTAGCGCGCGTCGCGGTGCGCGCGGGTGATCGTGACGGTCATCGTCGCGATGCCTCCCTTCGATCGACGGGGCACCGCGGAACCAGGCAACGAGCAGCCGGCAACACCACAACCCGAAGCGGGTTGCGAGACAATTCCGGACGCATCGAGGCTGTATTCCTCGGTGCCGGGCCCCGGGGCGCGCCAACGCCGCCGGGGCCACCTATACGGACGCCGCGACGATAGCTCCGCTCGCCCGCCCAAAGCGAGCCCGAAACGGCGTGAATCCACGGCTATCCGCGGCACTCGCCGCGATTTCAGGCACTAGTGCCTGAAACGGAGCGCGCCCGACGCCGACACAAACGGAGCCCGGAAACGACGAAACCCCCGCGACTGCGGGGGTTTCGAAGGAGTGGAGCTAGCCGGGCTCGAACCGGCGACCTCCTGGGTGCGATCCAGGCACTCTCCCAACTGAGCTATAGCCCCGGGCCGGCAGGAACCGAAGCTCTGCCGTATAAACGTGCACTATAGCCACTGGCACGACCGCACGCGGCTAGATTGGCGGGCCAGGCGCCCCTCGAATGTCCCTCCTCCAGCCCTCGTTCCGCGGCCGGCTGCGGCTCTTCTTCGCGCTCGTCGTCATCCTCCCGCTGATCGTCGTCGCGGTCGTGCTGTTCCGACTGCTCGGCGCCGAGAACACGGGCCGCTACGACGCGCGGCTGGGCCAGGCGCAGCTCGCCGCGGCCGGCCTCTACGAGGACGCCCGCCAGGAGGCGGTGCGTGCGACGCACGCGGTCGAGACGGACGCCGCGCTCTCGACCGCGATCCACGATCGCAACCGCAGGCAGATCGACGCACGCCTCAGTGCGTTGGCGGTGCGGACGGCGGCCGAGCGGATCCGGCTCGAGGTGCACGGGCTCGGCAGCTTCCAGGCCGGCACGGCGGACGCGCTCGCGCCGGCGGTCGCGGACCTGCAGGACTCGACAGGCCGCTCGATCGGGCGCCTGGTGATCTCGACGACCAGCGCCGAGGAGCTGGCGCTGCGGCTGCAGCGGATCCTCGCGCTGCAGGTGCGGATCGACCAGAACGGCCGCACGCTCGCCTCGACGCTGACCGCGGCCACGACGGCGCGGCTGCCGGCGCGCGGCCAGGTGCAGATCGGCGGCGAGGAGTACGACGCGACGACCGTCGCCGGCCAGGGCTTCACGGGCAGCCGCGATGACATCCGCCTGCTCGCGCGCGAGAACGACGGCGGGCCGGGCGGCGTGCTGGTCGTGATCGCGATCACGCTCGGCTTCCTGGCGCTCGCCAGCGCCTTCTTCATGATCGTCTCGCGGACGCTGCGCTCGGAGGTGCAGCGGCTGCTGGTCGCCGCGCGCCGGCTCGGTCGCGGCGACCTCAGCGTCTCCGTCCCCGCCGAGGGCAGCGACGAGTTCGCCGAGCTCGGCAAGGAGTTCAACTCGATGGCGCGCCAGCTCGAGGCGCGGCTGGACGACCTGCGGCGCGAGCGGGGGCGCCTGCAGGAGGCGATCCGCCGCGTCGGCGAGTCGTTCGCGCGCGGGCTCGATCGCGTCGGCGTGCTCGAGATCGTGATCCAGACGGCGGTCGACGGCGTCGGCGCCGCCGGCGGCCGCGCGACGATGCGGCGCCGCGCCGACGCGCCGATGGAGGAGGTCGCCCACAGCGGCGATCCGGCGCCGTTCGAGCGTGCGCTGCGCGCCGCCGAGCTGGCGGTCACGGAGGCCGGCCAGGTCGCCGAGATCCAGATCGGCGGCACGAGCGCGCTGGCGGCGCCGCTGTCGGCGACCGAGGGCGGCGATCGCGTGCTCGCGATCGTCTCGGTCGCGCGCGCCGAGCGGCCGTTCACGGCAGGAGAGCGCGAGCTGTTCGCGTACCTCACGAGTCAGGCGGCGGTCTCGGTCGAGAACGTCGACCTGCACGAGACGGTGCAGCGCCAGGCCGTCACGGATGAGCTGACCGGGCTCTTCAACCACCGTCGCTTCCAGGAGGTGATCGCGGCGGAGGTCGAGCGGGCGCGGCGCTACGACCAGCAGATGGGCCTGATCATGCTCGACATCGACAACTTCAAGCACGTCAACGACCGCTACGGCCACGTCCAGGGCGACATGGTCCTGCGCGAGGTCGCGCGCGTCCTGCGCCAGAGCGCGCGCGACATCGACGAGCCGGCGCGCTACGGCGGCGAGGAGATGGCCGTCGCGCTGCCGCAGACGGACCTCGAGGGCGCGTTCCGCTTCGCGGAGCGCGTGCGCCAGCGCATCGAGGCGCTCGACCTGCCGCTGCAGGATGGCGAGGGCGTCCTGAAGGTGACGGCGTCGTTCGGTGCGGCCTCGCTCGCCGAGACGCCGCAGCAAGACAAAGAGGGCCTGGTCGCGGCGGCGGACGCCGCGCTGTACCGGGCGAAGCGGGCGGGCAAGAACCGCACGGTGAAGGCCGAGTAGGCTGAAGGGAAGGAGGTGGCCATGGGACTGCTTGACGACGCCATTCGCGAGCACCTCGAGCTCAAGCGCAAGCACGGAGCGGATCCGGACGCTGTCGCTCGCCAGGAGAAGGAGGCCCTAGGCCCCGGCGGGCCGCGTGCGGAGTTCGCGCACACGGAGTACGAGATGGAGCCGCCGGACGACGCGGCGGCGGTGCCGGAGGACGACGCGCCCGCGGCCGTCGGCGAGCCGGATCCGGAGCCGGCCGACGAGCCGGAGCCCGTGAGCGCGCCGCCGGCGCCGCCCGCGCGCGATCCCGAGCCGTGGCTCGAGGAGACGGCCGAGCACCACATCCCACCGGCGCCGCGCGACCCCGAGGACGACGACGTGCTCGAGGAGACGCCCGACTTCCTGTCCGAGACGCCGGAGCACGACCGGCTCTGGTTCGAGCAGAAGCCGCCGAAGGACTTCGACTGGGACAAGTAGCGCCGCGGCGGGAGGGGATCGCGCGGCGACCCCTCCCGCGGCGCGGCGTCAGTTCTCGATCGTGACGAGCGTGCCGATCGGCGTGTACGGCCAGACCTTCGCGGCCGTCGCCAGCGGCAGCTCGACGCAGCCCAGGCTCTGCGGCGTGCCGAACGACGCGCGGTTGAACGAGTGCAGCGCGTCGCCGCCGTTGAAGTAGCTGACCCACTTGATGCCCGGGTCGTTGTAGTGCGAGCCGTCCGGGTTGGTGCCGCTCATCGTCGTCACGGCCAGGTGCTCGAAGACCGGGAACGTGCCGAGCGCCGTCGGCGCCTCCGGGATGCCGGTGTTGCCGGGCGACGTCAGCACCGTGTGCCCGCCTGACCAGAGCGTCAGGCGCTGCGGCACGGCGCGGTGCACGTAGACGTAGCTGTACGCGCCGTCGTGCTTCTTGCCGGCGATCGTGTCGTTCAGCAGCGCCGTCCAGACGTCCGGGCCGGCGACGCCGTCGACCGTCAGGTGGTGCTCGTCCTGGAACATCATGATCGCGCCCTTGGTGATCGTGTCGACCTTGCCGGGCGTCCACTGGTCCTTGAGCTCGGACGGCGTGTTCGAGTAGCGCCAGCTGAAGTGGCCGTGCGGCGCGTCGACCGCGGCCTGCGACTCGGCGGCGCGCGTACGCGCGACCGCGTCGCCGGACGGCGACCAGTCGACCGGCAGGTAGTCGGCGTCGGCGAGCAGCTGCTGCAGGCGCAGCGTCGAGCCGGGGCTCGAGGAGAAGCTGATCTCCTTGGTGCGCGTGCGATGCGTGCCGGTCGAGCTGGCGACCTCCATCGTCCGCGGCAGCGTCATGTGGATCGTCGTGCCGAAGCCGGCGCCGTAGCCGGCGGGCTTGAACTCGATCGCGTGGCTGTTGACGACGACCCACGTCCCGGCGACGTTCGGCGAGAGCGTCGGGCGCTGGCCGTGCAGCAGCGTCTTGACCGGCTGCGAGAACGTCAGCTTGATCGGGTCCGCCGGCCCGCGCACCGTGCCCGGCTTCGGGCTGACCAGCGCGACCGGCATCTGCGAGCTCGGGAACCAGCTGACGACCTTCGACTTGCTCGGCCGCAGCCACGGGCGGGCGCTGGCGGCGATCCGCACGGTGCCCGCCGGGTCGGCGCCGTCGAGCGAGACGGTCGTCGTCGGCGTCGAGTACTTGCGCTCGGACGGCTGGTCCTTGACGGTGTAGGTCACCCTCGCGACGGCGCCGGTCATCGGCAGCCGCACGCTGCCGTCGGGCTTGACGCTCAGCCAGCGGCCGGCGACGGCCACGGTCGGGGTGACCAGCGTCAGGTGCTCGGTCTTCGTCTTGCCGAGCGCCCAGCCGATCCAGCCGGGCCGCTTGACGGTCACGGTGACGTGCACCGGCTTGCCGCTCGCGAGCTGGCGCGCCGGCGTCAGGACGTCACCGCTGCGGACGAGCGCGACGCGCTTGCCCGTCGAGGTCGTGACGTAGCCCTGCGCGAGCGTGCCGCCGAAGCGGCCGACGTCGAGCCGCGCGAGGCCCTGCCGGTCGGTTCCGAGCTTGACGCCCGAGAGGTGCACGACGACGGCCGCCAGCGCGCCCACCACGACGAGGGCGGCGACGAGCCCGCCGCCGAAGATGAGGCCGATCTTCCGCGTCGCTCGCACGCGGGCAAGGGTAGGCGACGTTCACGCCGAGCGGGAGCGAATTCGCTGAGTTCTTCAGCTCGTGCAACGAAACTGCCGCTGCCACGCGCTCGCGCGTCGTCATCCGGACGACGATGGAGGCGAGGGGAATCGAACCCCTACCTCGGCCGTGCAAAGGCCGCGTGCTCCCATTACCACTACGCCCCCGGGTGCGACGCAGAGCTTAGGAGATCGCCTTTAAGGTGTCGGCGATGCCCATCTACGGAGGGATCGACCTCGGCGGCACGAAGATCCAGGCCGCCGTCGTCGACGAGCACCACGCCGTGCTCGGCGCCAAGCGCGACGAGACGCCGCTGCAGGGCGGTCCTGCGGCGATCGCGGCGAAGATGGCCGCCGTGCTGCAGGAGGCGGCCGCGGCGGCCGGCGTGCGGACGAGCGAGCTGGTCGGCGTCGGCGTCGGCTCGCCCGGCAGCGTCGACGCGCGCGCCGGCACGGTCGCCACGGCGCGGAACCTCTCCGGCTGGGAGGGCGTGTTCCCGCTCGGGCCGACGCTCGCGCAGGCGCTGGGGACGCGGGTCACGCTCGGCAACGACGTCCAGCTCGCGACCGACGCGGAGTTCGCGATCGGCGCCGCCAGCGCCTACCGCAGCCTGCTCGGCGTCTTCTGGGGCACCGGCGTCGGCGGTGGCATCGTGATCGACGGCAGGGCCTGGGTCGGCCGCAAGACCGCCGGCGAGATCGGCCACATGGTCGTGCACCTCGACGGCGCGCGCTGCACCTGCGGCCGCAAGGGCTGCCTCGAGGCCTACGCCGGCCGCGGCGCGATGGAGCTGCGCGCGCGCCATCTCGCCGACAAGGGCTCCAAGACGCAGCTCTTCAAGATCATGGCCGAGCGCGGCCGCGACCGGCTCTCGAGCGGCATCTGGCAGCGCGCGCTCGAGCACGGCGACGGGATGGCGCAGGAGCTGATCGAGCGCGCCGTCGCGGCGCTCGGCGCCGGCGTCGCCTCGGCCGTCAACCTGCTCGACCCGGAGGCGGTCGTGATCGGCGGCGGGCTCGGCATCCGCCTCGGCGAGCCGTACGTCGAGAAGATCCGCCAGGCGATGCTGCCGCACCTGTTCGTCGACGACGACCCACCGCCGATCCTGCTCGCCCAGCTCGGCGACCTCGGCGGCGCCCAGGGCGGCGCGCTGCTGGCCGCGAAGGCCGCTAGCCGACGTGCAGGTACTTGAAGCCGGCGTTCAGCAGCTGCGCTGACTGCGTGCCCCAGTTGGGCGTGTGCAGCAGCACGACGCCGAGCCGCACGCCGCCGTGCGTCGCCGTGCCGACGAGGCAGAGCCCGGCGGCGTCGGTGAAGCCGGTCTTCATCCCGGTCGTGCCGGGGTAGTGCTGCACGAGCAGCGGGTTGTTGTTGTGCAGCCAGAGGTGCCCGCCCTTGATCGGGAAGGGCAGGTTCGCGTTCGCCGTGCCGACGATCTTCGCCAGCCGCGGGATCGCGAGGATCGCGCGCGCCTCCTTCGCCAGGTCGGCCGCGCAGGAGTGGTTGCCCTTGTCCTCGAAGCCGCTCGGCGTCGTGTAGTGCGTGCAGTCGAGCCCCATCGCCTGCGCCTTCGCGTTCATCAGCTTGACGAAGCTCGGCACCGTCTTGGCCGCGCGCTGGGCGAGCGCGATCGCCGCGTCGTTGCCGGACGGCAGCAGCAGGCCGTAGAGCATCGTGTTGACGCCGATCCACTTGCCGAGCGGCAACATGCCGACGCCGGAGCCCTGGTAGGCCAGCGCCTGCTTGGTGACCCTGACCTTCGAGCCGGGCGCCACGCGATCGTTGACGACCAGCGCGGTCATCATCTTCGTCAGCGACGCGATCGGCAGCGGCGTGCGCGGGTTGCGCCGCCACAGCACCTGGCCGCTGTCGATGTCGAACAGCAGGCCGGCCCGCGGCGGCTGCTTGAACTTCATGCTGACCGGGTTGTGCGGATCGTTGAGGCGGACCGCGAGCGAGGCCGACGCGGTGCCGGCGTCCGGGACGGCGGTCCGCGCGGGCGCCGGCGTCGTCGTCGCCGCGCTGGAGACCGCGGCGCCGTTGTCCGGGCGCAGCACGAGCGCCGCCGCGGCCGCCCCGACGGCGACCACGACGAGCGCGACCGCGATCCTGCGCAGCGCTCTCATCGCGCCCACGAGGTTCGCGGCGGCGCCGGACGCTTCGCGATCAGCCGCACGGCGAGCAGCCCGAAGACGAAGCCGCCGACGTGCGCGAAGTAGGCGACGCCGCCACCACCGCCGCTCGGGTTCGCCAGGTCGAAGACGCCGAACGCGGCCTGCTGCAGGAACCACAGCCCGAGCACGACGAAGCCCGGCAGCTCCAGGAACGTGAAGAAGAACAGCAGGAAGACGAAGGTCAGCACCTTGGCGCGCGGGAACAGCACGATGTGAGCGCCGAGCACGGCGGCGATCGCACCCGAGGCGCCGATCGTCGGCACCGTCGAGCTCGGCGCGACCAGCACCTGCAGCGCCAGCGCGGCGAGCCCGCCGGCGACGTAGAAGACGAGGTACTTGACGTGCCCGGCGGCGTCCTCGACGTTGTTGCCGAAGATCCAGAGGAAGAGCATGTTGCCGCCGAGGTGCAGCAGGCCGCCGTGCATGAACATCGCGGTGAACGGCGTCGTCCAGGTCGCCGGCTGCGCGGGCGCGCTGCCGCTGACGCCGGCCTGGCCCTCGCAGGCGACGGCGCCCGAGGCGAGCAGCCCGCAGTGCTTGCCGGGGTGCGTCAGCTCGTACGGGATCGCGGCGTGGTCGATCAGGTTCTGCATGTAGTGCGGGGTGCTCGGGTCGCCGAGCGAGATCCCGCCGCGCTGCCAGAAGAAGTACGCGACGACGTTGAGGGCGATCAGCGCGAGCGTGACGACCGGCGTCCTGCTGGTCGGGAGGTTGTCGCGCAGCGGGATCACTCGGCCGCCCTAAGGTAGCCGCTCGCGGCCGCGCTCAGCCTGCTGCAGCCAACGGCCCAACGCCGGGCCGGTCCTGCTTGACGTGCTCGTCCGCGTGGTAGGAGGAGCGGACCAGCGGCCCGGCGGCGACGTGCTCGAAGCCGAGCGCGTAGGCCGCCTGCTCGAGCGCCGTGAACTCGTCCGGATGCCAGTAGCGCACGACCGGCAGGTGGCGCTCGGTCGGTCGCAGGTACTGGCCGACGGTGAGCACCGAGACGCCGGCCTCGCGCAGGTCGGCGAAGGCGGCGACGAGCTCGTCGTGCGTCTCGCCGAGGCCGACCATCAGCCCCGACTTGGTCACGACCTGGCCCTCGCCCAGCTCGCCGGCGTTGCGCAGCACGCGCAGCGAGCGCTCCCAGCGCGAGCCGCGGCGCGCGACCGGGTACAGCCGCGGCACGACCTCTACGTTGTGGTTGAAGACGTCCGGGCGCTCGGCGATCACCTTTGCCAGCGGCATCTCCTCGCCGCGGAAGTCGGGCGTCAGGCACTCGATCTTGCACTCGGGCGCCTGCTGGCGGATCGAGCGGATCACGCCGCACCAGACGGAGGCGCCGTAGTCGGGCAGGTCGTCGCGGTCGACCGAGGTGACGACGGCGTGGCGCAGGCCCATGCGCGCGACCGAGCGGGCGACGCGCAGCGGCTCCAGCGGGTCGTGCCAGGTCGGCTTGCCGGTCTTGACGTTGCAGAAGCCGCAGCGGCGCGTGCAGGTGTCGCCGAGGATCATGAAGGTCGCCGTGCCGCGGTCCCAGCAGTCGCCGATGTTCGGGCAGGCGGCTTCCTTGCAGACCGTGTGCAGGCCCTCGTCCTCGATCTGCGCCTTGAGCTCGCGGAACTTCGGGCTGCCGGGCGCCGGCACCTTGAACCAGGACGGCTTGCGCGTGTTGAACGGCAGCACGTCGGCGCCGATCACGCTGGTCACGTCCATGCCGCCGGGGTTGGCGCGCGAGCGCGTCTTGTGGACGCGCAGGATCTCGTCCGCGTCGCTCATGCGAGTGAGGGTACTTCGGTCCCGAGCGCCGCTTCGGCGATGCCGAGCCGCTGCGGCGTGACGATCCGCTGGCGGCGCTCGAACGCCTCGCAGAAGGCGTGCGCCATCCGCTTGCGGAAGCAGGCGACGCCCTCGCTCGCGCCCTCGGCGGCGAGCGACGTCATCCGCACGTCCGGCAGCCCGCAGGCGACGACCCAGTCGAACGGCGCCAGGTCGTTGTCGACGTTGATCGCGAAGCCGTGGCTGGAGACGCCGTGCGAGAGGTGCACGCCGACCGAGGCCAGCTTGCGCTCGCCGACCCAGACGCCGACGTGCCTGTGGCCGAGCTTCGTGCCGGCCTGCACGCCGACGCCCGCCGCCGCCGTGACGATCGCCCGCTCCATCGTGAGGATGTACTCGGGCACGCCGGCGACGCGCATGATCGGGTAGCCGACGAGCTGCCCGGGGCCGTGGTAGGTCAGCTTGCCGCCGCGCGGCGTGCGCACGACGTCGATCCCCAGGCCCCTGTAGTAGTCCTCGCCGAGCGGCAGCTCGTCCGCCTCCGAGCGGCGACCGACGGTGTAGACCCTCGGGTGCTCGAGCAGCAGCATCAGGTCGGGCAGCTCGCCGGCCAGCACCCGCTCGCGCAGACGCTCCTGCAGCGCGGCCGCCTGGCTGTACTCGACAGTCCCGAGGTGACAGACCAGCAGCTCCGAAGCCATGCGTCCGAGCATAGTCCTCGGCGCGCGCGAACCCCCATGGGGTACCCGCGCGGGGCGGCGCGACGCCGCCCCGCGCAGCGGCTTCCGGCTAGGCGACCGGCCAGGCCTCGAGACGCGCGCGCAGCGCCGCGAGGAACTGGGCCGCCGCGGCGCCGTCGAGCGCGCGGTGGTCCCAGGACATGCAGAGATAGGTCATCTGGCGGATCGCGATCGAGTCGTTGCCGAGCTCGTCGGTGACGACGACCGGGCGCTTGACGACCGCCTCGGTGTCGAGGATCGCGACCTGCGGCTGGTTGATCACCGGCGTTGCCATCAGCGTGCCGTAGCCGCCCGGGTTGGTGATCGTGAACGTGCCGCCGCCGACCTCGTCGGGCGTCAGCTCGTTGGCGCGGGCGCGCCGCGCCAGGTCCTTGATCCGCTTCGCCAGCCCCTCGACCGAGAGGTCCTGGGCGTCGCGGATCACCGGGACGATCAGGCCGCCCTCGTCGCCGAGCGAGACGGCGATGCCGAGGTGGACGCCGTCGTAGAGCGTGCGCACGTCGCCCTCGAGCGTGGCGTTGAGCGCCGGGAACTCGAGCAGCGTCTCGATCGTCGCGCGCGCCGTGTAGGGCAGGTAGGTGAAGCCGCTCCTGCGCCGCGCGGCCTCGATCCGCGACATGTCGGCCTCGATCACGCTCGTGCAGGTCGCCGCCGTCTGCAGCGACTGCACCATCCGCTGGCCGATCGCCTGGCGCATGCGCGAGAGCGGCGCCGCGTGGCCGCCGGGCGCCGGCGCCGCGGGCGTCCGCGCGGGAGTCGGCGCCGGCGACCCGCCGATGCGCGACGCGCGCTTGCGCGGCGCGATCGGCTCGTCCGGCCGGTACGGGCTCTCGATGTGCATCGGCGGCTCCGTGGCCGCCGCGCCGCCGCCGTTCTCGACGAACGCCAGCACGTCCTGCTTGCGCACGCGGCCGTCGCGGCCGGTGCCCGGCACCTGCTCGAGGTCGACGCCGTGCTCGGCGGCGATCCGCGTCACGACCGGCGAGTAGCGGCGGGCGCCGCCGTTGGCGGCGGCGCGCGCGGGCGCCGGCCGCGCCGCCGGCGCGCTCGCCGCGTCGCCGCGGTCCTCGCCGCTCGCCGCCGCGGCACCGGCGTGCGCCGCGCCGTCGCCGCTCGCCGCCGCGCCAGACGTGCCCTCGCCACCGCTCGCCGCATCCTCGCCGCCGCTCGCCGCGCCGTCGCCGGCGTGCTCGGAGACGTGCGGCTCGCCCGGCCGGGCGTCGGTCGCGATCCGCGCCAGCACCGTGCCGACCTCGACCGTCTCGCCGACCGGCACGACGATCTCGGCGACGCGCCCGGTCGCCGGCGACTCGACGTCGGTGTCGATCTTGTCGGTCGAGATCGAGGCGATGATCTCGTCCGCCTGCACCCAGTCGCCGACCTGCTTGCGCCACTCGACGACGGTGCCCTCGGCGACCGAGACGCCCATCTGCGGCATCGCGACGTCGACCAGCGCGGCGTCAGTACGCGAGGAGCTCACGGCACGCCTCCCTGACGTCGTCGACCTGCGGCAGCACCGCCTGCTCGAGCGGTGGCGAGAACGGGATCGGCACGTCCGGCGAGGCGACGCGCACGACCGGCCCGTCGAGGTCCTCCCAGCCGCGCTGGGCGATCAGCGCCGCGACCTGGGCGCCGGCGGCGCAGGTCTCGTTCGCCTCGTCGAGGATCACGACCTTCGACGTCTTGCGCAGCGAGGCGAGGATCGCCTGCTCGTCGAGCGGCACCAGCGAGCGCAGGTCGAGCACCTCGATCGAGGCGCCGTCGAGATCCTCGGTCGCCTCCAGCGCCGTGTGCACCATCGCGCCGTAGGCGATCACCGTCAGGTCGCTGCCCGCGCGGGCGATGCGCGCCTTCAGCGGCGTCTCGTAGGCGCCGCTCGGCACCTCGCCCTTGATGCGCCGGTAGAGGTGCTTGTGCTCCATGAAGAGCACCGGGTTCGGGTCGCGCACGGCGGCGATCAGCAGGCCCTTGGCGTCCTCCGGCGTGCTCGGCGCGACGACCTTCAGGCCGGGCGCGTGCATGAACCAGGCCTCCGGGTTCTGCGAGTGGAACGGACCGCCGGAGAAGCCGCCGCCGGAGGGCAGGCGGATCGTGATGTTGACCGAGAGCCCGAGCCGGTAGTAGGTCTTGCCGGCGACGTTGACGAGCTGGTCGAAGCCGCAGGAGATGAAGTCCGAGAACTGCATCTCGGCGATCGGCCGCATGCCCTCGACGGCGGCGCCGATCGCGCAGCCGACGATCGCCGACTCGGCCAGCGGCGTGTCCATCACGCGGTCCGCGCCGAACTCCTCGAAGAAGCCGTCGGTCACCTTGAAGGCGCCGCCGAAGACGCCGATGTCCTCGCCCATCACGAAGACGCGCTCGTCGGCGCGCATCTCCTCGCGCATCGCGTCCGCGATCGCCTGCAGGTACGTCATCGTCGGCATCGCTCAGCGCTCCCCGGCGAAGCCGGACCACGGCGCGAGGCCGTCCTCGAGCAGCGCCGGCTCGTCCGCGAAGACGCCGCGCGTGGCGTCGTCGGCGTCCGGCATCGGCGACGCGAGCGCCCGCTCGACGGCCGCCTCGATCTGCTCCTTGACCTCGTCGCGCAGCGCCTGCGTGTCGACGCCGAGCTCGTCCAGGCGCCGCAGCTGGCGGTCGATCGGGTCCTTCTTGCGCCACTCCTCGACCTGCTCGCTCGGCACGTACTTCATGTCGTCGTGCGCGGCGTGGCCGTGCATGCGCATCGTCACGGCCTCGATCAGCGTCGGGCCGCCGCCGGCGACCGCCCGCTCGCGCGCCGCGCGCGTGGCCTCGAACATCGCCTCGGCGTCGTTGCCGTCGACCGTCACGCCCGGGAAGCCGTAGGCGGCGGCGCGCTGGACGGGGTTGACGGCGAACTGCTGGTCGATCGGCGTCGAGTAGGCGTACTGGTTGTTCTCGAGCACGAAGATCACCGGCAGCCGCTGCACGCCGGCCCAGTTCATCGCCTCGTGGAAGTCGCCGCGCGAGGTCGAGCCGTCGCCGAACCAGGTGAGCGCGCAGCGCGCCTCGCCGCGCAGCTTGAACGCCATCGCCATGCCGGTCGCGACGAGCATCATGTCGGGCAGCATCGAGACCATGCCGACGCAGCCCTTCGTGCGGTCGCCGAAGTGGACGTTGCCGTCGCGGCCGCCGGTGATGCCGCCGGCTCGGCCCATGTACTGGGCGAAGATGCGCGCCGGCTCGACGCCGCGCACGATGTGCGCGCCGAGGTCGCGATGCAGGATGCAGAGCCGGTCCGCGGCGGCCATCGCCCACGCCGGGCCGGTCGAGACGGCCTCCTGGCCGAAGCCGTCGTAGAAGCTGCCCGGGACCTTGCCCTGGCGGTAGAGCGTCATCGCCCGCTGCTCGATCGCGCGCATCGTCAGCATCGCCCGCAGCAGCCCGACGCGATCGTCGAGCGTCAGGTGCGCCGCCGGGTCAAGTGCGGGCGCTCTCTCGTCGCGCGCCGTCTCAGTCGCCATCTCTCTCCTTGTCTGGGTGCGCTCGCCGGGATCGCCGGTCGGGCGCGATTCCGGCGGCGCGGGGGTGACCGCGTCTTCCGGGGGCATGGCGCAAGCCTAATCGATGCGGGGGTAGCCTTCGCGGGCGACGATGGCGGAATCCGTCTTCTGGCCGCGTCTTCGCTGGCGGCTGCGCGGCGCCTGGCTGTGGCCCGCCTTCGCCGTGCTGCTGGTCGCCGACACGGCGCTGCTGCATCTGCTGCCGTTCGCCGGCGACCGCATCGACCTGCTCGGCGCGCTGCTGCTGTCGACCTTCTTCAACCTGCTCGCGGTCGCCGTCGGCGCGCCGTTCGCGGCGATCGTCTGGCGGCGGCTGCGCGGCGGTGTGCCGCAGGTCGTCGCGCGCGACTACGCCGGCGCCTGGCTGCTGGCGCTCGTCTTCGTCGCGTTCCTGGCCGGTGGGCTCGCCCACCGCGCGGGGCGGGCGGCCGAGCAGCAGCGTCGCGGCGCCGTCGCGGCGGCCGTCGACCGCTACGTGCATGCCAGTGCGCCCGGCTACCGCGCCGGCCTGGCGCTGGTCTCGATCGACGAGCTGGAGCGCGACTACTACCGCGCCTGCGTGCCCGGCCGGCGGCTCTGGCTGTGCCTGCTCGTCCGCACCGGACAGTCGCCGGCGGGCGTCAAGGTCGACCCGGACCGCACGCCCAACTCGCCGCCCTGGGACTAGAGCGCCAGCTTGAGCGGGTCCTGCAGCTCGTCGCGGATCGCGTTCAGGAAGCCCGCGGCCTCGGCGCCGTAGAGGATCCGGTGGTCGCAGACCAGCGTCAGGTCGATCACGTGGCGCGCCGTGATCTCGCCGTCGCGCACGACCGCGCGCGGCGCCAGCTCGCCGACGCCGAGGATCGCCGCCTGCGGCGGATGCAGGATCGGCTCGTAGCGGCGCGCGCCGTACATGCCGACGTTGGAGATCGTGAACGTGCCCGCGGCCAGCTCCGGCGGCGTGATCGCGCCGCTGCGCGCGCGCTCGGCGAGCGTCCGCGCCTCGCGCGCGATCGCGCTCAGCGGCTTGCGGTCGGCGTCCTGGACGACCGGGACGACGAGCGCGTCCTGGGCGGCGACGGCGATGCCGACGTTCACGCGCGAGTAGAGCTCGTAGCGGCCGTCGCGGTAGGCCGCGTTGGCGCGCGGGAAGGCGCGCAGCGCGACGGCGACCGCCTTGATCGCGAAGTCGTTGTAGGACGGCACGATCTCGTCGCCGGCCGCCGACTTGAGCTGCGTGCGCAGCGCGACGACCGCCTCCATGTCGCACGCGAGCGAGACCGAGAAGTCCGGCGCCGTCGCCTTGGACTCCGCCATCCGCCGCGCGACGGCCTGCTGCAGGCGCGTCGGCTCCTGGATCGTGACCTCGCCGCGGCCGCTGGCGCCGGGCGCGGGCGCGGCCGCCGGGCTGGGCGCCGGCGCGGGCGGCGAGGCGGGGGTGTGATCGGCCATGGGCGAGAAGAATGGCAGGCCGCTCACGGCGCCTGGTAGGGCCGCCAGCGCTCGATGAAGGCGTCGGCCTCCAGCTGCGCGAGGTCGATCCGCAGCGCGCGCGCCAGCTTGCCGGTCTCACGCGGCTGCGTGTCCCAGAACAGCACCACCTCGCCGGACGCGAGGTCGACGACCTCGACCAGCTCGAGCCGCTCGGACGGGCGCAGGAAGCGCCGCTGGCGGCGCACGTGCAGCTGGTAGGCGCGGTTGGCCCTCATGCCGGCAGCGGGATCGCCCGCTCGCCCTCCAGCAGCTCGCCGGCGACCCAGATCGCCGGCAGCACGCGCACGCCGTCGCGCCGCGCGCGCTCGTCGTTGTCGGCCAGCGCCCGCGCGGTGCCGGCCAGCGCGGCGCCCTTGATCAGCGCGGCCGGGTGCAGCTCGCAGGCCGCGGCGGCGATCAGCACGTTCTCGCGGCGCGAGAGGTCGCGGCCGGCGGCGTAGGCCTGGCGCAGCGCCGCGAGCGTGAACGGGACGCCGCGGCCGATGCCCTTCGCGTAGGTCGCCGCCAGCATCGCCCAGCCGACGTCGGGCGGGAACGGCTCGGGCAGCCGCAGCGCCATCAGGCCGAGCGCGGCGGCGCGCCGTACGGCGTCCTCGCGGTAGGCGTCGAGCTCGGCGGCGCAGCGGAAGGCCGGCGCCGCCCCGACGGTCACCGGGATCCACTCCGGCGGCTCGCCGAGCGCGTGCAGGGCGCGCTCGGCGGCGAAGTAGGACTCCGGCGACCCGAGGTCGTAGTAGAAGCGGGGCTGCTCAGCCGTGGATGAGCCAGCCGTCGGCGGCACGGGCGGCCTCCATCACGCCCTCCGAGAGCGTCGGGTGCCCGTGGATGGTGCGGGCGACCTCCGGGTAGCCGCCTTCGAGCTGCTTGGCGTTGACGAGCTCCTGGATCAGCTCGGTCGCCTTGGCGCCGACGATGTGGCCGCCGACCAGCTCGCCGTAGCGCTTGTCGCCGATGATCTTGATGATGCCGCCGCGGTCGCCGTAGACCGTGCCGGCGCCGACCGCGCCGTAGTTGATCTTGCCGACGACGACGTCGATGCCGGCCTCGCGCGCCTGCGCCTCGGTCAGCCCGAACGAGGCGACGTTCGGCGTGCAGAAGGTCGCGCGCGGGATGTCGACGTACTCGATCGGGTGCGTCTCCAGGCCGGCGGCGTCCTCGACCGCGATCACGCCCTCGTCGGAGGCCTTGTGCGCCAGCGCCGGGCCGGGCACGAGGTCGCCGATCGCGTAGACGCCCTTGACCGACGTGCGCAGCGCGCCGTCGACCTCGATCAGGCCGCGATCGGTCAGCTTGACGCCGGCGGCCTCGAGGCCGAGCGCCTCGACGTCCGGCCCGCGGCCGGTCGCGATCACCAGGTAGTCGGCCTCGCCCTTGGCGTCGCCGTAGGAGAAGCTGACCTTGTCCTCGGCGGACGCGACGTCGCTGACCAGCGTGCCGGTGTGGATGTCGATGCCCTGCTTGGCGAGGCCGCGGCCGGCCGCCTTGGAGATGTCGGCGTCCTCGGTCGGCAGCACGCGGTCGAGCGCCTCGAACAGCTGCACCTTCGTGCCGAGGCGGGCGAACGCCGAGGCGATCTCGCTGCCGGAGGCGCCGGCGCCGAGCACGGCGAGCGAGCCGGGCAGCTCGGGCAGCGCCCAGGCCTCCTCGGTGCCGATCACGCGGCCGCCGAACGAGACGCCCGGGACCGAGCGCGCGACCGAGCCGGTCGCCAGCACGATCGTCTTGGCCTCGTAGAGCTCGTCGCCGACCTTGACCTTGCCGTCGCCGGCGAGGCTGCCGACGCCCTCGATCACGTCGACCTTGTTCTTCTTCAGCAGCCCGCCGACGCCGCCGGTGAGCGTCTTGACGACCTTCGCGCGACGATCGGAGACCTTCCCGAAGTCGATCGTGCGGCCCGCGACGTCGATGCCGAACTCGTCGGCTTCGTCGATCTCCGAGAGGATGTCGGCCGCGCGCAGCACGGCCTTGGCGGGGATGCAGGCGTAGTTGAGGCAGCGGCCGCCGACCTTGTCCTTCTCAACCACGGCGGTCTTCATTCCGAGCTGGGCGGCGCGAATGGCGGCGACGTAGCCGCCGGGCCCCGAGCCGATCACGATGCAGTCGTACGAGGGCATTGAGAAGCTGACGTTAGTACACGGATCTGCTACGTCACGAACAGGATCACCGCGACGGTCGTGCCGACGCTGACCACCGTCCAGCGCAGCACGCCGTCGGGCAGCCGCCGGCCGAGCTTCGCGCCGACCTGCGCGCCGAGCGTCGAGCCGACCGCGAGCAGCAGCGCGACGTCCCAGGCGACGTGCGCGGCGAAGACGAAGATCAGCGCCGCGGTGCAGTTGGCGACGCCGGCCAGCACGTTCTTGACGGCGTTCAGGCGCTGCATGTCCTCGTGGAAGCAGAGGCGCAGGATCGAGAGCATGATCACGCCCTGCGCGGCGCCGAAGTAGCCGCCGTAGATGCCGGTCAGGAAGGAGCCGGCGAGCGCCGCGCGCGGATGGTCGACGGCGCCCTGCGCGGACGGCCGCCGGCGCACGAGCATCAGCGCGCAGGCGACGAGGATCAGCAGCGGCACGACGTCGTCGAAGACGCTCGACGGCAGCGCCAGCAGCAGCGTCGCGCCGCCGGCGGCGCCGAGCAGCGAGCCGATCGCGAGCGTCGCGGCGCGCCGATGCTGGCCGCGCAGCTCGGCGCGGTAGCCGTAGACGCCGGAGACGTTGCCCGAGACGAGGCCGACGTTGTTGGAGACGTTCGCGGTGACCGGCGGGTAGCCGAACGCGAGCAGCGTCGGGAAGGTCAGCAGCGAGCCCGAGCCGACGATCGTGTTCACGCCGCCGGCGACGAAGCCGGCGGCGGCGATCGCGAGCGCCTCCAGCGGCGTCACTCGGGCGGACCCGGCGGCACCTGCAGGCGCGCCATCACCCGCACCATCAGCCAGAAGATCGGCGCGCAGACGACGACGACCGCGGCCGCGAGCAGCGCGCCGAGCGCGTTCGAGGCGACGGCGAGCGACAGCAGCGCGTAGATCATCGCGACGGCCAGCAGCGCCTGGAAGGCGATCATCACCAGGTAGCGGCGTGCCCACATGCCGGCGGCGGCGGCGATCATCACGGCCGCGAAGGCGAGCCCGAGCGCCGGCTTCTCGCTGCCGGCGCCGAAGGCGACGCCGACGAGGTTCGCGAGCGCGATGAAGGCCGCCAGGCCGATCGCGAGCTTGAGCCCGAGCGGGCGCTCGCCGGGGCCGAGCGGCTTCAGCTCGGCGCGGCGCGCCTCGCTGCGGGCGCGAGCGCGGGCGTAGGGGTCCTGCTCAGCCATCGAGCGCCTCGCGCAGCTCGCGCGCCGCGGCGCGCGGGTCCGGCGCGTCGACGATCGCGCGCACGACGACGACGCGGGTCGCGCCGCGCGCGGTCACCTCGCGCAGGTTGCCCGCGTCGAGCCCGCCGATCGCGAACCACGGCTTGCTCACGGTCGCGGCGGCGTGCGCGACGTAGTCCAGGCCGGCGGCCGCGCGGCCGGGCTTGGTCGGCGTCGTGTGGACCGGGCCGACGCCGAGGTAGTCGACGTCGGGGTCGGCCTGCGCCGCGGCGGCCTGCGCCGGCGCGTGCGTCGAGTGGCCGACGATCCGCTCCGGTCCGACGGCGGCGCGCGCGAGCGCCGGCGCGGCGTCGTCCTGGCCGACGTGGACGCCGTCGGCGCCGCAGCGCTCGACCAGGTCGGGACGGTCGTTGAGGACGAAGAGCGCGCCGCGCGCGTCGGCGGCGGCGCGGAACGCGCGCGCGGCCGCCAGCAGGCCGTCGTCGTCGAGCGTCTTGTCGCGCAGCTGGACGACGTCGACGCCGCCGGCCAGCGCCGCCTCGATCCAGGCGCGCGGGCGCGCCGGCGTGACGAGGTACAGGCGTGCCGTGGCGATGCGCTCGCGGGGCGTCATCGCCGCTGAGTCTGGCAGGCACCCGCCGGCGCGCCGCGCGCGGCGCACGAGGACGCGCGGTCCGTCCCGGACGGGCGTACTAGCATCGGAGGCTGGACACGGGAGCCCGCAGAACGGGCTGAGAGGGCGCCGCCGGGGCGCCGACCGTCGAACCTGATCCGGGTGATGCCGGCGTAGGGAGGTCGTACGACGTTGGGTGGGCAGCAAGAGAGCTACGACGTCGCCGTCGTCGGCGGCGGGGCGATCGGCCTCGCGTCGGCCTGGCGCGCGGCGCAGCGCGGCGCGCGCGTCGTCGTCTTCGAGGCCGGCGAGCCGGCGGCGGCCTGGCCGGTCGCGGCGGGCATGCTCGCGCCCGTCTCGGAGTCGAGCTTCGACGAGCACGAGCTGCTGACGCTCGGGCAGCAGAGCGCCGCACGCTACGCGCCGTTCTGCGCCGAGCTCGAGGCGGCGGCGGGCCTGCCGTCCGGCCTGCGCGAGGCCGGCACGCTGATCGTCGCGCGCGACCGCGACGAGGCCGAGGCGCTGGACCGGCTGCACGCCTTCCGCAGCGAGCTTGGGCTGCCCGCCGAGCGGCTGCTGCCGAGCGCGGCGCGGCGGCTGGAGGGCGCGCTGGCGCCGTCGATCCGGCTCGCGCTGGCGGTCGAGAGCGAGCGCTCGATCGACCCGCGCCAGCTCGTCGCCGCGCTGGCGCCGGCCTGCGTGGCCGCCGGCGCGACGCTGCGCCGCGCGCGCGTGGCGGGCATCGCGGTGCACGGGGAGCGCGTCAGCGGCGTCGTGCTCGACGGCGGCGAGCGCGTCGCGGCCGGCGCGGTGCTGGTCGCCGCCGGCGTGCACGCGGCGCGGCTCGACGGCATCCCGGACGCCGCGCGCGTCCCGGTGCGGCCGGTCAAGGGCCAGGTGCTGCGGCTGCGCGACCCGCGCGGCCCGGGGCTGGTCGAGCGCACGATCCGCGGCGAGGCCGCCTACCTCGTGCCGCGCGACGACGGCCGCTTCGTGCTCGGCGCGACGATGGAGGAGCGCGGCTGGGAGCTGACGCCGACCGCCGGCGGCGCCTACGAGCTGCTGCGCGACATCAGCGAGGTCGTCCCCGGCGTGCTGGAGCTGGAGCTCGAGCAGGTGCTCGTCGGGCTGCGGCCGGCGACGCCCGACAACCTGCCGGCGATCGGCGCCGGCGCGCTCGCCGGGCTCGTCTGGGCGACCGGCCACTTCCGCAACGGCATCCTGCTGACGCCGGCGACGGCCGAGCTGGCGGCGCTGGCGCTGGCCGGCGAGCCGCTGCCGGAGTGGGCGGCGCCGGCCGACCCGCGGCGCTTCGCGGCGGCGGTGCGCGCATGAGGGTCGTGCTCAACGGCGAGCCGGCCGAGCTCGACGAGGGTGCGACGGTCGCGACCGCGCTGCGCTCGCTGGCGCTGCCGGGCGCCGGCCGCGGCGTCGCCGTGGCGGTCGACGCGGAGGTCGTCCCACGCGGCAGCTGGGACGCGACGGTGCTGTACGAGGGCGCGCGGGTGGAGATCCTGCACGCGATCCAGGGAGGCTGAGATGGCTGCGACCGATTCGACCGCCGACGTGCTCGAGATCGCCGGTCAGCGGCTGCGCTCGCGGCTGCTGCTCGGCACCGGCGGCTTCCGCTCGCTCGACGTGCTCGCGGCGGCGCTGGAGGCGTCCGGCTCGGAGCTGGTGACGCTCGCGCTGCGGCGGATCGACCCGCAGGCGCGCGGCTCGATCGTCGACGTGCTCGACGCCGCCGGCGTGCGGCTGCTGCCGAACACGGCCGGCTGCTTCACGGCGCGCGACGCGGTGTTGACGGCCAAGCTCGCGCGCGAGGCGTTCGAGACCGACTGGGTCAAGCTCGAGGTCGTCGGCGACGAGCGCACGCTGCTGCCTGACGCGCCGGCGCTGCTGGAGGCGGCCGAGCAGCTGGTCGACGACGGCTTCATCGTGCTGCCATACACGAACGACGACCCGATCCTCGCGCGCCGGCTGGAGGACGTCGGCTGCGCCGCGGTGATGCCGCTCGGCTCGCCGATCGGCTCCGGCATGGGCCTGCTCAACACGTACAACCTGCGCCTGATCCGCGAGCGCGCGACGGTGCCGGTGATCCTCGACGCCGGCGTCGGCACGGCCTCGGACGCGGCGCTGGCGACGGAGCTGGGCTGCGACGCGGTGCTCTGCGCGAGCGCGATCTCGCGCGCGCAGGACCCGGTCGCGATGGCGCGCGCCGTCCGCCTCGGCACCGAGGCGGGGCGGCTCGCCTATCGCGCCGGGCGGATCCCGCGGCGGCTGTACGCGCAGGCGTCGACGCCCGAGCAGGGCGTCGCCGAGTTCTGATCGCGCCGTCGCGACGGCGACGCCCGGTGGTTTAGCCGGTCCGCTTGGGTTTCGCGACGTAGCGCTTGCCGGCGCGCAGGACGATCGTCCTGCGCTTGACGTCGTCGCGCACGGCGACGACGCCGCGCTTGACGCGCGTCAGCGTCTCCGTGCAGGTGTCGCGCACCAGCCACTCGGTGCCGCGGACGGTCGCCGAGGAGTACTGGCCCTGGGTCTTGAAGGCGCCGGAGCCGTTGCCCCAGAGCTGGCGCGTCTTGACCTTCTTGGCCTTCGGCTTCGCGGCGGCGACGGCGCGCCTGGCG
>Ga0153956_1001267_pt1 | contig 23007 bp, 21 predicted proteins | sample TSFL040MetaG_FD_104704 | JGI IMG/M metagenome (GOLD analysis project Ga0153956, IMG submission 104704) | Attine ant fungus gardens microbial communities from Florida, USA - TSFL040 MetaG | ecosystem: Host-associated > Fungi > Mycelium > Unclassified | place: USA: Florida, Wekiwa Springs... | reverse complement strand
GGGACCCGGCCCTCTCGTGGCGGCCCGGGCAGGCTGTGGCCGCCACGAGAGGGCCGGGTCTCGTGGGGAGGGTGGAGGGTGCGTGAGGCCGCAGGGTCACGGGAGAGGGACGGGAGACGCACGAAGGAGGGACGCATCCGTCACGGATCTCAGACCTCGTCACGAAGATGCCGGGAACGTCAGGCTTCCTCCCGTCTTCCTCAGACGTTGCGGGTCACGCCAGGAGGCGCGTTCGCAGTTAGCGACAACATGTGTCGCTAACTGCGAACTCACCCTGGGCCGGGGCTCTCAGGGGCCACGGGACCGTGACGTCCCCGGCATCTTCGTCACGAGCTGTGACGTCTTCCCGCGGGGACCATCACGTCCCGGGGTCCCTGAACGGTCAGGAAGTAGCGTGGTTCCAAATGGTCGTATAACGACCATTTGGAACCACGCAGTTGTCCGACCGCCCGGATCCCTCCCACCGGGCGGAGAGTCGTGACGGGACCTCCCGGGGTCCGTGACGAACCTTCGACCCTTTGCCCCCGCAACGCCTCACGTCCTGGGCTCCTCATGGGGGTCACAGCCTGCCCGGACCCCCATGAGGAGCCCAGGGCCTCCCTCGGACGGCCGCCAGCCCCCCGAGCCCCCACCTCGGAGGCCGCCCGCCCACGGACCCCGCCCGTCCCACCCGCCCGCCCCCCCGACTAAACAGCCACGATCACGATGAACGCCGCGTACAGGCAGAACCAGCCGACGATCGCGGGGGCGGAGAAGCGCTTGGCGCGGTGGAGGCTCGCGTAGGCGAGCAAGCCGCCCGCCAGGCCGAGGCAGATCGAGAGGACCGCGTTGGCGTTGAGGCTCCACTCGGTGAACACCAAGCCGATGCCGATCGGGATCGTCGACTGGAAGACCATCGCGCCGCTGACGTTGCCGAGGGCGAGGGCGTCCTTGCCCTCGCGCACCCAGAAGAAGCTGTTGACCTTCTCCGGCAGCTCGGTCGCCAGCGGGGCGAGGACGAGCGCCAGGACGAGGGCCTCGACGCCGAGGCTGTCGGCGATCGTCAGCAGCTCTTCGACGAAGAGGTGGGCGCCGCCGACCATCGCGCCGAGGCCGACCAGGAGCTGGAGGACGCAGAGGATGACCGGCGGCTGACCGTGGGTGCGGTCCTCGCGACGGTCGAAGTAGAGCGGGTCGAGCGTCTCCTCCCCCTGCACCTCCCCCGACGAGGCAAGCGTGCGGCGGACGTAGAAGACGTAGGCGAGGACGAAGATGACGCCGACCGGCAGGCGGATGCCGAAGGGCGGGCCCCAGGCGAGGGCGCCGGCGATCGCGAAGAAGGCGAGGAAAAAGAGGAGGTCGCGCTCCAGGGTCGGGGCGTGGGCTTCGAGTCGTACGCCCTGGGCGCGCCGCTCGCGGTAGAGGTAGGCGAAGAGGCCGATCAGGCCCATCGCCAGAGTGCCGAGCAGGAACGGCGCACCGACGATCGCCCCGATCGCCACGTCTTCGGACCCCGCTTCGGCGCTGATCAGGGCGATGATCGCGATCAGCGTCTCCGGCGTCGCGGTCCCGACCGCGGCGAGCACGCTGCCGACCGCCCCCTGCCCCAGTCCCAACACGTGGCCGAGCCACTCGACCGCGTTGGTGAACAGCAGCGCGCCGGAGAGGACGACCGCGAAGCTGACGAGGAGGAGCAGGTATTCCATCGGCCGAGGCTACCGGCGGACGCGGCGCTCAGGCGAAGTAGAAGGCGAGGCCGAAGACGAGATAGACGGCCAGGAGCTGGACGCCCTCGAACCAGGTCGACTCGCCGTCCTGGATCACGTAGTTGGCGACCAGGATCGCGATCACGATCGCCCCCAGCTCGAAGCCGTTGAAGACCAGCGCCAGCGGGTAGGGGCCGATGAAGTAGGAGGCGATCACCAGGACCGGGGCGACGAAGAGGGCGACCTGGCCGCTGGAGCCGATCGCGATGTTGACCGCCAGGTCCATCTTGTCCTTGCGGGCGACGAGGACGGCGACCCAGTGCTCGGCCGCGTTGCCGACGATCGCGACGACGACGACGCCGATGAAGAACTCGGAGAGGCCGATCGACTCGGAGGCCTCGGTGATCGAGCCGACCAGCACCTCCGACATCACGCCGACGAGGACGCCGGCGATCGCCAGCGCGATCACCGAGGTGCGGACCGACCACCCCCACCCTTCCTCCTCCTCATAGTCGGGGTTGAAGAGGTCACGGTGGGTCTTTAGCGAGAAGACGAGGCCGAGGACGTAGGTGATGATGAGGACGATCGCGACGGCGAGCGAGAGGTGCTCGACCGTGCCGCCGTAGTGGGTGGACTCCGAGCCGGGGAGCGGCAGGCCCTGCCCCTCGACCAGCTCGAAGATCGCGGGCATGATCAGGGCCGCGGCGGCGAGCATCAGCATCGAGGTCTGGATCGCGGCGCCGGTGCGGTTGAAGAACTGTTTGTCGCGGCCGAGCCCGCCCGCGACCATGGCGGCGCCGAGGACGAGGAGGATGTTGCCGATGATCGAGCCGACGATCGACGCCTTCACCACCTCCTGCAGCCCCTGGCCGAGGGCGAAGAGGGCGATGATCAGCTCCGGCGCGTTGCCGAAGGTGACGTTGAGGAGGCCGCCGATGCCGGGGCCGGAGCGCGCCGCCAGCTCCTCCGTCGCCCGTCCCATCAGCGCCGCGGTGGGGATGATCCCGAGCGCCGAGGCGGCGAAGACGATGACCGCCGAGGCGCCGGCCAGGTCGAGCACCACCGCGATCGGGATCAGCGGCACCAGCACGTACGGGTAGCCCTGGGCGGTGCGCAGGAAGGAAGCGTCCAGGCGCGGCGGACCGGCGGGGCCGCTGGGTCCCGCGGGGGTCATCTGAGGCTCGGACTGCTCGGGCTCGGTCTGGTTCGCGGTCAGGCCGCTATTCCATCAACGTCGCGCATTCCTGGACGTCCGAGGCGCTCTTCGCTTCCGCCAGGCATTCGGTGAATTCCTTCGACTTGCCGGCCGCGGGCAGTTCGATTTCTTCGCCGGGCTTGCCGCCGCCGGAGGAGGACCCTTCACCGCCGATCGCCCCGGTGATCCCTTCGAGCAGGCCGTCGAGGCCTTCGCTGCCGCCGCCTTCCATCATGCCCAGCAGTTCAAGCGGGTTGATGCCGAGCTGGCCGAAGAGCTTTTCCAGCGGTTCGGCGTTCGGCGGCGCCTTGATCGACTGCTTTTCGTTCACTTCGCCGAGCGTGAAGTCGAGTGCGATTTCGGTTTTTTCGCCGCTGCCCTTCGGTTCCACGGTGAGGTCGGCGGTGACCTTGCGGACGATGTGGTCGGCTTCGCCGACGTAGATGTCGGCGTGGGCCTTCTTGACCGCGCCGGTGATTTCGCCGGCCTGGTCCTTCAGTTCCTGGAGCGGAAAGCCGCCGGCGGCTTCCAGCTGCGACGAGCAGGCCGGGGTTTCCATCAGCCTGATGAGCGCGTCGACCGCGCTCTTCGGGGCGAGGTCACCGCTCAGCTTGGTCGTCTTCACGCCGTCGACTTCTTCGCCGCCTTCGTTTTCGAGGCCTTCGACGAATTCTTCGAGGTTCAGCGAGGTCGCCGCCTTCTGGCAGGCGGTCGCTTCGCTGCCGGCGCTTTCCTTCGTGCCTTCCTGCTCGGCTTCTTCGAACCCGGACTTGACGAAGCCGAAGGTGGTCGGGTCGACTTCGTAGTTCGTGCCGTCGTAGCCGATGTAGGCGCGGTCGCCGAGGACCGTCAGGGCGCCTTCGAAGTCGACCTTTTCGCCGTCCGCTTCGCCGTTCGCCGTCAGCGCCAGGGCGAGTTCGGGAAAGCTCTGCTTGCCGGTCGACTGGAAGGGACCGCTGAGGGCGATCTTCATGTCGCCGCCGTGTTCGCCTTGGGCCTTGACGTTCATCGTCAGGTCGACGTTGCCGCTTTCGACCCCTTCGAAGGTCGCCTGTTCGATCACCTTCTGCGGGTCTTCGCTGCTGCCGCCACCGCCGCCCCCACAGGCGCTGAGCAGGGCCGCCAGCACGGCGAAGGCCGCGAGGAGGGCGAAAGTTCGTTTACGGCTCAAGGGACCAGGCTCCTTCGGTCGAAACGGACGAGACTCAACTGTAGGGAGTCGTCCCGGCGGGCGTGTTGTGAAACGGCTATTCGCCGAGTTCGGTGCCGAAGGATTCTTCCGCGGGCGGGCTCTTTTCGCGGCTCGGGATGCCCGCCGCGAAGGGCAGGAGCAGCGCGCCGACGACGATCAGGGCGATGCCGACACCGACCAGCCAGCGGAGCTTGGTCAGGTGGCCGAGGGTGCCGACGGCGAAGCCGATCAGGACCAGGGCGAGGTAGGGACCGAGACTATGCGGGAGCGCCGCCAGCGGCGGGAAGAGGTCGAGCACGGGCGCCTGATTATCATCGCCGGCATGGCAGATGAGTCTGTGGAGGCGGTCAAGCGGTCATTGGCGGAGGTTGGCTACCTGGCCGACGAGCCCGCCGCGCTGGTCTCCTTCCTCGCCCAGCGGTTGGGGAAGCCGATCCTCGTCGAGGGTCCGGCGGGGGTCGGGAAGACGGAGCTGGCGAAGGCGCTGTCGCGCTCGACCGGTCGCCCGCTGGTGCGCCTGCAGTGCTACGAGGGACTCGACGAGGCGAAGGCGATGTACGAGTGGAACTACCGCAAGCAGCTGCTGCGGATCCAGGCCGGCGGAGAGGCCGGTTGGGAAGACGTGCAGGAGGACATCTTCGGCACCGAGTTCCTGCTGACGCGGCCGTTGATGCAGGCGATCTCGAGCCCGGAGCCGGTCGTCCTGCTGATCGACGAGATCGACAAGACCGACCAGGAGTTCGAGGCGATGCTGCTGGAGCTCCTCTCCGACTTCCAGATCACGATCCCCGAGCTGGGGCAGATCTCGGCGACCACGATGCCGATCGTCGTCCTCACCTCGAACGACTCCCGCGAGCTGACCGAGGCGCTGAAGCGCCGTTGTCTCTACCTGTGGCTCGACTACCCGGGGGTGGAGCGCGAGATGGACATCGTCCTCCTCCACGCCCCCGAGATGCCGCGCGAGCTGGCCCGACGGATGGTCGAGGTGGTCGAGATGGTCCGCGAGCTCGACCTCAAAAAGCCCCCCTCGATCGCCGAGTCGATCGACTGGGCGCGCACCCTCCTCCTCATGGGCGTCGACGAGATCGACCGCGAGACCTTCAACAACTCGATGTCGATCATCGTCAAGCACCGCACCGACATCGACCTGGTGGCGGAGCGGGTGGGGATGAAGCTGCCGGAGCGGGCGGGGTAGGTCGGGGCCGGGAAGGGACGGGGGGCTCGGAGGGCTTGCGGCCGTCCGAGGTGGGGGCTCGGGCCCCTGCGGCCGTCCGAGGTGCGTCCTGGGCTCCTCATGGGGGTCCTGGCAGGCTGTGACCCCCATGAGGAGCCCAGGACGTGAGGCTTCGCGGGGGGAGAGGTCAAGGGTTCGTGGCGAAGACGCCGGGGACGTCACACTCCCGTGGCCTTTGAGAGCCCCGGCCCCGGGTGAGTTCGCAGTTAGCGACACATGTTGTCGCTAACTGCGAACGCGCCTCCTCGCGTGACCCGCGACGTCTGGGGAAGACGGGAGGAAGCGTGACGTCCCCGGCGTCTTCGTCACGGGGTCACGCTTCGGTGACGGGTCCGTCCGTCTGCCGTGAGGCTCCCGTGACCCTCCCGGCACGGTCCCTCCACCTCTCCCCCCGGAGAGGCCCAGGAAGGGACGGCGGGGGTGACCCTGGACGAACCTCCCCGCAGTTCGTGAGGGAAGGGTCACCCCCGCCGTCCCGTGGTCGTCCCCCTCCAGCTGTTCCTTATGCGCCTATCAGGCGCATAAGGAACAGCTGACGGGGGCCTACGCCCCCTCGAGCTCGCTACGGTCGAAGATCTCGGTCAGCACCGCGGGATCGGGCGTGCCGTCGTAGGCCAGGCGGCCGTCGCGGATCGCTACGCAACGGTCGGCGGCGGCGATCACGTCGGGGCGGTGGGTGGAGACGATGATCGCGGCGCCGGCGGCCTGGGTCTCGGCGAGGAGGGTGAAGAGGGTTTCGCGGCTCGGCGGGTCGAGGCCGTCGAGGGGCTCGTCGGCGAGCAGGACCTTGAAGGGGCGGACCAGGGCGAAGGCGATCGAGGCCTTCTGCTTCATGCCCTTGGAGAGTTCGGCGCCGAGGGCGTCCTCCCAGCCGTCGAGGCCGAGGCGGGATATCAGCTCGTCGATGCGGGCGGCCGGGTGCTTCGCTTCGTGGAGGGCGGCGACGTATTCGAGGTGCTCGGCGACGCTGAGGTCTTCGTAGAAGACGGGCGTGTCGGGCAGGTAGGAGAGCGCGCGGCGGGCCTCGATCGAGCCGGGGACGTGGCCGTCGATCTCGACCCGGCCCGAGGTCGGGTCGAGCAGGCCCGCGGCGAGGTTGAGGAAGGTCGTCTTGCCCGCACCGTTGGGACCGATCAGGGCGACCAGCTCGCCCGCGGCGACCTCGAGGTTGAAGGAGCCGAGGGCGATGTAGCCGTCGTAGGAGCGGCCGAGGCCGTGGGCGCGCAGCGGCGCGTCGGTCCGCCCCCCGGCGGTCGCCTCGATCGCGCCGCTCACAGCGCTTCCCCTTCGCGTTTGTGGAAGCGGAAGGCGAGGGCCGCCAGGCCGATCAGGGCGAAGACGAGGAGGACGAAGTCGATGCCCGCCACGGCGCCGACGCGGGCGCCGTTGCCGCCTTCCACCTTCCAGGCGACGAACAGGGGCAGGAAGGCGGCGATCAGGACGACCACGAGCGGGGCGAGGCTGACGGCCTGGCCCAGTTGCGGGTTGAGCACGAACTCGTAGGGGTCGTTGGTGGCGCTGACCGCGGCCGCGCAGATCAGCACCGCGGCCAGGGGCAGGAAGACGACCGCGCCGACGCCGAGGGCGAGGCCGGGGTCGCCGCCCGCCACCGCGGCGGCGACCGTGGCGATCGCCAGCACGAAGGCCATCGCGACCATCGGCGCGACCAGGTGGTGTCGGATCAGCTCGGCGGCGGTGAGGGGCAGGAGGAGGCGGCGGGTCGGGTGGTCGCTCTCCTGGGCGAGCGGCTCGATCAGGTCGAGGGCGGCGATGAAGAGCAGCGGGCCCGGCAGGGCGAAGAGGACCGGGGTGAGGTCGAAGCCGCCGACCGCGAGGCCGCCCGCGGCGACCGCGATCAGGACGACGCGGACGACGCGCACCGCCGGCCAGTGCAGGAAGCTCTGCCAGTCCCGCCACCAGATCGGACGGGCGGCCCCCCGAGCTCGGGTGCCGCCGAGGCGGAGCCAGGGCCGGCGGCGGGGGTGCTCCGAGGCGAGCTGGCGGCGCAGGAGGATCACGCTGCGGAGGTCCTGGACCGAGGCGGAGAAGCGCATCTCGGCGACAAGCTGGGCCCGGCGCCGGGCCGCCTCCAGTCCCAGGCCACCGATGCCGAGCAGGCCGGCGGCGAGCAGGGCGAGCGCGAGGGCGGCGCCGAGGACCGCGAGCCAGGCGCTCGCACCGTGCTGGAGCGGCAGCGTCGCCAGGTCCCCGAGCATCGTCGCCGGGGAGCTGCTCCAGCCGAGCGCCAGGTCGAGCGCCGACCAGAGGACGAGCGCCAGGCCGAGCGCCCCGGCGACCGGGGGCCGCAGCCGCCGCCCCGAGGCGACCAGGGCCCCGGCGAGCACGGCGATCGGCACCAGCGCCCCGAAGGCGGCCAGCGAGCCGATCCACTCGAGCGCGCCGCCGGGGAAGCGGCGGAAGACGAAGTTGCCGACGATCGCCCCGAGCAGGGCGCCGAGGAGCACCGCGGTGCGCAGCTGCGCCAGCGCCGCCGGCCGCAGCGCGGTCCGCCGCGAGACCGGCGCCAGCAGCGTGTAGCGGACCTCCGCCGCCTCGATCGCCAGCGGCCCGCCCCGCGCCCCGGCGCGCAGCCCGGCGAGCACGAGGACCGCCGCGGCGATGCCGATGATCGCCGGCGCGTCGGCGCGGATGCGGTCCACGGAGGCCGGGTCGGCGGGGACTTCGTGGAGCGCCCCGGCGAGGAAGGCGAGCGCGAAGACGGCGGCGAGCGCCCCCAGGTAGACCCGGTAGAGCACCTCCATCACGTCGGTCCGGGCGACGTAGCGACGCCGCCGCGCCGAGCGCATCGCCTTCATCGCGGCCACCGGGTCGCCGGCGGCAAGCATCGCCCCCGCCGATCGATCAGCCGCGCTCACGGTCCTATTATCGGTGCGGTGAGCGCCGCCTCGCCCTACGGTCCCAAGGCGGATCCCGGCCCGCCGGGGTTCGGCCCGAAGCTGCTCGGCTTCTGCGAGGAGCTGCGCGGCGAGGGGGTCGCGGTCGGCACCGCCGAGATCCTCGACGCCTTCGCGGCGCTCGAACACGTCCCCTGGACCGCGCAGGACGACTTCCGCGAGGCGCTCGCCGCGACGATCGCCAAGTCCCAGGACGACCGCCGCGTCTTCGAGCTCGTCTTCGACCGTTACTTCTTCCGCGCCGCCGAGGCGAGCGCGATCGAGCAGGGGGTCGCCGAGCACGACGCGGCGGAGATCAACCAGGGCGCCCAGCCCGGCGCGGACGGCGAGCGCCTCGACTCCGAGCAGCTCGCGGAGCTGATCCGCGACGCGATGGAGCGCGGCGACGAGAACGCGCTGCGCGATCTCGCCCGCCTGGCGATCGCCGCCTTCGGCCGCGCGGAGGGCTCCGGCGTGGTCGGCGTCGACGTCCAGCGGATCCGCCGCTCGCTCGGGCTCGGCACCGGCGCGCAGCCGCCGCGGGAGGACGGCGAGGAGCGGCCGCCGCTCGACCGCGACCAGCTGACCGGGTTCGAGCGCCACCTGCGCCGCGAACTGGAACGCGACCTGATCGAGCGGACCGAGACCCTGCCCGCCTCGCGGCCGCTGGCCGAGCTCGACCGCGCCCTCCCCACCTCGCCGACCCAGGACCTCGCCGCCGTGCACCGCGCCGTGTCCCAGATGAAGCGGCGGCTCGCCACCCTCGGCCACGAGCAGCGCGGCGTCAAAAAGGGCCGGACGGTCGACGTGCGGCGGACGCTGCGGGCCTCGCTGGAGACCGGCGGCGTGCCGATGCACCTGCGCTACCGGCCGAAGCGCCCACGCCGCCCCGAGATCTACGTCCTCTGCGATGTCTCCACTTCCGTCACCTCGGCGAGCGTCTTCTTCCTCTCCGTCCTCCACGCCCTGCACGACTCGTTCCGCAAGCTGCGCAGCTTCGTCTTCATCGAGCGGATCTCCGAGGTGACCGACGTCTTCGAGCACGAGCGCGACTTCGCCGCCGTCGCCCGCAAGATCTCCAGCGAGGGCGGCGTCGCCGACGTCTCCGGCTACACCGACTATGGCCGCGTCTGGCTCGAGTTCCTGACCGAGATCTCCGAAGACCTCGACCCGCGCTCGACCGTGATCGTGCTCGGCGACGCCCGCACCAACGGCCGCGAGCCGCACGCCGAGGTCTTCGCCCGGATCAGCGAGCGCGCCGGTCGCCTCTTCTGGCTGAACCCGGAGCCGAAGCTCTACTGGAACTACGGCGACTCGGTGATGTCCTCCTACGAGCGCTTCTGCGACGGGACCTTCGAGTGCTGGACGACCCGGCACCTGGAGAACTTCGTCGACGTCGTCGCGGGCGGCACGCCGCCGTCAGCCTGAGCGCGCGGCGGCGGGGACGGCGGCGATCCTCCGGGTCGGCTCGTCCGGGGAGATCTGCCACTGCTCGTTGACGGCGGCGCCGGGCGGGGCCGGGACCGGGCCCTCGAGCAGCGGGTCGTCGGTCGCCCGCATCCATTCGGCGAGCCGTCCGCGCAGGTCTTCGAGCGCCTCGCGGGCGACCGGGGCGGCGGCCAGGTTGTCCTGCTCGGCGGGGTCGAGGACGAGGTCGTAGAGCTGCTCGCGGGGGACGCGGCGATCGGCCCAGCCGGCCGCCACCCAGATCTCCTTCGAGGCCGAGTCGTCGCAGTTGGCCAGCACCGGGCCCGGGTAGTCGTCGAAGCGGCGGATGTACTTCCAGCGCTCGGTGCGGACGGCGCGCTGCGGCTCGTAGGCGGCGTGGTAGGTCATCTCGGCGAAGGTCGCCTCGTGCAGGCGGGCGACCGCGCCGCTGAGCAGCGGGATCAGCGAGGCGCCCTGCAGCCAGGCGGGCGGGTCGACCCCGGCGACCTCGCAGAGGGTCGGGTAGACGTCGAGGTGGGTGACCGGCGCGTCGACCACCTTGCCGCCCGCGAAGGGACCGGGGCCGCGCATGATCATCATCACGCCGGTGCCACGGTCGGTCAGGGTCGCCTTGGCGCCGGGGAAGGCGACGCCGTGGTCGGTGGTGCAGAGGACCAGGGTGTCGTCGACCAGGCCGAGGTCGTGGAGGGCATGGAGGACGGCGCCGACGCCCTGATCGAGCGAGCGCACGCTGGCCTTGAACTCGGCCATGTCGCGGCGGGTCGCGGGGGCGTCGGGGAGGTTGCCGGGCGGCAGCGAGTAGAGCGTGTCGCGGACCGAGGTCGGCGCGGAGAATTCGCGGTGGGTCTCGAAGAAGCCGACCGACATGAACCAGGGGCGGCCGGTGTCGCGCGCCGCCCGCAGCGCCTCGATCGTCAGCGGCGCCACGTCGCCGGCCTTGTTCGTCTCGACCTTGACGACCTCGTCGTAGCCGATCACCGCCGGGTCGATCGAGATGTGCTGCTCGCCGACCAGGATCGAGTGGTAGCCGGCGCGGCGCAGGGCGTGGACCCAGTGCTGCCCGTAGTCGCGGAGCGCCCAGCCGCGGTGAGCCAGGCCCTCCATCCCGTTGTTGTGGCAGTAGAGGCCGGTCAGCAGGCTGGCGCGGCTGCCGGAGCAGGTCGGCGCGGCGCAGAAGGCCTGGCGGAAGAGGACCCCCTGGTCGGCCAGCATCTGGATGTTCGGGGTCGGGACCTGGAACCCGTAGGGCTGGACGACGCGCCCGGTGTCGTGCGAGTGGATGTAGAGGACGTTGGGGGGTCGGTGCGGAGGGGCGATGAGCGGCTCCAGGTCGGGGTACAAAGGACTCACGTCGAGCGTAACAATCTCTCCGCCCGTTTGTTGATTAACTTACTCAGCAATGAAGCCAGAACGCTCCTACATCGTCTGCGCCACCCCACGAAGCGGCTCGACCCTGGTCTGCCACGCGCTCGGCGAAACCGGCGTCGCCGGCCGCCCCGAGGAGTACTACGAGGCGCTCCGCCACTCCGGCCGGCCGCGGCGCCCGGAGGAATACTTCCTCGGCGTCGAGGACCAGTCGATCCGCGATCACCTCGGCGAGCGCGGGATCGGCGCCGAGCAGGCGCCCCGCTCGCCGCTCTGGAGCCGCGCCGCCTACGACCGCTACCTCGATTGGAGCTTCGAGGCGGGGACGACCCCGAACGGCGTCTTCGGCGCGAAGCTGATGTGGGGGTACTTCGGCGACTTCGTCAGCCTCGTCCGCAACGTCCCCGCCTACCGCGACGTGCCGCTGGCCGAGCTCCTCCCCGCCGTCTTCCCCGACCTCACCTTCGTCCGCGTCGTCCGCGCCAACAAGGTGCGCCAGGCGGTCTCGCTGTGGAAGGCGGTGCAGACGGCGACCTGGCGCGAGGACCAGGCGACCTCGAACGCGGTGTCGGTCGAGGACGATGGCGCTCCTCCCTATCGCACCTTCATCGAGGAGCACCGGCCGCAGCTGCGCTTCCACTACCGGGCGATCGACCACCTCCTGGCGCAGCTGATCGTCGAGGAGGCCGCCTGGGACGCCTTCTTCGAGCACTCCGGGATCAAGCCGATCCTCGTCCTCTACGAGAACTTCGCCGCCGACTACGAGACCTCGACCCTGAACCTCCTCGACCGCCTCGGCCTGGCGCCGCCGGACGACTTCAGCTTCAAGCCGCGGATGAAGAAACAGTCCGACGACGTCAACGACGACTGGACGAGGCGCTACTCGGAGCTGCGGTTGGGGACGGAGTTCGACCTGGTGCCGGTGAAGGTCACGAATTCCGCCACCTGACGCACGAATCGCCACCACTTTCAAACAATTGTGTGACGCCGCTTGAATCGGTGGTTCGGGGGTGCTTCCATCGCCGCATGCAGGCGCTTTCGGACGACCAGCAAATGGCACGGCTCGAGGGTCGTATGGACGGTCTCGATGGGCGCATGGACGGTCTCGATGGGCGTATGGACCGGCTCGATGGGCGTATGGACGGTCTCGATGGGCGCATGGACCGGCTCGAGGTGAAGGTGGACGACGGATTCACCGCCGTGCGAGCAGAGATCAAGGAAGTCCGAAGTGAAGCGCGCGCAGACTTCCGCACGCTTCTCGGGGTCATTTTGGCCATGTTCATGGCGATGATCCTCGGCTTCGCCGGCATCGTCGCCGGGATCATCCTGTAGCACCTCTGAGCTGGCGAAGAGGGGGACGCCCTACCGGGCGGCCCAGGAATCCGGCTCGGCGGCCAGGGCGGCTACGGCGGCGGGGAGGTCGCCGGCGACCAGGTCGGCGAGGGTCACCTGCTCGAGGACCGAGCGGATGTTGGCGCGGACGGCGATCCAGACGTCGCGGAGGCTTTCGGCGTTGCCGGCGTATTCGATCGTCTCCGGCGGCATCGACTGGACGTTGGCGATCGGGCCCTCGACCGCGCGGACGACGTCGGCGACGGTCACCTCGGCGGCCGGACGGGCGAGCCAGTAGCCGCCTTTGGCGCCGCGGCGGGCGCGGACCAGGCCCTGGTGCTTCAGCTCCAGCAGGATGTGCTCGAGGAACTGCAGGGGAATGTCCTGGGAGGTCGCGAGGCGCTCCCCCTTGACCGGCTCCCCTTCGCCGGCCGCGGCCAGCTCGATGGCGGCGCGGACGGCGTAATCGGCCTTCGCTGAGACACGCATGCGACGAATTAAAACAACCGGCCGGGGGCCGGCGCCGCTCAGGTGACCGGCTGGGAGGTCTCGGCCGACGCGGTCGCCCGTTCCCGCTCGCGGCGATAGCGCTTGTTCATGTAGTGCGGCGCGTAGAGGACGGCGCCCAGCAGGAGGGCCGCGACGCCGGCGGCGATCGGCCAGACGGTCGAGTCGCCCTTCTGGATCGTGACGATGCCGGAGGCCATCAGGACGACGCCGAGGGCGATGCGGATGAAGCCCTGCGGGGCCTTGTCGGAGAGCGCGGCGCCGATGACCACCCCGGGGATCGAGCCGACGAGGATGTTCCCGGCGAGGCCGAAGTCGACGTTGCCGGCGACGATGTGGGCGACTCCGGCGGCGGCGAGGAGCACGGCGGCGTGGACGATGTCGGTGCCGACGACCCGCTTCGGCGCGAGGCGGTAGACGGCGATCAGCAGGATCGCGATCACCGTGCCGGAGCCCGCCGAGGTGATCCCGATGACGAAGCCGGTGGTGGCGCCGATCACGACCGCGGCGACCTTGTGGCGTTTCTCGACCTCGAAGCGCTCGCGCTCGTCGATCAGCCCGCGCAGGATCAGCGCCCGGGTCAGCGTCACCACGCCGACCATCAGCAGGGTGCCGCCGAGCACCGCGTAGACCAGCGAGTTCAGCCGGTCCTCGGAGATGTGCTGCTCGAGGACCGAGACCAGGGCGACGCCGGCGACCGCGGCCGGGACGCTGCCGAAGGAGAGCCACTTGACCAGCTCCAGATTGACCGTCCCCATCCGCAGGTGGCGCCAGCTGCCGACCATCTTGGTGATCGCCGAGTAGACGATGTCGGTGCCGATCGCGGTCGTCGGCGAGGTGCCGAAGATCAGGATCAGGAGCGGGGTCATCAAGGATCCACCGCCCATGCCCGTCATCCCGACGAGTACGCCGATGCAGAGCCCGAAGAGGACGATTGCCGGATCCATAGATCTGTGGGGTAGCTCCACTCCCCCTTCCCGACTTTCTCGACTTTTTAGGTCGGGAGTGTGGAGTGCGGAAGGATAACAGCGTGAGCGTCGTTGCGCGAGGCCTCTCCCACACCTACGGCGAGCTGTGCTCGTTGCGCCAGATCGATCTCGCCGCGGCCGACGGCGAGGTCGTGGCGCTGGTCGGGCCCTCCGGCTGCGGCAAGTCGACGCTGCTGGAAATCGTCTGCGGGCTGCGCGAGCCGAGCGTCGGCGGGGTCGAGGCCGGCGGCGCGGCCGACGCGGCGGGGCGGCTCGCCCGCTGCGCCTACATGCCCCAGCGCGACCTCCTCCTCCCCTGGTTCTCGGCGCTCGACAACGCGGCGTTGGCGCTGCGCAACCGCGGCGCGGGCAAGGCCGAGGCGCGGCGCGAGGCGGGCACCCTCTTCGAGCGCTTCGGCCTCGTGGGCTTCGAGGCGGCGCGGCCGGACGAGCTCTCCGGCGGCATGCGCCAGCGGGTCGCCTTCCTGCGCACGCTGGTCGCGGGCAAGCCGGTGCTGGCGCTGGACGAGCCCTTCGCCGCGCTCGACGCGATCAGCCGGGCCGAGATGCAGGGGTGGCTGGCGGGCGCCCTGCGGGCCGACTCGCGCACCGTGCTGCTGGTCAGCCACGACATCGAGGAGGCGCTCTACCTGGCCGACCGGGTCGTCGTGCTCTCGGCGCGCCCCGGCCGGATCGTCGCGGAGCTGCGATCGCCCGCGCCGCGCGCGCCCGATCGCGATGCCGCCGTCACCGACCCGGCCTTCGTCGCCGCGCGCGAGGCCGCCCTGCGCGCGCTCCACGCGGGCGCCGCCCCCGCGCCGGGGACGGGACGATGAGCGTGCGGGGGGCGCTGCGCCTCCTCCTGCCGGTGGCGCTGATCGCGGCACTGATCGGGCTCTGGCAGATTGCCGCCTCGACCGGGTGGATCGCCGAAGCGCTCAACCTCAAGCCGTTCCTCGTCCCCTCCCCCGCCGAAGTCGGCGACGCGCTCTGGAGCAACCGCGCGCTGCTCTGGGAAAACGCCTGGGTGACGCTGCGCGAGATCCTCTTCGGCCTCCTCGCCGGCGTCGTCGTCGGCATCGGCCTGGCGACCGCGATGCGCTTCTCGCGGGTCCTCCGCGATGCCATCTTCCCGCTCACCGTCGCCGTGCAGGCGGTGCCGATCGTGGTGATCGCGCCGATCCTGGTCGTCTGGTTCGGCTACGGGATCGGGCCGAAGGTGGTGATCGTCGCCTTCGCCGTCTTCTTCCCGATCACCGTCAACCTGCTCGACGGGCTGCGCTCGGTCGACCCCGAGGCGGTGAAGATGATGCGCACCCTCGATGCCTCGCGCTGGGCGATCTTCCGCCGGGTCGAAGTGCCGACCGCCCTGCCCAGCTTCTTCAGCGGCGCCAAGGTCGCGGTGGCGGTCGCCCCGATCGTCGCCCTCTTCGCCGAGCTCGCCGGCTCCAGCTCCGGTCTGATGCGGTTGATCATCCAGGACAACGCCAACTTCGAGATCGCCCGCGTATTCGCCGCGACCGTGATCCTGCTCGTGATCGGGGTGCTCCTGGTCGGCCTCACCGCCCTCGCACAGCGCCTCGTCGTCACTTGGCGATAGAAAGTGAGGGGATGAAGCACTTTGCCGCCCGGGCGATCGCGGTCGCCGTAGCCCTGATGATCCTCGCCGCCGGCCTCGCCGCCTGCGGCTCCAAGTCGGAGAGCACGAAGGGCGAAGCGGAACCGCTGACCCTCGACCTCGACTTCTACCCCAACCCCGACCACGCCGGGGTCTACATGGCGGAACAGGAAGGGCTCTTCAAGGAAGCGGGGCTGGACGTGACGATCAACTCGCCCTCCGATCCGGCGGCGCCGCTGAAGGAGGTCGCGGTCGGCCGCGCCGACCTGGCGATCACCTACGAGCCGGAGGTGGTGCTGGCCCACGAGAAAGGCCTCGACGTGGTCGCCGTCGCGGCGCTGGTCAACCAGCCCCTGACCTCGCTGATGTGGCTGAAGAAATCTGGCATCAAAGGTGTCGCCGACCTGCAAGGAAAGACCGTCTCCTACGCCGGGATCCCATACCAGGAAGCCTTCCTGAAGACGATCCTGGAGCGGGCGCAGGTGCCGCTCTCCTCGGTCAAGGCGGTGAACGTCGGCTTCGGCCTGCTGCCCTCGCTGATCAGCGGCTCGGCCCAGGCGATGCTGGGCGGCTACTCCAACGTCGAGGGTGTCGACCTGCGCGAGCGCGGCGAAAATCCGGTGATCACGCCGGTCGACCAGCTCGGGGTGCCGACCTACGACGAGCTCGTGGTCGTCGCCCGCCGCTCGACCCTGGAAGCAGAGGGCGAACGCATCCGGCTCTTCATCAGCGCCCTGCGACAGGGCACCGAAGCCGCCGCGGCCAACCCGAAAGCGGCCACCGAAGCGATCCTCGCCGCCAACCCCGACCTCGAACCGAAACTCGCCGAAGCGCAGGTGAAAGCGACGCTGCCGCTGCTCAACGCGCGCACCCCCGGCAAGCCCTACGGCTGGATGGACCCGGAGGAGTGGGAAACGTTCGCGGGCTGGATGCGCGACGAAGAACTGATCTCCGGGCAGCCGAAAGCCGCGGAGCTGCTCTCGAACGCCTACCTGCTCGACGAAATCCCGGAATAGGGCCCGAGAAAGGGACGTACAAGGGACCCGGCCCTCTCGTGGCGGCCCGGGCAGGCTGTGGCCGCCACGAGAGGGCCGGGTCTGCGGGGGGTGAGGAGGGACCCTCGCGGGAGGGTCACGGGAGAGGGACGGGGGGCTCACGGGAGTGGCACGTATCCGTCACGGGACCCAGGCACGTCACAGAGACCTGAGAAGTCCACGCTTCCTCCCGTGTTGTCCAACGGTCACGGACGCGCTGCGTCCCGGCCCCTCGGATCAGGCCCGAAAAGCGACTCAAGAGTCCGGAAACCGTGACGTTCCCGGCATCTTCGTCACGGACAGGGCCGAGGTGTGGACCCTCACGCACGGGGACGTCACGGAGGTCCGACCTCCCCACGACCTTTGACGGCTCTCCCACCGGAAGCCTCACGTCCTGGGGGTATCTGGGCGATCAGGAATTAGCGTGGTTCGAAATGGTCGCTATACGACCATTTCGAACCACGCTAATTCCTGACCGTTCGAATCCCTCGCACTCGGCGGGATTCTGTGACGGGATCTCCCGGGAAACGTGACGCACCCTGGGCCTCTCCCGCAGACCTCCCGCACCCTGGGCTCCTCATGGGGGTCACAGCCTGCCCGGACCCCCATGAGGAGCCCGGGACCCCTCGGACGGCCGCCAGCGCCACGGGCCCCCGCCCGTCCCTCCCCCGCACGCCCTACTCACCCTCCCGAGGACGATGCGGCCGCGAAGTCACCTGGGCCGCATCGGGCCCATAGTCGAGCGAGCCGGCCGCGATCATGCGGCTGATCTCGGCCGGCCGCAGCGCCTCGTGGAAGAGGTGGCCCTGGCCGTAGTCGCACCCCAGCCGGCGCAGCTCGGCAAGCTGCACGTCGTTCTCGATCCCCTCCGCGATCACGTCGAGGGAGAGCGCCCGGGCCATGCCGATCACCGCCTCGACGATCGCCGTCCCCTCCTGTTCGACGCCGAGCGTGTCGACGAAGGAGCGGTCGATCTTCAGCGCGTGGAAGGGATAGCGGTTGAGGTACGCCAGCGAGGAGTAGCCGGTGCCGAAGTCGTCGAGGACGAGGCGGACGCCGAGCTCGTTCAGCGCCTCCAGCGAGGCGACCGCCGAGGCCGACTCCTCGACCAGCACCGTCTCGGTGATCTCGAGGCGCAGGTGGACCGGGTCGAGGCCGGTGCGGGCGAGGATTTCGGCGACGCCGGCGGCAAGGTCGCGGTGGGCGACCTGGCGGGCGGAGAGGTTGACGGCGACGTCGAGCGGGCGGTCGTCGGGGCGCAGCTCGTGCCATTCGAGGATCTGCAGGGCCGCGCGTTCCTGCACCCAGCGGCCGATCGGCTCGATCAGGCCGCTGTCCTCGGCGATCGAGACGAAGTCGGCGGGGTCGAGCAGGCCGCGCTCGCGGTGCCGCCAGCGGACCAGCGCCTCGAGGCCGGTCACCTCGCCGCTGCGCAGGTTGACGATCGGCTGGTAGCGCAGTTCCAGCTCGTTACGGTCGATCGCGCCGCGCAGCTCGCGTTCGGTCTCCAGGCGGCGCGCCGCGGTCGCCCGCATCTCGGCGTCGAAGAGCACGGTGCGGTTGCGGCCGCTCTCCTTGGCCCGGTACATCGCCGCGTCGGCATCGCGGATCAGGAGCTCGGCGTTGGTCGACTGGCCGGAGGAGGGCCGGGCGACGGCGATCCCGATCGAGGAGTTGACGAAGTGGTCGACGCCCTGCATCGAGAAGGGCTGGGCGAACGCGGCGGCGACCCGCTCGGCGATCGCGACCGCCTCGGTCTCGTCGGCGAGCCGGTCGATCAGGATCCCGAACTCGTCGCCGCCGAAGCGGGCGACGATGTCCCCCGGCCGCAGGTGGGCGCGCAGCCGCGGCGCCACCGCGCGCAGCAGGGCGTCGCCGGCGTGGTGGCCGAGGCTGTCGTTGATGAGCTTGAAGTGGTCGAGGTCGAGGAAGAGGATCCCGACCGGCGAGCCGGAGAGCGAGGCGCGCCCGAGCGCATCGTCGAGCGAGTCGACGAAGCTGAGGCGGTTCGGCAGGCCGGTGAGGGCGTCGTGGAGGACGCGGTGGCGGAGCGCCCGGTCGGAGGCGTGCCGCACGAAGGCGTCGGCGAGGACGTTGGCCGAGGCTTCGAGGAAAGGGACGTCCTTGGGGCCGAAGCGGCGCGGCTCGCCGGAGTGGACGTCGAGCACGCCGAAGGGACGGTCCTTGCCGTCGATCACCACCGCCAGCGAGCTGCTGGCGCCGAGCGCGCGGACCGCGGGCGGCATCGTGAAGCGCCGCTCCTCCGACCAGTCGCCGACGATCACCGGCACGCCCGAGTCGAGCGCCGCGCCGGCGTGGGATTCGCGGCCCGCGGAGACACGCCGGCCGGCGGCGAGGGCGCCGTCGTCGAGGCCCGCGCGCAGGTCGAGCCGGCGCCCGTCCCGCCCCACCTCCCAGATGCAGGCGAGCTCGACGCCGTCGAGTTCGCCGATCAGGGAGACGGCGTTGCGCATCAGCGCCTCGGGGTCGCCGTTTTTCAGCGCCCGTTCGCCGAGCCGCGCCACCACCGCCTGCTGGGCGAGGGAGTGCTGCAGGTCGATCTCGGCGGTCTTGCGCTCGGTGATGTCGTAGAGGACGCCGTGCCAGACCGGGACGCCGTGGGCGTCGGCCTCGAGCACCGCCTCGTCGAGCATCCAGACGATGCGGCCCGCCTTCGTGTGCATCCGGTACTCGACCGGGCGGGTTTCCCGGTCGCCGAGCCGCGCGTCGCTTTCCACCGCCAGCGCCCGCGAGCGGTCGCCGCGGTGGACGAGCCGCGCCCAGAGCCCGGGATCGGCGAGGAACTCCTCCGGGGCGTAACCGAGGATCTCCTCGACCTGCGGGCTGACGTAGCGCCAGCGGCCGTTCTCCCCCCGCTCGGAGGCGTAGACGATCACCGGCAGGCGGTCGACGATCCGCGCCTCAGGCCAGTTCTGTTCGATGCTCTCCGACATTCCGTGTCTCTATCGACAGCCGAGCGCCGTACTTAACCCGGCCAACGCGAAAATCATGCCGCGGCGATGATCGGCTAAATCTTCGGCGGTCGCTGCCGATCACCGGGCCGAAGCCCGCGATGAGCATCCTCGACCCGACCCAACTTACGCTGATGCGCGCCATCTCCGGCGCGACCCTGGTCGTCGACAAGACGGTGCCGGCGGCGGAAGTCCTGCAGCTCGAAAAGGCGATCGAAGGTGCCGCCGGGATCGACAAGAAACGCGGTGACACGCTGACCGTGAGCCGGATCGCGTTCGCCCAGCCGCCGGTGGCGGCGCCCCCGGCCGGGCCCGGCATCGCCGACTACGCCAAGTACGGGCTGCTCGGGCTGGCGGGCGTCGCCTTCCTCGTCTTCGCCGCACGCCACCTGCGCCGCAAGCAGGACGAGGTGCTGGCCGAACCGATCTGGCTGAAGGAACTGAACGCGCCGACCTCGCCGGCCGAGCTGGAAGTGCAGCGGCAGGGCGAGTGGGATGAGGAACCGACCGTGGTGAGCGGCGCCGACGAGGTCGCGGCGATGGACTCCGACCAAGTCGCCCAGCAGCTGCGCGCCTGGATGAAGGAGGCGCCGAACGAGCTGGTCGCGCTCGAGCGCCCCAGCGAGGCGGTCTCGCTGGGCGGCGGGCTACGAGGAAGGCCTGGCGGCCGGGCGGGGCGAGGTGAGCGCGGCGGCGCGGACGCTGGGGCGGCGGCGCGGCTGGACGAGGCGGGCGCGGCGGCTGCGTGGTGCGGACGCGGGCGGGCAACCGTGGCGCTCTCCCGGCGGGGGTCGGCATCTCTATGCGTCCACCCGGGATCTTCGACGGCCTCCCTTCGGTCGGCCTCTCAATCTCTGGGGAACAAGGGGGAGGTTGCCCTATGAGCGCCGCGGACCACCCGAGCGGCACGAGGGCGCCGGCCGAGACCGCGCCGCCGGGCCTCGCGCCCTACGAGCGCCTGGCGGAGCTCGCCGAGGCCGAGCTCGCGGCCTGCGAGGCGGAACGCCCCGAGGACCTCGCCGACCTCTACGCCGAGGCGCACACGATCCGCGCCTCCCTCCCCGGACGCCCGCCCGCCGAGGCCGAGGCCGCCGCCGCCCAAGCGCGCACCGGCAAATTGCTGGGCGCCCACCTGGCCGAACGCAACGGCACCCTGGAGCGAGTCCACCGCGCCCGCAAGGCCGCCCACGCCTACGCGACGACGGCAAACGCCCGCGCCATCGCGCTGCAGCTTTTGTGGTCGCCATGGCGACCACAAAAGCTGCAGCGCGATCCGGGGGCCGGGAGGTGGGACGTCCCCGGCGTCTTCGTGACGAACAGCCGGGGGGCTCAGGCAGCGAGGGGCAGGCGGGGACCGTCGGCGACCATCCGGTGGAGGCCCGCCAGGGTCAGGGCGCCGACCAGGCCGCGGTAGGGCTCGTACGGAGCGTAGAGCTCTTCGACCTCGGGGACCGTGGCCCGCCGGCCCAGGCCCGCGAGGTGGCCGACCAGCTTGATATAGCCGAGGTCGCCGGCGGGCAACGCGTCCATGTCGCCACGGCCGCAGAGCGCGAGGCACTGGATCGTCCAGGGGCCGATCTGCGGGACCGCCAGCAGGCGGGCATCGGACTCCGGCGAGCCGAGGTCGCAACGGCCGCGCGCCACCTCGACGGCAAGCTTGCGCAGCGCCACCGAGCGGCCGCCGGAGAGGTCCATCGCCTCCAGTTCGGCCGGTGCCCGCCCGGCGATCAGGGCCGCGGGCGGGGTGTCGCGGAGCGCGTCCCTCCCCTCCCCCAGCCGCGCACCCCAGCGGCCGACGATGCGGCGCTCGATCGCCGCCGCCCGCTTCGCCTCGATCAGCTGCCCACACACCGCCCCCGCAAGCGCCTCCCAGGGCCACGGTCGGCGGTGGGGACGGAAGTCGGGACGGCGGCGGACGAGCGGCCCGACCAGCGAGTCGCGGCGAAAGCGCCGGTGGAAGGCCGACAGATCCTCGTCGACGCCGAGCGCGAAGCGCAGCCGCTCGATCGCCGTCGCCAGCGCGGCCCGCCCCGCCCGCCGCAGGTCCTCGCCGCCCACCGGAACCGTCACCGCCCGCGGGTCGACCGCCTCGGCGCGGAAGCCGACCAGGCCTGGCCCGCGCATCCACGCGCGCACCAGGACCGGCGCGCGGTCGACGGTGAGCAACCGCCTGGCGACGCCGCCCTCGATCCGCAGGGTGCGATCGACGCTGCCGCGCCCGAGCCGGAACGGCGAGGGAGGCCGGGCCTCGACCTCGAGGAACGCGGGCCCGCCCACGCCCCTAACGATCCAGCAGGTGGACGTCGACCAGGAAGGAGCGGCTGGCGATCACCTTGCCGGGCCGGCGACGCCGGGCCAGCCGGCGCGAGACGCTCCCCCGCGAACCGACCGCCGACCCGACCACGCGGACCGCGGCGACGGTCGCGGCGCCGGCCAGCACCCCGCCCGCGGCGGCGAGCGCGGCGCTCTTCACCTCGCCGCGCAGCATCAAGGACCCCGCTTCGGGCGCCCGGCTGGGAAGCCTACGGACCGGGTCGACGGCGTCGCCGGCGGACGCGTCTTCCTCGGCGACGATCTCCCCGTCAAGGTGGTGGACACTCACCGAACCCAAGATAACGAGGGGTCAGGTCGACTCCGCCCCGACCCCCCAGGAACCACGCAAACAGCGGGTTTCCGCGCTTTCCACCGTCGCTGTACCTAGACTCTGACGCATGAGCGAGACCACCAAGGCGCCGGTCGACGTCTTCGCCAAGGCGCGTGAACACGACCGGCTCGAGCAGCTTGAAGCGGCCAAAGAGCACGACCTCCTCCCCTACTTCCGGCTGCTCACCTCGCAGGCCGGCCCGGTGGTCGAGATGGAGGGCCGGGAGACGATCATGCTCGGCTCCAACAACTACCTCGGCCTGACCGGCGACCCGCGGGTGAAGGAGGCGGCCCGGACGGCGCTCGAGACCTACGGCACCGGGGTGACCGGCTCGCGCCTCCTCAACGGCACCACGCCGCTCCACCTCGACCTCGAGCGCGAGCTGGCCGAGTGGATGGGAACCGACGACGCGATCGTCTTCACCACCGGCTACCAGGCCAACGTCGGCGCGATCGGGACGATCCTCGGCCCGGCCGACACGGTGGTCTGCGATTCCGGCGACCACGCCTCGATCCTCGACGGCGTCCGCATCTCCGGCGCCAAACTGCGCCCCTTCCGTCACAACCGCACTGACAAACTGGAGAAGATGCTGGGACGGGCGGCCGAGGACGGCGGCGGCATCCTGGTCGTCGTCGACGGCGTCTTCTCGATGGAGGGCGATGTCCCCGACCTGCCACGGATCGTCGAGCTCTGCCGCTCCTACGGCGCCCGGTTGATGGTCGACGAGGCGCACGGGGCCGGCGTGCTCGGTGCCCGCGGGGCCGGCGCCGCCGAGCTCTTCGGGCTCGAGGACGAGGTCGACCTGCGGATGGGCACCTTCTCCAAGAGCCTCGCCTCCTGCGGCGGCTTCATCGCCGGCCCGGCCGACGTGGTCGAGTACCTGCGGGTCTCCTCGCGCGCCTTCATCTTCAGCGCCTC
>Ga0153956_1001264_pt1 | contig 23123 bp, 22 predicted proteins | sample TSFL040MetaG_FD_104704 | JGI IMG/M metagenome (GOLD analysis project Ga0153956, IMG submission 104704) | Attine ant fungus gardens microbial communities from Florida, USA - TSFL040 MetaG | ecosystem: Host-associated > Fungi > Mycelium > Unclassified | place: USA: Florida, Wekiwa Springs... | reverse complement strand
GCGGCGGCGTGTCGCCGAATGCCTGGGCTGGATCTACGGAATGAACGACAGCATCGATTACCCCGCATTGTTCGACAAGAACGTGCGGCAATTGCAGACCTATCTTGCGGATCGATTGCCGCTCACCGTGGATCGTCTCTTTGCGCGCCGCAGCTACGAAGAGTTGTTGAACCACACATTGGAGCGATTGCGCAGCATCGATAGCCAAGATCCAGCAACGCGCCTCGCAGCTCCAATCCGACTCCGGAAGACGATCCAGCTGCTGCAGCCACCGTTTTGAATCGGGCTGGACTGAATTCGGTGAAGCTTGGCACATCGAGCCATGTCAGCGTGGAACGCACCATCGCAAGGCCTCATAGGGTCAACGTCGAGACATAGACATGCAGCGAGAAACTGCCAGTCTTCCATTTCTGACGCCTCACATGGAAAGTCGGCGCGGGTTTCCCCGTGCCGGTGGCTTCAGCCCTTCCGCTTTAGCCTCAGATGATGAGGCCGAACCTTAACCGGGCAAATCCATCATCCCGCCTTACGTCGCAAGCGCCCGAAGATACCGCACAACTCTTCCACTTGATGCAGCCTGAGCCGCATGCACTATCGCGTTCGCATCGATGTTGTAGTGATGATAGAGGTCAGAGATCGTTCCTGTCTGACCAAAATGCTCCACCCCGAGCGCCTTGACCCGATGCCCCTGAACGCTGCCGAGCCATGACAGCGTCAGCGGATGACCATCAATCACGGTGACAATCCCGCAATTCCGGTCGAGTTCCGACAGCATCCGCTCGATGTGACTCGCCGCCCCCACGTTTCCGCGCTGCCGCGCACGCTCGGCAGCTTGCGCGCCAGCATTCAAGCGGTCGGCGGAAGTGACCGCGAGAAGAGCGACATCCCGGCGATCCTCTGCCAAAAGACCCGCTGCCGTAATCGTCTCCGGCGCAACGGCTCCCTGATAGGCGATCATTACCGACGTATTCGAGGTCGGCCGCCGCATCCAGTACGCACCCTGAATGATGTCGTTCGCAAGCTCCTCGGTCATCTCGCGAACTGGTTGCTCCAGCGGTCTGGTCGAGAGACGCAAGTAGACAGAACCCCCGGTCTGATCCCGCAGCCACGTCGTCTCATCCGGATCACCATCGCCATTGCGCTGCATGTAGTCGAACCCGAACCGCATGATGACCGCAAGCTCGTCGATGAAGGCGGGCTCAAATGCACACAGGCCATCCTGCGCCATGCCAATCAGCGGCGTCCCGATCGACTGATGCGCGCCGCCCTCCGGCGCCAATGCTATTCCTGACGGCGTCGCAACCAGCATGAAACGCGCATCCTGATAGCAGGCATAATTCAGCTGATCCGCCGCACGATAGATAAAAGGATCATAGACGGTACCGACAGGCAGAAGGCGCACACCGTTGATCGAATGCGATAGTCCGAGCGCGGACAGCATGATCATCAGGTTCGATTCCGCGATGCCGAGCTCGAGATGCTGGCCCGCGGGACCGAATTCCCAATTGTAAGTCGAAGGAATTCGCTCGGATTTGAAGGTATCGGCGAGCATATCCCGCGCAAACAGGCCACGGCGGTTCACCCATGGACCGAGATTGGTCGAAACCGTCACATCCGGAGACGTGGTGACGATGTGCTCTGCGAACTCTCCGTCCTCCCGCGCGACTTCATTCAGAATCTGGCCGAAACCCATCTGGGTCGAAACGACCTTTCCAGCATTCGCAGGAATCGCCAGTTTGTCCGGAACGGTAATGCCCGCAGCCGTATGCCGCCGCGTTCCCTTCGCGAAGAATGGCGCGTCATGCACGAAAGCTTCGAGCTTCGCGGCGTCCTGCTTCGCTCCTTCCCATTTATCCCATTCATGGCCGGGCCGCACACCCGCGCTTTCCTGAAAGGCCATCAATTGCGCGGGCGTCATCAGCCCCGCATGATTGTCCTTGTGGCCTGCCAGCGGCAGGCTGAAGCCCTTGATAGTGTAGCAGATGAAGCATGTCGGCCGATCATGTTTCGAAGCCTTCTCAAACGCATCGAGAAGACTCGGCATATCGTGACCGCCGAGATTGTTCATCAGCGCGGCCAGTTCGGTGTCGTTGCGGCGTTCGATCAGAGCACTCACCGGGCCCTGATCGCCAATTTCGTCGAGCAGCTTCTTGCGCCATGCCGCACCACCCTGGAAGGTCAACGCCGAGTACAGTTGATTCGGGCAGCGGTCGATCCAGTCGCGCAGCACGTCGCCGCCGGGTTCGGCAAACGCCTGTTGCTGCAACATGCCGTGCTTGAGGATTACGACATCCCAACCGAAGTTCGCGAACATCTGCTCGAATTTCTGCCACAACCCTTCGCGAATGACGGCATCAAGCGACTGGCGATTGTAATCGACGATCCACCAGCAATTCCGCAGGCCGTGCTTCCATCCTTCAATCAGGGCTTCATAGATGTTGCCCTCGTCCATCTCGGCATCGCCAACGAGCGCGACCATGCGGCCTTCCGGCCGATCCTCCATCCAGCCGTGGGCGCGGACGTAATCCTGCACCAGCGAGGAGAACAATGTCTGCGCGACACCAAGCCCGACAGAACCCGTGGAGAAATCCACGTCGTCGGTGTCCTTGGTCCGCGACGGATAGCTTTGCGCCCCCCCTGAGGCCGCGAAAATTCTGCAGCTTTTCAAGCGACTGGTTGCCGGCGAGATACTGGATCGCGTGGAAAACCGGCGAGGCATGCGGCTTCACCGCGACACGATCCTGAGGCCGCAGCACATCGAAATACAACGCCGTCATGATGGTCGCGAGCGAGGCGGACGACGCCTGATGGCCGCCAACCTTCACCTCGCCTGCCTCGCGCACATGATTGGCTTGATGAATCGTCCAGGACGCCAGCCACAGAATGCGCCGTTCGAGTTCGGCGAGCATCTTCAATCTATCTGATCCCGCGGATGGCATGGCGTACTCCGATGATCTACGTTATTCCTGCTCTGAAGAAGCCATCGACGGCATTCCACAGCACATGGCGATTCTTGCCGAGCGTCGCGACGTGCGCGAGATGCGGCAAAACCGCAAATCTTTTGTCGTTCGTCGGCAGGGAATCGAAAAATTTCAAAAGATCGTCCATGGTCGCGAGACTGTCGTGCTCGCCGCGCACCACGAAAGCCGGCGCACGAATTTTTGCAGGATCGACCAGCGGCAGTTTTGTCGTCATGTCGAGATAAGTGCCCGTCGGAACGGAATCGTCATATTCAAGCTGAGCACGCGCGCACGCTTCGGCCACGGCGAGATCGGTCGTGCCTGGCCCGTCGCGCAAAAAAATTCCGACAAGATAATCGACGTCAATGGCCCGCCGGTTCGAAGCCTTGAATTGTGCAATACCCGCCTTGCGCTTTTCCAGCGTGGGCGAGCCTTCACCCGTCCACACGAACGCATCCAGCACGATTCGCGCGGCATGTTCCGGCGCGGCCTGTGCGAAGGCTGCGACGCGCAACGAGCCTGACGACAGGCCATACAGATTGAACTCCGTGCATCCCGTTTCGGCCGTAATCAAGCGAGCCGCCGCTTTCAGGTCCTCGACGCCCGTCGCGATATCCGAATTACCGGAGGTTACCGTCGAGCGGCCATACCCCTCATGGTCCATCGCCCAGACGTCCCATCCGCGCAACGCCAGCCAGTCCATCAGCGAATAATCAGGATGCCCCGGCACGGTCAGGTCGAATGTCGGCAACGCCGAATTCGACGATCCATGCACGAGCACCACGGGAAGGCGCTTTTGCTGCTCCTCAGAACGCTCGCGTAACCGCTTGCGCGCCACGAACAGCGAAACGTCTGCCTTCTTCGCCCAATATTCTTCACTGACGATGCGCGGATCGGACGTCATGGCCGCGTTACTTCGCCGGAAGGAAGTCGTTGGTGAAGGTCTTCTCGAACTCGATCTTCTTGTCGCCGGGAGGTTGCAGGAAATCGTAAACCTTCTTGCCGCCTTCGAGCGTCATGCGGCCGTCCCTGCTCCATATCTGGGTCAGCGTTTCATAAGAGCGTTCGTTGGTCGCGGGCTCCATCTGGGGAAATTCCGCGGCCATGATCTTCTTGCCGCGCGCTGGGTCCAGCAGGATGTTCTGCGCCTCCGCGAACACGGCCACGAGCTTTTTCACGACCTCCGGTCTTTTTTCGATCATATCCGGCGTGGTGACGACACCCATGAAGGTCAGATCGCGAAATTGCTCGACGTCGCCCTTCATCAGGTTGACGAAAATGCCGCCGAGCTTTTTCTGCTCAAGCATGACACCGGCAGGCTCGAACGGCATCGCTGCATCGATCATTTTCGCCTGGAATGCGCCGACATAGCCGCCGGCATCGGCACCGAGATAGACGAGCTGGATATCTCCCGGCAGATTAAGCCCGTATTCCTTGGCGAGAACGCCGAGCATTTTCTCTCCCGAGCCGCCCGGCGACGGCGTTCCGATACGCTTGCCCTTCAGCGCCAGAATTTTTTCTTTTAGCGATTTGTTGGTGTTTGCCTCGATCATCTCGTTGCTGGCGAGAACATTATTGATCGGCCGCGTGGTGATATTGAAGATGGAAACCAGACTCTTGCCCTGCGCCGCAGCCGTGATGACGTGCTCGTAGGTCAGAATGCCGAAATCGGCGTCCCTGCTGAGAAGCGACTGCAACACCAGCGCACCGCCTTTGACGAAGGTGACGTCGGCCTTCAACCCATGCTTCTCGAACAGATTTTCACGCATCGCCACATACAAAGGCCCGGCGTAATAACCATGGCCGATATTGGTGATGCGAACGGTTTCCTGCGCATTGGCGCATGTCGCACCAATGATCGCAAACATGGCCATGACCGCATACTTGACAGTCTTCATCTTAGCGCCCTCCTCCCATTGCACCCTGTGGTACGTTCTTCATTGTCTTATCGACTGACGATCTTCCACCGCTCGAGTCGCGACTGCGCGGCTTGCACCAGCTCATTGAGGATTGCGGCGATCACCGCAATGATCGTCAATGCCGCGAATGCCCCTGCCGTGTCGAACTCGCTGCCCGCCCGCTGGACGAGATATCCAAGGCCCCTGTTGGAAGCGATCATTTCACCGATGATCACACCGATCAGCGCGTAAGGCAGCGCCGACTTCAAACCGACGAAAATCCACGACATGGCCGAAGGCAGAATGACCTTCATCAGGATTTGCGCGCGCGTGGCTTTCATCAGCCGGACACCGTCGATGAGATCCTGGTCGACCTCACGCACGCCAGAAAACGTATTGACGAAGACGAGAAACACCACGAGCACGACCGCAAGCGCAACCTTGGACTGGATCCCGAGCCCGAACCACAGGATCAAAAGCGGCGCCAGCGCCACTTTCGGAAGCGCGTTGAAGGCCCAGATGTACGGATTGAACAGACGGCTGAAAAAGGGCGAGACACCGAGCCAGATTCCGCCGATCACGCCCGCCACGGAGCCGATGACGAAGCCAAGAAAGGTCGCGTAAAGCGTCGCCCATATATGCAGGAAGATGCTGCCATCGCGCATCCATACCCACAGACGTTCGAACACGTCGACGGGACTGCTAATGAAGAACGGATCAATCAGCCAGAGGGACGCCGCCTGCCAGAGCAAAAGCAACACAATCCCGAAAATAATCTGATATGCCGCCATCATCGGCGTGCTCGCGGCGGCAAGTCCTCCGCCCTGACCGGTATCAGGGTCGACGGCGCGAACCTTGATGTTCTCAAGTGCCGTTTGCTCGCTCAAATCTTTTCCTCGTCGTATTCCTCGCGAAGACGATCCCAGATCGAATTGTGGACGTCGTGAAATTCCTTGGTGAACCGGACCTCACGCACGTCCCTCGGCCGCGGCAGATCGATAACCTGATCCATCGCGACCATCGCCGGCCGCTTGGTGAAAACCACCACACGATCCGCAAGCGTCACCGCTTCGACCAGATCGTGCGTCACAAGAATGATGGTTTGTTGCTGTTCCGACCACAACCGCAGAAGAAGATCATGCATCGCGAGCCGCAACTGAGCATCGAGCGCCGCGAACGGCTCGTCGAGCAGCAACGTCTTCGGCCTGTACAACAACATGCGGGCCAGCGAAACGCGCTTGCGCATACCGCCCGAGAGACTGCTTGGGAATTTGTCCTCGAAACCTTCGAGGCCAACATTGCGAATAAGGCTTCGCGCCTGCTCATAACGAACCTCACGGGCGACACCCGTCAGTTCGAGCGGCAAGGCGATGTTATCGAGAACGCTTCGCCACGGCAGAAGGTTGTCCTTCTGGGTCATGTATCCGACATCGGTGTTGACGTCCGATACGCTGTGCCCGTCGTAGACAACCTGCCCGCTGCTCGGCCTGTAGAGACCGGCGACCATGTTCAGGAGCGTGGACTTGCCGCAACCGGACGGGCCGATCAGCGCCACGATCGAGCGGGGTTTGATCCTGAGGTTGACATCGGCAACCGCCTGCATCCGGCTCGCGCCGGTGCCGAACGTTTTCCCGATGCCCTGCAGTTCGATCATCCCACCGCCCGCTTCATCTTATATGAGGCACAGCCTACTCCACAGCCCGGCATCAGGACTCTTACCAGAGCCCCTTCAACCGGCCTCCGTCGAGATTGAGCGAAACACCGGTGATGTAGCTTGCCCGTTCCGAACACAGGAAGGCAATCGCGCTTGCAAGCTCCTCCGGCTTACCAAAACGGCCAAGCGCATTTTTCTTCGCGGCCAAACGCCGCGCCTCTTCCTCGTCCTTCACACCGAGTTCTCTCTGCAAGCCGTCAGCATGCTGGCGCCACAACGCCGTCGCCACCCAGCCGGGGCAAACCGCGTTGACAAGAACGTTGTCAGGCCCGAATTCGGTCGAAAGCGACTTCGTCATGTTGAGAAGCGCGCTGTTGGTGATCGCCGACCCGAACATATAAGGGTCCGGCTCCTTGCCCGCACCGCCGATCATGCTGACGATGCGGCCCCACTTCTTTTTCCGCATGATCGGCGCCACGGTGCGGATCATGCGCATGAAGCCGAACAGCTTGGTATCGAGTTGCTTCTGCAGTCCCTCGTCGGTCATCTCCTCGAAACGGCCGGAATACATCGTACCGGCGCAGTTCACGAGAATATCGACCGTCCCGAATGCCTTGACCGTTTCATCCACGATGCGGGCAATGTCGACGGGGTTCGTGGTGTCGGCAACAAGGCACTTGATGTCGCCGCCAGTCTGCTTGGCAAGCTCCTCGCGCGTTTTCTCCAACTCGTCCCTGGTGCGCGAACAGATCATCACCTTGGCACCGGCCTGCAGAAACTCGCGGGCGCTTTCCCGGCCGATGCCGCGGCTTCCGCCGGTGACGATGGCAACACGATCCTTAATTCCCAAATCCATCGATAGCTCCTGATCTTTGACATTGCATTTCGCTCAAGCTCTGGCTCAAGCGATCACGAACGGCTTTCGCTGCATAAGCAGCGCAAAACCGGCGCGTCGATTCTTCAAGTACGTGGCGGGCAGTCAGAGGCGTTCGCCGCTGTGGGCGGGCACGTCCTTTCCTTGGTGTTTCGCGTCCCCATGCAGGATCAAGCCTGCACTTATTTTATTCTTACAAGATTGCCCTACACTATTTTCGGACCTTCCAAGGAGTCAAGCATTGGATGTAGGCTAGACCGCGATCAAAGGACCGGAGCATGCCGAACGCTGAAGCCGTTAAAGAGGAATTCAATCAACGGCGCGGGCAAACCGTCGACGATATTATCGAACGCCTGCGCGGCGCGATTCTCGCGGGCCGCATCGTTCCCGGCCAACGGCTCGTCGCCAGCGATCTCGTCGAACAACTCGGCGTCAGCCGCGGCTCGATCCGCGAGGCACTTCAGCGGCTATCGGCAGACGGGCTTGTCGACATCACACCGAACCGTGGCGCCATGGTGCGCAGACTGTCGCGTGAACAGGTCCGTGAGCTTTTTCAAATCCGCATCAACCTGGAAGGGCTCGGCGCGAGGCTCGCCGCCGAACGAATCCATGAAGCGGATCACCGGAAGCAGTTTCTCGCTGTCTGGAAGGAAGTAAAGCCAGACGCCTCGGAACGCGCGTGGTCATTTTTCATGCAGCAAAACAGGCTTTATCACCGGACGATCGTCAGCATCGGCGGCAACAAGCAACTCACGCAGCTCATCGATAACTTACAGCTTCCAATCGTGATGTTTCAGGTCGGCCAGTCGATGCAACAGGAAAACCTCGTTCGCTCGCATCAAGAGCACGTTCTGATCGCGGAAGCCATTCTCGCCGGAGACGCGCACGGCGCACAAATCGCGATGGAAAATCATTTGAAGGGCTCAGCGGAATGGATCCTGCTATTGCCCAACACGGCATTTGGTTTAAGCGCATGAGCCAACACTGCAGCAACCGCACGGAAGGCTATCCCAAAACACCAACCCCGAAGCCGCACTCGACCGCCTCGTCTGCAAATCATACTTCATTCCATGCGAACCGATCTCCATCTCAGGCATTCCCTACTTACAGGGAATTATAGAAAAATGAGCCTTTAAGGAGCACATCCCGGCTCAAAACATATCAAAAATCAAAAAGATTGGACGGACACACCAGTTCTATATCCGCTTCACCCCCCCCTTCTTCTCGATGAATCCGACAATGGTATCGAGCCCCAGACTTTTCTTGAGGTTTGTCATCACAAAAGGGCGTTCACCGCGCATTTTCTTCGCATCGGTCTCCATCTTTTCTAAAGAAGCACCGACGTGAGGCGCAAGATCGATCTTGTTGATGACCAGTAAGTCTGATCGCGTGATGCCCGGACCTCCTTTTGACGGAATTTTATCGCCAGCCGAAACGTCGATGACATAGATCGTCAGGTCTGCCAGTTCTGGAGAGAATGTTGCGGCGAGATTGTCACCGCCTGATTCGACCAGTACCAGATCGAGATCCGGAAATTTCTTCTGCATGTCCGCGATCGCGGCGAGATTCATCGACGCATCCTCACGGATTGCCGTGTGCGGGCAACCGCCGGTCTCCACCCCGGCAATGCGGTCGGGCGGCAGCGAACCCGCGCGCACCAGAAATTCCGCATCCCATTTGGTGTAGATGTCGTTGGTAATCGCCGCGATGTCGTAGGTCTCGCGCAATGCCTTGCACATCAGGTCCATCAGCGCCGTCTTGCCGGAGCCGACCGGGCCGCCAATCCCCACGCGCAGCGGGCCATTCGGGTTTGTCATCATCCGTCCTTACGATCTGAATAGTCGGGTGTATTGAGTTTCGTGTTTCATGCTCGCTATATCGGCGCGGAACGTCGCGCTTCCGATATCATCCAGATGAGCCGCGAGAGCGCGCTCGCCGGTTCGAACAATCGCGGGCTCCAGACATGCAAGGATCCGCTGGCTGTCCGTTTGACCGAGCGGCACGAGGCGTGCGGCCGCGGAAATCCAGTTTGCCATCTGCGCATGCAGGAAAGCATGAAGTGTCGGCCCAAGTGGCACGCCGTGAGCGGCACTGACAATACCGATGGCTACGGGATAAACCACGGCATCACCGATCGCGCCCAAAAGACGATTCAGATATTCAGTCCCCCATGCCGCCTGTGCGATGGACATAAAAGCGCGGCCCTGAGATATGGTTTCAAGTTGCCGTTCGCGCGACGGCACAAAAGCGCTGCTGAATTCGACGATCTCGTTGAGCTTTACCACATCGAACGCGACGGCATGGCGATGCGCATGAGCGAGAAATACGCCATCGCAATAGCCGGCACCGTTTGTCATCATGGAGTTGAGCCATTCCCGCAACGTTATCGCGTCGAAAATGTCGCCCGCTTCCACTACCCATTCGATGCCGCTGGAATAAGAGAACGAGCCAACCGGAAATGACGGCGAGAGCCACGTTACCAGCCGGTATAAGGCAGCATGATCGTTGCACGCAGCCGGCGCAGACAATTGATCCGCGCTTTCGGCGTCATACCGCTCACCACGCAATGTCGATTCATCCACGATTTTGAGCATGGGAATGTCCGCCTGCCTCATCGTGCCGGTGGCCGTAATGGTGATGGCCGCCTTCATGACCATGATGCTGCTCATGGCCATAGGAGTGACTGCCGGCGGTGTAGGCACCGCCTTCCGGATCAAACGGGGCTTCGATCTCAACGATGCGCGCACCGAGTCCGCGAACCATATCCTCAATGACGTGATCGCGCCGTATTCGCAGCCCTTTTCCGATAATCTGCGTGGGAAGATGACGATTGCCGAGATGCCACGCAATGCGGACCAGATGCTCAGGATCACGCCCGCGGATCTCGAGAAGCTGTTCGGGCGCGCCTATGACCTCGATCCGCCGTCCGTCTTCCAGGACGAGCGCGTCGCCGCCACGAAGCGCTACGGCTTCTTTCAAATCGAGCAAGAATTCCAGCCCACGCGTCGCGGTTATGGCCATACGGCGCCTGTGACGGTCATCAAACCCGAGCACAACCGTATCGGCCGGCGAACCGGACCAAGTCGATTGTCTCAACACATAAGTTGCGCGGATCAATGCGGACGGCATGTGGCCTCGATCAGTACATGAAATAGCGCTGTGCCATCGGCAGAACTTCTGCTGGCGCACAGGTCAGAAGTTCCCCGTCTGCGTGCACTTCATAGGTTTCCGGATCGACCTCGATATGCGGCGTCGTCCCGTTGTGAATCATGCTCTTCTTCGAGATGCGGCCACGGGTGTTGGAGACGGGATAAAGCTTTTTCTCAATTCCCAGCTTCTTGCCGAGTCCGGCGGCGATCGCCGCCTTCGATGTAAAAACCACGGACGACGCAGTCAGCGATTTACCGAACGTCGCGAACATCGGCCGATAATGCACCGGTTGCGGCGTGGGGATCGACGCATTCGGGTCGCCCATCGGCGCGGCGACGATCGAGCCGCCCTTGATAACGCAATCCGGCTTCACGCCGAAGAAGGCTGGCGACCACAGCACCAGATCCGCGAGCTTGCCCTTCTCGACCGAGCCGATCAATTTCGAAACGCCGTGAGAGATTGCAGGGTTGATCGTGTATTTGGCGATGTAACGCTTGACGCGAAAGTTGTCGCTATCCTTGCCCTTGTCCTCGGCCAGCGCACCGCGCTGCTTCTTCATCTTGTCCGCGGTCTGCCATGTGCGGATGATGACTTCGCCGAGACGACCCATCGCCTGAGAATCGGACGACATCATCGACAGCGCGCCGATGTCGTGCAGAATATCCTCGGCCGCAATCGTCTCCTTGCGGATCCGACTTTCGGCAAACGCCAGATCTTCCGCGATCGATGGATCTAGATGATGGCAGACCATCAGCATGTCGAGATGTTCATCAATGGTATTGTGCGTGAAAGGCCGCGTGGGATTTGTCGATGACGGCAAAACATTCTTCAGACCGGCAAGCTTAATGATGTCAGGCGCATGGCCTCCTCCCGCTCCCTCCGTATGGAAGGCATGGATGGTCCGACCCTCGAATGCCTGGATCGTATCCTCGACGAAACCGGATTCGTTCAGCGTGTCACTATGGATCATCACCTGGACATCGTGATCGTCGGCTACACTTAGACAGGTATCAATCGCTGCAGGCGTCGTTCCCCAATCTTCATGAAGCTTAAGCGCGCAGGCTCCTGCCTTCACCATCTCGACCAGCGCGGCCGGACGCGACGCATTACCCTTTCCCGACAGGCCGAGGTTCATCGGAAACGCATCGAACGACTGAATCATGCGCGCCAGATGCCAAGGTCCAGGAGTGCAGGTGGTCGCGAATGTCCCGTGGGACGGCCCCGTACCGCCACCCAGCATCGACGTGATCCCGGACATCAGAGCATGTTCAATCTGCTGCGGACAAATAAAATGGATATGACTGTCGAACCCGCCGGCGGTGAGAATCTTGCCCTCACCGGCGATGATATCCGTACCGGGACCGATAATGATGTCTACGCCGGGCTGAATATCCGGATTACCGGCCTTTCCGATCGCCGCGATATATCCCTGCTTGATCGCCACATCGGCTTTCACGATTCCCCAATGATCGACGATCAACGCATTGGTGATAACGGTATCGGCCGCGCCCTGGCGGTTGGTGACCTGCGACTGGCCCATCCCGTCACGGATCACCTTGCCGCCACCAAACTTCACTTCCTCACCATAGACCGTGAAGTCTTTCTCGACCTCGATGATGAGATCCGTATCGGCCAATCGCACGCGATCACCCGTCGTCGGGCCGAACATGTCGGCATAAACAGAACGCCTGATCTTTGTTGCCATGGCCGTTCGAAAAATCCTATTGTTGGAAACTGCGGTTCAGAAGTTCATGCCGAAACGCAACAGTTCAAAGCTTTCCCATGACACCGGCGCGGAAACCGTAAATCGCCCGCTTACCGGCAAGTGCAACCAGTGTGACTTCGCGGGTCTGCCCGGGCTCGAACCGTATTGCCGTGCCCGCCGCAATATCCAGGCGCATACCGCGCGCTTTCTTTCTGTCGAATTTCAAGGCAGGGTTCGTTTCGAAAAAATGGTAGTGCGAGCCGACCTGTATTGGCCTGTCTCCGCTGTTGGAGACAAACAGCGTTATCGTTTTGCGTCCGGCGTTCAATTCGATGTCGCCGTCCCTGATGAACAGTTCGCCCGGAATCATGTCCGACCTCAGATAAAATTGAACGACAGTCCAAGGCCTAGCAGCACGCAGGCGGCACCGGCGATGCGCACGAGCGGCTGCAGCTTGATCACGCGCAACGACAATCCAATCCCGATGCCGACCAGATGCAGAGACATTGTCGCCAGCACGAACCCGGCCATATAGGCGAGGCCGCCGATATTCTCGGGAGCTTCCGCGCCGTGAGCATGGCCGTGAAACAATGCGAGAACACCGATCAGCGCCGCACCCAGCCAAACGGGCAAATTAGCAGCAAGCGCCAGCATGAGACCTATGACGACGAGCGATGCCAGAATTCCGGATTCGACAAAGGGCACCGGGACATGCGCCATTCCGAGTGCAGCACCGATTGACATCATGCCAACAAAGGCGACAGGCCACAGCCACATCGCTCGCCCCCCCTTCAGCGCCGCCCATAAACCCACGGCGATCATAACCGCGATATGGTCGATCCCCATCAAGGGGTGTTCCATACCGGCAAGCAAGCCGCTTTCCATTCCATGTCCCGGATGCGCCAATGATGCAGTCGGCATCAGCATCAACAGCACAATTCCAATCTTTCTCATCAACTTGCTCCGGTACAGTCAGCGAATAGGTTGATGGATAGTCACCAGTTTGGTGCCATCCGGAAAGGTCGCCTCGACCTGAATGTCGTGAATCATTTCCGGGATGCCATCTATGACCTGATCCCGCGTCAGCACTTCAGCACCTGATTTCATCAGTTCTGCGACAGTCCGACCGTCTCGCGCCCCCTCGACGATGAAATCCGAGATGATGGCGATGGCTTCCGGATGATTAAGCTTGACGCCGCGCTCGAGACGGCGTCGCGCCACGATCGCAGCCATCGAAATCAGCAGCTTGTCCTTTTCGCGCGGAGACAAATTCATGGATGATGATCTCTGTCGTTATCGAATCTACTGAAACCAGGATCGTGGCAAGCCGGAAGGATTTATTCTGCCCAGTACAGTTACGGCATCAGCCCGCAACTGCACGGCATCCCGGGCGCAGAAACGTACAATGAGAAAGCCGTTCCAGCACGAAACGCCGACCTCCCCTCTGAAGGCTTGACCGGCATCACGAATCCGTTCGGTGAGATCATCATTCCCTGGAACGACAAGGATAGTCCCGACTGCAGCACTCCCAGCCGCCGCAGCATGCCCGGATAGGATTTCCTCAAGGCCGCCGTCGAGCCGGACATTTTCGGCAAATACCAGCTTTCCGCCCCGCCGCAACCGCCAGTGATCGACGAACCGACCCTCCCGCAGACTCTCACCCATGGCGGTACGGCCGAACACGACCATTTCGCAAAATAGGAGTGAGGCCGTCTCAGCGAGATCGAGATCAATCTGGCGACGGACGCGAACCTTATCGAACAGGATCGTCTCCTGCGGCAGCCAGGACGTGTGTGCACCTTCGCCAGCCCGGATCGAGACAGCTAAAAGCGCCTCCGGCCCGTGGGACCGATAGACCTTCTCGGCGGCAGCGGTCGTGACCGTTAGCCGCGACTGCGCGCCAACATGAATATCGACATCAAAGCGGTCGCCGCCTGCGATACCTCCCGCAGTATTGATCAATACGGCCGACAGCCCCTCCAGATCGGGGCTTGGAAAACGCACGCGCAAGGAGCCGGATTCAGACAGCATTCCGCGGCGCGTGACGCCATCGAAATCATGAACGTCGAATGCAACCGACCCCATGGCGCGGTTTCGTGAAAATATATCGGCTTCTGTCAGGCTCATCCAGATTGATCCAAGTAAAGCAACAAACCCGACAGCGCGGAGATTCAGATTGCCATTGCTCGGCTGATTTCCGCCGAATTAAGCCCACTGCGATCGCAGGAATACTTGACTACACCGCGGTCCATAACCGCAAAATTGTCACCCAATTCGCAGGCGAAGTCGAGATATTGTTCGACCAATATGATGGCGATATTACCGAGACTTCGCAGATACGAGATAGCCCGGCCAATATCCTTGATGATGGAAGGCTGAATTCCCTCGGTTGGCTCATCGAGCAGCAGCACTTTCGGGCGCATGACCAGCGCTCGACCGATAGCTAGTTGCTGCTGCTGCCCACCTGACAAATCGCCGCCTCGCCTTGCAAGCATAGACTGAAGCACAGGGAAGAGAGAGAATACGTCGTCGGGAATCTGGCGCTGGCTACGCTTCAGCGGCGCATAGCCCGTCCTGAGATTTTCCTCGACCGTCAGCAGCGGAAAAATCTCGCGTCCCTGCGGAACGAATGACATCCCTTTTCGGGCGCGTTCATGGGACCGCAGCGTGGAGATATCTCTGCCATCGAACACAATGGAACCGCCGGCGATCGAATGCTGCCCCATAAGTGCGCGCAGCAGGCTCGTTTTGCCGACACCGTTACGGCCTAGCACGCACGTCACCTTGCTGGGCTCCGCGACCAGCGACACGCCCCGTAACGCCTGGGCTGCTCCGTAACGCAGACTAACATTCTTGACTTCAAGCATCGTCACCGTCCCAGATAGACTTCGATAACACGTTCATTCATGGAGACCTGATCGATCGAGCCTTCCGCAAGAACCGATCCTTCATGCAGGCATGTGACGCGGACACCGAGTTCACGGACAAAGGTCATATCGTGCTCGACAACCACGACCGTTTTCCGCCTGTTAATATCCTTCAGCAACTCCGCGGTCTGATGGGTTTCAGCATCGGTCATGCCCGCGACCGGTTCATCGACAAGAAGCAGTTTGGGATCCTGGGCCAACAGCATCCCGATCTCGAGCCACTGTTTCTGTCCGTGAGACAGAGAACCGGCCAGACGGCTACGCGAGCCGGTGAGCCGGATCGTTTCCAGAACGTGATCGATACGCTCGCTCTCGCGGGGTGTTTTGCGCCAGAACAGCGTCTTCTTCACCCGGTGGTCGGCATTCAAAGCCAACAGCAGGTTATCGTCAACCGTCTGACTTTCGAATACAGTCGGCTTCTGGAATTTTCGTCCTATTCCCAGTTCGGCAATCTCGGCCTCGTTCAAACTGGTCAGATCGACAGCGCCGTCGAACAGTACATCACCTTTGTCCGGCCTCGTCTTTCCGGTGATGATGTCCATCATCGTGGTCTTGCCGGCACCATTCGGACCTATGATTGCGCGCATCTCACCTGGCGCGATCGTCAGCGACAAGCCATTGATGGCATGAAATCCATCGAACGAAACATGCACGCCATCGAGATAAAGCATCGCTGACGTCGTGCGCATGTCAAACATTTTCATATGTTACTCCGCCAGCTTCTGTGATGCCGTCTTCTTTCGCCGCCGCTTCAGCATCACCCGGCAGACCATGGGAACGCTCCTCCCACCATGCCACAATCGTGCCGACGATGCCTTTCGGCAGAAAGAGCGTCACGCCCACGAACAACGCACCCAGCATAAAGAGCCAGTAAGGGGCCAGAGCGCCGGACGTAAAAGCCGTCTTGGCATAATTAACGACGAAAGCACCGAGCGCAGCGCCGATCAAAGTGCCACGACCGCCAACCGCAACCCATATCACGGCTTCGATGGAATTGCCCGGCGCGAATTCACCCGGATTGATGATGCCGGTCTGCGGTACATACAGCGCGCCAGCCACTCCGGCTATGCAGGCGGAGAGCGTGAACACAAACAGTTTGTAGGATTCGACCCGGTAGCCAAGGAACCGCGTCCGCGACTCCGCATCGCGAATGGCGATCAACACCTTGCCGAGTTTGGACGTAACGACCGCACGACACAACAGGAACACAACAGCCAGCGCAAGGCAGGACAAAAAGAACAATGCAGCGCGCGTGCTCTGCTCCTGCACATTGAATCCAAGGATATCCTTGAAATCCGTCAGACCGTTGTTGCCGCCAAACCCGAAATCGTTGCGAAAGAACGCCAGCAGCAGTGCGTAGGTCATCGCCTGAGTGATAATAGAAAGGTAAACACCGGTGACACGCGAACGGAATGCGAGCCAGCCGAAGCAGAATGCCAGAAGCCCCGGCACCAAAAGCAGCATCAACGCGGCAAACCAGAACATATCGAAGCCGTGCCAGTACCAAGGCAACTTGCTATAATTCAGAAACACCATGAAATCCGGCAAAATCGGATTGCCATAGACTCCTCGCGCGCCGATCTGGCGCATAAGATACATACCCATGGCATAGCCGCCGAGCGCGAAGAATGCGCCGTGCCCCAAAGACAGGATACCGCAATACCCCCAAATCAGATCAATCGACAAAGCGAGAATGGCGTAACAGACATATTTTCCGAACAGAGCGACGAGATAGGTCGGAACTTGAAACAAAGACGTTTCGGGAAGCAGCAGGTTTAACATTGGCACAAGGATGCCGAAGGCAGCGACAATCAGCAGAAATCCCGTCGCGCTTCTGTTGAGCGATCGTGTCAGCAGGTGTGCCATTACGCCTCCACTGACCGGCCCCTGAGCGCGAACATTCCGCGTGGCCGCTTCTGAATGAAGAGAATGATGAGAACCAGAATCGTGATCTTGCCGAGCACCGCGCCAGCGATAGGCTCGAGGAACTTGTTCGCCATTCCAAGAGTCAGCGCGCCGACGAGCGTACCCCAGAGATTTCCAACTCCCCCAAACACCACGACCATGAAGCTGTCGATGATGTAGCTCTGGCCGAGATTGGGACTAACATTGTCGATCTGCGACAGCGCCACGCCGGCTATTCCAGCAATACCGGAGCCGAGTCCGAAGGTCAGAGCATCGACGCGGGAGGTCGCGATTCCCATCGTGGCCGCCATGCGGCGGTTTTGCGTGACCGCACGCATTTCAAGGCCGAAGCTGGTATGGCGCAGCATCGCCTGCAAAACGAAAAACACCCCGAGCGTGAAGAGCACGATCCACAGACGATTATAGGTGATCGTCATCTGCCCAAGGTCGAGCGCGCCACTCATCCAGGACGGATTGCCAACCTCGCGGTTGGTGGGGCCGAACACGGTGCGAACCGCCTGCTGCAGAATGAGCGAGATACCCCATGTCGCGAGCAGCGTTTCAAGCGGCCTGCCGTACAAAAAGCGGATGACCGTGCGTTCGATCAGAATGCCGACCGCGCCCGCCACCAGAAATGCCAATGGCAGAGCGATCATCAGAGAATAATCAAACAAACCGGGATATTTCGTGCGGATGACTTCCTGCACCACGAAAGTGACATAAGCGCCGATCATCACCATTTCGCCATGAGCCATGTTGATGACACCCATGACCCCGAACGTAATGGCGAGACCGATCGCCGCCAGAAGCAGAACCGTCCCCAGCGAAAGACCGTACCAGGCATTCTGCACGACAGACCACATCGCGAGTTTATTCTTGATCGAGGCAATTGCACTTGCCCTTGCACGTGTCAGCCTCTCCGACGATCCGGCCTGCACATCATTGAGAAGCGCGAGCGCATCCTGATCGTCGCGCTGGCTGATCGTGGCGATCGCGTCGAGCTTTTCCGCTTCCGTTGCGTCAGTCTTCGACAGGAGAATTGCGGCCCGCGTCTGGATAAACGCCGATTTCGCGGCCGAATTACTTTCCTTCTGCAAAGCGCTTTCGACCGCGGACAAGGCGGATACATCGCGGCTCTTGAAAACGGACTGCGCGGCCTGAATGCGCCTCTCGGGGTCCGGCGACAACAGCGTTAGGGTTGCGAGCGCCGCCTCGACATGCCTGCGCAGCCGATTGTTGAGGCGCACGGCCACCGCTTCCGGCGGAATGGTGGACATGGACTGACCAGTCAGCGCGTCTAGATATTTACCGTCAGTGATCTTGATATAGACCTTCTTACTGCCGGAGTCGGCCAGCAGCCTGTTGTCCTGAAGAGCGGAAACGATTGCGTAGGCTTGAGGATCTGCGCTCGCGGCAACCATATCCACGGCTTCGGCTGAGTCCGCGAACGAGCCGTTCGCGAATTTAGCAATGGCATCGTCGAACGAGCCGGCCGAAGCCGGAGCGGCCATGGCAAACAACATGACAATGGCGACAATAACCAGTTTGCCTGATCGAAAACGGTCGCGTGACATCAAATCCCCCGGCGGTGATAGAGGCGGCGATAGCGCCGCCTCCTGATCGAGTTCGACAATTTTACGAGAATTGAATTCACGCCCACAAAATCGCTTTCAGCTACCGCCGAGGCACTTCTTTTCCTTGGTGTTGTAGTTACCGCACTTCAGCGTCACCCAATCGGCCTCAAGGTCTTTCGAACCTGGCAGATAGTCTGACCACGCATCGCCGGGCACTAGCGTCGCCTTCGTCGGATCATCTGGCGAGACAACATTGAACTGTCCGTCGCCCTGAATTTCACCAATAAAGACTGGCTTCATGATGTGATGGTTCGGAAGCATCGTCGACACGCCGCCAGTCAGGTTCTCCTGCTTAGTGCCCGGAAGAGCGTCGATTACCCTGTCCGGATCCGCCGTTCCGGCCTTCTCAACGGCCTTCACCCACATATTAAAGCCGATGTAGTGCGCTTCCATCGGATCGTTGGTCACGCGCTTCGGATTCTTCGTGAAGGCATGCCATTGATCGATAAACTTGGCGTTGGCAGGCGTCTTGATCGACTCGAAGTAATTCCACGCCGCGAGGTGTCCGACCAGTGGCTTGGTATCGATGCCGGCGAGTTCTTCTTCACCCACCGAGAACGCGACGACAGGAATATCGGTTGCCTTGACGCCCTGGTTGCCGAGTTCCTTGTAGAACGGCACGTTAGCGTCGCCGTTGACGGTCGACACGACCGCGGTTTTCTTGCCTGCCGAGCCGAACGCTTTGATTTTCGAGACTTCGGTCTGCCAGTCAGAAAATCCGAACGGCGTATAGTTGATCATGATGTCTTCAGGCGCGACACCCTTCAACTTCAGATAGGCTTCCAAGATTTTGTTGGTGGTGCGCGGATAGACATAGTCGGTGCCTTCGAGCACCCAGCGCTTCACCTTCTCTTCCTTCATCAGGTAATCGACAGCTGGAATAGCCTGCTGGTTCGGCGCAGCACCGGTATAGAAGACGTTACGCTCGCTCTCCTCTCCCTCATATTGAACCGGATAGAAAAGAATTGAGTCTAATTCCTTGAAGACCGGCAACACCGACTTGCGCGAGACAGAAGTCCAGCAACCGAACACGACGGCAACCTTATCTTTGGTGATAAGCTCTCGCGCTTTTTCTGCGAACAACGGCCAATTTGACGCCGGATCGACGACAACCGCCTCAAGCTTCTTGCCGAGCAAACCACCCTTCTTGTTTTGCTCGTCGATCATCATGAGAACCACGTCTTTCAGCGTCGTTTCGCTGATGGCCATGGTTCCAGAGAGAGAATGTAAAATGCCGACCTTGATCGTGTCATCCGCGGCTTTTGCACCGCCAAAGGTTGCAAGACTTAAAGCGATGCCCGCTCCTGCAGCGAGCCATCTCCGGACAAGCGATTTGCCAGCTGCCGAAATCCATTGAGTAAACATGCGATATATCTCCCTGACGCGCATTCACGCTACGAATAGGCTTCGCCCCATCGCATCAAGGAGATCGCAAGAACTGTGCCAGCAAGATCGTCAATAAAAATGCTCGATTCCAATGCAGAATTGGGATGCTGCCCCCCAATCGCTCAATCTCGCCTATTTATTAAGCAAGCTGCCAAAATTGGTGGCTCGCATGGTATGTCCGGCCCTTCTCTCAGGTATGAAAATCTTGGGAGGCAGCTCCATCCATTCAAAAATCATACTTCAGGGAGGACCACTTCAAAGGGGGCAGATCACTACAATCTACAACAGTTTGTCGCACACCCTGCGATCGAGTAGACTGGGCACATTGTCCGCGACCACCAAACCAGTCCAACCAAGACAGCGCCTGGCGGTCGCTCCAACAATTTTCGTTAAACGACCCGGATAAACGGGTGATCGCCGTTTGGCTCGATCTCCACTTTCGCTCCGTTTGCGATGGAGAGCGTGATGTCGACATCGAATCCGGAAAGCAATGTCACGCCCGCAAGCGCCGCACCCTGAACCATGATAGGATTCACAGCATTCAGAACGAGCGCGGCTGGAACGATTTTCCGTGCCGCCATCTCGTACAGCATCCAAGCGGTTGCGACGCCGCCTTTGGCTGCATCAAGGATAAGAATGCGGCCATTATAATTTTCACCAGCCAGTTTGTGCTCAGGTCGAGAGAACACACCTTTGATCCGATCGAGGTCATATCGCGCGGAAAAACCATCCTTCGCGACCAGTGCCTGTCCCACGATCTTCTGACCCATGCCTGATTTTGCATAAAAGACCTGATCGCTCATTTGCCTAACCTTCCGCCATCGCACGCGACATCAATACATTTTTCCATCGAGAGCAGCGCGGGCGTATAGCCGTAACCGCCGAGAATATTGGTGAGCTTTGCGGAGTTGGTCGCCAGCCTTTTCCAGCCGTTCGACTCCGCCATCTCCCGTGCGTAGCTTTGATAGAAGCACATGCCGGACAGCACGTTGGCACCCGCAGCTTCGATCTTCGCCGTAATCCCCATGCGATCCGCATCAGGCTTCACTTGCGGACTCGTGATCGCAAGCGTCGGGATTTGCGTCTTTCGCCCCTCCAGCAGGATTGCGATTTGCCGCAATTCCACGAGACTCAATTGAGGTGCGGAGAACACGACGATGTCGACCTTGTCGATCGCGCCGCCATACGATGCTTGCAACCCGCGCACGTCGGCTTCAGTGACATTATAGACACGAAGCGATGCAGCATTCGGTGCGACATCCTTAAGCGTCGGTGCCTCGGGTGTCACGCCGACAACGTGAAACAATGCCACCGAGCCAAAGCTCGCCATCGCGGCACCGAAATGCTTCATCTCATCGGAGGTTGGGGAATAGTCGATGCCAACCACTGCTGGCACTTGCCAATAATCGCCTGCAAGCCGTCCGATATAAGCCCCCAGAGCGCCCCATTCATTGAGTTCGCGCGGCGTCCAATTGACGTTAACGACAAGCGTCGCCTGCCGGTGCTGATCGAGATGGAAACCATAACGCGGCGTTCGCCCAGTCAATCCGGCACTCAGAGCCGACGGGCCACCTTCAAAATTCGAGCGCGCGCCGCATACACTGTTCGAATAGATGACAACGCCTGTATCGCCATAAGCGACGTGCTCTCCGCGCACCGGCGGCATGATCGTCTGATAGTTGATGCAGGTATCCGTCATCAGGACACCGAGCGACTGAAAAGCATCAATCGCACGCCGTTCCAGATCCACCATCCACGACTGCTGCTTCAGGCGGTTCGCCGCCGCGAAATCCGTACCGCGAGGGTCCGTGATCGTCGGGATTCGAACGAGCCGTTCTTTCTCCGGCAATTTCGTCCATCCTTCGAGCCACTCGACACCAACCTTGCCGAGCGATTCGGTATCGGCCATGACATGCGCCTGCAGCACCGGAACGAAGTCCGGTGCCTTGAGGTACCGCCCTACTTTGATCTGATGGTCGATGGCCCATTGCCTGAGCGGACCAAACTCGCCCACCAGCATCGCCTTCTCTTCTTCATTCAATTTCATAGCGCACTCCATCGACTCCGATTTTTCGAAAGCACTTCAATGCATGCTCATATGTGCGGGAAGGAAAAGCGTTAGCTGTGGGATAAAATACAGGAGATAGATCATCACCAGCTCGATCGCGATGAACGGCAGGATGCTGACCATCATGCGCGTCAGCGGAATCCCCGAGATCGACGACACCGTCACCAGATTGAGGCCTGTCGGTGGATGAATTTGAGCAATCTCCTGGTTGACCGCAATCATGACCCCAAACTGCACGGGATCGAGGCCGATCGCTTGCGAAATCGGGAAAAAGATCGGAATCGTCAAGATCGTCAGCGCGCCTGACTCCAGGAAGGTGCCAAGCACCAGATCTGTCACAACCATCGCGGTAAAGACAGCCAGTGGACCGCCGGGCATCGAACCGACCGACGCCGCAATATGCTGCGGCAGTTGCAGCATCGCACTGTACCGCGCGAAGACCGATCCGACGCCAAAGATCATCAACAACATCGACGATGTCAGAGCCGCTGAGCGCCCCGCCCTCAGCACCTTCTCCAGATCGAGACGCTTGCGTCCGAACCCGAGAATCAGCACGTAAGCCACCGCGACTGCGCCCGTCTCCGTGGGCGTGACCAGCCCCAAATAGATCGACAGGATAATAAAGACAGGCAGAATGATGATCGGCAACGCCTTCCACAAGGCACTCCACCGCTCCTCCATGGAATGATGTGCGCCGCGCACCGCGGGCCGATGAAAGAGCATCACGTAGAGCGCGAACATCGTCATCAGCAACAAGCCGGGAATAACCGTCGCCATGAACAGACTGCCAATCGATGTCTGGGTGAGCACGCCGTAGATAATGAGCGGCAAGCTCGGTGGCAGAAGAATACCCAGCGTTCCGCCTCCCGCGATCAACGCTCCGCGCAAGCTATCGGGATAGCCTTCGCGTGCAAGCGCCGGGAGCGCAATCAATCCGACCGTCACCGCAGTAACGGGGCTCG
>Ga0153956_1001263_pt1 | contig 23135 bp, 23 predicted proteins | sample TSFL040MetaG_FD_104704 | JGI IMG/M metagenome (GOLD analysis project Ga0153956, IMG submission 104704) | Attine ant fungus gardens microbial communities from Florida, USA - TSFL040 MetaG | ecosystem: Host-associated > Fungi > Mycelium > Unclassified | place: USA: Florida, Wekiwa Springs... | reverse complement strand
TTTGTTTTTTTTTTTTTTTTTTTTTTTTTTTTTTTTTTTTTTTTTTTTTTTTTTTTTTTTTTTTTTTTTTTTTTTTTTTTTTTTTTTTTACAAAAAAAAGCAACAGTGAAAAACTGTTGCTATAAAAAAGAGGATTTATTTGCTATATAATATTAATTGTTTGGCTTTCGGGTGCTGCATTTTCTTTTTTAGGTAGTGTAATTTCCAAGATGCCGTCATTGTATTTTGCTTCGATGCCGGAGGTGCTGATTTTATCATTCAGCGTAAAGCTTCTTTTGAAAGATTTGAATTTATATTCATTGCGAAGCATTTTCCCCTTTACTTCTGTGTTTTCTTCTTTTTTTTGTTCAAAGGAAATAGAGAGAATATTCTTTTCTAAATTTAATTTGATTGCATCTTTTTTAAGGCCGGGCGCTACAACTTGCAATGCATAGTTGTTTTCATGCTCAATAATATTTACGGGTATGTGCATTTTATCTTCATTCAAAAGTTCATCTGTCAGTACTTTTCCATTTTGAAGAATGTCTTCCATAATGCCGCCAAATCCGCGGTTGATAATGTGATTGAAATTGCGATTGTGGTACATAATTGAAATTTTTTAGTTTTCATGTTTTTTGCAAATTACATACCTATCAATCCTACCTGCCAAAAATATAAATATATCACTATGAGAAAGACAAATTGTCTTATTTTTTAAAATAAAAAGACAAAAAGGCGTATTTGTTTTAATTCCTTAAATAAATAAAACAAAAAAATATTTTAGAAAACAAAACCTTTTTCAGATATTTGTCTTGCTTACGATGGGTTAGTAAGTACAGTCCTATCCCGATGCACTTAGTGTATCGGGATTACTATTTTAAAAAATTAAGTTCGGATATACCTCATTACTTCTTTTATTTTCTTGCTTTTGAACTGCTTTAATTAAGTAATTTATATTTTACTTTTCACATAATCATCCACATTACTGAAAAGAAAATCAGGATATTCATCTGAAAATTTCTTCTTTACAAAACCGCCGATTAGCGGGCGTTTTGCAGGTTGGCTCAAGGCTGCAGTACTTATGGGAATAAGATCATATTCAGCATCAGGAAAATACTTCAGTACACACAGAGCCAGTTCCACACGGTTCATAAAATCGGTGCCGCAAATATGATAGATGCCTTTCTTTTTGTCTCTCAATAATACAAACATAGCTCGTGCTATATCCCAGGCATTGCACGGCGTAGCATACTGATCATAGGGAAGTTTGAGTGTAAGTGTTTGATTGTTTTTACATTGATCAATAATACGGGCAATGAAATTTTTACCGCGTTCTTCATCTCCGTAAACATTGGTGATGCGCAATACGAGCGTGTTTTCAATTTCGTTTAACGCCCGTGTCTCACCTTCCAGTTTATGACGTGCATAAGTGCTCAGAGGATTAACCGGTACATCTTCCCTGTAAGGTCCGTTTTTGCCGTCGAAGACATAATCTGTAGAAATATAAACAAAGCGTGCATCACATTTTTTTGCCAAGGCAATGAGGTTAATGGTGCTTTGTACGGTTTTCTGATAGCTCTCTTCTTCATGTGTTTCGCAGTAATCCACATGCGTGAGCGCACCGCAATGTACAATCACATCAGGATTAAAACTTACCACATCGAAGTTGTCTTCATGTTCAGGTTCGAGTGTATTATAATAAACAGCTCCTTCAGTTTTATAAGAAAAATAAGATCCTTTTACTTCCCAGCCTTGTTGGGTAAAATGTTTCATACAGTTGCTGCCTACCAGTCCGCTTGCTCCGGCTATGAATACTTTCATTTATTGATTTGTTTCGCACAAAGAACGCAAAGAATGAAAAGGGAACAAAAGATTTTACCTATTGTTTTCCTGGCTTCCGTTGTTTCATTATGTAAAATCTGCAAAATAAGATGTGCTGAATAGAAAAGTGAACGTACAAGAGTGCGACGCAACTCAAGCACAATAGTAATAACTCTGTCAGGTGCAAAAAAATTATAAAAAGCCCTTCATTTCTGAAGGGCTGTATTGCAAAGAGGTTATAGCTTTTTATGCTTTTTGCATAGTGGGCATTTCTTGCGGATATTCTTTATTTTCGAGCTTGCTTCTTACGGCAGAAAATGCTTTCAATGTCTGTTCGATATCTTCATCGGTATGAGATGCGGTAGGTATCAAACGCAGAATGATTTGTCCTTTTGGAATCACGGGATAAACTACTACAGAGCAAAAGATATTGTAGTTTTCACGAAGGTCAAATACCAGTTGCGTAGCATCAAATAAACCGCCTTTCATGTATACTGGTGTAACGGGGGTGTTCGTTGTGCCGATTTCAAATCCATTATCTTTCAAGCCTTGCTGTAGCTTGTTTACATTATGCCAAAGCTTCGCTTTCAGTTCGGGATTGGTGCGGAGTAATTCCAGTCTTTTCAGGTTTCCTACCACAATCGGCATCGGTAAGGATTTTGCAAAAACCTGCGAACGCATATTGTAGCGGAGGAATTTCAAAATGTTTTTATCGGCAGCCAAAAAGCCTCCGATGCTTGCCATAGACTTTGCAAAGGTGGAGAAGTACACATCAATGCCGGCCATACAGTTTTGCTCTTCGCCAATACCCGCGCCGGTTTTGCCCATCGTGCCAAATCCATGTGCATCATCTACAAACAGACGGAACTCATATTTTTCTTTCAGCTTCACGATGTCTGCCACACGACCCTGATTACCGCTCATGCCAAACACACCTTCTGTGATCACTAAAATGCCGCCACCGGTAGTAGCTGCCATTTCCGTAGCGCGCTGCAGTTGTTTCTCACAATCTTCTATATTGTTATGTTTATATACATAACGATGCCCGGGATGTAAACGCAAACCATCAATGATGCAGGCATGACTTTCTGCGTCGTAAACAATGACATCACGACGGCTGCATAAACTATCAATGGCGGATACCATACCCTGATAGCCAAAGTTGAACAGCATGGCATCTTCTGTACCTACAAATTCTGCGAGTTGTTTTTCCAACTCATCATGATTATTCGAGTTTCCACTCATCATACGGGCGCCCATCGGATAAGCAAGTCCATATTGTTCAGCCGCATCAGCATCTGCCTTGCGCACTTCTGGGTGATTGGCCAAGCCGAGATAATTATTAAGGCTCCACACAATGCGTTCTTTTCCCTGAAACAGCATACGGTTGCCAATCTCTCCTTCCAGTTTAGGAAAGGCAAAGTAGCCGGGATATTGCTCCGCATAATCGCCGATAGGACCAAGACGGCTTTCAAATTTTGCAAATAAATCCATGAATTATCTTGTGTTTATTTATTTTAATAATGGCTCAAAAATGTGCGCAAAATTAAGGAAATAAGATGTTATTGATATGTTTCTTTTTATTACAGTTTTCTGTTTTGGGATTTTATCACGATTCATAAATTGGTTATTCATTTTCAGTTTGCAACTTTGCGTATCCAAATATTTCATTTTTTTATGAATAGGAAATACACTCTCATATTAATGATTCTTTTTTCCTCGCTAAATCTTTTTGCGCAAAGCGGTTTAAATCCGGATCGCCCCAAACTCGTAATAGGCATTGTGGTAGATCAGATGCGCTGGGATTATTTGTATAGATATTATGATCGTTACGGTAATGATGGTTTTAAACGGTTGATTCATCACGGTTACAGTTGTGATAATACCTTTATCAATTACTCACCTTCTTATACGGCTCCGGGGCATACTTGTATTTATACAGGTTCTGTGCCATCTATACATGGTATTGCCGGTAACGATTGGATTGATAATTTCACAGGAAGAAGCTGGTATTGCACAGAAGATACAAACGCCGTGCCGGTAGGTGGAAGTTATGCCGCAGGTAAAATGAGCCCGCGAAATTTATTGACTACAACAGTTACCGATGAATTGAGGCTGGCAACGAATTTTAAATCAAAAGTGATTGGAGTGGCGCTGAAAGACAGAGGGAGCATATTACCGGCCGGGCATTTGGGAAAGGCATATTGGTTTGATGACAGTACCGGAAATCTCATTACCAGCAATTATTATCAAAATGAACTTCCGGAATGGGTAATGCAATTCAATAATCGCAAACTCGCAACAAAATACCTTAGCAAACCCTGGAACCCGCTTTATTCATTAGAATCTTATATGCAAAGTCTCAGCGATGATAATCCTTATGAAGGAAAATTAAAGGGAGAAAAAGCTCCTGTATTTCCTCATATTTATAATGCCAGTGAGTTTGGCAATCTTCGAAAAACACCCTATGGAAATACATATACTTTAAAAGCCGCTCGGGCTGCGATTGCTGGAGAAAATCTTGGAGAAAACGGCACGGATTTTCTTTGTATAAGTCTTTCCTCTACCGATTATATCGGCCATTATTATGCTCCTAACGCGGTGGAAGTGGAAGATACCTATCTCCGGTTAGATAAGGACTTGGAAGATTTTTTGTCTTACTTGGATGAAACTGTTGGAGTGGGAGAATATGTAGTTTTTCTCACGGCAGACCACGGCGGGGCGCAAAATGCGGAGTATCTTAATGACATTGGGATACCGGCCGGCAACCAGTCTGAAACAAAACTGGCAAAGGATTTAAAAGAAACGCTCCGAAAAAAATTCAATAACGCTGATCTCATACGCGGTATCGAGAATTATCAGGTGGTGCTTAATGAAAGTGAAATAAAGCATTCAGGTTTTACACACGATGAAGTGGTAAATGAAATAAGAACAAAACTCTTGCAACAACCGCAGGTAGCTTACGTGCTGGATATGGAAAACATTGACCAATACGCGGTTCCGGCGCTTATAAAAACAAAAGCTATTAACGGCTACAACCGTAAAAGAAGCGGTTCACTTCTCATCATCAACGACCCCGCATGGTATTATGGCTATGCAAAAACCGGCACCACGCACAGCACCTGGCATCCTTACGATACGCACATCCCATTGCTTTTTTACGGGTGGAAAATCCCCGAAGGGAAAACAAATCAAACTCTTTACATGGAAGACATAGCGCCGACAATTGCGGCGTTGCTGCATATTCAGATGCCCAACGGATGCATAGGAAAAGTGATAACCAATGTGGTGAAATAGATTTTTCTGTTTTTTAATTTTTAATATTAGCTTTGTTTTAACTAAACCTTAAAAACTATGACGTATAAATTTTTCAGGAAATTACCTACCTACCGCTGATTATTTTTTTAGCGTTATTAGGTTCGTGTAAAAAAGAAACTACAGGATCCCATCGCGAATATCACGCTAACGTAGTTCCTCTAACCTCAGCCAAGAATATTGTGAACGCTATGATTCATAAAAAAGCTAATGGCAACCATACTTTGTCTGAAACGGACAGCAGTTATGTGGCTCCTTATGACAACTTAATTGGCCGTGAAATCGCAAACTTCACTACGGTAAATGATAGCTTCGGCAATCCTGCTATTTACATATTCAACTTTGCAGGTAATGAAGGCTGGATGGTCTTTTCTGCGGAATTTGAGCAAGAGCCGGTTTTGGCATTTTCGGAGACCGGCAATATGGTAGAAGGCGTTGTGCCCAGCGCTTTGATTGACTGGTTTGAAAAAACGGTGGATGATATATTGGTGCTTAGGCTTGGGTTTTACGACAACAGCGAGTTTGCTGAAGGAGCGTGGAATAATTTGTACTGGCGAAATGACCTTTCCGATTGGGCAGACTATATGCCGAGAAAAGGAGGAGGCTCAGGCGATCCATATACTACGCCACCTACACCAGGCTGTGCTTGGATTAGCTTTGTACAAAAAGGTCCTTTACTGCCGGTAACCTGGGGACAACAATGTGGATATAACGATTTTTGCCCCGTTATGAGTTGTGGTTTTTGTGCGAATCAGCGTGCTCTTACAGGATGTGTTGCAACAGCTATGAGTCAGGTTATCAGATATTGGCAAAGCCCATCCCGTTTCAACTATGCATCAATGCCGTCGGCTGGCGGAAATAGTGATGTGGCAGCTTTAATGATTGATGCGGGAATTAGTGTAAATATGAGTTATGGCTGCTCACGTTCAAGTGCGTCTTTTAGCGATGCTAAAGATGCTTTTCATTATAGTTTTGGTTATGTTACGCCCACTATTAATCAATACAATAGCGGCAGCAATATTTTAATGATAGAAAATGAAATAAACGCAAACAGACCTGTTATATTTTCAGGATGCAATGATCAATCAACAAGTTGGTTATTTTTTACGAAATACGACAATTGTCATGCTTGGGTTTGCGATGGTTTCATCAGCTCTTCCAATTGCACAAAAAGTTCTGTATTGTATCATATGAACTGGGGGTGGCATGAAACCAATGGTAGCCAAGACTATAATGGTTGGTTCTTGCATGACAATTGGAATATTACTGCATTAAATCGTAATTACCGCTATGCTGCTGACGTCATGGTTAATATTCACCCTTAAAAGATTCATCATGAAACTAACTTATAATGTAATTATAATTGCTCTAATTCTTTTGCTTTCTGTAAGCTGCACTACAAAGAAAATTAGTCCTTATTATCAGGCGCCTCATGTTTTTAGATTTATGTTCAAAGATAGCTTAGGGATAGGGAAAATAACAAACCCGCATGATACTGATATTTCTATTTTCTATTCCTTTGACAATAAGAAAAATTATATTGATGATTTTTTAGTTTATGAAAATCCAGATACTCCCAATCAGTATCAATTTTCAACTAGAGACATAGCCACAATCAGTTCTAATCAACAAGTGAAAAACTTCACTATAGAGTTTGCGGATGGGCAAACCGGTAATTTGTATGTAGATGTTGAACGTATTGATAATGGCGGTGATGATGCTTGTATGTGCAGATTTCCTTATCGTGAAGTAAGGTATAATGGGAAAAAGATAGAGCCATATAAGGATTTGCAAGGCTATGATGTGTATGTTTTTGAAAAATAACCCCGTTACTTTTTTAAAGAAAAATTATTTGTAAAAAACAATGAGTTGCTTACATTTGCAATCCTTAAAATCTTATTGTTTCACACAAATAATATCTATTATTTATGTCAGTTAAAATCCGCCTTCAGCGTCATGGCTCCAAAAAACGCCCCTTTTACTTCATCGTTGTCGCCAACAGCGTATCTCCCCGCGATGGTAAATTCATTGAAAAATTAGGTACTTACAATCCTTTGACCAACCCTGCAGCAGTTCGTCTCAACCGCGATCGTTCCCTGCATTGGTTGCAAAATGGTGCGCAGCCTACCAACACTTGTCGCCGCATTCTTTCTTTCAAAGGTGTGCTTTATTTAAAGCACCTGATGAGAGGTGTTTCTCTTGGCTTGTTTGATGAAAAAACAGCGATGGAAAAATTTGAAAAATGGAATGGCGAGCATGAAGAAGTAGTAGTAAAACGCCAGGAAGCGCACCGTGCACATAAAGCGGAAAAACGCCAGGAAGCTATGGCGGAAAGCGTGAAGAAAGTAGAAGAAAAACAAGCTGCCAAAGCTGCTTCAAAAGTCGCAGAAGAACAAACGCCTGAAGTTGCGCCTGAAACAGAAGCTCCAGAAGCTGAAGCACAGGAAAGTGCTGAATAATTTTTATTAAAGTAACCTTGAAAAAAAGTGTTCTGCAAAGAACACTTTTTTATTTGCATATACATTTTTTAAAGCAGCTGCTAAAGTATATTTAAAATAAAAAAATGATTGCTTCGCTTTATAAAATAAAGTTTCCTTCAGTAAAAAATTATATTTTGGAATCCTAAACCAATAAAATAATATGCTAAAAGTAGGAGACGAATTTCGTCACAAATTCAGCTACACGCAAAAAGATGTAGATGATTATGCGCGGGTGAGCGGAGATACCAACCCGCTGCACATTGATCCCCAGGCAGGTAAAGACAGTATGTTTGGGCGCAATATTATTCATGGCTTTTTAGGCGCCAGCGTATTTACCAAAATATTTGGAGCGCTTTGGTATGTAGATGGTCATGTGTATTTAAGCCAGTCTGTAAAGTGGTTAAAACCTATGTTTACAGATCATGAATATGAAGCTGTTGTAAAAGTGAAAGAAATTTTTCCGGAGAAGAACAGAGTACTGTATGAATGCGCGGTTTATGATCCTGCCACAGGCGAGCAAACAATTGCTGGTGAAGCACTTCTGATGAATAAGAAACAATATGTTTGGTAAAGTATTACAGGTTATTGGTCATGGGTTATAACTCGTGACCAATAATTTATGTTAGGCTTCTTCAGGTTTCCAGTGTTCGAATAAAAGATTGAGGTAATCGTTTTCTTCCTTGGTGATCACATTATCCGCTTTGGTGAGGTCTAATGCAAATCGGATTAGTTTATTACGTTCTTCTTCGGTGGCATCGTCATAAAAGTCATCCATCATTTTCAGGAAATGTCCTTTCCATTCTTCGGGTTTTAAGTTGCTGATGATCGCCATTTCTCTGTCGAGATTTACGCGAAAAGGAAATTCATGAACAAGATAATCCCGGATCACTTTATCTTCTTCGGCATTTACACGATAGTCTACGGCTGAAAGAATCATAAGCAAATGGTAACCGGCAATTGTTTTGTTAAGTCTTTTGTTGGGCATGTCAGCTTTGTGATGTAAATAATAAATCCAGATCGGTATATTTAAAATTGAAGCGCTTGGCGATAGGCGCGTTGGTTACACAGCCTTTATAAAGATAGACGCCGTTTCGGATACCTTCTTTCATTTGAATCAATCCTTCCATTCCTCCCATATCTGCGCTTTGCAGCAGCAACGGCATCAATACATTGCTGATGGCGCGGGAAGCTGTGCGTGATACCGCCGATGAAATATTGGGTACGCAATAATGTATAACGTCGTATCTTTTATAAATAGGGTTTTCGTGGGTAGTCATTTTAGAAGTTTCAAAACAGCCGCCACGGTCTATACTTACATCAATTATCACAGAGCCTGCTTTCATATTACTGACCATTTCTTCATTCACTACTACGGGTGTAATACCATTGACGGGTTTTAAAGCGCCCAATGCTACATCTGCCTGAGTCAGTTCTTCTGCAAGCGTTACGGGTTCTATCACCGAAGTAAAACACCGGGTACCGATATTATTTTGCAGACGCATCAACCGGTAAATAGAGTTGTCAAATATTTTTACTGAAGCTCCCAGTCCCAATGCGGTGCGTGCAGCAGATTCTCCCACAACGCCTGCTCCCAAAATAAGCACACTTGCCGGCGGCACACCGGAAATACCTCCCAGCAAAATGCCCTTACCATTATGAATATTGCTTAAATACTTGGCTGCCGTAAGCATGGCAAAATTGCCGGCAATCTCGCTCATAGAACGTACGATAGGGTAGGTGCCCGAATCATCTTTTATAGATTCGTAGGCAATTGCAATAATCTTTTTTTGCAGAAGTGCTTCTATAATGTCGGATCTAAGAAACGGCAAATGTATGGGCGAGATGATCACCTGATTGGGCTGTAATAACGGAATGTCCTCCTCCACAATCGGTGCCGATTTTATAATGACGTGTGCTTTGTAAAGCTCCGACTTATCATAAACTATACGGGCGCCCACTTCATTATAGTCATTATCAAAAAAGAAAGAACCTTCACCAGCATTATGCTCTACGGCCACCTCATGTCCGTTGTTTACCAATACCGATACCGCTTCTGGTGTAAGTGCAATTCTGTTTTCCTGAAAAGCTGTTTCCTTTGGTATGCCTATAAATAATCTTTTTTTCTTCGGAGGTATTTCCAAAGTTTCTTCTAAAGGCACATAAGAGAAGGAAGTAAAAATGCTCGTGCGCGTACTCATTTCCTTTCGCTACAATTTTCTATGAAGCAGAAATATACGACGCTCCTTTGTAAAATGCAAAAGCTGTTTACCGATACTTTGAAAACAAAATTTATGAACCCGCAATCTGCGAAATTTGTTTATCCTCTAATCTTTACATTTGTAACAGACTATAGATTTTTAAAAGAAAATGCTCAGACAATCGCAACAACAGAAATTACTTCAGAAACTATCGCCCCAGCAAATACAATTGATGAAGTTGTTGCAAATACCCACGGCCAATCTGGAAGAACGTATAAAAGAAGAGCTTGAAGAAAACCCGGCGCTCGAAAGCGGGGAAACATCTCCGGAGGAGAATAGTGAATACGATTTGGATGCAAAAGATGAAAACTATGAAGATGAAAACGATGATGTGGAGCTGACTGATGATACCTCCGAAAAAGTAGAGCTCGATGATTTTCTGAAACAGGAAGATGACGGAGATTATGGCTACGACAGTGATTACTATGGTGGCGATCAGGAGCAGAAAACAACGCCTGTAAGAGTTGAAACGAATTTTCATGATTATCTGCTGAGCCAGCTGGGAATGCTGGAACTCGATGCACATAAACAGAAAATAGCAGAACAAATTATTGGAAGTATAGATGATGATGGCTATCTGAGAAGAGAGCCAGGCGCTATTGTGGATGATCTTGCTTTTGGGCAGAACATCAGTACATCAGCAGAAGAAGTAAATGATATTATCCGGCAGATACAGTCACAGTTCGATCCGTCTGGTGTGTGTGCCTGGACGTTGCAGGAATGCCTTTTATTACAGCTGAAGCGAATAACACCTCCTACCGAAGTATTGCAAAACGCTATCGACATCATCGAAAAATATTTCAACGAGTTTACAAAAAAACATTACGATAAGATCCAGCGCTACCTGAACCTTTCGGATGAAGAACTGAAAGAAGTCATCCATCTTATCATCAAACTTTCGCCAAAACCCGGTGCCGCGTTTATGGTCACCAACAAGGCGGAAAGCTATATTTTGCCCGACTTTTTTGTATATAACAATAACGGAAATTTAGAGCTTTCGCTGAATTCCAAAAATGCGCCTGAGCTAAGAATTTCACAGGGATACAGAGAGATGATGCAGGCGTATGACCGCGGCGATAAAAAAAATAAACGGCAAAAAGAGGCGGTGTTATTTATCAAACAAAAACTGGATGCTGCCAAGTGGTTTATAGACGCTATAAAACAAAGACAACATACGCTTTTGCAAACCATGCAGGCAATTATAGATTTTCAGAAAGATTTTTTCCTTACCGGTGATGATACCAACCTGCGTCCCATGATCTTAAAAGATATTGCAGCGATTACGCACCTGGATATTTCCACCGTTTCGCGCGTTGCCAACAGTAAATATGTGCAAACAGAATTTGGAACCTATTCGTTGAAATATTTTTTCTCTGAAGCATTGCAAACGGATAGTGGTGAGGAAGTAAGCACCAGGGAAGTGAAAACCATACTTACAGAAATCATTGGCAGTGAGAACAAACGCAAACCATACTCCGATGAAAAACTCACTGATATGCTTACGGAAAAAGGCTATAATATTGCAAGAAGGACTGTAGCGAAATATCGGGAGCAACTGAATATTCCTGTAGCGAGATTGCGAAAGGAACTGTAACTGAATTATTTTTTCTCCTTATAATTGTAACGGAATAATCCGATAGAGAAACCGATGCCTGCGGCAAAACCACCGGGCGCTATTTGCCGCATTTCCTGTTCTCCCGTTTTGGATAAGAGTGCTGTTGGATTGTATGTGCTATAAAAAGTCTTGATTTCTTTTAATGGAAAAACATAGCCGATCATGGCAAGCAAACGGCTTCTGCTGCCAATTTTTATATAATAATATGCGTTTATGGAGCCCGTTATTATAGGCGAGAGCTTAAATGCTGTTTCCGTATAACCTGAATTAAGATGCACTTTTATATTAGTAGAATCCCGTCCAAAATTGGTAAGGAAACTGATACCTAACGCGAACCCTTCATGACAGGGCAGGGTATAGCCGATAAACTCAAGAAAATGCTGATAACCCCAACGTGCTTTCCCTATACCGCTGCGCAAAGAAATATATTTACCTTAGCGTAGTTTCCAAAATAATTCCGGCATTTCCGTTAGGGTTTTCTATACCTCCGTTTATGCCTATGAAAAGCGGGCGCCAAACCGGATATCCAGTTTGGGTTTGTACAGTGTCCTCTTTATTGATTTGAATTTTTTTATTGTTATTGATTACAGAATCTTTTTGTGCAAAGCTTTGAAATGGAAACAGCCCTATTAATATCAATATTGATAAATACTTCATCGTATTGATTAAAAAAAGTTGAGAGAGGTTCTGTTTCTTCTACAGCAAAGAAAGATGTGGCAAATAGAAAAACATGGTACGAGTGAAGTATGATTTACCAAAAAAATGAATGTTGTTTTTAAATCCTTAACCGCCTTATTGAATTTTGGCTAATAAAGTGAAATCTTTTTTATTTGCTGAATATTCTTCTTCGTTAATTTAGTTATATAAATTCCTGATGCGAAATTCTCCAAAGAAACTATTAAGTTATTAGATGAATTTGAACTACTATAAATTTTCAAGCCAGACATATTGAATATATCTAAATTGAAAAAATCCGAATTATTTTGTTGAATGTGAAGTCGTTTAGCTTCATCTGTAAAAATTGTGACAGCTTGTTCCTTTTGCACTTCTTCAGTATTTGTCATAATTTCAGAATATTCTAATACTGTTTTGCGTCTATCACCAGCACTATCTACGCCACCTATTAAATATACTTTATTATTTGCAACAACGGCGTTATGTCCTGCGCGTTTATACGGCATCGGTTGGCCAATTGTCCATGAATCAGTAGTAGGGTCATAAATAAAATGGTTGTTCACATTTGGTGTAAACAGCCCTGTAGCCCCACCAAAATGATGAATTTTTCCATTATAGGCTACTACACTTCCAGAAAATAATGGGGTAGGTATATTTGCAAGAGAAGACCAAGAATTTGTTATAGGATTGTAGCGAAAATTATTGTCGTAAATAGTTGGATTGGAATAATTAATATCTCTTCCACCTACACAATAAAATTCACCGTTAAGTGAAGCGCCTCCATTATTTTGCAATATACCTAGTGGAATGTTTGCTGCAGTTGACCATAAGTCTAAAGCAGGATCGTAAACTTCGGTGACAACATATGAACCTGACCAACCTCCTGTTATGTAGATTTTCCCATTAATAACGGCTCCTGTAATTAGAGACCTGCTAGTAGGCATATCAGTCTTAATAGTCCACATATCGATAGCTGGGTCATAAACTTGTACATTATTCATTGCCTCGCCTGTAATAGAGTTGTACCCTCCAATAAGATAAATTTTGTTATTTACTGAACATGCTATAGCTTCAATATTAGGCACGGGCGGAGCTGTTTTTGTTGTCCACATATCGGCGATAATGTCATAAACTTCCATTGAATTTACTGTACTTCCACCATCGTTGCTACCTGCAATAACGTATATTTTATTACCAATAACAGCACAACTTGCAGCCAGACGAGCATCAAGCATACTTGTTTTCATAGCATATTGTTGAGCAATTAGGTCAAAGGAAAAAGAAAAGAATAATGCACAAATAAATATTGTTTTTTTCATAATATATTCATTGAAAAATACTTTTTATATACACATGAATACTTTATATAAAGCTAAATTGGATTCGTTTTCATGGATCGGTCTTAGCTTTTCTTTTTAGTCTTTCAGTACGGTTCTGCTGATCACGATCTTCTGTACTTCGCTTGTCCCTTCATAGATCTGTGTGATTTTGGCATCGCGCAATAGTCTTTCAACGTGAAATTCTTTTACATAGCCGTAGCCACCGTGAATTTGTACCGCTTCGTTGGTTACCCATTGTGCTATTTCTGAAGCATACAATTTAGCCATCGAAGCAGGCAATGTATAATCTTTATGCTGGTCTTTAGTCCATGCAGCTTTTAAGCACATAAGGCGCGCACCTTCTATAGCGGTAGCCATGTCCGCCAGTTTGAAAGCAACTGCTTGGTGATTCATGATTTCTGTACCAAAAGCTTTCCGTTCTTTGGAATATTTCAAGGCTAATTCATAAGCGCCGCTTGCAATGCCCAAAGCCTGAGAAGCAATGCCAATACGACCACCGGCAAGTGTTTTCATAGCAAATGTGAAACCAAAACCATCTTCTCCAATTCTATTTTCTTTAGGCACTTTCACATCCTGAAACATAATGCTGTGTGTATCACTACCGCGAATGCCGAGTTTATTTTCTTTAGCACCCACTGTTACACCTTCCCAATCTTTTTCTACAATAAACGCATTGATGCCTTTATGTTTCTTCTCAGGATATGTTTGCGCAATCACTAAATAATAGGAAGCTGAGCTACCATTGGTGATCCAGTTTTTAGTACCATTTAGTAAATAATAATCGCCTTTATCTTCTGCTGTGGTACGTTGTGAAGTGGCATCAGAGCCCGCTTCCGGTTCGCTTAGCAGGAATGCGCCAATCTTTTCACCGGTAGCCAACTTTGTAAGATATTTTTGTTTTTGCTCTTCGTTTGCATAGGTTTCCAATCCCCAGCATACCAGAGAATTATTTACACTCATACACACCGAAACAGAAGCATCCACTTTAGAGATTTCTTCCATTGCCAGCACGTAGCTGATAGTGTCCATGCCCGATCCGCCATATTTAGGATCTACCATCATTCCCATAAAGCCCAGTTCTCCCAGTTTTTTGATCTGCTCTGTGGGAAATTTTGCTTTTTCATCGCGTTCTATTACGCCGGGCAACAATTCGTTTTTTGCAAAATCTCTTGCAGCCATCTGCACGGCTACCTGTTCTTCGGAAAGTTGGAAATTCATATCAGGAAAATTATTTTTTTAAAGATACTATGGGCTGCAATGATACTGCAATGTTTATTTTCAGGCAAGAAAAAAGCTATTTTTCTGTAAGAAGTGCTTCAATATTAATTACATCTTCGGGCGCATATATATTTTTGGCTTCCACTTTCGGAACCGAGATCGTTATCTTACCGTTATTGAAAGTTACTTTCGCGTTTTTTTCTTCAGATCCGGTGGTCACGTAGGCGCGGGTCGTGTCTTGCATGACCGCTACTATCCGCACTTCGTCATCTGCGCCTGGATTATTTACTATTTTATAATTGCTGTTGCCTGTAGGATATTTGCCAAAATAAAAATTGAGACCATTGCTGCTAAAATCCGCGGCGGTAAGGGCATTGGTGGTATCCGCTTTTTTTACATAGGCGGCGTTGAACACCATTTCTCCGATCATCCAGGTACCGTCTTCGATATCATTTCTTATGATAACGCTTCTGCAGGAAAAAAGGGTAGCAAATACCAACAATATTACCGTGATCTTTTTCATGAATTTTTCAAAACTATTGGAAAATAACGGCATAAAAAAAAGCTGCTTATTGAAGCAGCTTTTACAAAGTAAGTGGAGAAATTAATTTGTCTGAGTCAAATCAGCGGTGATTTTTACGCTGTCGGTTGTAGAAGCAGCTTTCATAGCCCATATTTCAGGAACTTTGATGCTTACTTTAGTGCCGTTTACAGTTACTTCCGCGGTTTTGCCTTCTGTTTTGCTGAGGTAAATGCTGCTGGTAGCTAATGTAGAACCGATGGTCACTTCATCACTTGCACTTGCAGATTCAACAATTTTGTAAGTGCCGCTTGAAGTAGGCATTTTAGTGAAGACGCAGCTGATTGTATTGTTGGCAGCATCAATAGCCGTCAGTGAATTAGCTGTAGAGTTGGCGGTAACACTTGTAGCCGTGTAAGTGGTTCCGTTTACCGTCCATGTGTTGGCAGGTGTGGTGTTCTTGTCGTCGTCTTTTTTACAAGCTGTGAACATCAATGCCACAGCGGCTGTAGCCAGAAGGATTTTTTTCATAACGTTTTCTTTTAAGTGGTTTTTAAAAACTTTGGCAAATATATAGGCAACTGGTTTTAAAAAATTGTTAGGTAAACATATTATTTATGTTAATTAATGAATGAGAAAAAACAGGCATGTGAAAATAATTTTTAAAAAATCATTTTTGATTACAAATTTTATATACCTTTGCCGTCCAATTCAAAAATTTACCACAGTAAGCAATGCCTACTATTCAGCAATTAGTTCGTAAAGGTCGTGAGCAAATCCGTGCTAAGTCTAAATCCCGCGCATTGGATGCCTGCCCGCAACGTCGCGGTGTTTGTACACGTGTATATACTACCACTCCTAAAAAGCCTAACTCTGCGCTCCGTAAAGTAGCCAAAGTTCGTCTTACCAATAAAATTGAGGTGATCGCCTACATTCCGGGTGAAGGTCACAATTTACAGGAACACAGTATCGTGTTGATACGAGGTGGTCGTGTGAAGGATTTGCCGGGTGTACGTTACCACATTGTACGTGGTGCGCTGGATACTGCCGGTGTAAAAGACCGGAAACAAAGCCGCTCTAAATACGGTACTAAGAAAGAAAAGGCTAAAAAATAATTATTCATTAAGTAATTCATTATAAAAGATGAGAAAGGCACAAGCCAAAAAACTCCCTTTAGCTCCCGATCCTAAATTCAATGATAAAAACGTAACCCGTTTTGTTAATTGCCTGATGTGGGGTGGAAATAAAAGCATTGTATTAGGCGCATTTTATGACGCGTTAGATAAAGTAGCTAAAATGACGAATGAAGATGGTTATGAAGTGTGGAAACGCGCTTTGGTGAATGTAACACCAGCTGTAGAGGTTCGCAGTCGCCGTATCGGTGGCGCTACTTTCCAGATTCCTGCAGAAGTGCGTCCTGACCGCAAAATTTCCTTAAGTATGAAATGGCTCATCCGTTACAGCCGCGAGCGTAATGGTAAAACTATTGCTGATAAACTTGCTAACGAAATAGTAGCTGCAAGCAAAGGTGAAGGCGCTGCTGTGAAGAAAAAAGAAGATACACACCGTATGGCAGAAGCCAACAAAGCATTTGCGCACTTCAAAGTGTAATTTTTATAAAACCGAACTAATAAAAAAACCACTGCTTTTATCCGCGGTGGTTTTTTATTTTTAATGCTTATGAAATCATTGCCTGCTTCTTTACTGGAAGAGTTAGCGCACATTCCGTCGTTTAATAAACAGGATTTTATAGCAGCGCATCAGCAACCGGCATCCACATCTATCCGTTTACACCCTTTAAAAAAAGCCGATCTTCCTCTTAACAATGAAAACGGAGTGCCCTGGTGCAGTTACGGCTATTACATGGAAGAACGGCCCGTTTTTACAATTGATCCGTTTTTTCAGGCGGGCGCTTATTATGTTCAGGAAGCTTCTTCCATGTTTTTAGAGCATGTATTTCGTAGTTTGTTTCCAGAAGAAAATAACCTGCGTGTGCTGGATCTGTGTGCGGCTCCCGGCGGTAAAAGCACCCTTTTGGCCTCTTTATTGGATGAAGATTCTTTGCTCATTTCCAATGAAGTGATAAGAAGCAGAGCGTCCATCTTGCAGGAAAACTGCGTGCGCTGGGGCTATACAAACAACTGGATAACGTGTAATGATCCCAAAGATTTTTCCAGGCTCAAAGGCTATTTTGATCTTATCATTATTGATGCGCCCTGCAGCGGTTCCGGTTTGTTTCGCAAAGATGAAAAAGCACTGCTTCAGTGGAGCAAGGCAAATGTGACTTTATGCAGTGCAAGGCAAAAAAGAATTGTGGCGGACGTATTTGACAGTCTTAAAGAAAACGGATTGCTGATCTATGCAACCTGTTCTTATTCACCACAAGAAAACGAAGAAGTACTGGACTGGATAAAAGAAGAACTGGATGCGGAAACAGTGGACATTCCCGTGAAAGAAGAATGGAATATTGTGCAAACAATTTCCGACAAACATCAGATGAAAGGCTATCGCTTTTTTCCCGATAAAGTAAAAGGAGAAGGTTTTTTCTGCGCAGTCATCCGGAAGAAAACATTTCAAAGCGTACCGAAAATTGCGAAGCAAAAATATACATCCTCCGAAAAGCTGAAGCAGCAAGCCTTGCAAATACTGCTGGAAAAAGACTGGAGTATTATGGAAACTCAGGATAGAAATACGCTTGCGATTTACAGCCGTCATCTTGAAGATTTTCAACTACTAAAACAGTTTTTATTTTTTCGGAAAACCGGCGTGCGGCTCGGTCAGTTTCTTCCCAAAGAGTGGATACCCGAACATGATGTTGCCATGAGTAACGATAAGAAGGAAACCGTGCCGGCTGTAGAAGTAGATAAAATGACCGCGTTAAGATTTTTAAAAAAAGAAAACTTACCTGCTTCAGAATTTACCAAAGGATGGTATCTTGTAAACTATAAAGGATTGTCGCTCGGCTGGGTAAAATCGCTGGGCAACCGTGTAAATAATTACCTGCCCAAACATCACAGAATACGAATGGAGTTGCCTGACGAAGACTGGGCATAAAAGTTGATTGACCAAAAACGATTACAGATTACATTCTTATGCAAAAACTACTGCTTTTATTTTTATCGGCGTTGTTATCATTGGGAAGCTATGCGCAAAAAAATGACAGCCTTTTTGTACAGCAGGGCGAAGACGGCTGGGTGTTGCCTTATCGGATCAAGAGCGCCGAAACGGTCTTTTCGGTCGCGCGGAAATTTCACATGCCGCCTGCCATACTTGCTGATTTTAATGAAATAAATATAAAAACTGCATTGAAAGAAGGAACGGTTATCGCTATTCCCATCGGAGCATACAATCTGGTGACGAATGGAATGAAAACAAACGATATGCGCCCGATCTATCACAGGCTGCGCGCAGGAGAAAGCCTTAGAAAAATCGCTAAAAACTCCAATACTTCGCAAAGAAAACTTTTGGATTGGAATAACAGAAACGAAGGAGATATCTATGACGGGCAAGTGCTAACTGTTGGCTGGATCTTGTTTGACGCCACCATTTGGAATAATTCGCAACCCGCAACACAGCCCGTAGCTCCGGCATCTCCGCCTGTGAAACCTTCCGTGGTTCCGCGACAGGATCCGCCACCTGTTCCGCAGGTACGAAGAGATACTTCCTATTTTATCATACCTCCGCAGCAGACAGATACTAATCTTGCAGAGCAGAAGTCTGAAGCGGAAATGCTTTATGACGAGCAGACATTGGATGGCACGCAAGTAACCAAAGAAAAAGGACCGGCTGCATTTTTCTCATCTTCCAACAGCAATCCGACTTATTACTATGCTTTTCATAATGGCGCGGCGCGGGGCGCTATTATCAAAGTGCGCAATACCAACAATGGCAAAATCATTTTTGTAAAGGTTTTGGGCCCGATTCCCAATACGGCCATTTACCACAATTGCATTATCGGGATATCTTCCAAAGCACGCGCTGCGCTGGGTGTAAGAGACGAAAAAGCATGGTGTGAACTTTCTTATGCAAAATAAAAGATTGTTGTATTCTGCAAACCCGCTTTTTGGGCTTACAGAATGAATGTTATCTTAGCACCGCATGAAGCTGCTCATTATTCGCTTTTCTTCCATCGGAGATATTGTACTGACTACGCCCGTTGTGCGCTGTCTTAAAAAACAACGCCCCGATATTGAAATACACTATTTATCCAAAAAGGTCTTCGCGGAAATTTTAGATCCCAATCCTTATATTGATAAGCATTATTATCTGGATGAAAATCTGCCCGAGATCATTGAACAACTGAAAGCGGAAAAATACGATGAGGTGATAGACTTGCATCATAATGTGCGCACGCTGCGCATAAAAAAAGCCCTGAATATTCCGGCTTATTCTTTCAGAAAACTGAACCTGCAAAAATGGGTATTGGTTAATTTTAAATGGAACTGGATGCCGCCGCAAAGCATTGTCATCCGCTATCTCGAAACGGTGGGACATCTGGGAGTGAAAAATGATGGTCAGGGGTTGGATTATTTTATTCCTTCCGGAACGAATGTGACGACTAAAGACTTGCCTATGAGCCATTGGGCGGGTTATGCCGGTTGCGTGATCGGTGGCTCCTATTTCACTAAAAAACTGCCGGTGGAAAAATGGCTGGAATTGATTGGGAAAACTCCATTTCCCATCATACTGCTCGGCGGTCCGGAAGACCGGGAAGAAGGTGACAGAATCGCTGCTCACGAGCCCATCAAAATTTACAATGCCTGCGGAAAATTCAGCCTGAATGAATCTGCTTTTTTAGTTAAGAACGCGAAAGTGATTGTGACCAATGATACGGGATTGATGCATATCGCCGCGGCTTTTCATAAACCGGTAATTTCTTTTTGGGGCAATACTTCACCCGAAATGGGCATGTTCCCATATTATGGAAATAATGACCTGCAAAACCACCCCGCAGCGCAACTGACAATGCTGGAAAATAAAGAGCTTTCCTGCCATCCGTGTACCAAAATCGGCTATAACCGCTGTCCGAAACAGCATTTTAAATGCATGAAGGAATTGGATATGAATGCCGCTGCCGAAGGTGTGAAATTATTTTGGCAGAAACCCAACTAAGAATGCTCCTGTTATGTCTTAAACAATGTAGTTTTAGAACTTCGGCAACCCACGCACAAATTTTATTTTTACAATATAAATCATAATATGAAAAGAATTTTCTCCTCATTGTTAGTACTGCTGATAAGTTTGTATTCTCAGGAAGGTTTTTCACAGTCTATTCCCTGCCCGCTAAATATAGACTGGGAAATGGGTGATACCACGGGATGGACAGCACAATATGGACAATATAATCCTCCTGCAGATGGTGTTTCTACAGGAACTTCACAAACTGTTTTTGCTACACCTCATCAGAATTTTACGCCGAGGAGACATGAAATTATGAATACGGGTATGCCTGCGGACCCTTATGGTGGCTTTCCAGTCGTATCTCCATTAGGGGGAGGCTATGCTATAAAAATAGGTTCAGATACCAACGGCTTTGCTGATGAATATAGAGTAAGCAGAATACAATATGTGTTAACTGTGCCTCAAAACGATAATTATGGAATTAATTTTTTATATGCAGTTGTTTTAAATAATCCACCTCACCCTGCAAATCAACAGCCTCGTTTTACGGTTTCCGTGTTAGATGCAGCAACAGGGCAATCTGTAAAAGATGGATGCTATGATTTGAATTTTGTGGCAGATGCATCCTTGCCCGGATTTTTCGTGTCTCCCATACCAGCAGCAGGGAATGGCTCGGATGTATTATGTAAAGATTGGACGAAACACACCTTACGTTTGAGAGGATTAGCAGGAAAAACCATTATCTTGGATGTTGCAGTTGGTGGCTGTTCGGCAAGCGCGCATTGGGCTTATGGTTATTTTGACGTATTGGATTGTGGCGAGTATAAGATAAAATTAGACTCCTGTAATCTCAATCGCCAGGGTGCATATTTAAAAGCCCCGGAAGGCTTTATGACCTATGAATGGTACAACAGTGATTATTCGGTTTTGATGGATACGGGATTGCATGCTGCTTTTCAGCCGCTTACCACCACTCCGCAGATTTATAAATTAATTGTTACACCTTTTCCGTCTATCTCCTTATGCAAAGATACTTTTGAAACGATGCCTTTAGCAAACATCGACATCACCAAAATAGACACTACTTGTGTTATTCAGGGAGATGCCGTAGTGTTGGATGGAAAGATAACCGGAGGCTCCGGACCATTAACTTATAATTGGACGGAAGTGAATGCTTCCAGTACTTTAAGCTGTACGAGCTGTCCTGTTACTACAGCTACCACACCTCATTCTAATTTCTATATTGTTACAGCTACCGATACCAATTTTTGCCATCGTTCAGAGATCATGTCGGTAGGCATCAATGAAAATTCGCTGGATGCTATTGATGATTTTGTGTTTTGTCATCCGGGCTACACCTCTCTGAATGTTGAGCCTGATGGTCCAAATCCGCTCACGAAGGTTGAATGCGGCACTAACTTAAATGGTTGTACATCTGCTGCGCCTGTCATTGTACAATCTGCTTACAGGGAAAGGCTGAAAGGACGATTTGATACCTCATCCACCAACAATCCTTTTGCGACTCAATATAGTTCCGGCCGTATGCAATTCTTATTGAAGAAAGATGACTTGTACCGTTCCGGGTTCAGATATGGTACATTGAATAGCATTGGATTTCAGGTAATGCTGGATGAAAATACACCGACACTGGATAATTTAACCATTTCGTTGGGATGCACTAACGTTCCTTCTATGGGTGGTTCTTTTCAGCCGGGAACAAAATTAGTTTATACAGCGCCTGTGCCTGTTACACTAAATAATGGCTGGAATGATTTTGCGTTTGACAGTTCTTATAACTGGGATACGGCGTCTAACATTTTGGTGGATATATGTTATACAGTTGCTGTTCCCAATGATACAGAGTTTACATCGGTTCTTACTGTAAATACAAATGGTTTGGACGGACATGGAGAATATACCAAAACCTTGGGTAGCAGTATTTGTCAAGGTTCTGCGCCTGAAGTCAGCTCTTTTTATGTAGGACGTCCGGTAACAAGATTAGGTTTCTGCAAGTCTGCGGATCGTCCGTTTGAATATACGTGGACACCGGGCTTGTACCTGTCCGATTCCACGGCAAAATCGCCTTTGGCGTATATTGCCAAGACCACCAAATACTATGTAACCAGTGTAGGCGGCAGCGACTGCAAGATTAAAGATAGTGTGACGGTTACCGTTCCTATCCATGATTATGACATCTATCCGAAAGACACGTCTGTATGCTACCAGGAAGCCTTCCAGCTGAACGCGTTAGGCACTTTCTCCAGCGTGAAATGGTATGAATACGATCGGGATACAAAAACATTTACGGTACCGAACTCCTTATCCTGCGCGGACTGTCCGGATGCCAACAAAGATCCGAACCCGATAGCGGTGCCGAAAGTAAGCGGCGATACGCTTTCCTATGCGGTGGAATTCACTGATAAAGATGGCTGTAACGATACACTGTATATGAATGTGGAAGTACGTCCATTGCCACCTGTGAAAATAGTGAACAACGATACGACGATAAAATATGGCAATCAGATTATGCTGCTGGCACAGGGCGGTTATATGTACAGTTGGATGCCAACGGACGAACTTTCAAACCCGAATGTGGTGAATCCGGTTGCAGCGCCTACAGAGCCAACGATGTACTATGTATACGGACTTGGAGAGAACGGCTGTCGCGCAATAGACTCAGTGTATGTGAACATAGACTTCAGCGCCAATCTTTTTGTACCTACCGCCTTTACGCCGAACGGCGATGGGAAGAACGACGTGTTCAGAATATCGAATATCACGTTCCAGCGTTTG
>Ga0153956_1001262_pt1 | contig 23136 bp, 23 predicted proteins | sample TSFL040MetaG_FD_104704 | JGI IMG/M metagenome (GOLD analysis project Ga0153956, IMG submission 104704) | Attine ant fungus gardens microbial communities from Florida, USA - TSFL040 MetaG | ecosystem: Host-associated > Fungi > Mycelium > Unclassified | place: USA: Florida, Wekiwa Springs... | reverse complement strand
GTTCATGGCCAGCTTCGCGAGCGCCAGCATCTCGGTGGTGGTTTCCTCGGGGATGTCCTGGATCCGCCCGACGTGCTCGTAGGGCGAGACCATCAGATGCCCGTTCGTATACGGGTACAGGTTGAGGATCACGAAGGAGTGCTCGCCTCGATGGACGATCAGCGCCGTCTCGTCGTCACCGAGTGCGGGCTTGGCGCAGAAGACGCACTGATTCTCATTGTCCTTGTCGGCGTCCTTCACATACTTGAGGCGCCAAGGTGCCCAGATCCGGTTCTCTGCCATCGGCAACCCATCCTATAGTCGGCGAGCTGCGCTCCGCCTCCCAGGTTACCCCGTCCGTTCAAAACATCAAATATCGGATGAACGGACTCCGCACCGGCGTATCCACCATTGAGGTGTTTCGGCCAGAGCCGCGCCCAACCATCCTTGAACCTCGTGGGCGGGGCGAGTTGCACTGGGGGGCGGGTCCGACCCCGCCCGACTCCTTGTTCGCCGGGAAGCGGAGCGAAGCTCGCCGACTTGTTTTTATTCAAAGCCAGTGACGCTTGCGGAAGTAGGCGACCATGCCGACCAGGATCACCAGCATCACTCCGACCACGACGAAGAAATGCGCGTCGGTCGCGCTGGCGGGGTCGCCGCCCCCGGGCAGGCCCACGTTCATGCCGAAGATCGAGGCGATCAGGGTCAGTGGCAGGACGATCACCGAGATCGAGGTCAGGACCCGCAGGATGTCGTTGACCTTGTGGGTGAGGATCGACTCGTTGGTCTCCTCGAGAGCGACCACGACTTCCTTGTAGTTCTCGAGCATGTCCCAGATCCGCTCGTGGGCGTCGACGATGTCGTCGAAGTAGATCTCGAGGTCGAGGTCGCTCGCCAGGTAGCGGGACTTCACGTTCTCCAGGTCGCGCAGGACCGATCGCTGCGGCCGGATCACCTTGCGGAAGTTGATGATCTCCTGCTTCGCGTTGGACAGGTCACGGACCACGTCTTCGGAGCGGCCTTCGAAGATCTCCTCTTCGAGCGCGTCGAGCTTGTTGCCGATCTTGCGGAGCATCGGGAAGCAGTAGTCGAAGCTGTCGTCGACTAGGCGGTACATCAGGTATCCGGAGCCGCGGGTGAAGAGCTTGTGCCTCAGCGTGTCATCGGCCCGGCAGCGCTCGAACAGGTACTCGACCGGCGGGATGTTCCGGTTGGGGAGGGTGACCATGAAGTCGGGGCCGACGAAAATGTCGATCTCACCGGCCACCAGCCGTTTCGCCTTGCGATCGAAGACCGGGACGTGCAGGACCAGGAAGAGGTAGTCGGGGTACTCGTCGATCTTCGGTCGCTGGTTGTGCGAGAGCACGTCCTCTATGTCGAGGGCGTGGAAGTCGAAATGCTCCTCCAGCCAGGCGCGTTCCTCGCCACCGGGGCTCTCGATGTTGATCCAGCGCAGACCGCCCGAGGAGATTTCCTCGACCCGGGGGGAATGGCTCTCGGCCTCGGAGGCCTCCGGCTTCAGGAGCTCAGATCCGCGCGCACGGCGAAGACGAGGGAGGTTCGGCATCGCCGCCTCCAGTCATGTCGATTCGCTTCGCGGGCATGAGACAACCCTAGACGAGCGGGGTTCCGGTTGCGTGAATGAGTTGTTTCTGAAACCTGGCGAACTGCAGGTGAATTGGACAGCCCGGGCTGTGGGTTGCTAGGCTGACAGCCAGACATAAGCGCCACATCCAGAGGGGTGGAGGGACTTGGCCCAACGAAACCCCGGCAACCAGCGCCAGCGCAAGCTGACGAGAAGGTGCCAAATCCAGCGGCTCGGGTAGCCGGGAGATGTGGGGGAAGTCCGTCTCACACCGGCCTTTGCCCCACAGGGCGAAGGTTTTTGTTTTCGGGGGGACCCGGGAACATCGAGAAAGGTGTAGACGGATGGCAGTGAAGAATCTGAAATGCAAGGAATGTTCGACCGAGTACGAGCTCGGGGCGAACTTCTTCTGCGCCGAGTGCTTCGGACCGCTCGAAGTGGTCTACGACTACTCGGACCTGAACCCGGAGGAGACCCGTCGGCGGATCCAGGCCGGATCCCGTGGCATCTGGCGTTACGCCGACTTTCTGCCCTTCGAGGGCGCTGCCGGCGATCCGCTCGAGCCCGGCATGACTCCGCTGCTCAAGGCCGGGCGCCTGTCCGAGCGGCTGGGCACCGGGGCGGAGATCTACATCAAGAACGACGCCGCCAACCCGACCCACTCGTTCAAGGACCGGGTCGTCGCCGTGGCGATCGCCAAGGCGAAGGAACTCGGCTTCGAGACGGTCGCCTGCGCCTCGACCGGCAACCTGGCCAACGCGGTCGCCGCCCACGCTGCCGCCGCCGGCCTCGACTCGTACGTCTTCGTGCCTTCCAACCTGGAGGAGCAGAAGCTGCTCGCGACCGACATCTACGGCACCAACCTGGTCGGTGTGAAGGGCAACTACGACGATGTGAACCGGCTCTGCACCCAGCTCGCCGACGAGAAGCCCTGGGCTTTCGTCAACGTCAACCTGCGCCCGTACTACGCCGAGGGTTCGAAGACCCTGGCCTACGAGACGGTCGAACAGCTCGGCTGGCACCTGCCGGACCGGGTGGTGGCTCCGATCGCCTCGGGATCGCTCTTCACGAAGATCAACCGCGGATTCCAGGAATGGCGGGAGATCGGGCTGGTCGAGGGAGACCAGCCGGTGTTCCACGGCGCCCAGGCCGAGGGCTGCTCGCCGGTGGCCACCGCCTTTGCCGAGAACAGCAGGGTCTGCCGGCCGCAGAAGCCGGACACGATCGCCAAGAGCCTGGCGATCGGCGACCCGGCCGACGGGCCGTACGCGGTCGACCAGGCGCATGCGACCGGCGGATCGATCGACGCGGTCAGCGACGACGAGATCCGCGAGGGCATCCGCTTGCTCGCCGAGACGACCGGCATCTTCACCGAGACCGCCGGCGGCGTCACTGTCGGCGTGCTGAAGAAGCTCGCCGAGCGGGGCGAGCTGAAGGATGGCGAGAGGGTGGTCGTCTACATCACTGGCGAGGGACTGAAGACCCTCGACGCGAATCGCGATAGCTTTGCCCTGACCGAGATCGATCCGACCCCGGACTCGTTCGAATCCAAATTCGGCCAGGAGGTCGCAGCCTGATGGCAGTCACAGTCAAGATCCCGACCCAGCTCCGTGCCACCACCGGTGGGCAGGCCGACCTGACCGCCGAAGGCTCGACCGTCGGCGAGGTGCTCGACGCGGTCTTCGCCGAGCACGGTGATCTCCGTGACCGGATCACCGAAGGCGGCGAGCTGCGACGGTTCGTCAACGTCTACGTCGGTGGCGAGGACATCCGCTTCGGCGACGGCCTCGGCACCACGGTCGCCGACGGCGCCGAAGTGACCATACTGCCGGCCGTGGCCGGCGGCTGACCGTCCCTTTCGGGGTGAAGCGGGTCTGGATGAGAAAAGCCGCGAACCCTGCTTCACCATGTTGCCTCCCGTCCTGATTCTCAGCGGCGGTCGCGGCACGCGGCTCCGCGAGAAGACGGAGACCCTGCCGAAGCCCCTGGTCGAGGTCGGCGGCAAGCCGCTGATCTGGCATGTGATCCAGATCTATGCCCGTCAGGGATTCACCCGCTTCTTTCCGCTGACCGGCTATCTCGGCGAGAAGATCGAGGAGTTCGTGGCCGGCGAACAGTGGCCGGAAGGGGTTTCCGTCCAGTGCCTGGACACCGGCCTGGACACACCGACCGGAGGCCGCATAGCCACCGCCGCCGAGCGGATCGAGGGAACCTTCTGCGCCACCTACGCGGATGGGGTCTCGGACATCGATCTCGCGGCCCTGCTCGATTTCCATCGCTCGGGAGGTCGCGCGGCGACCATGACGGCGGTGCGCCCGAACCTCCAATGGGGCGTCGCCGAGATCGAACCCGGCGGGAAGGTCACCGGCTTCGTCGAGAAGCCGCGCTCCGAGCGCTGGATCAACGGCGGCTTCTTCTGCTTCGAACCGTCGGTCTTCGACTGGCTCGATTCCGACTCGGTGCTCGAGCAGGAGCCCCTCGAGCGGCTGTCCGAGGACGGTCAGCTCGGCGCCTTCCGCCACGAAGGCTTCTGGGACTGCTGCGACACCTACAAGGACCTGGTCACGCTGAACGACCTCTGGGCCGAGGGTGAAGCTCCCTGGATGAGCGCGGGAGCGCCCGCGTGAAGTCGCTGGTCACCGGTGGGCAGGGATTCATCGGCGGCCACCTGGTGAAGGCTCTGCTGGAGCGCGGCGACGAGGTCACGGTGCTCGACCTGCGAGGAGCTCCGGGAAGGGCCCTCGAGCTGCATGGCCTGATCTCCGACGTCCGCCTGGTCGAAGGGGACGTCGCCGACCCCACCGCGGTGAACCGCTCGGTCCGCGAGGCCGGGTCCGGCGCGGGTGGCCCCGATTCGATCTTCCACCTCGCGGCCCAGACCCTGGTCGGGCCTGCCGCCGCGGATCCGGTCGCGACCTTCAGGGCCAACGCCGAGGGGACCTGGACGGTCCTCGAGGCGGCCCGCCAGACGGAAGTCGGAGCCGTCGTGGTCGCCTCCTCCGACAAGGCCTACGGCCCGAGCGAGGCGCTTCCGTACCGCGAGACCGACGAGCTGCGCCCGGCGGCGCCCTACGAGGCCAGCAAGGCCGCCGCGGACGTGATCTCGCGGAGCTACTGGCCGGCTTTCGGGGTCCCGGTCGGCGTGACCCGGCTGGCCAACGTGTATGGCGGGGGAGACCTCAACGGTTCCCGCCTGGTGCCGGAGGCGGTCAACGCCTGCCTCGAAGGCCGCGCTCCGCAGATCAGGTCGGACGGCTCGCCTGAGCGCGACTACCTGCATGTGAGCGACGCGGCAGCCGCCTACCTGGCCATCGAGTCAGCCGTGATCGACGGCTCCGGACGGGGCGAGGCCCTGAACGCGGGTACCGGCGCCCCGCACTCGGTGCGCGAGGTGGTAGACCTGATCGCGGCCGAGGCGGCGCGGACCGGGGAAGTGCCGGTCGAGCCCGAGTACCTTGGTGAGGGCGTGCCCGAAGGCGAGATCGACCGCCAGTTCGTAGACGCAACTCGCCTCCGTGATCTGAGCGGCTGGCAGCCAAAGGTCAGCCTCTCAGAAGGAATCGCCGAAGCGGTCGCCTGGTACAGCCAGAGTCGCGCCTGATTTCGGTCAGCCCACGCCTACAGATGACCGGCTTTCCCGCGGTGCCGCAGGTTTTCCACCGAATCGGTCACGAACCTGCGGCACCGCCCTGTTAGGTTCACGTCATGTGCGGCAGATACACACTGACCACTTCTGACCAGCGTCGACTGGGCAACCGCTTCCAGATGAAGCTGGAGGACGAAGCTCCCGGGCTCGGCCGCTACAACGTGGCGCCGACCCAGGAGGTGCTGACGGTCAACACCGATGCGGGGACCGGCGAGCGGGAGGCGGTCGCTTCGCGCTGGGGCCTGGTTCCCTTCTGGGCCAAGGATCTCAAGGCGGGCTACAAGATGATCAACGCCCGCAACGACCGGCTGCTCACGAGCAAGGCCTATGGCCCGCTGGTCAAGAAGTCGAAGAACCGCTGCCTCATCCCGGCCGACGGCTTCTACGAGTGGTTGAAGGCCGAGAATCCGAAGGAGCCACGCCAGCCGGTGCGGTTTACGGTCGACGGCGGTGAGCCGTTCGCCTTTGCCGGCCTGACCGTGACCAGGGATTGGGAGGGCGACCCACTCACCTCCTGCACCATCGTCACCACCGAGGCAAATGACGTGGTGAGCCGGGTCCATGACCGGATGCCCGTGATCCTGCCGAACGAGGAGGCCGAGCAGGCCTGGCTGAACGGGGAGCTGACCGCCGAGGAAGCGGTGTCGCTGTGCGTTCCGCTCGACCCGGCGCGGATGGAGGCGAAGCCCGCCAATCCGGTCCTGAACAAGGTCGGTGGCGCGAAGGAAGGCCCGGACTTCCTCGAGGCCCCGGACGATCGGGCCGAGAACGACTGAGGGCTACTGGACGTTCGAGACGTCGCCGGTGCCGGCGTCGCCGCTGTTCGGGTTGACGTCGGCGATCGGCCACTGCTTCTGAACGAAGGCCTTGCTCACCTTGGCGCTCTTGCCGCCGATCTGGGCCTTGCACTCGATCGATCCCTTGGGCCTGGTCTCGGACTCGAAGATCACGACCCAGGGAAGGGTGGCGGCGCCCGGTCCGGTGCCGTTGTCCATGGTCCAGATCCAGGTCTGCTCGTCTTCGACGTATCCGGGCCACGCAACCAGGGTCTTCGCGAGTGAGTCCGTGTAGCGCTGGATCACGTCGTGGATCGGCAGGTCGACCTTCTTGCTGCCATCGAGGCTGAACTTGACCGTGCTGGCATCCGGAACGTCCTGGGCCTGGAGCTTGTCGCTCGGCTTGGGCCAGGCGGCCCGCAGCTTGGTCGAGCGGGCGATGCGGGTGTCCCCGGACACCTTGGAGTAGATGTCGCAGCGCACCACGGTCGGCTTGCGCCCGGCGGAGTCGACTCGCACGACGCCGCCGACCCGGTAGAGCAGCAGGCCGTCGTCGTTGGGGGCTAGGGCCGAGAGGCTGGTCCGGGCCACGGCGAAGGAGCCGCCACCGACTTTCTGAGCCGCCGGGGCCTCGATCGGCTGGATGGTGTCCCACTCGATCGCCTGCGAGCCGTTGCCGGGAACGAAGGAGAGGCCGTAGATCGCGAGGGAGAGAACGATGCCGGCCGCGCCGACGGCCAGCGCGAGGCGGGGGATGCGGCTCTTGTCGGTGCCGTTCGACCCGGAGGTTGCCGATTCCGACGGGCTTTCGCCCTTGGGGTTCTGGTTGGGGGTTTCGGACTGGTCTGTCATCTGTCCAACGCGCCCGGCAGGATTCGAACCTGCGACCTCATGCTCCGGAGGCATGCGCTCTATCCAGCTGAGCTACGGGCGCGGAAGCGCGGAGTCTAATGATCGGGCTACCCTCCCGGCATGGACCTCTCCGTAGCCTTCCTCGGTACCGGTGGACCGGTGCCCACCGCCCTGCGGGGAACCGCCAGCGTGCTCGTCACCCGTGGCGGCGAAAAGCTGATGTTCGACTGTGGCGAGGGGACCCAACGCCAGCTGCGGCGATCGCTCGGGCTGGTCCAGGTCGACGAGATCTACCTGACCCATTTTCACCTCGACCACTGCCTCGGCCTGCCCGGTCTGCTGAAGACCTACGACCTGAACGACCGCAGCGAACCGCTCATGCTCTTCGGGCCGGTCGGGCTGCACGGGTTGATCAAGGACATGAGCCCGCTGATCGGCCGGCTCGGCTACCACCTCGAGGTCGAGGAGCTCGAGGGTGGGGACGTCATCCCTCACGTCGACTACGAGATCGAGACGTTCCCGGTCGAGCACCGGACCCGTGCGCTCGGCTACGCCCTGCTGGAGGACGATCGTCCCGGTCGCTTCGACCCCGACGAGGCGATCCGCCTGGGAGTCGATCCCGGACCGGACTTCAAGGCGCTTCAGGATGGGGAAGAGGTCGATGGCAAGGACGGCAAGGTGCGGCCCGACCAGGTCATGGGCGAGGACCGGATGGGCCGGGCGGTCGCGATCACCGGGGATACCGGGCCATGCAAGGCGACGGTCGAAGCGGCCCGGGAAGCGGACCTCCTGGTGCACGACGCGAGTTTCATGGTCGAAGACGGAGACCGGGCGCGGGAAACAGGACACTCGACCGGGGTGGACGCGGCCGAGGTGGCGGCCGAGGCCGGCGTGAAGATGCTCGCCCTGGTCCACATCTCGTCGAGGTATCACGTCGGCAAAGCCCTCGAAGAAGCCAGAGAGGCATTCCCCAACACCGTCGCCCCGAGGGATTTCGACACCGTGGAAATCCCCTTCCCCGAGCGCGGAGAACCAACCCTCGTTCCAAATGGCGCCAAAGGAGAGTTGCCACCGAGCGCTGAGTAGCCGTGGGGTCGGGTGGGCGTGCCCGGGATGCTGAGCAGGAGCGCGGCTGAATGCCGCGCGAGGTTTTGGCGTTTCCCGGGCATGCCCGCCCGACCCCACGGCGTGACCACCGACGCCGGGGTGGCTGCTATCTTCTTGATCGTTCCTTTAACCGCGGTCCTGCGAGGCCGGGAAGGTGACTTTGATCGAGAAGGTAGTGCTGGAAGCAAACGACGTCGAGCGCACGCTCCGTCGCATCGCTCACGAGATCGTCGAGAAGAATCCCGACGCCGCGGATCTCGCCATCGTGGGCATCCACACCGGTGGCGTCTACCTGGCCGAGCGGCTGACCGCGATGATCGGCGGGCTGATCGGTTCTCAGCCTCCCTCCGGAGAGATCGACATCTCCTTCTACCGGGATGACATCGGCACCCGGGGGTCCGACTACCAGCCGGTGGTCCACTCGACCCGCCTCGACTTTCCGCTCGCCGGCCGCACCATCGTCCTGGTCGACGACGTGCTCTTCACCGGTCGTACCGTCCGCGCCGCGATCGAGGCTCTTTTCGATTACGGCCGCCCGGCCCGGATCCAGCTGGCGGTGCTCTGCGACCGCGGCCACCGTGAACTGCCGATCCGGCCCGACTACGTCGGCAAGAACCTGCCCACGTCACGCTCGGAGCAGGTCTCGGTGCGGCTCAAGGAAACCGATGGCGAAGACGGAGTGGCGATCCTCTCGCCGGTGGAGGGAACTGAATGAGGCATCTGCTCAGCATCGACGACCTCGACCAGGAACGGATAGAGGGCCTGCTCGACCGGGCCGAGAGCTTCGCCGAAGTGTCGAAGCGCGACATCAAGAAAGTGCCCGCCCTGCGTGGCCGCACCGTGGTCACCCTCTTCTACGAGGCGAGCACACGCACCTCCTCCTCATTCGAGCTCGCGGCCAAGCGGCTCTCGGCCGATGTGGTCTCGGTCAAGGCTTCCGGCTCCTCGGTCGAGAAGGGCGAGTCGCTGAAGGACACCGTCGAGACCCTTTCGGCCTATGACCCGGCCGCGATCGTGATCCGCCATCCGCAGGCCGGGGCGGCGCAGATGCTGAGCCAATGGGTTGACGCCGCAGTCGTGAACGCCGGGGACGGGATGCACCAGCACCCGAGCCAGGCCCTGCTTGATCTCTTCGCGCTCAGGCAGCGGATCGGTTCGGTCGAAGGCAGGAAGATCTGGATCGTCGGAGACGTGCTCCACAGCCGCGTGGCGCGTTCCAACATCCAGGCTTTTTCGATGATGGGGGCCGAGGTGACCATCGCCGGTCCGCCGACCCTGATCCCTCGCGGGATCGAGAGCTCCGGCTGCCAGGTCCGATACTCGCTCGACGGCATCGAGGAAGCCGATGTGGTCTACCTCCTGCGGATGCAGCGCGAGCGGATGGCGGAGAGCTTCGTGCCCTCGATCCGAGAGTACGCCCGGCTCTTCCAGGTCAACTCCCGCCGCCTGAACCCCCGCCAGCTGGTCATGCATCCGGGGCCGGTCAACCGCGGGGTGGAGATCGGCGGCGACGTGATCGACTCCGATCGCTGCCTGATCTCCGACCAGGTCGCTTCTGGCCTTGCCGTGCGGATGGCGATCCTCTTCGAGCTGCTCGCTCACGGCGATCCTCGCGAAACCGACGAAGGCCCCGTGCCGATCGGAGAACCGGCATGAACGAAGTTGCCAGCAGCATTCCCGACGACCTCGACGAGATGCCGGCCCCCAGGCCGCTGGTTCAGCGACCCGGTCCGGAGGCGACCCTGCTGATCCGCGAAGCCGACCTCCTCGATCCGGCCGCCGGCATCGAAGGCAAGGGCGACCTTCTGGTCGAAGGCGGGACCATCAGCCGCATCGCCGAGCCGGGCTCGATCGAGGCCGGCCCCGATGTCGAGGTGATCGAGGCCGAGGGACTTCACGTATTCCCGGCTTTCTTCGATCCTCACGTCCACTTCCGGACTCCGGGCCAGGAGTACAAGGAAGACCTGGAGACCGGGACGCGGTCGGCCGCGGCCGGTGGCTACGCCGGCGTGATCGCCATGGCCAACACCGCGCCACCGGTGTCGACTCCCGAGCAGATCGAGGCGCTGCGCGACCGCGCTTCCCATGTGGCGTCGGTGCCGGTCGGGTTCACGGCGACGGTCACCCGGGACATGAAGGGCCTGGAGCTGACCGACATGGCCGAGCTCAGGCAGGCCGGGGCGGTGGGTTTCACCGACGACGGGCTGCCGATCGCCAGCCCCCGGATCCTCAGGCGGGCGCTCCAGTACCAGGCGATGACCGGGGGCCGGATCGCCCTCCACGAAGAGGACCCGGAGCTTTCCGGCAAGGGCGTGATGCACGAGGGTGCGGTCTCGAGCGAGCTCGGCGTGAGAGGCGTTCCCTCGATCTCGGAGTCGACCATGATCGGCCGTGACTCGGCGATCGCCGGCTACGAGCAGGGAGCGATCCAGGTCCAGCATCTCTCCGCGGTCGAGTCGATCGAGCAGATCCGCCGGGCCAAGGCCGACGGGGTCGACATCACTTGCGAGGTGACCCCGCATCACCTCTGCCTGACCGACGAGGCGGTGCGGGATCTCGACGCCTCGAAGCACAAGATGAACCCGCCCCTTCGGACCGAGACGGACCGGCAGGCCCTGATCGACGCGCTGATCGACGGAACCATCGACTGCATCGCGACCGACCACGCCCCGCACGCGATCCACGAGAAGGAGGTTCCCTACGAGGGCGCCAACATGGGCGTGACCGGCCTCGAGACAGCCTTTTCCTCGGTCTACACAGAACTGGTCCTGCCCGGCCGGATCAGTCTCGAGCTGCTGGTCGAGAAGCTGGGCTGTGGCGGTGCCCCCTTCGGGATCGAGCCGTTCACCCTGGCCGAAGGCAGCAGGGCCAATCTCTGCCTGGTCGACCTCGGAGCCGAATGGGTGGTCGGCGAGGACGGCTATGAAAGCCGGTCGGTCAACTCCTGGTGTGCGGGCGAGAAGCTGCGCAGCCGGGTCCTGGTGACCGTGGCCGACGGTCAGGTCGCATTTCGCCTTCGTACCTTCAGCCTGGGAGTTGCATGAGTCAGTTTCAACCCGGATATGTCCTGCTCGAAGACGGCAGCCGTTTCGACGGCAGGCTCTGCGGCCCCGTCGAGGGCGGGGTGGGGGAAGTGGTCTTCAACACCTCGATGACCGGCTACCAGGAGGCGGTGACCGACCCGTCCTACGCCGGCCAGATCATCACCTTCACCTACCCGATGATCGGCAACTACGGCGTCTCGCCGCAGGCGATGGAATCGAGCCGGGCGCATGCCCGCGGCGTGGTCATGCGCGACGCCCGCAACAATGCGGACGCCGCAACGGCCGAGGGCGGCTGGCTCGACTGGCTAGAGGCAAACGGCGTCTGGGCGATCACCGGCGTCAACACCCGGGCACTGGTCCGTCACATCCGCGACCGAGGCGCGATGCGCGGCGGGATCTTCCCGTCCTCTCTCGAGGTGGGCGACGCGGCCCGGCAGATCGCCGACGAGCCTTCGATGGAAGGCGCCGACTTCGCCTCCACGGTCACCCCGCGGGCTCCGATCGAGCATGGCGGCAGCGGACCTCACGTGGTAGCGCTGGACACCGGCATCAAGTCCTCGATCGTCAACCAGTTCCTGGAACGGGACTGCCGGGTCACCCTGCTGCCCTGCCTGACTTCGGCCGACGACGTGATGGAGCGCGATCCCGACCTGCTCTTCCTCGCCAACGGCCCAGGCGATCCGGCCGCGGTCTCGGCCGTCACCGACACCGTGCGCGAACTGATCGGGAAGAAGCCGATGGTCGGCATCTGCCTCGGCCATCAGCTGCTCAGCCGGGCGGTCGGGCTGGAGACCTTCAAGCTCCCCTTCGGGCATCGCGGCTCGAACCACCCGGTCAAGGACCTCGAGACCGGGGTGATCGAGATCACCTCGCAGAACCACGGCTTCGCGGTGGTCGGACCGGATGGGACCGGCACGATCGAGGATGACGAGCCGGTCCGCTGGCAGACCGACCACGGCGAGGCGGTCCTTTCCCACATCAACCTCTACGACCGCACAGTAGAGGGCCTGCGCCTCCCCGACGCCAAGGCCATGACCGTCCAGCACCACCCCGAAGCCGGGCCCGGGCCACGCGATGCCCGCCATCTCTTCGACCGTTTCCTCGACCTGGCAAAGGAAGGCTGAGCCATGCCCCGCCGCGATGACATCAAGCGAATCATGGTGATCGGCTCCGGCCCGGTCGTGATCGGCCAGGCCGCCGAGTTCGACTATTCCGGAGTTCAGGCTTGCAAGGTGCTGCTGGAAGAGGGCTACGAGGTGGTGCTCGTCAACTCGAACCCGGCGACGATCATGACCGATCCCGAGTTCGCGACCCGCACCTATGTCGAGCCGCTTTTGCCCGGCCCGGTCGCCCAGATCATCGAGAAGGAGCGGCCGGACGCGCTGCTGCCGACCCTTGGCGGCCAGACCGCGCTCAACCTGGCCATGGACCTCTCGGCCGATGGCACGCTGGAGAAGTTCGGGGTGGAGCTGATCGGCGCCAACCGCGACGCGATCATCCGCGGCGAGGATCGCGAGGTCTTCCGGCAGGTGATGACCGAGGCGGGGATCCGCATCCCCTGGTCGATCACGGTCGAATCGGTCGATCAGGCCCTGAAGGAGCTCGACGAGGGCGAAGCCTCGCTGCCGGCGATCATCCGGCCGGCCTTCACCATGGGCGGCCAGGGCGGCGGCATCGCCGAGACCCGCGAAGAGCTCGAAGCCGTGGTCGCCAAGGGCATCGCCGCCTCGCCGATCGGCCAGGTGCTGGTCGAGGAATCGGTGATCGGCTGGGGCGAGTTCGAGCTCGAGGTGATGCGCGACCACAACGACAACGTGGTGATCATCTGCTCGATCGAGAACGTCGACCCGATGGGAGTCCACACCGGCGACTCGATCACCGTGGCTCCGGCCCAGTCGCTGACCGACCCGGTCTATCAGTCGCTGCGGGACATGGCGATCGCCGTGATCCGGGCGGTCGGGGTCGAGACCGGCGGCTCGAACGTCCAGTTCGCGGTCAATCCGGCCGACGGTGAGATCGTGGTGATCGAGATGAACCCGCGGGTCTCCCGATCCTCGGCTCTCGCCTCGAAGGCGACCGGATTCCCGATCGCCAAGATGGCGGCCAAGCTCGCGGTCGGCTACGCCCTGGAAGAGATCCCCAACGACATCACCCGGGCGACCCCGGCCTCGTTCGAGCCGACCATCGACTACGTGGTGACCAAGATCCCGCGCTTCGCCTTCGAGAAGTTCCCCGGCGCCGACGAGAAGCTCTCCACCTACATGCAGTCGGTCGGCGAAGTCATGTCGATCGGCCGCACCTTCCGCGAGTCCTTCGCCAAGGCGCTCGCTTCGAGGGAGCTCGACTCGCTGCCGGAGGTCCCGGAATCGGACGAGGAGCTTCTCGCGCAGATCGCCACGCCGACGCCCAGCCGGATCGATCTGGTGCTGGCCGCCTTCGAACGGGGACTCTCGGTCGAGCAGGTTCACGAACAGACGATGATCGACCCCTGGTTCCTCCGCGAGCTGGCGTCGCTGGCCTCGGACGGCGACGGGACCGAAGGGCTGGAGCGGATCTACAACTCGGTCGACACCTGCGCCGCCGAGTTCGAGGCCGCGACCCCGTACTACTACTCCTCACATGAGCCGCAGGGCTCGCCGTCCGAGGTCCGCCGGGGCGACAAGCGGTCGGTGGTCATTCTCGGCGCCGGGCCGAACCGGATCGGCCAGGGGATCGAGTTCGACTACTGCTGCGTCCACGCCGCGATGACCGTCCGCGAATGCGGCCGCGACGCGGTGATGGTCAACTGCAATCCGGAAACGGTCTCGACCGACTACGACACCTCGGACCGGCTCTACTTCGAGCCGCTCACGATCGATCACGTGCTGGCGGTCTGCGAGCAGGAAAAGCCGGAAGGCGTGATCGTGATGTTCGGCGGGCAGACCCCGCTGAAGCTGGCCGAGCAGCTGAAGCAGGCCGGAATCCCGCTGCTCGGCACCCCGGTCGAGGCGATCGATGCGGCCGAGGACCGGGGCAAGTTCGGCGCCCTGATCGACCGGCTGGGGATCAAGCCGCCGCCGTACGGCACCGCGCTCTCGGCGGCCGAGGCGGAGGAGATCGCGGCCGAGATCGGCTATCCGCTGCTGGTCCGGCCGTCCTTCGTGCTCGGCGGCCGGGCAATGGAGATCTGCTACTCGCCGGAGGACCTCAAGGCCTACCTGGACCGCCACGTCAAGGCATCTCCCGAGCATCCGCTGCTGCTCGACCGTTTCCTCGAGAACGCGATCGAAGTCGACGTCGACGCGCTCTGCGACGGGGAAGAGGTCTTCGTCGCGGGCATCATGCAGCACGTCGAGGAGGCCGGGGTCCATTCCGGCGATTCGGCCTGCGTGATCCCGCCGATGAGCATCGGCCAGGCGATGATCGAGGAGATCAAGGCAGCGACCTCGGCGATCGCGTTGGAGCTCGGAGTGATCGGCCTGATCAACATCCAGTTCGCCCTGGCCGGGGGAGAGCTATACGTGATCGAGGCCAACCCGCGGGCTTCGCGCACCGTGCCGTTCGTCTCGAAGGCGATCGGCATCCCGCTGGCCAAGGTCGCGACCCGGATCATGCTGGGCCAGAAGCTGGCCGACCAGGACCTGCCGGAGTTCGATGGCGACCATGTATCCGTCAAGGAGGCGGTGCTGCCCTTCTCCCGCTTCCAGGGAGCGGACTCAGTTCTCGGCCCCGAGATGAAATCGACCGGCGAGGTGATCGGGATCGGCCCCGATTTCCCGACCGCCTTCGGCAAGGCGCAGGCCGCGACCGGCATGCCTTTTCCCGAGTCGGGGACGGTCTTCATCTCGGTCACGGACACCGACAAGGCAGCCGCGACCCAGCTCGCCGCCCAGCTGCATGACCTTGGCTTCGGCATCCTCGCGACCGGGGGCACCGCCCAGGCGATCTCCCGCATGGGCACGCCGGTCGAGGCCATCAACAAGATCGCCGAGGGCTCGCCCCATGTGGTCGACATGATCGAGGAGCAGCGATGCGACCTGGTGATCAACACGCCGACCGGCTCCGGCGCCCGCGCCGACGGCTACGAGATCCGCTCGGCGGCGATCCGGCACGGCATACCTTCGATCACCACCCTGACCGGCGCCTCGGCCGCGGTGCGGGCCATGGCCGCCAAGGTGAACGGCACCGGTGAGGTCAAGTCGCTCCAGGAGCTGCATGCCCGCTGACCGGGCCGGCCGGCCGGAATCCCCGCGGGCTCCCTTCGGGAGGCGCCTCTGCGAGGTCGCCGAGTCGCGGGTGTCCGGTGGCTACCGGCTCTTCACCCTGGTCGACGAAGAGGGTCCTGCTCCGGCGCCCGGGCAGTTCTTCATGCTCGCCGCCGCCCCCGACTGGACCGGCGAAGGTGGACGGCCCTATCTGCCCCGGGCGATCTCTCACGCCCGCGTCGTCGAGAACCCGGCCGGCGGGCTCAGGCTCGACTTCCTGATCGACGAGGTCGGCCCCGGCACTGCCCGTCTGGGACGGATGGAGCCGGGGGAGAAGTGCTGGCTGGCCGGGCCTTTCGGCGGGCGTTTCAGCCTGCCTCGTCAGCTCAACCCCGGGGCGGCCGGAGCGATCCTGGTCGGCGGCGGGATCGGGATCGCGCCGATGGCGGTCCTCCGCCGGGAGCTGGTCGATCGCGGCATCCCGTCGCGGTCCCTGCTCGGCTTTCGCGACCAGGCCCATTCGGGCGGGGTGGACGAGCTCTTCGGCTGCGAAGAGACCCGGCTCGCTTTCGAAGACGGCAGCTCAGGACACAAGGGATACGTGACCGACCTGCTGCTGCAGCTGCTCGAAGGCGATGACTCCGGTTCGGCGGCGATCTATTCCTGTGGTCCTCCGGCGATGCTGGAAGCGGTCCGCCAGATCTGCCTTCAGCGCGAGATCCCGGTCGAACTGGCTCTGGAATCGCCCATGGCCTGCGGCTATGGGGCCTGCTTCGGCTGCGCCGTGCCGAAGGCCGATGGCGGGTACATGCGGCTCTGCGTCGACGGTCCGGTGGTCCGGGGCGACGAGATCGCAACGGCGATGGCGGGAGAGCCGGCAGTTGGCTGAGACCGTTGACATGGATTTGGCCACCGAAATCTGCGGCATCGAACTGACCGGCCCGGTCCTCAACGGATCCGGCACCTTCGACGCGCTGGCGGCCCGAAAGGTGTTCGGCCAGAGCCTGGCCGAGCGGTTTCCCTTCGATTGCTACGTCTCGAAGACCATCACCATGCATCCACGGCCCGGCAACCCGCCCTATCGGCTCTGGGAGGCCCCCTCCGGCATGATCAACTCGATCGGCCTGCCGGGGCCGGGACTCGACGGGTTCCTCGACAACGATCTCGGCCGGCTGGCGGAGATCGGAGTGCCGCTGATCGTCTCGGTCATGGCCGACCGGGTAGAGGATTTCGAGATCCTCGTGAAGAGGGTCGCGGACCGCGACGAGGTCGCCGGAATCGAGCTGAACGTCTCCTGCCCGAACGTCCATTCCGGGTTGATCGTCGGCGAGCAGCCGTCGGAGACCGAGGGCCTCATGAGAGCGCTGCGGCCGATCACCGGCAAGCCGCTGATCGTCAAGCTCACCCCGAACGTCGCCAACCCGCATGAGGTCGCCCTCGGAGCGGAGGCAGGGGGAGCCGACGCCGTCTCGATGATCAACACCGTCAAGGCGGCGGCGATCGATCCGACCGAAAGCAGGGCCTGGCTCGGGGCCGGGGCCGGTGGGCTTTCCGGTCCGGCCGTCCGGCCGATCGCGCTGGCGCAGGTGCGTGCCGTCTCGGCGGCGGTGGAGATCCCGGTGATCGGGATGGGCGGGATCACAGACGCCGAGTCCGCGCTCGATTTCATCCTCGCCGGCGCAAGAGTCATTGCGGTCGGCACCGAGAGCTTCCGTGACCCGCGGGCCGGCGAAGGAGTGACGGCCGGGCTGCCCGCGGCCCTCCGGCGACGCGGCTTCGACACGCTCGCCGAGGCGCAATCCGCGACCCTGGCTTGATTCACGGGACGGTCCGGGTGGCCGACTCCCATACCCGAGATCATCGGTTGCAACACATCCAGTCGATGCCCACCGTGAACTTCGCCTAAACCTCGAGTCGAGGTTGAGATGGATTTGCCCGAAATCGGTCGATTTCGGGCATTTTCGATCTCCCGGCGGCGCGTCAATGGCTATACTCGCCGCCTTCCATGGTGCCGACTTCGAAGACCGTACCCAGCCCCCCCGAAGCCCCGGAAAGGTCACTCGACCAGAGGATGGATGCCCTCAAGAGGGCGAACGACATTCGCACCGCCAGGGCCCAGTTGAAGCGTGACCTGAAGGCTGGGCGCACCACCATCACCGACGTGTTGGGCGACCCACCGGAATACCTGCTGACCGCCAAGGTCTTCGACATGCTGCTCGCCGTCCCTAAATACGGCAGGGTCAAGACCAACCGGATCCTGAAGCAGTGCAAGGTCTCACCGGCCAAGACGATCGGCGGCCTCTCGGACCGCCAGCGCAAAGAGCTGGTCAGCCTGCTCCAGCGCTAACCCGGCGCGGTCGTCACGCCGTGGGGCCGGGCGGGCACTCCCGGGAAACGCCAAAACCTTGCGCGGCATTCAGCCGCGCTCCTGCTCAGCATCCCGGGAGCGCCCGCCCGGCCCCACGGCTACTCGAACCCGTCGCCAGTCATGCGTCTGTGTCCGGGCTCCGAAGTATTCTGGCCGGTCCAATGTCTCCTTCTCCGTCCAAGGTCTTTGTCATCACCGGTCCCTCGGGAGTTGGGAAGGGGAGCCTGATTTCTTTGCTTCGGCACCGGATTCCGGAGCTTGAGCTCTCTACCTCCGCTACCACCCGTTCACCGCGGGTCGGCGAGAAGGAAGGCGAGCATTACCATTTCCTCGAACCGGAGGAGTTCGCCCGCCGGGTGGAGGAAGGCGACTTTCTCGAACATGCCGCCTACAGCGGAAACCACTACGGGACGCTCAGGTCCGAAGTGGAGCGCAGGATCGATGCCGGGCACCCGGTGGTGCTCGAGATCGAGGTTCAAGGGGCCCGTCAGGTCGCCGGGACGATGCCGGAGGCAGTGCAGATATTCATCGCCCCGCCTGAACTCGAAGTTCTCAAGCAAAGGCTGGAGGGGCGTGGCACGGACTCGCCCGAGGCGATCGCCCGCCGGCTCGAGGTCGCGGAGGAGGAGTTGGCGGCGCGTGACGAGTTCCACCATCAGGTGGTGAACGACGAGCTCGAACGTGCGCTGGGCGAGCTCGAAGCCATAGTTCGCGGCAAGCTGTCACAATCAGGTCAATGATCAAGCCTCGCGTCGACCATCTTCTCCAGCATTCCGACTCGCATTACGCGGCGGTGGTTCTGGCTGCCCGTCGGGCTCGTCAGATCAACAGCTATTACCAGAGCCTCAGCGAAGGCGGCTACGGCGACTACGCTCCGCCCATGGTCCCGGCCGAGCCCGGCAAGGGTTCGCTGACCCTGGCGCTCGAGGAAGTCGCCACCGGCAAGCTCAAGTACGAGTACCGCTCGTAGGTCCCTTCAAGGGCTGAGCGCCCACTCGGGAGCGTCCGCAAATGGCAAAGATCCTGCTCGGCGTCAGCGGGGGGATCGCGGCCTACAAAGCAGTCGAGCTCGTCCGCCTCGCTACCGGGGCCGGGCACGCCGTACGTGTCCTGATGACCGCGTCGGCGAGGAAGTTCGTCGGACCCGACACCTTCGAGGGGATTCTCGGAGCGCCCGTCCTCACCTCGGAATTCGAGCGTGATCCGATGCGCGGCACCTTCCCCGGCGAGGAGATGCCGGCGCACGATCCGATCGGTCACCTCGCGGTAGCCGAATCGGCCGACGTCTATCTGGTAGCCCCGGCGTCGGCCAACACGATCGCGAAGCTCGCGTCGGGCCAGGCCGACTCGATCCTGACCACCGCTTTCCTCGCCTTCGAGGGCCCGCGCCTGGTCGCCCCCGCGATGAATGAGCGGATGTACCTGTCGGCGGCCACCCAGGCGAACCTTGCCCGGCTGCGTGAGATGGGGGTGGAAGTGATCGATCCCGGCGCCGGTCGCCTCGCCTCGAAGGGCGAGACCGGGGTGGGGCGCCTGCCCGAGCCGGCCGAGCTGCTGGAGCGGGTCGAAGCCGCCCTCGACCAGGAGCGGACCAAGGATCTCGAGGGTCTCAGGGTGCTGGTCACCGCCGGCGGCACCCGCGAGGGAATCGATCCGGTCCGTTACATCGGCAATCGCTCCTCTGGCCGCATGGGACTCGCCCTGGCTGAACGGGCCCGCAAACGGGGGGCGGAGGTGACCGTGATCTGCGCCAACGTGAACATGCCCGCCCCGGCCGGCGTCAAGCGGGTAGACGTCGAGTCGACCGTCGACCTGGCCCGTGCCTGCCGGGAGCAGTTCCCGGCCCACGATCTGCTGCTGATGGCCGCCGCTCCGGCCGACTTCACCGTCTCGGACACTTCGAACGAGAAGCTTTCACGCGCCGGTGGCGAGTTCACCCTGACGCTGGTCCCGACCGAGGACATCCTCGCCGGTCTTTCCGCCAACCGGATCGAGGGCCAGACCGTGGTCGGCTTCGCCGCCCAGCACGGCGGCGACGCGATCGGACGAGCCCGTCAGAAGCTGGAACGAAAAGGGGCCGACATGATCGTCCTCAACGACGTCTCGGACAAGACGATCGGCTTCGACTCGACCGAGAACGCCGTCACCCTGATCACTGCATCCGGCGAGCAGAAGGTCGAGAAGGCGCCGAAGACCGAGATCGCCGACCGGATCATCGACCGGGCGATCGAGCTCCGGAACGAGTCCTGACCGGGCACGGACTCGATGCGGGCTCTCGTCCAACGGGTCTCAGGCGCCTCGGTCTCGGTTGACGGCCGGGAGGTGTCGGCGATCGGTCCCGGGATGCTGATCCTGCTCGGGGTTCGGAAGGGCGACAGCGAGGAGCAGGCCGAGAAGGTCGCCGCCAAGCTGCTGAAGCTCAGGATCTTCGAGGACGATGAAGGCCGCATGAACGAACCGCTCGGCGAGCGCGAGATCCTCTGCATCAGCCAGTTCACCCTCTACGGCGACGCGCGCAAGGGAAACCGGCCCAGCTGGATGGAAGCCGCGGGCGGGGAGGAGGCGGAACCGCTCTATGACCTTGTCTGCGAGAAGCTCGGAGCGAAGAAGGGCGTTTTCGGTGCCGATATGAAGGTGGAGCTGGTCAACGACGGGCCGGTCACGATGGTGCTCGAGACCTGACGGTCAAGGTTTCTGGTCAACGGACGTAGACGCTGGTCACCATGGCGCCACTCGCATCTCGGCCGATGATGAAAAAGCGATGGTCCGGGTTTCCAGCCGTCTCGAAGACATTGTCCTTGACGGGCACTGCGCCGAAGCCGGGATATTCGAGCGTCATCGAGATCACGTTGTCGGGAACCAATCCGACTGTCCTCGCGGCGTCCGCCGATTTGCCGTGCCTCGTCGTGGAGGCCATGCCAGTCGTCTCGATACGACGGATCTTGCCGCAGTTCCCTACGTGAAAACGCTCGATCAGGCAAATCTTGCCATTCAAGGAGACCACGTCAACTCGCTCTCCGGTGCTCAGGGTCGTGTGTCCCCAGGCGGCGACCAGGCGCGGTCGAATAACGAGCCGGGGCGATTTGCGTTGGTCGGTTGAGCCGGAGCGACCCATTCGGCTTTTCCGGTGATCGACCCGTGCCAAGGCCAGCCAGCTCTTCAGGCCGCAAGGCAGCTCCTTCAGGCGATCGGCAGTCATCGGTTCCAGGATCGAGAAGCGGTCGAGTCCGTAGCCGGAGCCGACGGCGTGGAGGCCCTTGTTCGGGTAGACGCCCCAGGTCTTTTCGAAACCGGTGCGGGGACAGTTTCCGGTTGCTGCCCAGGACTTCGTCCCCCCGGCGAGCAGGACGGCAAGAATCGAGAGCGCTGCGAGGACGCTGCCGGAGAGCAGCCATCGAATCGCCGGGACTGAAGTCCCGACCGCTCCGTTGGGATGGTTTTCCATTCCCTCAGCCTTGATCGATCGATTCATCCTTGAACTACCTCCTGTTGGAATCACTTCAACTGCGTTAACGAAAATCTAATGATTCACTCACAATATTGCCAGCCGGCGAGGACGCCAAGTCTGGCTTCTCCGGTCAACGACGGCTCGGTATCCCCTGCGGAGGAGGTCCCACCGGATTCCTCTGCCAGCGTTTGATCGCCCGATCGACGAGCTTTTCCCACCCGGACGGGGCCCCTGGGACATAGATCTTCGTCACCACCTCGCCGACGCGGTTTCTGCCGATCAGGAACGAAGGCTTCGATGGTCCGCCGTTGAGCTGGAATACGTTGTCGTGAACTGGAATCCGTCCAAACCCGGGACGGTTCAGCCGGAGTGAAGCGACCTCGTCGGAAACCAGCCCCGAAGTGAATCGGACCGGAAAGCGATCGTCGTAGACGGTTTGCGAGATGCCTCTCCTCCGAACCGTTCCGGCCTGTTCGCAGTTGCCTCCCAGATTTGCCTTCCAGATCAAACAGATCCGGCCGTTCATCGCAACCACATCCACATCCATGGAAGGAACGCCGTTGCCACCGATGGTGGTCGTGGAACCCCAGCCCGAGATTCGCCCTGGACTCAGAACCATCCGGTGAACCGCGCGCTCTTCTGGGGGAGCGGGATGGGACCGGAGCGCGGCGATGGAGAATTCCAGACGCTTCGGAAGCTGGTCGATCCGGTCCTCGGTCATTGGTTCTAGAACAGAGAAATCGACTCCAGCTTGCGCCAGGCGATCGAGAGTGCCTCGGCGGCGATCGCGGCCGGGTCGCGGCTTCCTCGCCTGCGAGCGAAAGCCTCGATCAACCCGTAGTGGGCAAACACCCGCTCGAATCGTCGTTCCGGACTGTCCTTGTCCCTGCCCACTGGATGAGTATGCGCAAATTGGCCCCGAGCGTTACCGGCTGCGCAAAGTGCGCCCTTTCACCCGCTTGATGCAGGGGCTATACTGATAAGTGCTTTTCCCCTCCAAGCTGTGTCGAGAAGTGGGCCTTGCCCGCTTTTTTTTGGCCCTCAAGCCGATATTTCAACCATGAACCCGACCCCCCAGGACATCGAAAACCGACTGACCGAGATCGATCCGACGATCGAGTTTCTGGCGCTGGAAAGCGCCGGCGGCGATGGTCTGCGGCTTTTCATCGATCATCCGGACGGGGTCACGCTCGACCTGTGTCAGAAAGTGACTTCAGGGCTCCAGGACGTTCTGCTCGACCATTCGCTTGAAGTCTCGTCGCCCGGTCCCGAAAGGCCGCTGACCCGGCCGGCCCATTTCGCCCGTTTCAGCGGTCGCCGAGCCAAGGTGACCACCTCCGAGCCGCTCGACGTCGACGGCCGCAAGAACTTCACCGGAACCATCATCGGGGCAGGGGAAGAGCAGATCGTCCTCGAATCGGACGGCCAGAACTTTGAAATTCCTTTCGCGAGCATCGAGCGCTCGCATCTCGTGCCAGAAATCCCCCAAGGAGCAGCCAAGTGACCCAAGAGATCGTCGACGCAGTACGGGCCCTCGAACAGGAGAAGGGCATCGCCGCCGACACCCTGATGGACGCGCTTGCCGATGCTCTGCTTTCCGCCTACCGGAAGAGCCCGGGTTCCGCCAAGTACGCCGAGGTGGACCTCGACCACGAGACCGGTGACTTCCGGGTCTTCGAGCTGATCCTGCCGGCCGAGCTGGAAGAGAAGCTGCTCGAGGAAGCGGCCGCCGAGCAGGAAAGGGTGATCAATCCCGAGACCGGCGAGTACATCGAGCCGGAAGAGCCCGAGCTCGACCCCGAGATGCTCGCTCCTTACCGCGACCAGATCGAACGTCGCGACGTGACCCCCGAGGACTTCGGCCGGATCGCCGCCCAGACCGCCAAGCAGGTCATCTACCAGCGGATCCGCGAGGCCGAGCGCCAGATGATGTACGAGGAGTACCGCGACCGGGTCGGCGAGCTGATCACCGGCCTGATCCAGCAGTCCGACAAGCGCTACACGCTGGTCCAGCTGCGCGAGCGGGTCGAGGCGCTGCTGCCGAAGTCGGAGCAGGTCTACAGCGAGCGCTACGACCACGGCATGCGGGTCAAGGCCGTGATCACCGACGTCTCCGAGTCCACCAAGGGACCGAGCATCGTGGTCTC